>FWPV01002566.1_pt1 | contig 44161 bp, 28 predicted proteins | sample 2228371 | NCBI WGS metagenome assembly FWPV01 (sample SAMEA103939776, study PRJEB20133) | metagenome
TTTGGTTTCAAAATAAAGGAGTTAAGTGCTTTTTTGTATAAAATTTGGCTAATTTTTGCCCTTTTGACCTAAATGAGAGGTGAAGTTGGGTTAATCTTGCTCATCCATGTCAATTATTTAATCTCGTTCCCACGGTCTCCGTGGGGACGCAAGCCCAACACTCTTTGATGAGAAAATACCAAAACGCCAAAGGCGTGGAATGATTATAGCAAAATCAAAAATGAGCGTTCAACCCGGAACGGGTGACATGATAAAATGTTGGAGCGCAAATTTTGGAATGCTGCGCCTCAGCGCCGCTTTTTTTCCACCACAGAGGCCGCAGAGGGCGCAGAACCTAAGCCAAGGTGAAGAAGGTAATCTTATTACATTAGCTATAAAACACAAAAACTTCCTTTCGGCGTTCGCCCCCTCGGCAGCGCTTTAACAAAGATGTCTCGTCGCTGGCGCTCCCCGACATGACAATCTCTGCTAATGAAACTTTAAACTCCCGCGATAGGCTGGCCTGCAAGAGAAACCAGATATATCTTCGCATTCGTTCTCCGACATGACAATCTCTGCTAATGAAACCCTAAACGTTAAACTCCCTCAATAGGCTAGTCTGCGAGAGAACAAGATGTCTCTTCAACTCCGCTCCTCGACATGTCAGCTCGTTGCAGTTGGGTGGGCTCGTAAAACGAAATTGTCTCTTCGCAGTTGCTTCTCGTCATTACAGGCTAATTTGGATTTTAACAAATTAACTAAAACTCCAAAAAAGTAGCACCATCTTTACTGCGTCGCTTGAAGGTCACTTTTTATATCCTGCAACATTCCCGAATGTCACACCTTATAAAAGAACAGGGAGAACTTGGCACAAACCTCTTTATTTTTCTTTATAAACCGGAAGCGAAACGGAGGAAGGATACTCATGACCCGCGTATATTTTTTGGCGAGTAGTTTTGTATTGAAAAGCATGGAAAATGGCCTCGCCCGTGTTTAGGGAACGATTATAACGTGGAAAGAGCGAAGAAGTGATCGCAACCCTAATTTTATGACCGGCATTTATCTGATATCCGGTCGGCCATATCGGAATATCCACCTTTTGCGGATGGTTATTGGTCAGATTCACTTTCACCCCCCCTTCTTGAATGTTGATGATATCCCCATTCTCACGAACCTCCTGAAGGCTCACAAACAAATCGGTATGAAAAGCGTCTGAAGCGAAATAAACCGTCGCCTCGATGGGACCGAGCAACACGAGGGGAGCGACCAAGGCCTCACTCTGAAACACCACTTGGTCGTTTCTTTTGCTATTGGGATTTTGCAGAGCAGGTCCAACCCCAACACCCAAAAAGGAGCCACCGAGAGATGGGAAGGGATCGAGAGGATCATAGGCGAATTCATAGACTTTTTCCCCTTCGGGCCATTGCTGCGAAAGCAGACCACTCTCATTCAGGTAAAATCGAGTCGGACACACGTTGGCTGGTGGCCAAGTTTCGGCTTCGATCCATTCATTCTTATGAATAATAAAAAAAGAAAAAGGTTTTTCGGGTTGTATTTGATAAGAGGTTGCGTTTAATTGATTGGATAAAAACTCAAAGATATTTTTTTCATGCCTTTGAAATGTTCCGTGTTCTCCCCAGTCGGTTTCCAAGAGAATCTGACCATGGGCAAAAGGACCTATCACCAATTTACTCTCTGGATGACGGAGGCTCCCCTGCGAAACAAAGTCTTTGATTTGTGCTGGTAGAAAGATGTCATACCAACCAGCAACCGAGTACATCGGCGTGGCTTTTAAAGGTCGATGATTGATCAGATTCCAGTATTCGTCTTCTCTTTCGTGCTTTAGCCAATCATCCCAAAATTTGTTTTGCGCCCATGTGGAATCGTCGGCTAATGAAAGCGGCAAAATGGAATACGCGGCAACCATTTTCTCGGGTTTAATGGTATTGGCCGTCTTGGAATCGACAGCAAGTCCCCAATTAAGAGCGGTAGATAAGGACAAAATGCCGTTAGGATAAAGCGCCTCGTACATATTGGCTGTTGTCACAAGGGGAACCATCGCTTGCATTTGGTCAGCAATCGCCCATTGGGTATACCCCATTTAGCTCCCTCCCCATCCAGCTATTTTCCCATTATACCATTTTTGCGCTTTGATCCATTCGATGGTGGCCAGGCCATCCTCCCTTTCGTGAATAAAAGGATAAAAAACACCTTCAGAGTCGAATTTGCCGCGCGTATCCTGGATCACCACTGCATATCCCATCTTGGCAAATTTTTCACCATCTCCTTTCGAATTTTTCTTGTGATAAGGAGAGCGGATGAGGATGCAGGGCCACTTATCTCCTACATCGGGAAGGTAAACGTCTGTGGCAAGCTTCACACCATCCGGCATCGCGATCATTTCGGTCGTCTTCTTGAACTGGCCCAAACCGCAGGCAAACCCAGCGCAGATAACAATAAAAATAACGATTAGATATATCTCTTTTCTTTCTTGCAATCTCATGGTTCACTCTTTTTGTAAAGATTATTTTCTTGTATCGTCAAAAGTGTTGATATTAAAGTGAAAACTATTATCTGAGGATAAGCCTCCTAAAGTCGCTTGTGTGGATATACTTCCCACCTTATGTAAAGTTGCGACTCGAGATGACTTCCTGATGGGTTACTATTAAGAAAACGTGCGAACAAAGTTCGGATGACTGCAATAGCATATTAAAGCTGATTGCGGTTTAGCAGGTTTAGGTTCTTTGCTCTAGACTGACCAGTTAACCCACCATCCGAGACACGCCATTGCCTCAGAAAGTGCTTTAAAAACCCATATCATTGGCTCGGTCATGCAATCAAGCCCTTATTCCTTTTTTGTTTTCTTTGACGAATAAAGTAGCATGTATAACAGACAAATACAAGGAAAAGTTTGAAAAAAATTATAATTTCGCGAATATATGAGATTCGTTTAGAATCCCATCGGCATATCATTTTAAAAATCTTTCCTATTTTGATTCATGAGAACGAAAATCGGAGCATTGGAAGGCAAAAATAAAATGGATATCTTGGATCATCCATCGTAATATTCTATGTCTTTCATAGTGGAAGGAGATGGATTGCGGTCATCACATTCCGATTGATTAAAATCATTCTCCGTTGCGCGTATAGATGGAAGCGGTAGGATAAAATTCATTCTATGGAGTATGCTTCAATCCTTAAAAATTTATCAAGTTGAACTTTTTTCTTGATTAAATCTTGAGATTGGTTTATTTTATTTAGAGCCTTTCCTTCAGGGTTATGGCAAATGGAAGCGTAATAATTTTTGAGCTTTTTCTCATAAGAGAAGGTGGGTAACCGATTATTATAAAAAAAGTTGTAAGCTGTGAGTGTTTATTGAGGAGGAAGTACAATGGGATTACTTTATATCATTATCATCGGTCTTATTGCCGGCGCTTTGGCCAAATTGATCATGCCAGGAAAAGATCCTGGTGGCTTGATCGTCACCATTTTATTGGGCATTGGTGGCTCCATGCTGGCATCCTTTTTAGGTAGAGCCATCGGTTGGTATCAAGTAGGCGAAGGAGCTGGTCTGATCGGTGCCACCATCGGCGCCATTATTATCTTGATTATTTATCGAGCAATACGAAAATAATCAATCCAGTTCAATCGCGGATGGATCTTCTCGGATTCGGGGTCAAATGTCTCCTTGCAGCGTCTCATCTCCACGCAATAAGGGAAATGAGGCAAATTCAGAAGTACAGTCAACCCTGCAACCGAGATCACCCTGAAATGATGGCCTTTCCAACATTCCGTATAATTTGGTGTCGCATGATAGCGAGCGCATTTTCCACAACGCTTGCACGTTGAGGATCCTACGCTTTAGTGAGTGTGCGAAAACTATATTTTTTCTCAAAGAATGATAAATAACCGCTCTGATTTTAAAGGATAATCTTTTAATATGTTTAATATTATCAATTAATTACGACTATTGTGCTCTAAGATGTCTCGTCGCTGGCGCTCCTCGACATGACATGTTTTTGAATATTTCACACAAGCACTTTAGCGTGAACTATTTAAACTGAGTTTTTCTTCTTCAAGAAGCGTTGGTATTATCCGATAATTTGCCTGTGTGAAAAAACCCCCTGTCATTTCCTCATAGGCAGGGGGCTTTTACCCTCTTCATCAAGACTTGTATGATATTTCAAATCATTCTCATCAACTTTTCAAGCCACGCTAATAGCGCCTCAGCGTAAGTGGTGTAGTTCTTGCCATCCACGATCCAAGTGGTAGGATCATGCATTTGCAATCCATTATTGGGTGCCAAGACGTCCACTTGTGCCTGAGCGGCCGAGAAATTTTGGATATAATAATACGCCTCTGCTAATCCAAGGCGGATATCTCTATAATCGATCTGGCGATTATGCGAGAACACATAGTTGGGGTTAGCGGTCAAGACTGTATGGAAATCATCGATCGCAAAGGCATAAGATTTCAGAGCCAGTTGCACAAATCCTCTGCCCGCGTAAGCATCTGGGAAATTGGCTTTCAAGTTGATGGCCATGCGAAAGTATTCCAGCGAAGTCTGAAGGGAATCGATAGAAGGAACAGCATAACACCAACCCAAACCATTGCATGCTTCAAAGGAGGTGGGTACCATCTGCAACAATTGCTTAAACAGGACGATGGCTTCCCAGTACAAACCCGCCTCATATTTAGACCAGGCAGCCGGGCCGAGGTCATTGACACCCAAACCGGTGCGGAAAGAATACTCTGCCGATTCTACATAACCCCCTGGTGAAGATGAGCTGACACGAAAAAAATAATTGGTATTGGAGCGCAATCCTTGTAAGGTACGCGTATGGGTGGTTACTCTGGTGGCAGAGCTGTCGCGAAAGATCAACTGACCGCTGACCAGCCCATAGCGAATGGTGGAAGTGGCTTCGATGTCGGTCACCCACGAAATCGTCGCCGACGAGGCCTGGATATTGCTCACCGTCGGATCCTGAATAATCTGCGGAAGAGGCTCTTTTTTAGGCGCCGTCGGTTTATCGCCGCCGCATCGAAAAAATCCCTGACTACAAAAAATCAAAATAGCCACCAGGGAAATTCGCAACATTCTCAACTTGGAGGGTTTCATTTTATTCATCCTCATTACCCTTTTTCGCTTCGCAATATGTCCTATCTGATATGATCAAATGACAACTCGGATTTGAATTTATCTTTTTGCACATATATACCAATGAGATACACCCCTCATTGTATTTGCTTGAAAAAAATAATCCCGCCTTATTTTATTGGCCGTTTGTTATCAAGCGATCGAAAATCTCAATATAACACTAACATTTTACGCGTGAAGGTGCGTCCTGCGGTAATCAATTGATAGAAATAGACACCGCTGGCGACAAAGCGGCCGGCATCGTCGCGGCCATCCCAATACACCGTATAAATGCCTGCCTGTCGCGATCCCTGAACCAGAGTCCTGACACGTTCTCCCAATAAATTATAGACGACTATTTCTACTGTCTCGCGTCGGGGTAGGTCAAACGCCACGGTCGTCTTTTCGGTGCGCAATTGAAAGGGATTAGGATAATTCTGTCGCAACGCGAACGATTCTGGTATCAATGGTTTCGCACTGCTGAGGCGGAAATTACCCAACACGGTAATATGGGCGTTGATGTAATTATCCTCTTGATAGCTGGCAATCTCTGACCAGGAGCCATCGGCCTGTTGTTGTTCTATAAAATACCGGCGGTCGGTTTCTGTAGCCCCAACGAATATGATCCGCGCTGGCTGCTGTAAACGATAGGAAGCTGGGCCGATTTGATAGTAATCTTGTTCCAACGAGATCGTTTTCCCTAAGGCCGGTTTTGGCGATTTGACAATCGTCAGATAACCGTCTGCCGGCAAAGCGCCGGCAGGTACCTGCAGGGACAAAACCCCATCCGCTGAATGAATTTCTCCACCCGCTGCGATCGTCAGGAACTGAGCGGTAAAATCTCTATCAGCACTGCCGCTGTTGCCGGCAAGATCGATACCATCCACGTGAAGAGCTAAAACACCACTCTGTTGCAGACGATAATCGGCTTTGTAAAGGATGGCCTCGCCCGGCACCAGCATCGTGGGTATCGTCTGCCCGGCGACGGTGAGAATAGGATTGACTGCCAACATCTCGGAGGGGACGATATAAATATCCATATAGCGAGTCAACACCGGATTTTGCAACACGCCGATGGTGAAGGTCGGCGGAACCTGATCCGGCGCTTGCAGCTGAAACGACCAGACATAGTCATCCGTGGGCGATCCTTCGGCCATGCCGTTACCATTACCATCCAACCCAATGCCCGATTCGTTGGTGATGGTACCACTTAAGGTCACGGTGACGACATCTCCTGGAAACAATGCCGTATTGGGGACAAAAATCATCCGCCGAAAAGCAGTATCATAAGAGATGTGGCCTTTGATGACCCCTTGCCCAGCGCCAGCCACCACAACATATTTGGGAATCAACGAATCCACCGCCACCCGTTGATTAAAATCCACTTGAACAGAAAAGGCCTGCTTGAAATAGGGCACATCCGTGGCGCCATGGGGGGGAGTTACTGCGGTGATTTGTAAAGGAGCGGTGTAGACTGCGGCGCCCGTTTGAATGTGCAAATGGCGCATCTGATAAGCAGCAGTACTTAATTCTCGCATCCAGATGACGTCCGCTTCGCCGCTTAAGACGCGACGCGGTAATTCGGGGTATCGGTTATCCTCGGTATCATTGGAGATATTGCTGGCCGGCGACCATACACCATCGCGAAAAACGCTGAAAAAGATCTCCCCTCTTTGCGCAAAGTCTTTTCGTAGGGCAGGTGAGGTTTCTTCTTGCACCCACGGCCGTGAAAGATAACCACTCTTTGCCAGAGCCGTGGTCCCCATATCATCGCGGTAAACCAGATAGAGCCTCCCTCGATCATCGCTGGCTATGTTGGGCGAATCGACATGACCCTGCTGCGATCGTGCCACTGGTACCGGAGGCGACCAAACATCGGCCTCAGCATAGGTATACATGATGCGGATATCGCCCGGCGTATAATTATCGCTATAGACCATGTGTAGACGATCATAGGGATCGATGACAAAAGAGACAAAGAGGTCGTACAGCACACCGGATGAGGTCAACGCCTGCGGGGGTTGCCACGTCGTATAATCGCTGCTAGTGGTACCATAGACTTTGCGCGATTGCTGCTCAAAGACGCCATCGACCCAGAGCACATAAGCCTTTCCTGCAGAAGTGAAATCGATGGTCGGCACAAAACATCTATGCGTTGCCGATTGGCTGATCATCACCTCGCTTGACCAGGTGATACCACCGTCAAAAGAATGGGCATGATAAACGTCGCCGAGATTCTCGTCCTGGTACAACGCCGAGTTCCAGACGATGTGAGGATGGTTGTTTTTATCTATAGCAATGGCGGCATAAAGTTGATTATCAGACGCTCCGTATTTGCTGATTTGTTTGGGGGCTGACCATGAGGCACCGCCGTCATCGGAACGGCTGTAATAAATAGCATATTTCGATTCGGAGAATTCCTGCGCATGCCAAGCAGCATGTAATCTATCCAGCGAATCGATAGCCACCGACGGCATGCCGCCATAGAACAAGGTTTGATCGATTGCAACCGGATTTGACCAACTGGCGCCATTATCATTCGATTTTCGATGATAGATGAATCTCCTATTATCGACGATTTCGTGGTGGAGCAAGTGTAGATGTCCCTTGCTATCGTGCACCATATTTCTTCCCAGATAACCATAAGAATGCGCTTGTTGCACCGTGGCGATGGTGCCTGGGCTCAACGAGGTCGTGGTAAAAGTGAAATTGGCGCTATACTTGGGTCCATTGCCGGCGCCATCCACTGAGCCAACGCGATAATGATACTCTGTATTCGCCATGAGCCCCGTGAGGGTAACCGAATGTTGCGTGACATAATTGGCGTCGACGACCTGTTTTCCATACGAAGGAGAGGTACCATATTCGACGATGCTGGTGGAAGGCTCATCGGTGGTCCAGATAATGGTGATCGAGTTGCCGGTCGGCAAGAATTCTGTGGGGCCAGAGAGGATGACCGGTGGGGCAATATCCTTGAAATCAGAGCTGACCGAATAGGTGCAGACGCTCACCGTCGAGAGGCTGATGCCAGCCATCACCGCCTCATCGCTGCCATTGCCGACGGCGCGTAAGGAGTAGCTACCCTTTTGGGTCGCATCCAGAGAGATGGTCTCTAATTTCGATGTAGATCCTTTCAACCATATCCGATGACGAAAAACATCGGTAGTTTGATTGCTTACACGCAAAACAGCTGTGCTATCCTTGGCGGTAAATCGAACAAAAAAAGCGGCATAGGGGGAGACGGTTTTGATCTGTTCGCTCACCGGATAAAAGCGATGAATGGTTGCCGGCGGCACCGTTGGTAACACCATTTTGCTGTAATGATAATAGCCCTCGGCATCCAGCGTGGCATCGTCGGCGTAATTGGCGATGACGAAATTGCTGAAGATATCTTCGAACGAGAGGCTAATGCCCCTCTTGACCAACGCAGCGCGCACGCCATCCACACCATTGGCAGGATTGCGGACGACCTCGCCAATCAATTCCGGACCGAATTTTTCCCCCAGATAATAGGTCCATAGGGCAACCTTCTTATAATCGAGCAAATCTTTGTAAAAATTATCGAACACTGTCAACGAGCGATCGGGATTGAGTAGATAGCCTGCGGGATTGCGTAAAGAAAAACCGCAAAGCACTTCGCTATATTCCGATGCGCCCTCGTTCACCCATAGTCCGGTTGTATTCTCGTCTGAGTCATAGCCGTAATGAATCAAATGCTGGAATTCATGCGCCACCGTGGCCCAGGCATCCTCGCGATCCGGCCGTAAGGGATTGCAATCTACATGAATAAGGTTTTTCTGGTTGCTGTAGGTGCCACCACTCAAATCGCTCTGATTGAAATAGCCGGCGATGTATTGGTAGGAACCAGCGTTGGGGTCATAGGTATCTATAATGTCATATATGAGGATAAATACACGGCTGTCGCCAAAAGTATTCGGTGTTTGCCCGATGTATTGATTCATGATTTGCACGATGCCTTTGGTGGGATCTATTGATGAAGGAGGTGTGGCTACCTCGAAGGCATGGTAAAAATTATCCACATCCTCCTGGGATACTTTGTTCTCCTCAAAAGCCTGCAATCCCACAAAAATGTAGGATAAGTCCGATTTATACCGGCACACCGCTTTAATGGATTCATAGGAATAGGTCTTGTAGTTGATCGTGTAAAAAGAGAGGGTATCGCCGACGTCGATCTGCGCCTCAGCTGTCTTTTGCAGTGAGACAGGGAGATCCGGATGCAGCCGCCGCGTATTTTCGAGAATGCGATCGTGATGCTGGGTGATAATGGTAGTGCCGCATATTCGCTGTTCTTCATGCAATGCGATACGATTTGGTGTACTCTCAGCAAAAAGGAAACTGGAATAGAAAATCGTAACAATTCCAATTTGAACATAGAAAATATTTTTTTTCATCATAGCTTTCTCTTAATCTCTTGGATTAAATGACATTCCTTTTTATTGGCAGATCATTTGATAAATTTTTGTCGCACAGGTTCTCTCATCCGCTGATATGGGGCGTTTAGGTACAAAAACAAATACTGGATATAAATGCCTCCATCTCGTTTTTGATTTAAGTTATGGTTTTGTGTCCAAACCATCGTTTCAAAGCCCTTTTTGATCTATAAAAGTTATCCTCTACTCGTGATCCATAGTTTTACTATGCGTTCTGTAGCCCGCTGCAATAACTCAGCTGCGTGAGCCATGGCGTATTCCAGAGAACAAGGTTTTTCGATGATCGAAAACAGGGCGGTTACTCCCATATCATGGAGCACTTCCGCATCCGGTTCGACTGCTCCTGCGAGGGCCACTACCGGTATTTTTTGCTTGGCAGCTTCCATCGCCACGCCGTGAATGAGTTTTCCGTGCGCCGTTTGTGCATCGATGCGACCTTCGCCGGTGAGGATGAGATCGGCGCCTGCAATTTTATCGGCAAAGAGGCAGGCCTTCAGGACCATCTCCGCCCCGCGCATGAGCGTGGCGTTGGTGAAAGCCATGAGTCCTGCGCCCAATCCACCCGCAGCGCCAGCACCCGCTGCATGGCGAACGCTGCGACCTGTATCTCTTTCTATAACATCGAATGCCCGTGCCATATTTCGTTCGAGGATTTGTAGCTGTTCTGCATCGGCGCCTTTTTGTGGCCCGAACACCATGGTGGCTCCCTGCGGCCCCAACAAGGGATTATCGACATCGCAGGCAACCGTGATATGGCAATTTTTTACTTCCATTGGGATGCCGGAAGCATCGATGGCAGCCATCCTCCCCAGGGTTTCGCCGCGTATCGGTTTGGGTATTTCTTTTCCCTGGGCGTCGAAAAATTTGACGCCCAAAGCTTGCGCCATGCCGCAGCCGCCGTCGTTGGTGGCCGAGCCGCCGATGCCGATGATCAATCGACGGCAGCCCTGTCGGATAGCGGCCAGCATCAATTCACCCGTGCCATAGGTGGTGGTTTTGAGCGGATTGCGTTTTTGTGGGGGGACCAGCGTCAGCCCCGAAGCCGCAGCCATCTCGATGACAGTGGTTTGGCCATCGTCGAGCAAACCATAGGTGGCCGTGACCGGTTCACCCAGGGGACCCATCACCTCGACGGAACTCAAATATCCGCCGGTGGCAGCCACCAGCGCCGCTACGGTTCCCTCTCCCCCATCGGCCAATGGGATGGAGATGACTTCCGCTTTCGGCACGATGCGAACCACTCCTTCGGCCATGGCAGCAGCAGCTTCCGGCGCCGTTAGACTGCCCTTGAAGGAACACGGGGCGAGGATGATTTTAAGACGCAACGTCTCCACAGTCCACATCCACTTTTATCGAACAACAAAAAATCAAAAGTACTTTTGTAAGATTGAAAGGTTTTTCTCTCAATCGTCCTATTCATTTTTTACCGATGTATACTTATTTGGATGTAGAGATAATAACCAAAAAATAAATCTACCTATTAATGAATCTTCCATTTTCAATCTTCCATCATATCACCGGCACATCCGCCTCGATCACCCCGACCACCGTCACCGCAACTTTGATGGTCAATTTAAAACGCAAATTCGGCGGCGGCGTCTTGGTCACACTGCCGTTGGTGAGAAAATAAATCTTCCGTTCACCGCCCATGATCGGCGACAGCGCCTTGCTGACTTCCATTACGCCCTGGCGGTCCAGTTCGGGCTTTTGCACCACCCCTTGAACCGCATCGAGATCGAGATCAGCAATCTGGATAAACGGGGAATATGCCCCACTGCTGCCATATCGTACCTTGATGGTGCCGCTGGCAACCGTGCCAGGTTTGCTGGCGTTATCGGTGATCTTGTAAGAAACGCTCTCTAAATAGATCCCCAATATCTCATCGAAATTCTGATCCTTGCGAACCTCTTCGATGAATTCGGTCAAATCAGCTTCTCCCTGGCTGGCAAAATTGACATTGTCGCTGTTGATCTGCAACGGCGTTTCCACCGTCACCAACACCGGCACCTGCACTTTGCGTTTTTCGCATTGCATGCCGATGAGCAACACCCATACTAACGGCATCAACAAGCCGATAAAAATGATTCGTTTCATGATGTTATTCTCCCTTTTTTACAAACCGATGGCAGCCGATAGACAATAGGCGGTTCGTTTGCCGAAGGTGCAATCGCCGCTGATATGAACGATGAAAAGGTTCAAACCGATTCCGGCCGTTACTTGCAAACCGTTATCACCATCGAGATTATACTTTAATTCGACATCTTCCGCGCCATTGTTGTATTCATATTGCAGCTTGGCGTTGCTGATATCATAGCCGACGCCGCCGTAGAGCTGCAGCAGACTGAAACTCCGGCTCACCTGCGCGCCGAGGTGCAGGGTGCTGAAACTGAGTAGCTCATCGCCCAACTCGATCTTTTGCCAAAACCCGCCCACCGCGATGTTCACCGGCAGCAGGGGGATGTATTGATCGATACTGTGACGCACGCCGATGCCGGTGAGCGACAGCTTGCCGATCTCTGAATCGCCCAATTCCGCCATCCAGTAACGCAACATCACTTCGGTGCCGAAAAGCGAGCCGATGGTCAGTTGCGGAGTCGCAAAAGCCGTAGCGGTGAGATTGAGGCCACCGGGGAATACATACTGTGTGCCGCCGGTGCCACTTACCATCACCACTTTTTCATCGCCAACCACTGTGGGCGCTTTGACTGTCTGCACCGGAATGAAATCACCCTGGGTCGTCGCCTTAAAAGTCCGGTCGCGATCCAACACCGGCGCCACCATGGCTACGAGGCCGACTCGCAGCCGCAAACCGAGCTTGGGTATCTTGGCGGTGCCGTACCAACCACGGTTCATGGAAACGCCCAAGCCATCGACCAGTGGTTTGATATAGTTCTGGCCGTTTTTGCCGCTATAACGCTTGAGATTGTCCTCCACTTGGGCGAAGAGAAGCGAACTCAGCAACGGCATCAAAATAAACACACAAACACTTTTTATTCGCATAGCATGCCTCCATGAGGGGGATGAGTTAAAAATTGGCTGATAGCCGAGTTCTCACGAGAAAATGGATTAAATATCATGAGAGTCCGTTCATCAAAAATATTATCTCTTCTCTTTGGTGTTAATTCGCTGGTCGAGTTCGCCAATGCCTCCATAAACTTGGATTAGATTGAGCTTAAAACATAAAAATTGGCTATTCCCTCTGGAACTGAAAATACTAATTTGCATGGAATAAACCAAAAGAATTTTTCTGGCCTATAGAGAGAAGATATCGAAATGAGGCGCCATGGGTGGTAAAAAAAAGACAGCAAAGATCGGCCTTATCTGGGGCAAACAATATCAGAGCAGCACTATGGTGTCCTGTAAATCCAAATGACGGGCTCGCCTTTATAGTAAATAGTGTTGCAGAGAACATAATGTTCTTTCACATAAAGATAACCTGGATCGTCCGGCCAGCGACGAATCTGGCTGGTGTAAAATAAAACATAACGATATTGGTTTGCTTGCAATTCCGCAAGCAATTCTAAAGAGGCACCACCACTGAAATAATTATATATTTCAGGATGCATAGGCAGATAAAATCGCAGGATGGGTTGGTACCACGTCAGAATCTTATCCTCAGCCGTAGCGTTTTCTTGTAAATATTGGGCAGCCTCTCGATATCCCATGTCGCCCTGAGCCGTTGGCTGAATATGCCGATAATCGGTGAGCGCAATGGCAACCAGCACTCCAATAGCCATGAAACTACCGACCACCGCATTTCTATGGAAAATCTCCGAAAGTAATGTGGCCCCTAAGAGACAGAAAAATGGGATCACATAAACGCCATATCGCGCCGACATGATGTGCTGCCGAAACATGGCCATCAAAAGCACAAAGATGAACACAGCCAGTACACGATCCGCCGTTAGCGCGCTTTGCCTGATCCATCGGTAGATGAAAAAAATTAATCCCGCAAGAGAAAGCACCAACCACGTCGGCGACAGTTTGCTGAACCAATACAAATATGCCCACCAGGGAACATGATAGGTGAGCTCACCACGGAACAGTATCGGATGGCCGTGTCGACTGTAGCGCAGGTAATAAAGGAGATTCTTCAAAAGATACAGCTTGGCAATACCAGCAAACCAAAACAGCAGGATGGTGACGATCAAGATGATCATCGCCCAAAAAACAGATTTGGAAAATCTGAGGCGATAGGTTTCGAAGTAAAGGTGTCGGTTCCTTGTCAGTAGAAAACACAACACCACTATCCCCGACACGATAAAGCCATATTCAATGGTACAGAACAGCAGTCCCAAAGTGATCGCCAGAAGATAAAGGTATTTCGGTTTTTCACTGGTTATGGCTTTTAAGGTCTGGAAAAAGGCGGCGACGATCAGAAAGGTGGCCGGCGCATGCATATTGGCCACGCCACTGACGTGGGCATGCACCGGTGAAAGGGCCAGCAACAACCCCGAAAAAGCGCCCATCAGAAAGCCATTCTTAAATACCCAGAGGCACCCCCAAAAAAGCAATAAACACGTCAGTACACCGATCACTCGGGAGGGGAAGCGTATCGCTTTTTCTGTTTGTCCAAAACTCAGAACCCCCAAACGAATCATGTAGGCGATCATCGGGCCGTGGTAATGGCGTTCGAACCGCGTGTTTTCGGTATCCAAATAATTGGCTCTGAAGCCCTTTTGTGCTGCCAACGCGTATTCGGCTTCGTCGAGGGACAAACTCTCATCGGGTTGCGTAAACCGGGGTATGGCTGCGATCACTAAAATGGCGATCGAAGTAACAATAGCCACGAACACCGAGGTCGATTTACTATAAAAGGTCACGGATCCTCTGCACCTATTTGAAAAGATTGAATCGGAAAATGCACCAGAACGCATTGAACGCATCTTTCAAGCCGATCTTTTTGCCTTGACTATAATCCCGGCCTGAGTAGGAGATGGGTATCTCGTAAATGATGACCTTCTTTTTGGCAATTTTAGCGGTGATCTCCGGCTCAAAGCCAAAGCGATTCGATTTGATGGTGATGCCGTCCAACACTTCCGAACGAAAGACCTTGTAGCACGTCTCCATATCCGTCAAGTTCAAGTTGGTGAACATGTTGGACAAAGTAGTCAAAATCTTATTCGCGACATAATGCCAGAAAAACAATACCCGATGGGTCTCGCCGATAAAGCGGGAGCCGTAGACCACATCGGCGCGACCATCTAAAATTGGACGTATCAAGCGGAAATATTCCATAGGGTCGTATTCCAGATCGGCATCTTGGATGATGACAATATCACCCGTTCGCTGGGCAAAACCGGTGCGTAGGGCCGCTCCTTTCCCCTGATTTTTTTCATGAAGTAACAGTTTAATGTTTTGATGTTTTTTCACATACTCGATTAGGATCTCCCGGGTGCCGTCTGTCGAACAATCATCTACAACAATGATTTCCTTGTTGATCTTTACAGCTTGAATTCTATTCAAAATTTTTTCGATGGTCGCTCTTTCATTGTAAACAGGCACCACTACAGACAATTTAATTTGATCGATCGATAAGGCCCGAGCCGGATCATAAGCCATCAAGTAGGAATCATTTTGTCTAGAATCCATATTTTTCTCTATACTGCCACATAGGGGGCATACGGTTGTTGATTTCATCTTCTCCATCCGTGGAATGGTTCTTTTCCAGAATCCTTAGTCAGTTTTATTTCGACCTCAGCCCTCATGGGCTCGAGGTGATGTTTAGCCGCTCTCAAGAGTCCAATTTATAGAGCCATCATTTTCGGATAATCCTCTTGCATCGCAAAGTAGAAGGGCTGTTAATATACTGCATTTCAAAAATAAAAGCAAGCCATATTCCATATCGTTTCGGATATCTATTGATCGATGATATTTTGATTCCCACCGACAGCCGTTCGATTTAGGTGGATGAGAGACAAAAAAAAGACCTCAAAGGTGATGGTCTTTGAGGCCTTTGGAGGATGACGGTTTTTTCTAGATGTTTATTTTATCAGCACCAGCCGTTTCATGTCGCTAAATTTACCGGCGGTGAGTTTGCAGAAATAGACGCCGCTGGCTACATTTCGCGCGTTCCAGGTAACGCTCTTATAACCCGCTTCTTGACGATCGTTCACAAGGGTAAGGATCACTCGACCGGTGATATCCATAATCTGCACCTTTACGTGTGTGTCCTCCGGCAATTGATAGCGGATGACGGTCTCGGCGTTGAATGGATTGGGATAATTCTGTTCCATGGCATAAGTAGTCGGTATGGCAGCGATCTGCAGGGCCTCACTTGCCAATACCGCCCCTCCTTTGGCAGCCGTATCCAATCCGAATTCGACGATTTGCCGCCAACTACCCGTCGCCCATTTAGGCTCATGGAGGATAATCTTGACATATTTCGCCGAATAGGTTTGATCGAGAATGTAGTATTGCCAGTAAGGCTTTAGATTCGTGAGTCTGGTGATGGAGACGAAACTGGTCGGTTGATCGTTGGTGGAAGAAATCAAAATTTCCATATCGGTGGCTTGCCGACCCGCATAGGCATCATCGTCGGTGCCATTATCTAACTGGATGTTGACGCGATCGAAGAGATGGGGCTGACCATCGGCGAATTTGAAGATAGCCCAAGCTGGACCATGGGGAACATCGGCACCGCGGGCTGTAGTAGTGCCATCCCAACCATCCAAATCACCGTCAACGGCATTGTCCCAACCTTCACCCTTGGCAGTCGGGGTGCCTTTGACAAAAACCAATGCATGATGCGGTAAACCGGAACTACCCCCACCGCCTTCGGTGACATCCGTCTTGCCAAACATCACCTCACAAACTTCGCTTCCACCTATGGTTGTCTTTTCAATTAGGACACCATTGACAAAGGCTTTGAGCAGTTTCGGGCCATTGATTTTGGATTTGACATGGGTGGTATACACCCCCGGTGTATAGGCCTCTTCCACAGCGCCGAACCAGGTGTTGATGTGATCCTCGACACCGGTGTATTTGTCCAAAGCGCAGAAGCGGATGTCGGCAAACGTCTTGCCGGTCGATGGATTGCCATTGGCATCCTTTAGAGTCAGAGTGACGATGGCACTATCGATCCCGTCAGCATTGGGATTCCCATCAGCAGTCAATGTCGACTGGCCGGCATCGGCCAGGGTGGTTTGGGTGTACACCTCGAATTCGCCCAATTGCCTCCAGAAGCTTTCCGGCTGATCGATCACTAACTTGATATATTTGGCATCGGTGGCGGGCACGAGCCATTCGGCCCAATCGTCATCAAAATCGCAGGGGGTCAATACAATAGGTCTCTTTTCCGCGTCCAACAACAGGGAGAAATCAGCCTCTGCTAAGCCGGTGGTAGAGACAAAAACGCGGAAATGGCGTACCTGCTTTTCGCCACCACCCGTCTCCAACTGTTGGTCAGGTGAAGAACCTCTTTCGATGCCGGTATCGGTCATCATTCTGATTTTACCGATCTTTTTCACCCCTTCATCAAGGAATTGGAAGATAGCCCAAGGTTTGCCGGTAGCATCGGCGGTGACATGAGCGGTACCGCTAAACCAGTAAGTATCGCCATCGATGGCATTTTCCCAATTTTCGGTTTCATGGGCAGGGCTACCGGAGTGAAATTTCAAACAAGAATACGATAGCTCGCTCGGTCCGTACGGCGTGATGAACTGCAGATTTTCTTTGCCATTCAGCATGATATCATAAGATGTATTATCGATGGGCGTAGTCACATAATGATAATCATGATGCGATTTCTTTGGGCCGGTGTCACCATGTCCGTCGCCAAACTTCCAATGATAGCCAATGATCGGTTTAAGTGACCAAAAATTGACGCACAACGGTGGCAGACCGACGTTGCGATCGGAGTCAAATTGGCCACAAAAATCTACGTCCTGAATGAAAATGGGCAATTCGTAGGTGGAGCAATCATTCTCCGTATTGGGATCCGGTGGTAATGCGCCTTCGTGCTGGGGATGGCGATAGACTTCGGGTAAATAAACGCATACGCGATTGAGTATCGGCGTCCCCTGTTCCAAGCCGGGATCGAGCATAAAGGTAAATTCACTGGTCTGCGACGCGATCGGCGCCCAGGCCATGGCCATTGGGAACGTCCAAGTGATGGTATGCGTGCCAGCATCATAAACTCCGCCGCCACTAGCAGAAACGAATATAAGTCCTTGGGGCAAATAATCCACAACCGAGACATAAGAGGCGGGATCGATGGACCAATAATTATCCGGCCCAAGGTTGCTAACCGTGCCTATATATTTATAGGTCTGTCCCAATACCAGCTGATCCGTGACCGGAACATTATCCAAGGTATACACCGCTTTGGTCACGGTGAAATCGGAGTGGTCGTCATCGAAAATCCATAGGGTAGCTTGATTGTTGATCACAGTAACCCGGCCTTCGATGTCGAACAGTTGCACGTTGATGGATTCATCGGCTTCTACATGATTGTCATTGACGATGCGTACCTGCAATGTCACATACTGTTCACCAGTCGGAAAGGTGACATTCATCCCCATGTTAGCGATAAAATCCACGACTACCGTAGCTGTGCCTGAGAGCAATGTCGCCCAATCGAAACGGACGGTATGATTCTGCGCCACCGGCCGATCCAAGGCTACCGTCAGATAGCCGAATTTGGTCAGCGGCATAGGGTCTTCTTCTGTGACCCAGCTCTCTTCGATAGACAATTGATAGGGCTGATAGTCGTCATCGACGATGAGGACGGTTTGGGGACTATTCGGAGTCGTTAATTCAGGGGTAGTGCCACCATCCTGCCATCGCGGATTGGAGAGAGCAATGCTAAAGTCTTCATTGCCCTCATCGTCGTCGTCGTGAACGATCGCTATGGTGAACGTAGCCGTACTCGGTAAGAACCTACGAACTGTAATGGAGACCGTTCCCGCATTGCCGAGATAATCGGAGCCATGGGTGGCCGTACCATCGCTGCAGGTATAATCGACCAAAATTACACGGCCGTTATTCGCTAGTCCCCCTGCTGGTACCTGCAGCGTGATTGTCAGGTTGTGACTACCGCCGCCACTCCCCTCAGGATTGACGATATAAGGGGTGTTCAAAAACGAAATGGGCATCTGTGCAAAAAGCGAAACCGACCCCAGCCATACAATTGCCAGGCATAAAAAGATGACATAAAGGTAATTTTTCTCAACCATCATTTGCCCTTTCTTTATAAGTTAATTAATTGTTAGTGAAATAATGGGGTAAATTATGGGGACGACTATCCTTTAATTTTGGAGATTGGTTTGTGGTCAAAGGCTCATCCCGAGGCCTGGCTATATATGCTGGAGATAATCAATGATGGATCGCAGTATAACCCTCTTCTTGAATATATTGCGGCTCTCTCTTTAACCTTTTTGGAGGGAAATCTAAATTTGCCTGCCGCGTTATCAGAGTCTAATTATCGCATGATATTAAGTTAAATTAATTAATCTTTATCAATTTGTCAAGTTTATTTTTACAAAAAAAATAATTTATTTGTTAGTTAGAATCTATTCTCTCGAATAAGAGAATATTTTTATAACTATTAAGAGCGAACTGCTTGCGGAATTTGTAATCGCCTAATTGCATCATTTTTTGATAGAGCGCCTCATGATAGGGATGCATCCGGTAATCGGTAGGGGTTTGGCGATCATTCAGTAGCACAAATTTAGGATTTTTGGCAAAAATATAGCCTGCATAGTCGCTGAGTGTTCCCTGCTGGCGCAATCGTGGAATATTTTTATCCGTCAGGCCGATCATATCCATAACTTGCATGCCTGAATAATAGCCGATAGCACCGATTTCATTGGTCACCAGCCAATTCTGTGGCGAACCAATTTCCCGCAAATAGCGGCCAACAATGATGTGATTCTGGGAATGCATCGCTGGATTGATCGTCTCACCGGCATGCAATGCCCTGATCTGATAATGAGCGTGGACGGCGTTCAGGATAGTCGGCAGCGCCAGACAAATATGAATCAATCTCAAACGGCCAAATGACGACGATATCCAAGTTTTCATTTTTTCCAATCCGGCAAAGGCCAGAAGAATGATCAATGGCATCGCCGGCTGATAGAATCGGCCGAACGGCATCCAGTCTAAACTGCTGAACCAGATAAAAAACAAGGCCATCCCCAGAGTCAATACAACGCCGATGTGCCTGCGATTTACAAAAAAAAGCAGATAAATGACAGCAAACAGCAATATGATCTGGCCAGAGTCAAAGCTCTCATAAGTATAGCGGATGAGAATGATCAGATGATTCAACAAATAGCCCAGCAGGGTTGACTCGGGATGAATCTTGACATAGAAGGTGTTAGGCAACCATTCGCCATAATACAAAAGACGACCCGTATATAGCAGCAACAACGCCACAATAGGCGGCAGAAGAAAACGATAGCGATACCTTTGTTCCTGGCCTTCGCGTTGGAGGAAAGCCGCCAATGGCAAGAGATAGAGAATGCCTTCCGGTCGTGTCAGGATAATAGCAGCGCAGGCTAACGATGCGGAGAGGAATCGTCTTTCTAAAAGAAAGTAATTCATCAATAAAATTTCCATGGCAAAAAAGATGGTCTCCAGGCCGGAGATGCTGAAATAGACAAGTCCGATGCTGGTGGCTAAATACGTGCCCATCCAAAAGGATACACCTGCGGAAATGTCAAAATGATTTTGTGCCATTTTCTGCATGATCATCAACAGGATGATCCAGCAGAGGATGCCGAGGCCTTTAATGGCAACAAGCAAATCGATCGGTAAGAAAGTGCAGAAGGAAATAATGAGAATCCACAGCGGATTCGAAAATCCTTCTACACGTTCGCCGGCGTTGAAGACCAAGCCGTTACCCCGCATCAAATTCTGCGCATAGCGCATGGCGATGAAGGTATCATCCACGGTGCAATCGCAACAGCGCCCGACAAAATAAAGGTAGATGGCGATACAAATCACCATTGTGGCCAGTCGGATCCAGCGTCCTCTTTCATGATCCATTTTTCGTATTTGTTTCACCTCAAGTTATATTTTTAATCTGAATTATTCTTTAGCAGGGCTGCGCAAATAAATCCTTCTCCAGGAGTGGGTGACGGAACGTCATTCAACTTTATGGGTTGTCTGTAAAAATTGTAATAGTTTTTCTCTCATCTTATAGCGCATCTGCCCCAGATCGCTGAAGGGCCAACGTCGGCGATCATTGGCCTGATACTGCAGGGTAGATTGGTAGACCGGCTGGGTAAAACAGTTCTGCACCATCCCGTTGATTTCAGCCATACCCAGCAGATAGATCGAAACAACCACTATCCCTATGCCCAAATGGCTCTTGGACGCTGATAACCAGCGCCAGGTCCAGTTGACCAAAAGCACAACAGCCGCTAACGTTGGCAACCAAAGCAATCTCGGGGAGGCATCGAAACTGTTCGGCAACGCCGTGATGAAAAGCCATGATATCCACAACAAGTCCTTTCTATCGAAACTTTTAAGATAAAGGCTCCAATAGAAAAAAACCATCACGGTTATCAACAACAGCGAGGCGGTGAGAATATTCGGCATAAGGAACAAGGGATAAAAACAACTGATCAGTGCCTCTATATAGCGAGCGATCATGCCGGCGGCTGACAACAGGAAGTTTTGTGCAATGAAGGACTCTTGGGATAATCCCCTGGTGCCGATGAGACCGGTGCCAAAAGCGTGCCAGCGCAGGAGCAAATAGCTGAACAATAAAACATAATGCAGGATCAGCAACGGCCATAACTGCTTTTGCCGGCGTGCCCGAGTGAACCAGTACGCTGTCATCAACAGCGGCAGCGTCACGGCATTTTCTTTGCTCAAATAAGCGAGCGCGGAAAAAATCAGCGAGAGGATAAAATCTACCAGTTTCATTTCCTTCGCCTTGGCGGTGCGCAAAAAGAATAGCAGCGCCAACAGGTAAAAGATCAGGCAGACGCTATCGGTGCGGGTCGATATCCAGCTGCAGAGCACAGCATTACCGGGTAAGAACCCCCATAGCAGACCGCTCAAGAACGCAATAAAGGGGGATAGCTGCAGGTGTAACAAGATGCGAAAAAAGACAAACAAAGCAGCGGAAATGAGCAAAAGATTCATTGAATGATAGAGCCAAGCGTGATGGCTGAATAGAGCAAATTCACCGGCGAATACGAAATTGATGAGCGGCCGGTAAAACCGATCGCCCCAGGGCTGAGAAAATTTGCCGATCAATTCTTCCCATGCATACGAGCGCACCAAAAGGTGATCATCATAGGTAAACCCGAACGAGAGGGTGCCACCATAAAAAGCCAAAAGCCCCAGCAGAAATAACAGCCAGGGCACGAAAGGATGCTTTGCCAGCCTATTTTCGAATGTTTTGATCGCCACAAGGTCACCTTGAATGGATTACTTGCCAATGAAACGTCTTCTGGTTGCTTATTGAATTGGTTTTAAACTTTTTATTAGTGGTGATTAAACTTTCGTTTTTCCTATTTTGCCAAGATTATTTCTTTTCATCATCATCTTTTATTTGCTTCGATCATAACATCTAAAGCCGTTTTCTTTTGGTTACGGCATCGATAGGTCCTATTAGCTTCTGATTGAGTCAGAAAGCAAAAGTTCCGGAAATACGATGGGTATTCCCGAGTTCGCTGGCAACAAAGGCGTAATCGATGGTGAAGCCATGGAGAGAAATACCGGCGCCAGCAGTTAGGTGCTTACGGTAATAGCCGCCTCGTAAAAAGAGGAGGTCGTAAAAGCTCAGTTCGCCACCGAAAAAATAATCTCTATACGGAGAAAATTGATAATCATACGCCAGCGTGAGGCGGGTGTGGAGGGCCGATATAGCATGGGAAATAGCACTGCCCGCCAGCAAGGATCTTTTTAGGGCATCCTGATGTCGTGATTCGGTATTCCATTGGATGTTGGCTTTGGCTAGATCGCGCCCGGTGGCAGCAAAGGAGATCCAGGTGAGGGGCTCTTGGTCTTCCGACAGTCGGGGGATGAAGCGCACCAGCATACCGGCATCCAGGCTTTGGCCGCTACCGGCATATTTATCCAATTTCTGATGGAGGTATTTACCGGTGACTCCGATGGAGATTTGCGTTGGCAGCACCATCTGGGAGAACCCACCGCCTAATAGCAAGTCAATATATATCCCGCGGCTGAAGGAAAGCATAAAAGCGTTTTCCTGGTCGCTGAAATAGCCCTCGGCCACACCGGTGGAGCGGTACCGTCCTTCTATGAGACGATCGACTTTGGTCCCTTGCAAAGCGCTATATCGTGGGATCTCGTCCACGCCCAATCGGATCCAACTAAAACCGATGGCGGTTTGATCATTGAGACACAAAACAGCGCTGGCGCTGTTGTACTGAGCCAAGCCATCGAACATGGGCACATGTTCTACCTGCAGGGTGAAAAAGCCGTTATCGGTTAACCCGGCGGGATTCCAGTAGCCGGCGCTGACGTCGTTGGCCACCGCGATGAAAGCGCCCCCCATGGCCATGGGTCTGGCGCCGACCCCAATACGGGTAAAGTCAGCCGCATATTCACCAGCTGTACCTTCCTTCGGTGGCGCTAAACACAAAATCATCGCCAACGATAATATGAATATGTCAAACAGAATAATACGCCTCATTTGCCGTTCCTTTCACGAGCAGAATTATTGCAATCTTGCCATTTTTTCGATTCGTTCGATGGTGTTCTCGCCTCTTTTTGCCGTGAAGCGCAGATAATAGACTCCATTTGCAACTGGATTGCCGTCATCATCGGTTCCATCCCAATCGACCTCGTTATAGCCGCTGATATCAGTGAGGACGAATTTCTTGATCAATCGCCCCGAAGTAGTATGGACGGCAAGTTTAACCTCCGAAGCCATCTCGGTCAGATAAAAAGCAATGATAGTCTGAGATGCAAACGGATTGGGATGATTGGCCAGAAAATCAATTGCAAACTCACCAGTTACCTGAAAGGTTATCCGTTCCGAAGCCAGATTGCCATTGATGTCTTTTACCAGCAACGTCAGTTCATGGGCTCCGGGTTGCAGCACTGGTGCATAAGTAAGCGTCAGGGTGCGACGGGAATTATCGCTCTGATAGAGTTGTATCGATTCCATCCCGACCTCTACTCCATCCAGAAGGAGTTTGACGTGATTGCCGGCGATGTCGAAACCGCTGGCGTCTTCCATAAAGGCAGTAATGATGGGTTTAGCGGGGATGACGTCGCCATCGACGAAATTTTGCCCGGCCACACTTATTCGTATGAGCGGTGGTTGGCTATCTTCGCCGACCATCAAGGCAAACGCCTGAAGAGGCGGCGGCAGCTGTGCACTAATGATGCCTTGTGACTTATCGACCGTGCTTGTTAAGCCATTCCAGGTGGCCGACTGATCATTCCAACCATACAGGCGCACTTTATTCTCAGCGATTAGCTCCTGAATTTGCACATCTGCTTTATCGTATAGGATTGCAACCTGAATGCTCTTTTTCAAAGTTAGGGTAGTATCGACGAACGAAATTCGGTAGAGGAATGGTTGGGTTGCACTCTTTAACGACAGTGGCGTTAAACCGGAGAGAGTAGCGGCCTTTTGGTGGAGATCGCGCCATTCTTGCACCAACGAAAACGGCGAAACCGTCGAGGCCGATTCCCCTGGAATTTCGATATAATAATTCCCTTCTGCTGAAAAAACAGGTCCGCCGCTACCATGAAGTGGAGTGACGATCTTGACCGAAAACGTGGTAGTATTATTGCCTTCATTCGACTCGTTCACCTGGTTATCTACATCCAGGTTGAACCACAAACGACGTTCTCCGGCCGCCTGGCCCGACCAAACCGTCTCCACAGTGACCTCTGAACGCGGCGGTACATTACTAACGGGTAAAATGTCGCCGATCTGTTTATATGTGGAAGCGCTCGCCCCTTCGGTTATCTTGATGCGAAACGGACCGCTATCCATGTCGCCATTATTCATCACTTTGAAACGAATCTGGGTATTTAGGGATCCGAAAATGCGCACCGCCAACGGATCGGCCAGCAAGTCCGGGCGGTAGCCGACCGAATATTCTCTCACATCGTCGATATATTGGGATCCATCATTACTCATGATGATCAGTTTATAAAAGATGCGCGTGCCCTCGCTATTTTTCAGGCCTAAATCGCTGCGCCAAACACCTTTGCTCTGTCGGCTGCAATTTACGCGTGTAAAATTATTCTTATTATACGACCATAAGACATACACCGAATGGATACCGCCCTTACGCTGAAACTGATCTTCGTTGAATTGAACGATGAAAAATACCTCGTCTTGATGTTTCGGCGAGGCGGGATCGAGCAACACCTGAGCGCTGCCATTGGCATTAACGGTAAACTCTGCCACTGCACAGGCATCTTGGGAACCATTATCAGCATAGGCACGGACGAATCCCTTTCCACGACCTGGCGGCCACAATTGGATATTCTGCGAATCAAAGGTATATAGAGCATTTTGAAAGGTTCCTCCCTGAAAGATCATCTGTTTCTCAGCGATCAAGGAATCGATCTGATTATAGACGCCAAGCCTGACCGTGCCGTTGCCAAAGGCTGAACAAGACCCGGTTACACTTATTGTGTTACCACTGGTAAAATCAGTTTCCGCCAATTGTAATTGAATATTGGGCTCAGCAAGATATAAATTCGTGGCAGGATCTCCCAACAAAACGAAATGCTTGAGTGTATCCCAATAGCCGTTGGTCATGCTGATGAGCAAGATTTTTGCCATGGTGGTCACCTGCCCTATCCTTCGTACCCCCTGATCGAATAGGACTTTGAAAAGGGCTTTGTTCAGATAATGATCTCCTAACAAGGAGGCTCTGGCGACCGAGCCAAAATGAGCGACGATCCCCTTGTTTTCTGCACGCAACAGGGCTTCACTTAAAGATTCTTTTTCGTCGTCATCGAAATGGCCGACAAAACAGGTTAGACTGAAAATAATGGGATACTTATCTTTATTATTCAGCCGTTTGACGTCCTCGGTGAGGAACAGCTGATCGTCGAAATAGACGCCCCCCCCACCATGTCCGATAAAGTTCAGTAGGGTCTGACCTGTATTGATCATCTCAGCCATTGTTTCGGTGCTACCGAAATACCGCGACAGGGGATTGGTGGAAAGACGGTTAGTGATAAATCGTTTGGGGATATATTTTTGATAAAGCTCTTCGGCGTCATTCTCGAACTGGCTGCCGTTGGCATAAACCAGCGCGAGATTGCGTCGCCACTCACCTACTATCGGTTTTTGTTCGTAATCCAGAACTTTTTGTAAAAGGATTTGCGCTTCTTTGGCATTATTAGCTGGCAGTCGACCGATGTACATATCCGGTAGAATGTCGTTTCCATTGACGGCGACTAAGGCATTGTCCGAAGAGGTAGCACCAAAGGAACCGGTGAAAACCATCATGGCGGGAACGAATGAAGGCGTTCCCAGGGTACGAGCAAATCGTTTATTCATATTATGGGTGGTATCGCCAAATAATAACACATAGAGCGGCGCCGACGGAGCCCAATGGAGATAGGCATATTGCAAAAAGGCGCGGATGGCACGTGGATCAAAAATGCCATCATTGAATTCATCATATATATCTTGAATATCGATGACCGCCGTGCGCCAACCCTGCCGGTTCCTAAAATCAGCCAGCTGTCGCGCCTGTACGTAAAAATCCCGATGGGTGATGATGATATAATCAGCACCATTACTACGGTCGCGCAAATTGGATGGATCATCCACTTCCAAGCTCGTCACCCTTTTTAGGCGATTACCTGCAACCGCATAGAAATGCACAGGCACAGTAGACTTGAAATGAAATAAACAGAAATATCTATCCCCTTTGCGTTTGATAAAAGGATTAGAAATATGCTGCCCTTCCTCGGTTAACAGATAGATCTTATCGGAAGTAAAGCCCTCTATGCGGATGTTAGCGCCCGATAGTGAAGGAATGATAAACCGCAGCGAATCGTTATGGGCTGTGAGGTCGCCGGTATATTCAATTTCCAACCAATCGAATAGTACGCGATCGACATTAACCCCCGGCAAATCCATTGGCAAAACCATTTTGAAAATATTCTCATCTTTGCGTATGGGTAGCAAGCGTGCTTCGGAATCAAAGACCGCGGCATTTTGATTATCCCATAAAAGGCTACCGAGGGCTTGCTCATTGAAGTAAAATTTAAGATGATGATCGGGTGCCACCGGCAAATAGGTGGATCCGCGGAAACCCGCTCTTATGCGCATCGGGCGATCGCTACGAGCGTTCGCAATCGGCAGCGTCACCGAGTATTCAGATTCATTGACCAGTTCCCGCCAATACCACGGGTCGATTTCGTCCTCGGCAATCGAAAGAAATCGCTCGAATTTGGGCGATTCATACTCCAGATGGAAAAACATCGAAGCAGAAGAGACGGTATCTGCTATGGTATGATCTACCGTGCCTGATACAGTGGCAAAGCGTGCTCCAGCACTTTCAGACCATTCGAGCCAATAAATATTCGTATCGGAATAGGGTGAAAAATAGCTATTTTCCCCTGCATTATGCTGGCCGATAAAAATAATGCGATCTTCTTCATCGAAGCGGCCATCGCCCCCTCCCTCCACTAAAATAGGCACCGTTTTGCCCCGGTTATTGAGGGCCAGAGCCGCCGGGTTGATACTGCTGAGGTTGACGCCTGCAGCTTGCAATTCCCGGCCACTGACAGCGTAAAGTCCATCCCCTTCCACGCCAATTCGCACTCTGGTACCGCTTGCCGTTTGTTTGCTTAGCGTCATCTGCGGGGCCACCGTAGCCCGCCACATGCGGCATTGTGGATCATTGATCAAAGTGGCCGAGAGCAAGTCATCGAACCCCTTATCCGTGGATGTAAAGGCGCTGGAGCGGAAAAGACCTGTAGAGGGAGCATCACTCTGGCGGTCAAAGTCGAGCCGCAACTGTAATCGCCGCGTAATCTGAGCTATTCCTCGCGTGGGATAATATTTCACCGGATAAAGGCCGATCTGCAGCACTCTTTGATCCCGCAAGAAACCCTCTATTCCTAACTCTACTGTCTGTTGCGGATAAACATCTTGCGTGACTTGAACCAGTGATTCGAGGCCGGTGCGTGGTTCATAAGGCGGCCATTCAACCAGAGCGACTATCCCGACCGCCTTGGTCACGGTTTCTTCATGGAGCACTTTTAATCGCACCTGCCCCTGCGGAGGAATACCCAACATCATCGCCGTGGTCGGCAATTTGGGGAGGTTTTCTTTGTCGGTAAAACTGCAACCGCGCATGTAAAATTCCGTCACCCATCCGGCGTTCGTTTTGCTTTGATAGATCAGAACCGAATCAAAGGCCACTTCGACGATCATATAGCGATCATTCGCTTCTACCACCGAGCAATCGTAGGGTTTTTCTGCCGCGGCAAAAAGTAAAATAACCGAAAAAAGCAACCCCATTACACATATTATAGAAATCCGTCTCATCCTGACTCCCTAATCTTATATAGAAGGACTTTTCTCGCGCTCGTTTAAAACTAATTAGCAATCGCCTCTGCCGATATCATCTACCATCACTTTTTTGCCGATTAAATTTTCGCCACAGAACGTCGGCACCGGCCATAGCTAACAAGATGACGAATTGATCGAGGGGTAAACGCAGACGTACCTTCACGATCATCACAGCGTGGATCATGGTAAAACCAATGGCCATCCACAGCCACAGATAGATGATTCTTTTGGTTTCAGGTGAAGCATTCTTATATCCAACGATTGCCAACAACAGCAGCGGAGCGAAGCTGATCCACCCCAGCACTCGCACCGCCGAATTAATTTCGACGTACGAACTGGTTACTTGTGAAAAGTCCAGTCGCCAGAAATAAAGCGCCTTTAACAGAGTGCGCCACACAAAAGATATAGGTTCTGCCTTGATGTACTGCCAGGCCTCTTGGATAAAGATGGCATCCTGCTTTGCCTCATCGCCGGCTGCGATCAGACGTTGCTGTAATTCATCCGGCGTGGGCAGAGAACAGGGATGATTGATATCGGCATCGGGATTATTGCCCAGCCAAAAATTATATCCCCCGTTGCTCGCCAAGTTGAAAATCCCTAATTGTTGATAATTCCGCACCAACCAGGGACCAACGGTTATACAAAAAACAGCAAGAAACAACGCCAAATCGCGATACCGATGTCGATATTTATTGTTGCATACCTGCCACATGATGAGAGCCGCCACTAACACGACCGCGGTCGAAACGGCCAAAGCGGCAACTCCCCAGACAACTCCGGAAATTATTAAGTATATTTTTTTATTATAACTTATCGCATTAACGTATAAATAACTGCCCAACAACACCAGAAAACAAAATAAGGTTGTGGCTAAAATCGTGCCAGGAAGATAGACAAAGTAAGGATAGAGCGCGAATACTATCATCGTCGGCACTCGGGTTCGTTCACCAAAATACTGTTTCGCCATCTTACCAGCCAAATAGATAGTCAGCAGGCTGATGACGAGCTGGAAGAGACGAAGTTGCAACAGAGTCGTCAGTCCTAGGTGGTGTAAAGCTGCCAGGAACAAGGGATAAGCCAGAGGGATGATGGCTGTAGGCCTGTCGTTCAGGGTGTATCCTTTGCCATCGACGAGATTTGCTGCAATAGAAAGATTTTTCTGCTCATCGCTCCAGAGCACACGTTCCGGCAGTTGCAGGATAAAAAAAAGGCGCACAAAGGCAGCAATGAAAAGAACGAATGTTGGTGTCCAAAAGAGACGAAGGATGTTCTTTCTACTCCTCATAGCGAAACAACCCATGGTCTTTGCTGCCGGCATAGAGAACATTTTTCTTACCAGATACCAGGCAGAAGCTGCAAAGCTCGACGCCGCTAATTTGCGAACCGACAAGGGACCACGACGCGCCCGAGTCAAAGCTTTGGTAGACGTTGCCGTTTTTCATGGCCATATAAAAATGTTCAGGTCTATTTGGGTCGATTGCAAAGCCGATGCAACCTTGCCACATCATATGGTCGTAGAGGCTGCTCCATTTAGACCCAAAATCGGAGGAAAAATAGATAAAGCCGCCTGCTGATACGGCATAGAGGTGATCTGGACGATCCGGGGCAAAGATAAAATCGATCGCGCAATCGAATGAACCGGACGAACCACGAATGCCTGTGTTCACCGTGGACCAGAACAACCCCCCGTCTACCGATTGTAAAAAACCGATCAAAAATACTCCCAGGAGGATCCGACGATGATTTTGGGGGTTGGTAGCTATGGTAAAAACGCGTCTTCCTCCCTGCCATTTCAAACGCCAGGTCTGCCCGCCATCGGCGCTGAGATAGAGCCCATCTGAAGTGCCTACCCACAAGGTATCCGATTGGTTGGATGGCTGATGAATCGCGCTGATTAATTTTGGCAAGCCACTGGGCATCGCTTGCCAGGTACGCCCCCCATTTTCACTATAGAACATCCCCTTGGCCCAAGTTCCACAATAAACTTTATCCGCATTGAGGTTATGGACGAAGATGGTGGTTACATCCCGGCTGGTCAGCCCTTCGTTGCGTTCTGTCCAGGTATGGCCATCATCTTCGCTTTTATATATACCCTTAATGGTACCGATATATATCTCGGAAGGACGTAAGGGATTGGCGGTAATACATTGGATGGTGTTGTCCACCAAACGTTCATCGACCGAAGTCCATTTCGGCTCGTTATCTTTATTGGGTCCTGTACCGCTATGATCGCATGAAGCCATGATCAGGGCCATACTGGTGATGTAACAGATGGTTTTGATGAACATCAACAGCGAGCCGCTCGGATGCTCAAGCTGATTTTGATGAACATTTCCCATTACGCACATATCCTGTTGAGCATTCCTCTCAAACTAATCGACTAATGTCATTTTAGGATCGAATTGAATCTGACGCAACGATGTTTTTATCTGTTGGTCTATGCATTTATCTTCGTTGCTGCATCTTTGGAAAATTTTTGCATAGGCAGCCAGTAATGGGGGGCTGGTATGCTGCCAGGCCAATTGAGTGAGAATGCGTCTTTGTCCGTATTCGCCCATTTCTTGTCTTAGTTCAGGATGATCTAATAGATAAACAATTTTTTCGGCAAACAGGCGCACATTGTTGGGCGGTACATAGACCGCAGCCCGGCGTGCAGAATTGCGAATTTCTTTCAAATCAAAAGCGACGATGGGCTTGGCAAAGGCCATGTATTCTAAAATCTTGTTCATGGTCGAATTATTCGCCCATTCAGACCATGGATCGGGGTCCACACAGACATCGGCAGTGGAGAGGTAGCGGCTCAATAATTCATCCGACAGACGGTCGGTGAACCACAACACATCCGTCAAACCCATGGTCTTTGCCAAATCCTTGAGCATGGGCACGGCTGGGCCGCCACCGATCAGCGCAAAGCCAACGTCCTTTCGCTTCAAAACATTCTTTACAAAATGGGTTGCCCGCAACAGATAATCGACTCCATCCTGTGGGCACATTTCTCCTAAATAACAGACCAAATATCGAAAACCGCGTTTGAGCGAGTCATCGGCTTCGACCGGTTTGATTTGCTCCAGATCGGGACCGGAACGAACCACAAAGATATCAGCAGGATTTTTACGCCCCCTCTTAATGGCAATCTGGCGATAGGATTCATTGGTCGAGAGCACCACCCTCGCCGTCCTCATCGTCAGTTTTTCCAACAAGATGAGACATCGGTACATGAAACCTTTGCGACCGTGAAATTTTGCCGTAAACATCTCCGGCGATAGATCATGATGATCAAACAGGAATTCCTTGCCGATCAACTTGTAAAATGATCCCAGGAGGAAAAACGTATCCGGCGGATTGCAGGCATGAATGACATCAAACCCATCGCGTAAGAGAACGCGTACGGAGAGCCATGCTGTAGCCAGCCAAGCATAGATAAATTCCATCGCATAAGTCAACGGTGAATGGGCGTCGAAAGGGATTCGATAACGATAAATGGCGATGCCATCGATCACTTCATGTGCTCGAGGATATTCCTTCGACTTGGGGCAGATCACCGACACTTGATAGCGATTTTTGTGTAGTGTCCTCGCTTCTAACCAAACTCGTCGGTCCAATGGTACCGGCAGGTTCTGAACAATGATTAATACCTTACCAGCAAATGCCTTCATAATTGACCTCTTCGATTTTTGCTTGTTCATCCGTATGCAGCCCTGATAAGTCGATGATCTTGTGTCCGTTTCGCAATTCTTGCAGGACGGTTTTATATTCTTCCGAATTATTGGCGACCACTACCACTTCCGATTTGGCCAAAACATCCTGCACCGAAGAGCACATGAGTTTGGCAATATGCGGCACTTCTCGTTCGATGTACTCTTTATTAGCGCCGATCAATCGCGACAGCGATACATTTTTATCAAATATATGGACATCATAGCCTTTGCCGAGCAATTGTTCGACCAAGGTCACCATCGGACTCTCGCGGAGGTCATCGGTACCTTGTTTAAAACTCAATCCGAGGATGCCGATTTTCTTACGGCCATTCTCCTTGACCATATCAAGGGCAAAGCGGATATGCTCTTGGTTGCTGGTGATGGCGGCATCCAAGAGCGGGACCGCCACATCCAATTGTCGGGCGCGATGGCTAAGGGCGCGCAAATCCTTTGGTAAGCAAGACCCACCAAAAGCGAAACCCGGCCGCAGGTAATAGGGCGACAAATTGAGCTTATAATCCTTGGTGAAAACATCCATCACCTTGCGGCTATCTACGTGGAACACCTTGCAGAGGCGGCCGATTTCATTGGCAAAAGACACCTTGATGGCGTGAAAAGCGTTATCCGCATACTTGATCATCGAGGCTTCGTCCGGTTTGACCAGAAATATCGGCGCCGAAATCGGTTGATAGAGTTGCTGCAATCTCTCGGCACTTTGGGTGTCGAATACACCGATGACCGTTTTGGGGGGGTGATAAAAATCATACACCGACGTCCCCTCGCGTAAAAATTCCGGATTAACGGCAAAGCCAAAATCTCTGCCCACCTTTTTGCCGGAATGGTTCTCCAGTCGTCGCAATACCGTCTCTCTGGCCACTCCAGGTAGCACCGTACTGCGCAGGGCGACGGTGATGTAATGTTTTGGCTTTTTCAAAGCCCGGCCAATTTCATCACTCACTCTCTCCACATACGCTAAATTGATACTGCCGTTTGTCTCACTAGGAGTCCCGACACAGATAAACACGATATCACTTTGCTCTACAGCCCTCGATGCATTCCGTGTTCCGACCAACCGGCCGGCTGCCACCTGGCTGTGGATGAGATCATCCAGGCCTTTTTCGATAATAGGCGAAACGCCGCGGTTGATCATTCGTACTTTTTTCATGTTTACATCAACACCCACCACTTGGTGGCCCATTTCTGCAAAACATGCGGCGGAGACGCATCCCACATAACCCAGCCCGAATACACTTATTCTCATTATTGCTCCACCTCCAATCCTTATTTATCCATCATCTTTTAACAATAAAATCCCAACATACACAACGCCGTATGATAATGGCGATGGAATTCCCGACGCAAATAATAACCAAATAATGCCTTATACAGGCGATCCGAAAAGTTAAACCATTTTTTTCTCACCCATAGAGCAAAAACCGTGATCAAAGGAACTGTGTAACGGTTCACGGCGACACGTTTGAGCAGATAACGCAATTTGGCAACGAGCGGCAGCGAAGGGTGATATAAACCGTACCGTCTGGCAAGTTGTGAATGTAGCTGTGGACTCATTCGGTACCAGTAAGCCACAGCTTGGCCATATGTTTTGCTCTTTTCGACGTATTGTTTCAGATCGATGGGGTGAAAATGTTCGGCCACGATATCGTCGTAATAATAAAAGCGTACACCCATGGCATGTAACCGAAAGGCAAATTCCAGATCCTCTGCCGCAACAAGGCCGGGGTGAAAGCCACCCACTTCATCAAACAGATCGCGGCGCAAGGAACTATTGGCGGTGCGATATTTGAGGTGGCTGATGGTCCTATCCTCACCCTTCGAGGCTGGCAGGTCCAATTCACACCAACGAATCTGATCCAACTTTTTCAACTCTGTGGACATTACAATTTTCCCCATCAGGCAGATATTTTTTTCCTGCCGATAACTGTGGAGTTCCCAATGGCGTTGGACCAGATCGCTGGCGGGGATGGTATCCGCATCAAGAAAAAGCAAAAGTTCGCCGCGCGATTGCAAAGCCCCAAGATTGCGCGCGGCAGCAGCTCCCACGCCACCGCTGTGCAATACGCGCCAAGGTTTACTCTGATAGAACCCTCGCAGCCATTCATCCGTTCCATCGGTAGAACCATCGTCGACGATGATCACCTCAAAAGCGGTAAAAGTTTGCCGCTGCAATCCCTCGATGACGCGCTGCAAAACCTGCAACCGGTTGCGTGTCGGTATAATCACCGACACTTTGATATCACGATTTGCTGCCGCAGTATCCATGGGAATCCATCCTCAGGCCAGAACGTGTCACACACCTTTTCAATAGCCCAATTTCATTTTTGTTGATCGAATTGCTCAGATATAATATCAAAAAATAGGTCAGGGTGCCCAGAACAACGCCCATCAAAACATGATTCTCTCTTGTGTAGAACAACCACACGGACATCATCCCTGCCGCTGTGAGTGGCCACAAGTCGTGCCAGTGGAGTTGCAAAGGAAAAAGGAGCTTGTGCACCGATACATATTCGCAAAGGAAAAAAATGATCGAGCCTATTAACATGGCGATAGCCGCCCCCATGGCGCCCCACTGCGGCACCAGTAGCCCAATCGAAATAAATAAAGTCACAGTGGCTGCAAAATTAGCAATGAGATCTCGACGCTGCAAGTGATTACTAATCAGGGTATAAGCCAAGACCGGTATGGCAGCGTACGGTACCAGAACCCATGCCAGCCAACGCAGGGCGAAAGCGCTCGGTAACATTTCTGCACCATATAGCAATAACACGATCTGGCGCGACAAAAGAGATAACATGGCGGCGACCGCCAATGAACAAATAAAAAGATATTTCAATGACTTGCGCAAGATCTTGGTAAACAATTCGGCATTTGCTGTGGTATCGGTTAATTTAGCTGCAACAGGAAAAAGCGCCTGGCCATAGGCCCAGGCAAACAATAAGAAAAAGCTCACTAATTTAAAGGCCGCACTGAAATAGCCGGCTTCGTGTTCACCGCTGAACTTGGTCAACATAATGATGGTCATCGACCAAAACAAACCATTGAGCACGGCGATCAACAGAAAAGACGGCACCTGCGCGAACCAGTAACGTAGAGATGAACGACCGATGCGCCAGGATGGGGCGGCCACTTTGCGCATCGTAAAGTAAACCATTAAGACACAAGCGATAGCCTTTGCAACTACCAACAGCCAGACGACATAGATCGCACCCAATCCGTGCATCAGCAACAGCCAACCGACCGCAAGCTGAAAAACATTTTCGATAAAGGTGGCATAGGTAGCATAGATTATTTTCTCTACAGCGATCAACATCGACCTGCTGAAGTAGATGATCCCAGCTAGCGGCAGTGCTATGGCCATGATGCAGGCATTGATGGCAGTGGTGGTATTCGGTTGTAGAAACCAAATTGCCAACAGCATGAGCGCCGTAAACCCAAAGGCTGAGGCACTTCCGATCAGCAGTGCATGGCCGTAATAGCTCGCTGCTGCCTGAGGTTTTTTTGCCACATCTCGTGTGAGCACCGAACCAAGGCCCAGACTGGAAAGCAACTCAAAGAAGGAAAACAGAGATACAGCAAAAGCGATCGAACCCAGGGCCGTTGGCCCGAGATAACGCGCCACCAAGATCCAGAAGGCAGCAGATGTCAATCGCGACATGAGCTCTGCCACCGACCTCCACAGGGTATTGCTGATGAGTGAATGGAGTATGGTCATTATGTGTTTTGCCTTCTCTTAAAATACCGCTCAAACCGCTTTTTGTGCCAGACAGAGAAATCCATTTCCAGTTTTGTGAGTGGTCAGATAATCGATCATCATCAATAGCAGCACCCACGGATGAACCAAAAGAAAATACAACGGAAACAGATACAAAAAATTTTTGTTATATTGAACCAGCGTGACCACATCGTAAGCAAGCTGGCCAGCCGGCCCATAAGTCACTTTCTGTTTGATGATCGTAAATCCGACCTGCGACAACCTGCTCACCAGGTCGCTCGGCTGATAGTATCGTACATGTCCATGTGGTAACTCCGCGCCTTGCTTTTTGGTTATCCAAGCGATTTTGCGCGCCGTGCTCTTCAAAATTCTGCGTTCCGCTGACGGTGTGTATATCAACAAATAACCGTTGGGTTTGAGGTGTTCAGCCAAGATCCGAAGGGCATCCATATCCTTTTCAATGTGCTCCAGCACACTGCAACATACAACAGCATCTACTTTATGGTTTAGGGCGCTCTCGAGAAAATCTCCGGCATATAATTCGATATTGTCGAACCCCTCTCCATGGATAAAAATCCTAAAATCATCTACCTGTTCACGATCTTGTTCGATGCCGAACACCTTAGCCATTGGCTTTTTGCGGGCAATATAATAAATGTGTTGCCCCATACCAAAACCCACATCGAGCCACGAGGCATCGCCGCCTATTTTCGTCATTATCCACTTGATGGCTTGACGAATATGCCATTCACGCAATGTAGTCATGTATATGAAAAAATAACCCAATTTTCGTAACCATCGTTTTCGTCCGATCAACTGAGCGATTTGTTTAGAATTCATGTAAATATTCCTTTTCGCTCATCATCGCTAATATTTGCTCGTCGTATTGCTTTTCCAGGTAGAGAATAGCCTCGATGATGGCGGCTAATGCCCAGAAGAGATAGAGCAAAACGATACCATTATAACCATCCGCAATAGCCGCGAGTAAAAAACAGATAAAACTGGCCATGATACCCACGGCTATTTTTCGGAAATATTTCACTCTGCTTTTCGTCGCTTTCCAAATGCGCACAAAAAAAGCAACCAGTAACCAGAGAAACACCCCTAACCCAAATAACCCCAATTGCGCGGCATGTAACAGATAGTAATTATGTACCACCGCAAACTTTGTGAAAATGTCTTCCACCAACCAGTAATTGCGAATATGAAAGTCATAGTTATTCGCGCCGATCCCGGTCAAGGGATGGTCTTTGATGATTTTTAAAGCCACTTTTGAGGTGGTAATACGAGCTTTCGCCGAGCCATGATCATCTGCCGTCAAACGGCGGTAAACGAGGTCGCGGTAAAACACCAACACCAGCGTAAATAACAACATTCCCAGAAAAATGCGTTTAATGGTACGCATGGTCAACAGGTTACGGATGAGAATTAAAAAAAGCGCGATCATCATACCAACGAGATAAGGTCCCCACACACTGCGAGTTTGGGCAATGATAAGGGCGATCATTCCTCCAAAGGTAGCCAGCAAGGATAGAGGGAAATATTTGCGTTCATGGCTGGTGATCATGACGACCGAAGCGATCGGCAACACAAAGCCTAAATAGCGGGCAAAATAGTTCACATTACCCACTGTACCGCCGGGTCTGGAAATGATATATCCCTCTCGTCGGAAGGCTAAAAAGTTTTGTAATTCATCGGTTCCCACCAGCCCAAGGGCTGAACCTTTATAGAATTGTAGTACCATGAATATCGCCTGAATGACCAAGCCGAGAAACAAAGCTGATAGCACCAGGGAAAGGTCGTCTTGATCTTTTAGATTATTGGCCAAGTAAAGGAAAAAGATGAGCATTTTGACGTAAACGATCACATCGAAAAGCGTCAGTATGGGATCCTTGGCAGCGATCATCGAGATGGCATTCATGACGATGAAGGCCAGCGTCGGTACCGTGATAGCGGGAAAGAGCTGAACCCTCTGGGCCATCTTTTTTTTAGCAGCGTTAATCAGCCAGTGAATCACCAGAATACTTAAAATAATTTCCGTCGTTCCCAGCGATACCCCCGGTTGACCTGAATGGGTTACATGGTAAAAAAACTTGTAATCGATTCCCAAAGGGATCAAAAAGATCATCCACCACATCAAAAACCGGCGCACATTGCTTGCCATGACGACGATGAAGGGGAAGAGAATGCCCAAGAAACCAAAGATCGCCCACTTGGCTTCCAATCTCCACACATACCAGGCCCCAGCTGTCGCCACCAGGGCGATGGTGAGCATCAGCATGTACAAAATGAAGCGATTGGTTTCAGTTCGATGTACCGTTAAGCTTTGCATGTTCAGGTCCACCATTTATATAACGTGCCATGATTGTGAGATATTCTCGTCAAAATAGTAACTCATATTTGCCTATCCAGGCCTATGGATTGATTCAGAAACAAAGCAACCATTGGCCATATTTTGCCGTTCACACAAGCGCTAATTCACACCAGCCGTTGATAGTAATTATCGGGGATGTTCAATTTATGACGGTTCAGAGCCACACCGAGCAAGTTGGCATGGGCCATGACCAGTTTTCGTTTAGCGCTCTGAGCAATTTCCCAACGGGTTTGGCCAGCGCGAACCACTAGGATAACGCCATCTGCAATAGCAGCCAAAGTAAGGGCATCGACAAAGTTGAGAACTGCCGGAGAATCGACAATAATGTACCGGAATTCTTGGCGCCACTCCTTGAACAGATTACGCAGCGTATCCGAGGCGATGACATCAGCAGGGTTACCGCGCACCCGGCCCGCGGTGATGATTTTTAAATCGCTCTGGCGGACATGTTTCGCCAGTCGACGCCAATCTGCCCGTCCCTCCACTATCTCTGCCAGCCCATCCTCCACATTCAGCCCAAAGTACTTATGGAGCGAAGGTTGCCGCAAGTTGGCATCGACCAATAGAATGCTGGATTCTGCCGCTTTGGTCTCTCCGCGCTTTTCACCTTCTTTTTGCAAATAATCGGCAAACTCTTCTTGAAAAAGTTTTTCTGCTTCTTTTTTCTCTCTTTCGCTCAACTTTGCAGCAGCAGTATCTTTAGCGGTCTGAGCCACCGTCTTTTCCAATCCTTTGGCCATGAGAAAAGCAAGAAATGTGGCGATGGTCGACGATCCTTCGCCGGAGACCGAGCTCATGATGGCGATGCTGCGTATTTGTGCTCGCATACTGGCGATGCGTATGTATTCGCGCAGGTCATAAAAATCGCTAAGTATTTCCTGAGGCAACGAATAGGATAACATACCGCCCTTCACAGCCCCAGCAGCAGTGCGCCACGGCGGCGCTGCCTTGCCTTCTTTTTCATCCAATTTTTCCAGATGATCATAAATGACACTCATTTTCTCACCTCTTATTAAGTAATGGATATATTGAATTCACAATTAAAAAGCGGTTTCCAGTTCTCCTAAATCCACACCGTCAAATCCATCCATTATTTCCAAAACAACTGCTGGTTGCGATCTATCCTTTCTGCCCAACGACGCCGCTTGCTTAATGGCTCTCGAAGGTGCCGGCTTTGGCTTATCTGGAGGAACCACTTTTGTCAAAGTACCTTCTGGCGCTGCCTTCACTACCTTACCGCTATCCAGCAATTCCATAACCAAGACCGAATCGATCTGCTCGATGCCTTGCTGGGCGGCTGAGAGTAAGGCATTATCACATACTTGATTGATCAACCTAGGCACACCGTCGCTGATCTCGTACACAGATGTCAGGGCGGCCTCTGAAAAAATGTCATCCCGTTTGGCGCCAGCCACTCGCAGACGGTGCTGGATGTATTGGACCGTATCCTCCCATCCCAGTCGATGTAAAGTTGCCTTTAAACTGATTCGTTGTTTCAACTGGTGCAAATAGGGTTCATTCAGATAGGTATCCAATTGCGGTTGACCCGAAAGGATGACCTGCAAAAGCTTTTTACTGACTGTTTCGAGATTGGATAATTGCCGGATTTCCTCTAACACCTCCGGTTTACAATTTTGGGCTTCATCGATAATGAGAATGGTATAATTCTTTTGTTCATATTCCGAAATGAGAAACGTATACAGCTCCATCAAAAGGTCGCTGAGATCGTTGCCCTGCGGCATGAATCCAAAATCACGACAGATATACTTGATCAGCTCGCGGGAATCCATGTTAGTGTTAAACACCCAAGCGAAATGCACACGGTCACTGAATCCTTTGAGCATCGTGCGAATGAGCATACTCTTTCCCAGCCCCGGCTCGCCGATAATGGCATTGATACCGCGTCGCATCGACACAGAGGTCATGATGCGGTCGAGTGCCTCCTGATGAACAGCACTTTTGTATAAAAACTTTGGATCCGGTGTGGTGGCAAAGGGCTCTTCGTCCAAGTCAAAGAAATCTAAATACATATGATCCTCATTATTCGATGTATTTGTGATAGTTCGAAACCAAAATATTGTTACAAGCAGTCTTGACAACTCTTATGAAACGAGTTCATCCTGAAAAAGATCTTCCACCTTCATGCCGAAAATTTCTGCAGCCTTGCGCTTAAATTCTTTCGTTGCCTCTACGCGGTTATTTTCGACCATCGACAGATAGGTGGCACTGCATCCCAACAGGAAAGCCAATTCGTATTGTTTCAAGCCTGCTTCCCATCGTTTGATTTTCAACAGGTTCTTCATTGCTAATCTCCATTTTCCATTGAATGTTAAATGTTAATAGGATTCTTTTTGGTTGTTAAAGTGAACAGCTATCCTTCATTAACTACCAGAACCTTTTGCTTCAGGCTGAACTGGCTTTACTTTGAAATCGGAAATAGCCGCAATGACCGGAACGCCTAAACAGTATTCTGCATCGGCAGCAGTGTTCAGCGATCGATCAAAATATTCAATGAAAAATGCCACTCCAAAAGAGACCACCAGACCCAACAATATACCGAGTGTAATCCATAAAGGTTTATTAGGATAAACGGGTGTCTGCGGTAATCGGGCTTCGTCGATCACTTTAACCTTTACCATATGCTCCTTGCGACTTGCCGCGATGCGCGCTTCTTCTCGCTGGCGCACCAGCATGGAGTATACAGCTTTTAGATCATCGAGGCCAATCGTTATTTTCCCTAATTCATACTCCTGCCGGCTCAGGGTCGCTACCGTATTCACCACCTGAGCCAGACTGCCTGCCAAAGCCTGTTCTTCGGCATATTTGGCTTTGATATCGAGCTCTTCGCCACGGATGAGCTCCTGGACCTCGTCGCGAATGGCCTTTTTATTCTTTTCGATCTGGGCTAATACAGCCGCCAATTCTGGATGCTGCGGTGTATAACGTTGTTCCAGATCGCTCTTTTTCAATTCCAGACTGAGCAAATTTCTACTCAGTTCGTTCACGTACATATAGCGGCTGGCGCTGCTACCGGTTTCGGTGTTGGGTATGATGACTTCGTTACCTTGAGCCAGGTGTTCGCGGAGCACTTTAAGCCTTGCTTCTTTGGCAATGCGTTCAGCGCGGATCTGGCTTAAACGACGATCATATTCCCCTATTGTTTCGAACATGAAAAACGATTGCTTATCGGCCGATACTAACCTCTCGCGCATCCGGAAATCTATACCCTTTTTCTCGATCTCATCGATTTGGTTTTTTATCTCCTGAATCTGTTGATCGAAAAACTGATAGGCACGCTCGTCACGCTCCAATTCCGGCCGCTGTTTGACATATTCTGCGACAACCTGGCGAACAATATCGGTTGCCAAGCGGGGATTGCGGCTATCATAGCTCACCGTGAGGATATTGGAATCCTTTTCTCGCTCCACTTTGAGTTTTTCCGCTAACGCCTCGATGGCCTTTTCGCGATTGCTGGTAGCTTGTGCCGGGCTCGCTTTGGCGCTACGCTTGTCGCTATCCAGGCCCAGAGCATCCACAACAGGCTCCAGAATACTGCGTCGTTTGATCAGCAAGGGCTCGGAGCTCAATCGTTCAAAATACGATTTGTCGCTCACCTGTACCAGGTGTAGCAAATGTTCCTTTTCGATTTCCAGTTGATAATCGACCATCACCCGCGACGTGGAACGATAGATCGGGGGCATTAGAAACGTTGCCGCGACAATGATGCCGACGATCAGAAGGAACAGAAACAAGATCACCGCTCGTCGCTTGTGGACAATACCCATAAAACTCTGCGTCGAGATGGGACTGTCATCTTTATGATACTGTAACATGGCTTTCTCCTCTTGGTTTCAAGATATTATCTCAATAGTACTCTCTACGGTCATTTGTCATTCACCATCTCATGGAAATAGTAAAACCGGGCATAGGAATCAAATGGCGGTAGAACGAGTTCATAAATTTGCGACATGAAAGCATTGAGGTCGGCAATGAACGTCCGCGGTACATAGATGATATCATTGGCATGTACCGGCAGATCGCGCGAAAGATTTTTCGCCAAGGTTCCAAAAGACAGATCCACTCTTCGCGCTTCGGCGCGGCCGTTTTCATCCAAACGGATGAGAATCACACTGCTGAGTTTGCCGGTTTTTTTGTGCCCACCAGCCGCAGCAATGGCGCGCATCAACGTCATACCCTTGGCCATATCGATGATTCCGGGTCTTTCCACCTCGCCGGCTACATAGCACCTCTGACCACCGAATGCCTTTACGATCACCGCGACGTCTGGGTTGACCAAAATCCGAGCATAGGTGTTGGTAATTAAAGTATCCAGCTCCATGGGTGTCAGGCCCAACACATCGATATCACCAACCACCTGCAAGGAAATCTTACCATCGGGACGAACCGTCACCGTTTCATTGTATTCGCTGCTGCCGAGGAACTTGATATCCAGTACATCGCCGTAACCAAGGCGATAATCCAACTTCGGCACCACCGTTCGGGCTGGTGGCGCTGAAGCTTCCGTCTTTGGTGCCTCAGCCGCAACCGCAGCGTTGGCTTCGACCTTGACTTTTTCTTCTTTGACGTTGTTTTTCTTGCTAGTGGCAGACGTCTTTACCACCTTTTTGCGCTTCTCTTCCATCGGCTTTTGTGATTTGGTATCAGCCGTCGCCACCGATTTGTTTCTCACACCCGTCTTTCCCGCCTGGGCATGAGACTGAACGGCACAGGAACTCAGCCACCCTATTGCCAAACAAATCAAAACCACGCCCAAAAAACGCGATCGATGATTCTTCCTTTTCATTTTAACCCTCACCAAAAATAAATTAAGTAGCATATTAATTGACATAAATCTTCACTTCTCGAGGCGGTTGTAACTGCTCTCCCAAGGTCACCGCCACATCAGGCTTTACCAAGACGACATACATACTATTGCTCTTGGTGCCACCATTTCCTCCCAATATCACTGGACCAGCCGAAAAATTCTTTCTATACAAAACCAGCGCCACATCATCGCTGGTGATGATCCGATCTCCGGTCTTGGTCCAGCTTTTGAGCCAATCGGGGATGTTGACAATGGACTCATCATAGGCAACATAAATAGTCGCCGAACCTGTTATAGTAAACGAAATGAACTGATTGCCTGTGGATTGTTTATCATCGTTTTTCGTCTTCAACCAAAGCAAGTTCTGATAACCCGCAGGGATATCCAATAGGGTAAAAGTGCGATCGATATAATATTCATCACCCACATGCAAGTAAGCCCATTGGTACTGTTGGGGTATGACATCCAGCACTTGGAAATTGGCACCGTATCGATAGCTTTTTGCATTATTGGGTCCCATGAGGTTTTTCTTTCTGGCGCGATCCAATATTTTGCGTGCAATAAGCGAATAGTATCGATTCTCTGCATGCTGAGCCGTGCGCAGTTTTACCGAGGAGCGATCTGCCAACAACTTTGCGGAATATACTGTCAATCCCTGCAGGATTTGGTAATGATTGATATTGATGGCAGACAAGGAATCCACCGGTTCTGAAAAATACACCGCTAAAGTATCCTTCGCTACCGCTTCCACACGCATGAGAACTGGTGGTTCAAGATCCGCAAGAGTGCTGAACTGACCAGAGGCCGGGGTGAGACTCTGGTTACCAGCATCATCCACAGAGTATACAAGGTAAGTATACTCTGTTCCCTCTTCCAAGTTCGAATCGTTATACGAAGTCAGTGTAGTGGTAACGATCTTTTCACCATTTCGATAGATGAAATATTTCACGGCGAGATCGCCATCTTCTGCCGGTTTTGGCGGTTGCCAGCGTAATTTAATGCTCTTTATGGTTATACTCTCAGCAGTCAATTCCTCTGGTGGTAAGGGTGGTATGATGTCCTGCTGCAATTCCTCGCCAATATAGAGAGCCCAGTCGCCGTTAAATGGCGGCGTGAAAAGCATGGATGCGCCCAATTTGACGGTGAATGGATCGCTGATTGAACCATCTCGCGGATTAATCCACCTAGCCGGCAAACTACCCGTCTGACCGGAGAGATTAATGGTCACTGCGCCACCGTTACGATTATAACCCAGGTAAGCTCTACCCGGAAGCGCAAAAAGACTTCCGGAACTGATCCACTCGGGATGAGGATCCATTTGCGACCAAGGTATGTTTACGATGCATTTATTCAATGTCTCCACCCAAATCTGCTCATTTGGTAATGCTGCTAAATCCCAGCCACCTTTGTCTGGTGCATAAGTGGTGTAAAAACCCGAGGTATAAAAACCACCGGCGGTAATGATCTCCCATAAAATCTT
>FWPV01002567.1_pt1 | contig 44144 bp, 40 predicted proteins | sample 2228371 | NCBI WGS metagenome assembly FWPV01 (sample SAMEA103939776, study PRJEB20133) | metagenome
TCTGGCCGAGTACGCCCTCTTGGCCTCTCTCATTTCCATTGTCGCGATCCTAGTGATCACCATGGTGGGTGATGGCGTTTACGCGTTATTTAACACGGCCCACCAGATGATGAAGCAGGTGGGCATGTGATGGTTGTGTTACATCCTGCACCGCTTCGCATTCGGAGATTGTTGTTTGCTTGACTGGATTCTTGTCCCCCTGTTGGTTGTCCTCCTGGTGCCCGCCGTTGTTTTCGATGTCCGCGCCCGGCGCATCCCCAATCTCCTCACTCTTCCCTTTTGGCTCATCGGCATCGCCGCGCATGGTCTGATCGATGGCGTTCAGGGATTGGAAGAGGCCGGACTTGGCTGGCTGATCCTCTTTGCCATGACCCTTCCGTTCTGGTTGCTGGGTTGGATGGGAGCAGGGGACGTGAAGCTCATGGCTGCTGTGGGCGGGCTAGTTGGGGCGGATTTTGCGCTGGATGTCCTGCTTGGCATCGTCTTGACTGGCCTTGTCCTGGCTATCGTCCAACTTGTTCGCCATGGCCTGTTCCTGCAGTCCTTGCGCCGGTTCATCGCCATCTTTGGTTTCAGCATGGCAGCGGGTCGGCCAACCTACATCGAGCCTGAAAGCCGCGAGCGTGGGCTGATTCTCCCGTACGCCATCCCTATTGCCATCGGCACCCTCGCGGCGCTGGTTTTTAGGCTATACATCTACTGAGGCGCCCGTGGGGTGCCGGGGTCATGCGGGCGTCCCCTGCATGGTGCGAACAAATAGGGAGAGCACCTGCGTATGCCGTACGACGATATGCCGGCCACGTCGGAAGCCGCGTCACTGACTGAGTCTCTGTTCAGTCAGTTCAGGCACAAGAAGCTTGGGGGCTCCGGAGCCGCCCGGGCAATCATCGGAATGGTGTTCCCGTCCGCGCCCCTGTCGCTTGGGGATCTGGGGGTCAGCCCATCGCTGCTCAACAAGCTGATCCTCAAGCATTTGCTGGTGGGTGGGGCACTGCGCAACGACGAACTGGCCCAGCGTCTTGCCATTCCCCTCTCCCTTTTGGATGAGCCGACCGCTTTCCTGCGCAAGGAAATGATGGTCGAGGCGCGGGGCGAGGGTTCGGCCGGTATATCGGGCGTGATGCGCCTGAACCTGACGGAGCGTGGCTACCAGCGTGCCCGGGCGTACATGGAAGAAAACACCTATGCCGGCCCCGTGCCTGTCCCGCTGGACCAGTATCGGCGTCAGGTCGCGGCGCAGACCGTGCGCCAGCAAGTGGCCAGTCGGCGTCGGGTCGACGAGGTGTTCTCGCAGATTGTCGTGAATCCGGAAACCAAGACCCAGTTTGGTGCGGCCTTCAACAGCGGCGGATCGATCTTCATGTATGGCCCGCCGGGTACCGGCAAGACTTTCCTGGCCAGCCAGCTCGTCCACCTCCTGCACGGGGATATCGCCATCCCCCATGCGGTCGAGGTGGAGGGGCAGATTATTCGTGTGTTCGATCCGGTCAACCATCAACCGGTCAACAGGGCATCCCATCATGTGTCAGGTCTGGACGTCCAGGAGGGCGTTGCCGAGGCTGAAGATGCGCGCTGGGTACGTTGCAAGCGCCCGGTCATTGTCGCCGGGGGGGAACTGACCATGGAGATGCTTGATCTTGAGTACCACCCGAGCATCGGCTTCTACGAGGCCCCCCTGCAGATGAAGGCCAACGGGGGCATCCTGCTGATCGACGATCTGGGCCGCCAGGTGGCTCCGACCTCGGCCGTGCTCAATCGCTGGATCGTGCCGCTGGAGAGTGAGGTGGACTACTTAAGCCTGCATACCGGCGCCAAATTCCAGATCCCGTTCGACATCCTGCCCATGTTCGCGACCAACCTGGATCCGGAAACCATTGCCGATGAAGCATTTCTGCGCAGATTGGGCTACAAGATACATGTGGGCTATGTAACACGTGCGGAGTATCACGCGATCTTCCAGCAGTACTGTGAGGCGAATGATCTCGAGTACCAGCCGGAGATGGTCGACGAGCTGATCGAGCAGTTTTACCAGCCATCCGGTCGTCCGCTGGTGGCCTGCCACCCACGGGACCTGATCAATAAGGTCATCGACTTCTCGATCTACGAGGGCGTCAAGCCGGCCATCAACAGGGATCTCCTGAGCAAGGCGTGGCACGCGTATTTCGTATCGGAAGCCTGACGGCGAGAGATGTATTCGACCCATTGAGGAGGGGACAACATGCAGTCAAGAGCATTGCTGATGCTGTTGGTGGCGCTGATCATGGGCGGTATCGCCGTCTACTTGGTCCAGAGCCTGCTGAAGCAGCAAGAGGGTGAGACGGTGGCAGTGCAGGCCGTGAAAACGGTACCCGTACTTGTTGCAGCAGTTGATCTGGATGTCGGTGCGCGGCTGGATGCGTTGTCTCTCAGCATCGTGGATTGGCCCGAGGCGAGTGTGCCGGCAGGCGCTTATTCGACCAAGGAATCGGCGCTAGGCCCGGATCCAGACAAGGCTCCTGTCGTCCTCAAGGAGATTCGCAAGGGTGAGCCTGTGCTTCCTTACAAGCTCTCACCTGAAGGAGCGCGCCCGCTGCTGACCCCGAAGATTCCGCCTGAAATGCGTGCCATGACCATCGCAGTCAACGAGATCAAAGGCGTTGCGGGATTCATCCTGCCAGGCGACAAGGTCGATGTGGTCCTGACCAGCCAGCAGCTCAGTCCCAACAAGGACGAGCCGATCACCCTTCTGCTCGAGCAGGGGCTTACCGTGCTGGGCGTGGACCAACAAACGTCCGAGAAAGAGGATAAGCCGGTGGTGGTCAATGCCGTCACCCTGCTGGTCACCCCCGAGATCGGCAAGCGCCTGACCCTGGCCCAGACCGTGGGGGATCTGACCTTGTTGCTGCGCAACGAGGCCGACACGGCTCAAGCCGATGCAGCCGTCGTGACCCTCGCCAACCTGCGTGGTCTCGAGCCCGTGGCCGAGCCGCCCAAACCCGTGACGATTCAGGCCCCTGCCAAACCCGTGGTCCGTCGTGCGGCTTCCGCCCCTGCCGCTGGCACGGTGGAGATTGTGCGCGGCCTGGATATCGACAAGCAGACCGTCCGTAGCGCCGGCAAGTAATCAAGGGAGAGCGAAGAATGAGCATGCAACTGAGAATCGCGTGTCGCCGGCTTCCGGTCGCCGGTCTCGCCCTCGTGGCAAGCCTGATGGCTGCCCCGGCCATCGTCACGGCCGCCGAAACCTACACCTTGGGCTTCGCCGAGGAGCTTAATGGTGGTGAGCTGGCCCTCGCCATCGGCAAGAATCAGGTCATCAATACGCCCAAACCCTTCGACCAGGTGGTCATCGGCAATCCGAAGGTGGCGGATATCCGGCCGATCACCAATCGCCAGGTGCTGATCCTGGGCAAGGCCCCGGGTCACACCAACCTCGTCTTCCGCGGCGCCGGTCAGGACATCATCGCCATGATGGATGTCATGGTCGGTTACGACATCGTCGCGGTGAAGCGCAAGCTGCGTGAGGTGCTGCCCAACGAAACGGGGATCGAGGTGCGCCCATCCAGCGATTACATCGTGTTGTCTGGCGAGGTTTCCAGTGCGCAGGCCATGGACATGGCGCTGCAGGTGGTGCGCAGTTTTATTCCCGACGAAGCACAGACTCCGCTGGGCGTGCAGCAGATTGGCGCGAGGAGCGGAGCCTTGGCCAGCTCCTTGGCCAAGGATAAGGTCATTAACCTGTTGCAAGTGGGGGGTGGTCAGCAGGTCATGCTGGAGGCCAGGATTGCTGAGATCTCCCGCAACAGTCTCAAGGACTTCGGGGTGGGAGCGACCGTCAACACCACGGTGGATGGCAATCCGTTGCGGGTCATTACTGGGGGCTTGCTTGGTATCACAGGGCTCCTGCCGAACGGGGTCGAAGGAAGCAATGCCTTGGCAAGCTTTACCAATAGCCGTGGAGGCATTGATCTGCGTGCGCTCGAAACCAAGGGCCTGGCCAAGATACTCGCGGAGCCGAATCTCGTCGCGCTGTCTGGCCAGGAGGCCAGCTTCTTGGTCGGTGGAGAGTTCCCGGTGCCGGTAGCTCAAACAGGTGGCCTTGCTGGGGCGATCACTGTCGAGTTCAAGGAATTCGGAGTCGGCCTGAAATTCACCCCAACTGTGCTGAGCAGCCAGAAGATCAACCTCAAGCTCGGTGCCGAGGTGTCGCAGATCGACAAGACCGTCGGTGTGGGGGCGATCCTTGGGCAGCCGATCACTATTCCGGGCACCAAGACCCGTCGCGCGGCGACCACCGTCGAGGTGGCGGACGGCCAGAGCTTCGCCATTGCGGGGCTGCTGCAGAACGACATCAACAACGCCATCGACCAGATTCCCGGCCTGGGTGACGTGCCCGTGCTCGGCTCCCTGTTCCGCAGCACCGAGTTCCAGCGCAACGAGACCGAACTGGTCATTATCGTTACACCGCGTCTGGTCAAGCCTGTACCGGCAGGACAGCTCAAGGCTCCGACTGACAACTTTGTGCCGGCCAGCGACTTTGACCAGTACCTGATGGGCACTCTGGAGGGCCCCCGTCCAGCAGCTCCGGCCGCGACGGAACAGGGTGCTGGATCTCCGGCGGCACCCGCCTCCCAGGGCGGGGGCACGGATGGCACCTACGGACATCAACTCTAAGGGGATGAGGACATGCGCAAGACCAACACCGTAATCGCCCTCATCATCCCGCTGGCCCTTATCGGGCTGGCGGGGTGCACAGGCAACCAGCAGACCCTGCGCGCCGATTTCGGTGAAGCCGTCAGGGCCAATACTGCCCTCCAGACTATCAATCCGATGGCAGGGCAGGCGGACGTTCCTGTGGCAACTCGTGATGGGCAACGTACCGAGAACATTATCGATGCCTATCGGAAGGATTCGGGCAAGCCTGACACCACGTCGACGAGTACCAGCCTGATCCAGGGAATACGTTAATGCAGGTCCCGAGGACACTGATCCTTAAAAGGGTAGACGTCGAGGAGATTCTATGAACATCATCGGACCCATGCGAGTCACGCAGCGCGGAGCGGTGCTTGTCTTTCTCGCGATCGGCATCGCCCTGTTGATCGGTGTGGCGGCCCTGGCGGTCGACCTGGGGCGCCTCTTCGTCCTCCACACACAGATGCAGAACGCCGTGGATGCTGCGGCGCTGGCTGCGGCAACCGAGCTCGACCAATACGACAATAGCCAGGATGGTGGCCGTGGTGGGGCGCGTGATCGCGCCCGGCGGGCAGCGCGTGACCTCCTTAGCCATCAGAGCGCCCTGGTCAAGGCGAATCCGCAGCTATTACAAGATCTCGATGTCAGCGCAACTTCGCCTAACTTTACGTTTTACTGCTATATCGGTGAAGCGACGACTTCACTGACCGAATCGTGCGACCTGGCCACCCCGGTACCTGCGCCGGGTGAACCTGGGAAGTATCTCGCCTCCAGCGACCATGACGCACATTATGTTCGCGTCACACTGAACGAGCGCAAGATCGACCTGTTCTTCCTGCCCGTGCTGCGGGCTTGGCCCATCAACGCTGCCGCACCGACCGAGGCGGCCCGCAAGACCACCGCCCTTGCCGGCAGGCGCTGGTATGCCTGCAACTACCCGCCCCTCATGATCTGCGACCCCTTCGAGAACGACGCCGCAGGTACCGGTAGCCGCAACCTTGCCGAGGCGGTGGCGCGTGGCGATCTCGTGAGGGGAGATGTGGTGGTGTTGAAATACCAGGCGAACTCGTGGGCTCCGGGTGACTTCGCCTTCCTCCTTCCCGGCGTGCCTGGAAATTACGACACGGGCGCCAAGTCGCTTGGCGACTCTATCGCCAATCCCAGCAACCAGGCTTGCACCCCACCCCTGGTGCATACCCGTACCGGTTCAGTTCAGAGCTGGCCGAACTGGGCACTCGATACCTATTTCGATATTTACAAGGGCTATAGCGCGGGTGATTCCAAGGCGGCTCCCAATGTGATCAACTTCCCCCCGCGGACTTTGGCTGATTACTCCGATGCGTCGGCCGTCAACGGCGCTTGGAAAAGTTACGATGCGGGGCGTGGGCGCTTCGCCAACTCGGCTTGGGATCGGGACGCCTACTGGGCCACGTATCATGATCCCTTGGGGCATAGCAAACCCAGTACTTGGAAGGTGGGGGAGCAGAGTGTCAATTGGGACAGTGCTACCCGCTGGGAGGTCTACAACTGGGAGTTGGCCGAAAACAAAATCCCATGTACCGCGAATCCCACCAATGTGGATGGCACGCCTTATACCGACAAGGGCACGCCGGTCACCGTGGATTGCAGCCTGCCCAACCCGGCGGATGCCGAGAAGAACCCCGTCTGGTCGAAGTATCAGGCCGATGTCAGTGCCTCCTGGGTGGATGGCAAGCCTGAGCCTGGGCGTTTCATCAATGACCCGAACCGCCGGGTGCTTTATGTGGCGGCCATCGATTGTGTTTCACAGAACATCAACGGCAGCAAGCCGGCGGTGGCTTCGGCCTTCGCCAAGTTCTTCATCCTCCAAGACTCGCAGGATGCGGCCAGCGAGAAAGTGAACTTTATCGCTGAGTTCATGGGGTTGGCGAACGAGAACGATGATGTCATCCACCATGAAGTGGTGCTGTATGAATAGGCCGCGTCAAAGGTCCTCTCGTGGGGCGGTGATGGTGGAGTTCGCGCTCACGGTGATGATGCTGGTGGCTCTTGTGTTCGGCATCACGGAGTTGGGGCGTGCGCTCTATCAATGGAATACCTTGACCAAGGCAGCCGAGGTTGGGGTGCGTTTTCTCAGCCGCGCCTACGATCAGCTCGACCCCCTGACCTGTGCCCCCAAGGCAGGGTGGGCGTCCAGTGTGACCAAGGCCAAGAACCTGGTTGTCTATGGTCAGGAGACGGAGACACCGCCGGCCCGCCTCCCTGGTTTGACCCCCGACAACGTATCCGTTCAGGTCTTGCCCTACAACGCGAGTTTCAGGGCATGCCCTTTGCGTATTGATGTGACTGGGGTGCCTTTCGACTCTCCGGCTCTTGTCGGCCTGTTCGGATTCAATATCACCCTATCGGCGCATGCCGAGGAGAGGTACATCGGTGAATAGCCCCGCACGCAACAAGGGCCGCCGTGCCATGCGCGGAGCCGCCCTGGTGGAGATGGCCATCAGCATCGTCCTCTTCCTGGTGCTTGTGTTCGCCATCATCGAGTTCGCCCTGATCATCTTCGACTGGTCGCGGGTAGTGGAGGCTACCCGCGCGGCTACGCGCTTTGCGGTGGTCAATAACTCTGGCGTGACCTTACCCACCTGCCGTGATGCCACAGGGGCGTATCAACCCAATACCAGTACCATCACCATCCCCTTCAACTGCACCGCGGCGACCGATGCCTGCGCGATCGCCAAGCGCGTGCAGGACATCGTCAACCTGGGCCTGCTCGATTCCTCGGCGGCGTCCCTGAAAGTGACCTATAAGTGTTCTGACACCGGGTTTTCGTTGAGGCCCAACAGCATGGCGATCTATGAGGTCACGGTGGAGAGTCAGGGCTTCAAGCATCCCTTGGTCGTTCCGAAATTGCTGGGGCTTGCGGCGACATGGACCATCCCCGCTTTCTCCACCACGCGGGTCAGTGAGGACATGAAAACGCAGTGAGAGGTTTGCGGTTCAACTAGACAGGAATGCAGGCGGTCAATGGACTGGTTGCATACAACATAGGAAAACCAGGATACAGCCATGATGAATTTGAAAGTGGTCGCACTGGTGATTCAGGAGTCCACCGCGCAGCAATTGTTCTCATCGCTATCGCGCATTGAGGGTGTTGACTTCGACCTGCGCATGCACAGTGAGGATGAGCGGCCTCTTTCCTCGGTCGGCGTCGAAGAATTGCCCGATGTGGTGATTCTGGAGATCAACGGACACCATGCCGAAGACATCGCGGATGTAGAGCGCATCTTGCACGATCACGCTGACAAAGTGACCGTGTTTGTGACCGTCAAGGACGGAAACGTAGACATCATTCGTCGCCTGATGCGGGCGGGGGTGCGGGATGTGTTGGTCCAGCCGATCCAGACCCAGGAGTTGGTCATCGAGATTACCCGCATCCTCTCCGAGAAGCGTGCCCGCCAATCCGCGGAGCAAGGACGGCAGGGGCACATCCTGTCCTTCCTCAATGCCAAGGGCGGCAGCGGCGGATCCACGCTGGCGGTCAATGTCGCCCATGTCTTGGCCTCCCAGTTCGAGCTGAAGGTCGTCCTCGTCGATCTCGATCTCCAGTTTGGTGTCTGCGCCCTGTTTCTGGATCTCAAGCCGCAGGCCACGGTGCTCGAGGCACTCAACAATCCGGCACGTATCGATCCTGTGTTCGTGCGGGCACTCTTGACCCCCTATGAAGGCGGATTGCGTGTGCTGGCCTCCCCGGCGGATGTCTCCATCTCGCCAGACATGGATCCGGATACCGTGAGCGCCTTGCTGCATGCCCTAGCGGCCGAGGCGGATGTTGTGATCGTGGATCTGCCTCGCCAGCTGCGGCCCTGGACCCTCGCAGTCATGCAGCTGTCCGATCCGTTGATGCTGGTGATCCAGAATACGCTCTCCACATTGCGCGATGCGCGTCTGCTTTTGGATGCGCTGCCTCGTCTGGGGGTGACGACCGAGCATGTCGAGGTGGTCAATAATCGCGCCATGGCGGACTCGCCCAGTGTCAGCATCGATCATCTGAAGGAGACCCTCTCCCGGCAGCAGATTCATCGCGTCCGCAATGACTTCGAGCTCGCCGTGCATGCCCAGGATATCGGCAGGCCGTTGGCCAAGGTCTCCGAGCGATCTCCCTTGACCAAAGATGTGTTTTCGCTTGCCGAGCAGATCGCGGAACGTTATGGGGCGCAGCCTGCATCCTCCCCGGGCTTGCTTAAACGCCTCTTCAATATTCACTAACGAAAAGGATCGAGGGAAACGCCATGGCCATGTTCTCCCAGAACAGCAATCCCATGCCGGCCGCAGCCAAGCAGGTTGAGTCGACCCCTCAGATGCAGGAGATCAAGGGCCGGATTCATCGCCGCCTGCTGGACCGGCTCAACCTCAAGATCATCGACCAGCTCGAGGCAGGGGTTGTGCGCGCCCAGATCGGGGACATCGTGCGCGACCTGCTGGACGAGGAATCGATTCCGCTCAATGCGTCGGAACGGGCGCGGTTGATCGCCGAGATTCAGGACGAGGTGCTGGGCCTTGGGCCGCTGGAGCCGCTGCTCGCCGACCCGTCCGTGTCCGATATCCTGGTCAATACCTACAAACAGGTGTACGTGGAGCGGCGCGGCAAGCTGGAAAAGACCAACGTCGTCTTCCAGAGCGACGACCACCTGCTGCGCATCATCGACAAGATCGCGAGCGGCATTGGCCGCCGCATCGATGAGTCCTCGCCGATGGTGGATGCGCGTCTGGCGGACGGTTCGCGTGTGAACGCGATCATCCCCCCTGCGGCGGTCGATGGCCCGATCCTCTCGATCCGCAAGTTCAGCGTGGATCCTTACATCATGAAAGATCTGGTGGGGTTCAAGTCCCTGACGCCGGGCATGGCCGAATTCATCAGCGCGGCGGTGAGGGCGCGGGTGAATATCCTCATCTCCGGGGGCACCGGCTCGGGCAAGACTACGCTGCTCAATGCCCTCTCGGGTTTCATCCCGGACAACGAGCGCGTGATCACCATTGAAGACTCGGCAGAGCTTCAGCTGCAACAGCCGCATGTGGTGCGCCTGGAGACCCGCCCGCCCAATATCGAGGGCAAGGGAGAAATCACCCAGCGTGACCTTGTGCGCAACGCCCTGCGCATGCGACCCGACCGCATCATCGTCGGCGAGGTGCGCGGCGCCGAGGCGCTGGATATGCTGCAGGCCATGAACACGGGCCATGATGGCTCGCTGACCACCATCCACGCCAACAGTCCGCGCGATGCGCTTACCCGCCTCGAGCACATGGTCGGCATGAGCGGCACCCCCATCCCTCCGCTGGTGGTGCGGCAGCAGATCGCCGCCGCCCTCAATCTGTTGATCGACGTGGAGCGTCTGATGGACGGACGGCGCGTCATCACCAGCATTTCCGAGATCACCGGCATGGAAGAGTCGGTGGTGAACATGCAGGAGATCTTCCGCTTCAACCAGAAGACGGTGGACGAGCATGGCCGGGTCATCGGTGAGTTCCGGGCAACGGGTATCCGCCCCATCATGCTCAAGCGCTTCCGCGAGCGCGGCATCGTGCTGGATGACGCCCTGTTCGATCCCGAACGCGTCTATCAATAGGGGGCGACATGGACAACACGCTCGTCATCATCGCATCCATCCTCGCCTTCATCGCCGTGGTCGTGCTGGTGGAAGGGATCTATCTGCTGGCGCGCAGTGTCCAGGAGGAAGGCGTGGCGCGTGTGCAGCAGCGCCTGCGCAACCTGTCTGCAGGCGGGGGGCATGGCGAGGATGTGGTGAAGCATCTGATCAAACAGCGCCTCCTCAGCGAAACGCCCGCGATCAACCGCCTCCTGCTCATGGTGCCTCGTGTCCACGCCGTCGACCACATGCTGGAGCAGTCGGGGCTTGACCTGACGGTCATGCGCTACATTGGCCTTCAGTTTATGCTGTCGGCCATTTTCTTTGCGGCTGGGATGGTGTTCCTGAAGCTGCCCATGCCCGTGGTCCTGGGAGGGGCACTGGTGGCGGGATTTCTGCTGCCGCATTTCTACGTCGCCTCACGGATGCGCAAGCGTCGCCTCAAGTTGACCGAGCAACTGCCGGATGCACTAGACTTCATCGCGCGCAGCCTCCGGGCAGGCAACCCATTCTCCGCTTCCCTCAAGGCGGCTTCCGAGGAACTTCCGGAGCCTCTGGGCAAGGAGTTCGGCATCACTTTCGACGAGTTGAACTACGGCCTTCCATTGGAGGACGCCCTCCATAATCTGGGGCACCGGACCGGCAATGAGGAAATCCATTACTTCATTACCGCTGTGATCATCCAGCGGCAGACCGGTGGCAATCTGGCAGATGTGCTGAACCGTATCGCCGACGTCATGCGTGCGCGTGCTCGTACATTCCGTGAGATCCAGATCCAGGCGGCGGAAATGAAGCTGTCGGCTCGCGTCTTGATCGGGTTGCCGTTCTTCGTGGCCGGCGTGCTCAGCATTTTCAATCCGAGTTATCTTGCCATCCTCTTTACCGAGCCAGTCGGGCGGGTCGTCATTGCGCTCCAACTGTTCCTCATGCTGGTGGGTTACCTCGTGGTTCGCCGCATGATCAATTTCCGCGTGTAGGGGGAGGGAGCCATGCAGGATTTTTTCCACATGATGCAGGGTTTGCCCGAGGGCTGGTTGCCCACGCTGAGCCTCATACTCGCCTTCCTTGCCACAGTGCTTCTGGTGATGGGGCTTCTCTCCGTTCTCATGGGCGGACCGACGCCGATCGAGCGGCGTCTCGACTACGTGAAGCGTCAAAGCGAGCAACCAGAAAGACACAGGCGTACCTCCCACCAGGAAGGCGGCTTCGAGGTGCGTTGGCTGGAGCCGGCCATCAAGCTGGCCTTGCCTTCCGAAGCCTGGAAGCGCTCAGAGACCCGGACGAAACTGATTCAGGCCGGAATCCGGCATCCCAATGGGGTTTCCTATTACTACGGTTTCAAGGTTTTGTTGGCCGTCGCGTTGCCCCTTCTTGCCTTGGTCCCGGTGCTGGTGGTGGGGTATTTGGGCACAGTCGACAGGGTGACCTTGATTGCCATGCTCGTGCTGGCGGCCGTGGTGGGGTTCTATCTGCCCAACTTTTACGTTTCGCATCGCCTGGAAAAGCGCCAGCTCGAGTTCAGCGAGGGCTTCCCTGACGCCATGGATATGCTGGTGGTGTGCGTCGAGGCGGGGCTCGGGCTGGATGCGGCGATCCAGCGGGTGGGGGAGGAGATTGCTTTCGCCCATCCCGAGCTCGCGATTGAGTTCCAGTTGGTCAGCCTGGAATTGCGTGCGGGAAAGAGCCGGGAGGATGCCCTCCGTTCGCTTGCCCTGCGCACGGGCATCGAGGAGGTCCAGGCGCTGGTCACGCTGTTGATCCAGGCCGAGCATTTTGGCACCAGCATCGCCGCAGCCCTGCGCACCCATGCGACCGAGATGCGCTCCAAGCGGATCGACCGGGCGCGCGAGAGGGCAGCCAAGCTGCCGGTCAAGCTGATCTTCCCGATCATCCTGTTTATCTTCCCCGCGCTCTTTCTCGTGGTGCTCGGGCCGGCGGTGGTGAGCATCTACAAGGGCTTTGTGACCGGTTTCGGGGGCTAGTCCACCGACCGGGAAGGAGTAAGGCTATGAACGCGCGAGTTTCCAATCGGCCCCTTCTGGCGGCGGTGGGTGTTGTGATGGGTTCCCTGCTGGCTGGCTGTGCTGGCGAGCCCGTCATGCAGACGGAGGTGCGTCCCGTCTACCGCGTGCAGGGCGATGCGGCGGTGATGAGTTCCGGCTACGAGGCGGGGTTGGCACATTACGCCGCAGGCCGCTACGGCCTGGCGCTCGAGTCTTTCCAGCAGGTGCTTGCGCGCCATCCGAACTCCATCAAGGCACTCAATGCCGTGGCGGCCTGCTATGACCGGCTGGGGCGGTTCGATGTGGCGATGCAGTACTACCATCGCGCCCTGGACATCGATCCACGCTCGGCTCAGACCCTCAACAACATCGGCTACTCCCTCCTCTTGCAGGGGGAGAGGGAGAAGGCCGGGCGCTATTTCGATCAGGCCCTTCAGGTCGAGCCGGGGAATGTCCACGCCGAGGCCAACAAGGGGCTGCTGGCGAAGCCGGCTTCCGCACCGGCCGAGCCTGTGGCCGCATCTCCGCAGCCGCAGCAGCCTGTCGCTCAGCCGTCCGTTGTACAGCCCCCCTCTCCATCAGCGGCTTCCGTGTCCAGCGAATCCCGAGCCGCAGCCGCTGTGTCGTCCGAGGAGCCCTCTGGGCTGACGCTGGAGGTATCCAACGGCAATGGCCGCACCGGCATGGCAGCGATGGTGCGCGATCTGATGCGCGGCAAATATGGCGAGCAGGTGCCGCACATCACCAATGCGGACCGCTTCAGCTATCCGCGCACCCTGATCCTCCATCGCCCGCAAGCGGCGGCCCTGGCCCGTCGCCTCGCGGAACGTCTGGGCGTCGATGCCGAGCTGCGCGAGGTGGCTGCGGATGCCGGGCGTACCGACGTCAAGGTCATCCTCGGTCGCGACGTGCTGCCGCGCGAGGCGGCGCTGAGGGAGATGGCGACCGAAGCGAAGCGCCATTGAGATGGGGGGGCTTCTGCCGAGACAGCGCCTGCTCTTTCCGCTCTTCGGGCTGACCGTTACCCTGCTGGTCTCGGGGTGCGCCACTCTGCCCGACAGCAAGGAAGGCCCCAAGATGGCCGCCGCCGCCGTCCTGACCATCCCGGATCGCCTGCGTGAGGCTGAGTTGGCCGCGCGCGAAGGGCGGCTGGATGATGCCAGTCGCCGTTATCGCGAGATCCTCGCCGTGGAGCCCGACCAGGCCGAGGCCCTGCTGGGACTGGCGGGCGTCGAGATGCGTCTGGCGCGATGGCGGGATGCGGAAGTTCTCTATGCCCGCCGCCTCCGTTTGAATGACAGGGATGCCGATGCCTTGGAGGGGCGAGGCTTGAGCCTGATGCGCCTGCGTGAGGCTGCGGAGGCGAAGGTGATGCTCGAGCGCGCGGTGGCCGTCGATCCCATGCGCTGGCGGGCATGGCATGCCCTCGGGCTGCTCGCCGACCGGGCGGGGGAGCTGACGTCTGCCGAGGCGGCTTACCGCAAGGGGCTTGAGGTCATGCCCGCGCATCCGGGGCTCATGAACAGCCTGGGATACTCGCTGATCCTCGCCCGCCGCTTTGAGGAGGCTGAAAAGGTGCTGCGCGAGGCGATGCGTTATGCGCCGGGCTCGCCGCGCCTGCAGGGCAACCTGGCCATGGCCATCGCTTGGCAGGGGCGCTACGAAGAGGCGCTCAACCTTCTGCGCGGCGAGACTGACCGCCAGGCGGCTGTCGCCTTCAACGACGTCGGCTATGTGGCGATGCTGCGCCATGATTGGCCGACGGCGATCCGCTTCTTCGAGAGGGCCCTCGAGCTCAGTCCCGCCTACTACCCGCGCGCGGCCGACAACCTCGATCGTGCACGCAGGCAACGTCTGGAAGCGTTGTCACCGGCGTCGGACTGAAGCGCGGATCTGCCGGCCGGTCCGGGGGGCATCTCCTACATATCTTCCGTTCGCTCCGGGCTGCCGATGCATGTCCCGAGCAGGGCGGGGGAGTCGGCCCGGAGGGGCGTAATTTCATCACCCAGGTCACCCAGACGAGGGTCACCGATCCCCTGGTTCCGTCGCCGCGACTGACCAAGCCTCGCGGAGGGCAGCGGCTGGGACAGGTCGGCCGTAAAGATAGCCCTGCACGAAGTCGCACCCTGCCTGGCGCAGGAATTCGGCCTGCTCTTCCCTCTCCACGCCTTCGGCGATCGTTTCCAGTCCGAGTGTGCGCGCCAGGCCGATGATGGCCTGGCTGATGGCCTCGCCGTTGGTGTCCTGTCCGATGTCGCGGACGAAGGACTGGTCGATCTTGAGGCGATCCAGCGGCAGGCGCTTGAGGTAGGTGAGGCTGGAGTGGCCGGTGCCGAAGTCATCGATGGCCAATTGGATGCCCATGGCCTTGAGATCGCCGAGCATCGAGATGGACTTTTCAGGTTCGCGCATGATGGTCGATTCGGTGACCTCGAGCTCCAGGCGCGCGGGCTCCATTCCGGTGGCTCGCAGGATCTGGATGACCGGCTCGATCAAGGTCTCGCGCTCGATCTGCTGCACGGACACGTTGACGGAGACCCGGGGGACGTCCAGCCCTTCCTCTGTCCAGCGCCTCATCTGGCGGCAGGCCTCGGCGACCACCCATGTGCCGATGTCGCTGATGAGCCCCGTCTCTTCGGCCAGGGGGATGAAGCGGGCAGGGGGGACCAGGCCGATCTCGGGGTGCTGCCAGCGCACCAGGGCTTCGGCCCCCACCAGCGCGCCAGTCTTGAGATCCACCTGGGGCTGGTAGTGCAAGACCAGTTCGTTCCGCTTGATGGCGCCGCGCAGCGCGTTTTCCATGACCAGGCGTTCAAGCACCCCGGCGGAGAGCTCGGCGGAAAAGAAGCGGAAGGTGTTGCGGCCCTGGCTCTTGGCCTCGTACAAGGCGATTTCGCCGTGCTTGAGCAGGCTGTCCGCATCGGTGCCATCATCTGGGTAAAGGCTGATGCCCAGGCTGGCGGTGACGGTCAGTTCGTGCGGGCCGATGGCCAGCGGGCTGGCGAAGAGATGCAGGAGTTGTCGGGCGACATTCGAGATGCCGGAGAGACTGACGGAGCCCTCCAGCAGCAGGACAAACTCGTCACCCCCCACGCGCGCCAGTGTCGCCCCGGCGGGTATGGCGTTCAGCATGCGCTCGACGGCCAGCCGGAGGAAGGCGTCGCCGACGGAATGGCCGAGGGTGTCGTTGATGTTCTTGAACCGGTCCAGGTCGATGTAGATGACCGCGAGCTGGCGGTTGTCGCGCTGCGCCCGCTCAATGGCGTGCGCCAGTCGGTCATGCAGCAGCCGTCGGTTGGGCAGGCCCGTGAGCGGGTCGTGGTGGGTGAGGTAGTCCAGGCGCTCAGCCTGCTCGTGGAGCATGGTCTGGTCGCTCCAGGTGCCCACGATCATGCCGTCCTTCGAGTCGGGGCCGGGGATGAACTGCATCTCGTCGCGGATGTGGCGGACCTGCCCCCGGGCGTCGAGGATGCGGTACTCATGGACGAGGTGGGGGTGCTCCTCAAGGGCAGCAAGGGAGGAGAGGGCAACGTCCCGGTCGTCGGGGTGGAGTTGGCGTTGCCACCAGCCGGGGGCGAGGGCCTGCTCGGCGGTGAAGCCGAACAGGGGCTGGATATTGTCGCTGACCCAGTCGGTGACAAGTGTGCCGTTTTCGCGCCGGAGTGAGTAGAGCACCACCGGGCTGGAGTGGAGCATGCGCTCGAGCCGCAGCGCGGTCTGCCGCAGTTCGTCCGTGCGCTGTCGAACCTGCCAGCGCAGCAGGAAGGTCATGACGATGAACAACAGGATCAGGACGCTGCCTCCGCCGAGGGTCCAGCGTGCCCAGGGCGGCATGGCGAACGTCGGGGCGGGCAGCATGGCGCGCTTCATGGCCTCGAAGTAGACCGATTCGGGGTCTTGCCGCCAGCGTGCGAGATGGACGTCGATGCGGGCCAGCAGGTCGGCATTCCGGCCCTTGGCCGTGGCGAAATAGAGGTTGGCTGGCTGGAAGATGATCGGGGTTTCCCTCAGCTGGTAACGGGCGGCATGCCGTTCGGAGAAGAATCGGTTGCTGACTACCGCGTCGGCCTGCCCTTGCCGGGTCATGGAGAAGGCCTGTTCGAGCGAGTCGGCGGGCACGAGGAAGAAGTCGAGCCCGAGACTGCCCATCACCTGCTTCAGGTGGTCCTCCTGGACGCTGCCCCGCAGCACGGCCACGCGTTGCCCCGCAAGGTCGGGTAACGCATGGATGCCGCTGCCCGGCAGGGTATAGATCTGCGACCAGCTGCTTGCCACGCTGATGGTGTGGAAGTCGAACAGGAGGCGGCGTTGCTCGCTGAAGGCCATGTCCGGCATCAGGTCGATCTGGCCATCCTTCAGCGCCTGCAGGCACTCATCCCAGGTGCAGGGGGTGTAATGGATGGTCCAGCGTTCCTGGTGGGCGATCGCGCGCAGCAGATCGATGAAGAAGCCCGCCGGCTCGCCGTGTTCGTCGAGGTAGACCTTGGGCGAGTTCTGGTACACGCCGACCACGACATCGCGTTTCGTCGGCGAGCGTTCCGCACAGCCCAAGCCCGCCCCGACGACGGCGAGGGGCAGCAGGAGCAGGCCAAAGATGACCGCGGGGATTCTCGTGGTGAGCTGCATGGGCTGCTGGCTGGGCGGTGGCTGTTTCAAGGAAAGTCTAGCAGTCACTCCGCTCGCCTCGTGCCGTCGTTCAGCCGGGGAAGAACCGCCTCAGGTAGCGTCCCGTGTGGGATGGTTCGATGCCAGCCACCTCGCGCGGGGTGCCCTCGGCGATGATCCGCCCGCCGCCCTTGCCGCCCTCCGGGCCCAGGTCGACGATCCAGTCGGCGGTCTTGATCACGTCCAGGTTGTGCTCAATGACGACCACGGTGTTGCCGTGGTCGCGCAGGGTGTGGATCACGCGCAGCAGCTGGGCCACGTCGTGGAAGTGCAGGCCGGTGGTGGGTTCGTCGAGGATGTAGAGGGTGCGGCCGGTGTCGCGCTTGGACAGCTCCTTGGCCAGCTTCACCCGCTGGGCCTCGCCGCCGGAGAGGGTGGTGGCGTTTTGCCCCAGGCGCAGGTAGCCGAGCCCCACCTCCTGCAGGGTCTGCAGCTTGCGCGCGATGGCGGGCACGGCGCTGAAGAACGCGACGCCGTCCTCGACCGTCATCTCCAGCACATCCGCGATGGTCTTGCCCTTGTAGCGGATGTCGAGCGTCTCGCGGTTGTAGCGCTTGCCGCGGCAGACCTCGCATTCCACGTACACGTCCGGCAGGAAGTGCATCTCCACCTTGAGCACCCCGTCGCCCTCGCAGGCCTCGCAGCGGCCACCCTTGACGTTGAAGGAAAAGCGCCCCGGGCCATAGCCGCGCGCGCGCGCCTCGGGCGTGCCGGCGAACAGCTCGCGGATGGGGGTGAACAGGCCGGTGTAGGTCGCCGGGTTGGAGCGCGGGGTGCGGCCGATGGGGCTCTGGTCGATGTCGATGACCTTGTCGAAATGCTCCATGCCGTGCACCGCCGTGTACGGCGCGGGCGAGGTGCTGGCGCCGTTGAGGCGCTGGGCGGCCAGCGGGTAGAGGGTGTCGTTGATCAGGGTCGACTTGCCGGAGCCGGACACGCCGGTGATGCAGGTGAACAGGCCGACCGGCAGGCGCAGGGTGTCGCCCTGCAGGTTGTTGCCGCGCGCGCCCTCCAGCACCAGCATCTTCTCCGGATCGACTGGGGTGGTTTTCTCCGGGGGCAGGATGGCGAGGCGACCGGAGAGGTAGGCCCCGGTCAGCGAGTCCTCCTGCGCAGCGACCTCCTCCGGCGTGCCCGCGACGATGATCCGCCCGCCGTGCACGCCTGCGCCGGGGCCGATGTCGACCACAAAGTCGGCGGTACGGATGGCGTCCTCGTCGTGCTCGACCACGATCACCGTGTTGCCAAGGTCCCGCAGGCGGGTGAGGGTGGCCAGCAGGCGGTCATTGTCGCGCTGGTGCAGGCCGATCGACGGCTCGTCGAGGATGTAGGTGACGCCCACCAGCCCCGAGCCGATCTGGCTCGCGAGGCGGATGCGCTGCGCCTCGCCGCCGGAGAGGGTGTCGGCGTTGCGGTCCAGCGAGAGGTAGTTGAGGCCGACGTTGACCAGGAAACCGAGGCGGGCGTGGATCTCGCGCACGATCTTCTCGGCAATGGCGGCCTTTTGCCCCGGCAGCTCGAGCCTGGCGAACCAGTCCGCGGCCTGGTCGACCGGGAGATGGGTGATGGCGGGCAGGTTCAGCTCGCCCACCTTCACGTGGCGCGCGGTGCGGTTGATGCGCGCGCCCTCGCAGGCCGGGCAGGGCTGCTCGGACAGGTACTTCGCCAGCTCCTCGCGCACGGCCAGGCTGTCGCTCTCCCGATAGCGGCGCTGCATGTTCGGCAGCACCCCCTCAAACACGTGGGTGCGCTTGACCGTGGTGCCGCGCTCGCCGAGGTAATGGAATTCGATCTCCTCCTTGCCGGAGCCGTGCAGGACGACCTGGCGCACCTTTTGCGGCAGGTCCTGCCAGCTCGTCTCCGGATCGAAGCCGTAGTGTCGCGCCAGGCTCCGGATGATGGCGTAGTAGTAGGCGTTGCGGCGGTCCCAGCCACGGATCGCGCCGCCGGCGAGCGAAAGCTCCGGGTGGCCGACCACCTTGGCCGGGTCCATGAAGCTCTGCACGCCGATGCCGTCGCACACCGGGCAGGCGCCCTGCGGGTTGTTGAACGAGAACAGGCGCGGCTCCAATTCGGTCAGGGCGAAGCCGCACACCGGGCAGGCGTGGCGCGCCGAGAAGGTGAGCTCGATGCCGCCCTCGTCCATGCTCACCACCTTGGCCACGCCCTCGGCGAGGTTCAAGGCGGTCTCGAACGATTCGGCCAGGCGCTGGGCCATGTCCGGCCGCACCTTGAAGCGGTCCACCACCACCTCGATGCTGTGCTTGGCCTTCGGGTCCAGCTCCGGCACCTGGTCCAGCTCCATCACCTCGCCGTTCACCCGCGCGCGCAGGAAGCCCTGCCCGCGCAGCTGGTCGAACAGGCGGCGGTATTCCCCCTTGCGCGCGTGGATCACGGGGGCGAGCAGCATCAGGCGGCTGTCCTCCGGCAGGGCCAGCACCTGGTCGACCATCTGGCTGACGGTCTGGGCCTCCAGCGGCAGGTCATGGTCCGGGCAGTGGGGGGTGCCGGCGCGGGCGAACAGCAGGCGCAGGTAGTCGTAGATCTCGGTGACCGTGCCGACGGTCGAGCGCGGGTTGTGTGAGGTGGTCTTCTGCTCGATGGCGATGGCCGGCGAGAGGCCCTCGATCAGGTCCACGTCCGGCTTGTCCATCATCGACAGGAACTGGCGCGCGTAGGCGGACAGCGACTCCACGTAGCGGCGCTGGCCCTCGGCGAAGATGGTGTCGAAGGCGAGCGAGGATTTGCCCGAACCCGACAGGCCGGTGAACACGATCAATTTCTCGCGCGGCAGGTCGAGATCGATGTTCTTGAGGTTGTGGGTTCGGGCGCCCCGAATACGGATCAGATGCGTGCTCATGAAGACCACTGGCAAAGGGCGAAGTCGGTTAATATAGCGCGTTAACAAGGCAAGCAACCCGCTGATTTAGGGTGCGCATTAGGGGAGAGAAGGCATGGCGCGTGGCGTGAACAAGGTGATTCTGGTGGGCAACCTGGGCGTGGACCCGGAAACCCGTTACATGCCGAGCGGCGGCGCGGTGACCAACCTGCGCATCGCCACGAGCGAGAACTGGACCGACAAGAGCGGTGAGAAGCAGGAGCGCACCGAATGGCACCGCGTGGTGCTGTTCGGCAAGCTGGCCGAGATCGGCGCCGAGTACCTGCGCAAGGGCCAGCAGGTCTACATCGAGGGCTCCCTGCGCACCCGCAAGTGGCAGGACAAGGAAGGCCGCGACCAGTACAGCACCGAGATCGTCGCCAGCGACATGCAGATGCTGGGCGGCCGCGGTGGCATGAGTTCCGACAGCGGTTTCGACGCGCCGCAGCGCTCCGCCGCCCCGCGCCAGGCTCCGTCCCGCCCGCAGCAGGAGTCCCGCCAGCCCGCCCCGCAGGACAGCGGTTGGGGTGGCGGCTTCGACGAGGACGACATTCCTTTTTAAGCCCGAACCTCTGGTCGCACCCCGCATCTAAACTTGCAGCACACCTCTTGCGGAGCATTGAAGATGAAACGAGTGGTAGCGAGTCTTATGACCGTTGTGGCAGTGGCCGCTCTTTCCGGCTGCGCGTCCAGCCTGTCCGGTGGCGCTTATTCGCGCGATCAGGCGCGGGTGGCGCAGGAGGTGGAATACGGCCGCGTCGAGGCGGTGCGGGTGGTCGCCATCGAGGGCACCAAGAGCAACATCGGGACCGGAGCGGGGGCGATTGCCGGTGGCGTGGCCGGGGCCGGCATCGGTTCCGGCAGCACCACCCGGACGGTAGGTGCGTTGGCCGGCGCGATCATCGGTGGTATGGCCGGGGCGGCGGCCGAGGAAGGCATCACCCGCCAGGACGGGCTGGAGATCACCGTGCGGCTGGATTCCGGTCGCACCATCGCTGTGGTCCAGGCCGCAGACGTGCAGTTCCGTCCGGGTGACCGCGTACGTGTACTGTACGGCCGCGATGGCACCACCCGCGTGACTTACTGAGTCGGCTGGCCCCGCTGCCTTGGGCTGGCCGGATAAACGTTCGAGAGAGATATGCGAGGACAGCTCTACGTCATCTCCGCCCCCTCTGGGGCGGGCAAGACCAGCCTGGTGAAGGCCCTGCGCGAGACCCTGCCGGGCATCGCCGTGTCCGTGTCCCACACCACCCGTGCCATGCGCCCGGGGGAGGTGGATGGGGTGCACTACCATTTCGTCGACCATCCGACCTTCGAGCGCATGGTCGAGCATGGCGACTTCCTCGAGCATGCGCGCGTATTCGACAACTACTACGGCACCTCGAAGGCGGCGGTCGAGGTGAGCCTCGCCGCGGGTCAGGACGTGATCCTCGAAATCGACTGGCAGGGCGCGCAGCAGGTGCGCACCCTGTTTCCCGAGACGCGCGGTATCTTCATCCTGCCCCCGGCGCGGGAGGTGCTGGAGTCGCGCCTGCGCGACCGCGGCCAGGATGGCGAGGAGGTCATCGCCCGCCGCATGCGTGACGCGGTGACCGAGATGCGGCACTACGACGAATTCGACTACGTGGTGGTGAACGACGTGTTCGACGAGGCCCTGCACGAGCTGGCCTGCATCTTCCGCGCCGAGCGCCTGCGCCTGGCCCGCGCGCAGGCTCGGCATGCAACGCTGATTCAGAGCCTTCTGGCCTGAAGTCGACTATTTTCTATACAATGCGCGGTTTGCACATTTGATGATCGGAGAATTCCCATGGCACGCGTGACTGTCGAAGACTGCCTGAAAGACGTCGACAACCGCTTTCAACTGGTGGTAATGGCCGCCAAGCGCGCTCGCCAGATCGAGGCCGGTGCCCAGCCGCTGGTCGATCCCGAGCGCGACAAGCCGACCGTGATCGCCCTGCGCGAGATCGCCGAGGGTAAGGTGACCCAGGCCGTGCTGGACGAGGTGCATGTCCACCAGCCGGTCCGCTCGCGCATCTCCGACTTCGAGATCCGTGATGAACTGAGCGAGTTCCGCGGCGAGGACGAGGAAGCCGCCAAGCCGCGCGCAGCAAGCAGCGAGGACTGAGCCCCGCCGTGGCCACGGCCACCCCCGCCTCCCCATCCCCCGCATCGGCGGCCTTAGGCCTGCCGATGGCGGGGGATGCCATTTTCGCCCCCCTCGCACAGGCCCTCGGCGAGTACATGGAGCCCACCTGCATCGAGCGGGTGGCGCAGGCCTATGCCTTCTCCAAGCAGGCCCACGAGGGGCAGATGCGCGTCTCCGGCGAGCCCTACATCACCCACCCGGTGGCGGTGGCGGGGATCCTTGCCGGCCTGAGGCTGGACGAGAAGACCATCATCGCGGCCCTTCTGCACGACGTGATCGAGGACACCCCGACCGCGCGTGACCAGATCGCCGCCGAATATGGCGATGAGGTTGCGCACCTGGTCGACGGGGTGAGCAAGCTCGACCAGATCCGCTTCAAGTCCAAGGCCGAGCAGCAGGCCGCCAACTTCCGCAAGATGATGATGGCGATGGTGGAGGACGTGCGCGTCATCCTCATCAAGCTTGCCGATCGCCTGCACAACATGCGAACCCTGGGCGTCATGCGGCCGGACAAGCGCCGCCGCATCGCGCGCGAGACGCTTGAGATCTACACCCCGATCGCCCAGCGCCTCGGTCTCAACAGCCTGCGCCACGAGCTGGAGGAGCTCGGTTTCCAGGCCATGCATCCGCTGCGCTACCGCGTGCTCGAGGCGGCGGTGCGCAAGGCGCGCGGCAACCGCCGCGAGGTGATGCAGAAGATCGAGGACGCCTTCAACGCCCGTCTGGCGGAGGAGGGCATCCGCGCCGAGGTGCAGGCGCGCGAGAAGCGGCTGTACAGCATCTACCGCAAGATGGTGCAGAAGCACCTGCCGTTCGAGGAGGTGTTCGACGTCTTCGCCGTGCGCATCGTGGTGGAAAATGTGGATACTGCCTACCGCGTGCTGGGGGTGGCGCACAACCTGTACAAACCGCTGCCGGGGCGGTTCAAAGACTACATCGCCATTCCCAAGGCGAACGGCTACCAGTCCCTGCACACGGTGCTGTTCGGTCCCCACGGCATCCCGCTGGAGGTGCAGATCCGCACCCGCGAGATGCACCAGTTCGCCGAAAGTGGCATCGCCGCCCACTGGCTGTACAAGGCCACCGGCGACGCCAGCAGCACCACCCAGGCGCGGGCCCGCGAGTGGCTGCGCGAGCTGTTGGAGATCCAGCGCCAGGCCGGCAACCCGCAGGAATTCCTCGAGAGCGTGAAGGTCGACCTGTTCCCGGACGAGGTCTATGTCTTCACCCCGATGGGCGAGATCATGGAATTGCCGCGCGGGGCCACCCCGGTTGACTTCGCCTACGCGGTGCACACCGGCGTGGGCAACACTTGCGTTGCGTGCAAGATCGACCGCCAGTTCGCCCCACTCTCGAGCACCCTCCACAACGGCCAGACGGTGGAGATCATCACTGCCCCCGGCGCCACCCCAAACCCGAACTGGCTCAGCTTCGTCGTCACGGCCCGGGCACGGACCCACATCCGCGGCTTCCTCAAGGGGATGCGCGAGGAGGAGGCCGTGCAGTTGGGCCGCCGCCTGCTCGACAAGGCGCTCAACCAGTTCGGTTCGGAGCTGGGCCGCATTCCGCCCGAGCGGCTTGAGGCCTGCGTGGCCGAGTACCATCATGCCAGCCTCGACGAGCTGTACCGCGAGGTCGGTCTGGGCAACCGGCTGGCCTCTCTGGTGGCCCACTGGCTCACCGCGGAGGGCGAGGCGCGGGGGGGCGAGAGCCGCAACGGGGCGCACCCGCCGCTGGTGCTGAGTGGCGCCGAAGGCATGGTGGTCAGCTTCGCCAAGTGCTGCCACCCACTGCCGGGTGACGAGGTGGTTGGGTTTGCCAGTACCGGACGCGGTATCGTGGTCCACCGTCGCCAGTGCAAGAACACCGCCGAGTTGGCGAGTCAGCCGGAGAAGTGGCTGCCGGTGGAGTGGGCGGCCGAGGTGAGCGGCGAGTACCAGGCCGAGATCGGCATCAACGCCAAGAACCTGCGCGGTGGCCTTGCGCGCATGGCGGGCGCCATCGCCGAACTCGGGGCGGACATCGACGATGTGCGCTTCGACGACCGCGACCACAACGTCACCGTCATCACCTTCCTCGTGCGCGTGCGCGACCGCATCCACCTCGCCCACATCATGCGCCGCCTCAAGCGCGAGCCCGGCATCCTCAAGGTCTGGCGGACCTGAGCTGGGGCGCCTGCGCGAAAAACGCAATCCGGTTTATCCTCAACGGGTCATCGGATCAACAACCATGAGGAAGCCGCGATGTCCCGCATCACCATCCACACCGACCAGGCCCCGGCGGCCATCGGCACCTACTCCCAGGCCGTGCGCGTGGGAGAGACTGTCTACCTCTCGGGCCAGATCGCCCTGGACCCGGCGACCATGCAGATGGTGCAGGACAGCATCGAGGCCGAGATCCATCAGGTCTTCAAGAACCTGCGTGCGGTATGCGCTGCGGCCGGCGGCTCGCTGAACGACGTGGTGAAACTCAACGTCTTCCTGACCGACCTGTCCAACTTTGCCACCGTCAACAGCATCATGGCGGAATACTTCGAGCAGCCGTACCCGGCCCGTGCCGCGGTCGGTGTGGCCAGCCTGCCGCGCGGCGCGCGGGTCGAGGCGGACGGGGTCATGGTGCTTGGTGCGCGCGAGGCGGATGTGATGCCCTGAGGGGGTGTTTACAAAACCAAGGTTTCCTGGGCAGGTTTCCCCCTCTCCCTGAGGGAGAGGGGCTGGGGGTGAGGGAAAAATCCCCCCTCAAGGCCGCCGTGATGCCAGGGTGGGCAAGGGGGTGAACCGGCCAAGGATGGCCGGTTCAGCTTTGCCGGGGCAGGATGCCCCGTCAAAGCGGCCCCCTTGAACGGCCTGGCAGCACGGGAACCCGAAGGGCGGCCGGGGGCGCGTTCTTTTCGCCCCTTTTCTTGCGCGCACAAGAAAAGGGGCTCGCCCGCCCCAACGGTCGGTTCTACGGAGTGTGTGCCGTCGAAGGCGGGCGAAACTGTCCTACAAGCCTATTTCAAAGCGGCTTTGAACAACCGTTGAAGTGTTTTTTCGCCCGCTTCAACGCTTGTTACTTCGAGCGCGCACCCGTGCAAGCGGGCGAGTTACTTTTCTTGCTCGTGCAAGAAAAGTAACCCAAAGAACACGCCCCCGCGGGGCCGGCCCTTCGGGCAAACCCTGGCCTGACCTGCTCCAGCCGGGCCGCCCTGACGCGACCTCCTGTCGCGGCAGGGCTGAATGGGCCTTCCTTGGCCCATTCACCCGGCTTCCACAGGCCAGTCCAGGGCGGCCCCGAGGGGGAGTCACTCCTTCGTTCCACGCTGGGGTGTCCGGAAAACCTTCCTTTCACGAACCGCCCGGCTACAGCCCCGTCACCTTGCCGAACTGAATCTCCAGGCGGAAGGTGATGGCCGGATCGAAGGTCATGCGGTCGGTGGCAATGAGCGGATCCTGCGTCCAGCGCAGGGCCGGCTCAATCTCGTAGAACAGCCAGCTGCGGAAGAAGTTGCGCCTAAAGCGCAGGCCGGTGCGGTAGGTGGCCACCTCCCACTCGGGCTGCGACACGCCATTCGCGGCGACGTCGAGGGCGATCGCCGTGCGTGGATTGACCCTGTGCAGCAGCGCCCCACCCAGGAGCCAGTTCACCCCCGTCGGGTCATCCCACCAGTCCGTATTGGCCGTGAAGCGGAGGAGGGTCGAGGGTCCGATGACCCGCTCCAGGTCGCCGCGGAGGTTGATGCCGAAGTCCTTATCCTCGTCCCAGTAGAGGTTCTGGGTGTAGCGGGTGTACCAGCCGCCGCCGAGGGGATAGAGGTAGCGGTAGCGCAGCTTCACATTCGGCGAAAGGCTGCCCGTCAGGCTCCACCGCCCGCGGTCCGTCTCGTCGAGCACGTACTGGACACCGACGGTTGAGGACTTCTCCGTCTGCCGCAGCGACTCCTCCGGCTTCGCGGCCACGCTCTGGTCCTCCTCGCCGCCGCTGACGAAGATGTTGAGTCGGCGACTCAACCTCGGTAGTGGAACCCTGGCGTAGGCCCGGCTGGTCCACTCGGTGTCATTCAGGCGCGACTGGGTGATGCCCATTTGCAGGCGGACGTAGGTCTCGGTGTAGTCCTCCTCGACCGCGCGCGGATCGCCGAAGAAGCTGTCCAGCCCCGCGGCGGTACCGACCAGCCAGCTGGACATGCCCGCGTGGGCACGGTCGTACCAGGCGCGGTTGTCCTCCGCCTCTTCCGCCAGGACAGCCCCGGCCGCAAGCCATCCCACGCCCAAGGCAAGGGCGGCGAGAGGCGTATGGAAACGGGGGATTGACATGGCCGGGCATCCTTCGCTGACAGGCTCCTCTCAACTATAGGCGATGCGCCGCCCGGAGGTCAGGCCTCCGGCTCGGGGTTCGGCACCTTCAGCGTCACCAGCTCCTCGCTGCTGGTCGGGTGGATGGCGACGGTGTTGTCGAAGTCGGCCTTGGTCAGGCCGGCCTTCACCGCCACGGCAAAGCCTTGCAGCATCTCGTCGGCCCCGTCGCCGATGATGTGCACCCCCACCACCTTCTCCTCCGCCCCGACGCAGACCAGCTTCATCGCGGTCGGGGCCTTGTGCGCGGCCAGCGCATACTTCATCGGCGTGAAGTCGGTCTGGTAGACGGTCACCGCCTTGCCGAACCGCTCGCGCGCCTGCGCCTCGGTCAGGCCCACGGTGCCGATCGGCGGGTGGGAGAAGACCACGCTCGGGATGTTGTCGTAGTCGAGCTTCGCCTGCTCCTGGCCGGCGAACAGGCGCATCATCAGGCGGCGGCCCGCGGCGATGGCGACCGGGGTCAGCGCGGCACGGCCGGTGATGTCGCCGATGGCATAGATGCCCGGTACGTTGGTGTTCTGCAAGGCGTCGGTCGGCACGAAGCCGTTCGGCAGCACATCCACCCCGGCCCTCTCCAGGCCGATGCCGTCGGTATTCGGCTTGCGCCCGGCGGCCCAGATCACCGCGTCGAACGGGCCGAGCACGTCGGGGTGGCTCTCGCCATCCGCACCGTCGATGACGATCCCCGCCTCGGTCTTGCGCAGGCCGGCGGCGCGGAACGGCAGGCGCAGTTCGATCCCCTCCTCGCGCATGTGGCGGGCGAGCGTCTCGCTCAACATGCGGTCGAAGGGCATCAGGATGCACGGCGCGATGTCCGCCAGCAGCACCTCGCTGCCCAGGGCGCGCATCAGGCCGGCGATCTCGACGCCGATGTAGCCGCCGCCGAGGATGGCGACGCGCCTGGGCTGCTCATCCAGGGCGAAGAAACCGTCCGAGGTGATGCCCAGTTCCGCGCCCGGCACCGGCGGCACGAACGGACGGCCACCGGTGCTGACCACGATATGTGGCGCGGTGTAGCGCGTGCCATCCACCTCGACGGTGTGGCGGTCCACGAAGCGGCCAAAGCCCTTCACCACCTCGATGCCGAGGTCCTTGGCATAGCCCGCCCACCAATCGCCGATGGCCTTGATATAGCCACGCCTGCCCTCCACCAGCCTGCGCCAGTGGAAGCCCTTCAGCTCCACATCGAAGCCGAATCCGGCGGCGTTGTGGATCGCGTGCGCGGTCTGCGCGCCATACCACATCACCTTCTTGGGGACGCAGCCAAGATTGACGCAGGTGCCGCCCAGCCCGTTCGGTTCGATCACCAGGGCACGCTTGCCCAGCTGGGCGGCGCGCTCGGCCGCGGCCAGGCCGCCGCTGCCCCCGCCCAGGGCGATCACGTCGAAGGATATCGGCTTGCTCATCTCTGCATCCTCTTGCATGCGTCGGAAGGGAGGAGGCCGCCGCCTCTGGGCGGCCTCGAAGGTCGCACAGGACCTTATCAGTTTACGTTGAATGCTGCTTGAACCACTCGGCCAGATCATCCGAACCGCCGATGTGCACACCATCGATGAACACCTGCGGCACGGTCTCGCGGCCGCTGGCGGCGCGCAGGCCGCGCAGGGTCACGTCGCGGCCGACGATGATCTCGTCATAGGCCATGCCCGCATCCGCCAGCATGCCCTTGGCACGGGCGCAGAACGGGCAGCCCTCACGGCTGAACACCACCACCGAGCGCGGCTTGACCGCGTTGGGGGCGAGGTAGTCGAGCATGGTGTCGGCGTCGGACACCTCGTACGGATCGCCCGGCTTGTTCGGCTCGATGAACATCTTCTCCACCACGCCGTCGCGCACCAGCATGGAGTAACGCCAGGAGCGCTTGCCAAAGCCCAGGTCGTCCTTGTCGACCAGCATGCCCATGCCGGCAGTGAAATCGCCGTTGCCATCCGGGATGAAGGTCACGTTGGGTGCATTCTGCTCGCGCGCCCATTCGTTCATCACAAAGGCATCGTTGACCGACAGGCAGACGATGCGATCCACGCCGTTGGCGAAGAATACCGGCGCCAGTTCGTTGAAGCGCGGAACGTGGCTGGACGAGCAGGTCGGAGTGAAGGCCCCCGGCAGGGAGAACACGACGACGGTCTTGCCCTTGAACAGCTCGTCGCTGCTCAGATCCACCCACTGGTGGTCCTGACGGGTCTTGAAGATGACGTTGGGGACACGCTGCCCTTCACGATTTTCGAACATGGTCTTGCCTCGCACGGGTTGGGGTTGGGTGCCCGCCATCGGGCACAGAGGCAAGACTAGGCCCTCAAAGCTATAGATAGAAATTGAATTTTAGGATCAAATGAATAGCCCATGGCTATGGCTTGTCATGCCGCTGCAGCATGGCCCCGACCTTGAGCGCTGTCACCCCGCCCGCGACGATGGCGGCCAGGGCCACAAACGACCCCAGCGCCAAGGTGGCCACCCCACTCATGCCATGGCCCACGGTGCAGCCCATGGCCAGCACACTGCCGATGCCCACCAGCACGGCCCCCGAGAGGGTGATGAGCCATTCGCGCGCGTTGCCCAGCGGCGCGAGCCTGAATTCGCGCCGCGCCAAAGCGCTGAGGAAGGCCCCCAGCAGCACGCCCGCGACCGCCACCACACCGAAGGTGATGGCGGAGGTCGCCGCCGGGTGGCCCAGGTAATGCACCACATCGCCCAGCGGGGCGCTGAAGGTGAAGGACTGGGTTCCCAGCCCCTCGGGCGGGGTGTCCATCAGCTCGGCGGCCTCCAGGGCCTTCTGGCCGAGCGGGCCGCCGGTGACCCAGTAGGCCGCCGCGACCATCGCCCCCACCAGGGCCGCCCCGAGCCACACCACCCCGCCCTGCAGCGGCGCGAGCAGGCGCGCGGCGAAGAGCAGGAACGCCGCCCCGATCACCAGCGCCAACACCAAGGCCAGGCCCGCTCCGCCGCCGAGCAGGCTGGCGAGATCCTGATGGGCGATGCCGAACGCCGTCAGATCGATGGACAGCGGGCCGACCCACGGCAGGAAGACATCGGCGTACAGTGAGGTGCGCGTCATGGCGTAGGCGGTCAGCGCCATGACGATCAATACCGGCAGGGATTGCAGATTGCCCTGCCCCAGCTTGACCAGGTTGCGCGCCGGGCAACCGCGGGTCATCACCATCCCCACGCCGAAGATGAAGCCGCCGATCAGGTAGCGCCCCCAGGCGAACTGCGGGCTGCGGTAGGGCGGCTTGGTGTCGTTCAGGTCAACGCCGGCGAGGGCCTGCACGAGACCGGTGGTGATGACAGCCGCGCCGACGGCGACCAGGTAGGCCGCGAGGCGCGAACGGTCATGGCCGATCACCCAATCGCGCAGGCTGCCCGGCAGGCAGACGCGGGAAAACTGGGCGCCCGCGCCGAACACCAGGGCGATGAGCAGGACCACCAGCAGCAACGACAGGGGGGCATCCATGAACGACCTCGTACGGAATCGGGAACGGGATGGCGCGGATCATAGTCGCGCAGCGGGCGGAGAGCACATGGAAAGGCCCGATGAGGGCATTAGTTGATGGTCAGGCCGCGGCGCTCACTCCGGCACGGACACTTGCCGCAAAGCCTCGATGAGCCTGCGCGCCAGCGCCTCGTAGTCGCCATCGTAGTGATGCCCGCCCGGCAGGCGCATCAGCCGTGCCGCCCCCAGCCCGGGCTGGGCGCAGAGGGTCGTGGCTGCCTCCTGCTCGCCGTACACGCACACCAGGCGGCTCGGGTCGATGCGGCTCGCCTCGGGCAGGATCGGCATGGCCGCCTCCCCGGACGCCTGCTGCCCCAGCCAGCCGGCCAGGTGCACCTCGAAGTCGGTGGCGAGTTCAGGCGAGAGCAGGGTGACCATGCGTACCCGCTCCCGGGTCGCATCAGGCAGGCGGTTGTAGGCAAAGGGAAGAATATTGGCGCCAAAGGAGTAACCGATCAGGACGACCTCGTTCAGCCCCCAGGCATTGAGGTAGTGCCGGACCAGCCGGTCCAGGTCACGGGCCACCCCCATCGGCTCGCGCTGGCCCCAGAAATAGCGCAGGGTGTCAACGCCGACCACGGCATAGCCATCGCGACCGAGGGCATCGCCAAGGCTGCGGTCGATGTCGCGCCAGCCGCCATCGCCGGAATAGAAGATCACCAGCACCCCGGACACGCTATGGCGCGCCACCTCGACCACCGGGACATCCCCGCCCCCTTCCCTGCCGGCCTTCACGGCTTCCAGCCCCTTGGCCACGACCTGCGCGTAGGCCCCCTGCAGGGGATCAGGCACGGGAAGGTCGCTGGCCAGGGCTGCCTGGCGGGCATAGCGCGCGGCATCGAACCCCACCGCATCCTCATCGCCCACCCACCACAGACCATGCAGCGGCGTATCGGGCGCGACATGGCGGTCCGGCCCGACCACGCCCACGTCGCACAGGGTCCGCCCCGCCGGGTTGCCCGGCGTGAAGCCCGCGCTCACGCCGCCTGCGAACACGCCCTCGGGCGCCTGCGCCAGCAGGGCATGCACGGCCCAGGCCCCCTCCGCGCGCCCGGCCAGCAGGGCGGGACGGTACTCGGGCAGCTTGATGCGTTGCTGCAGGGTCTGGCTGAGCCACTGCCCGACCCCGGCGAGGTCGAGGCAACCCTCGCCCTGGCGGGCCCAATCGAGCAGCGCGCCGGTATCGACCAGCGCCACCGCCAGCCCCTTGGCGCGCAGCGTTTCGGCCGCCTCGAAATCCGGCCCCGCCGGCCCCGCGGCGGGGGTGAACAGGATCGCCACCCCTTGCCCCTCGTCCGGCTCGGGCAGGCTGATCGACAGGGTGCCCCATTCGCGGGTGGGCAGGGGCTCGGCCGCGATGACGCTTCCCACCCCGAGCATCCCCACCAGCAGGGCGATTCCGAACCTTCGCCTCACTTTCCCAGCACCCCGCGCATGCCCCCGGCGATCAGGGCCGCCACATCGGTCAGGATCACCGCGGGCTGCAGCCCACCTTCGGTGACCAGATAGCGCGGTTCCCATACGGGGTGGAACTTGTCCTTGAACTGGCGCAGCCCCTGGAAGTTGTAGTTGCCCACCCGACTCGGCGGCAGGTTGTAGACCATGGCGCCGATGCGCTGCCAGATCGGGGCATAGGGATGGTCCTCCAAGCCGGACAGAGGCGCCATGGCGAGCGAGAAGCGCTGGTAACCGGCCTCCTTGAAGTGCAGCACCAGCTTGAGCAGGAGGAAGCGCATGGCCTCCTTCGGCGCATCGTGCACATGGCGCATCAGGTCGAGCGCCACCTCACCGTAGGTGTCGGTGCGCAGGATGCTGACGAAGGCGATGATCCGTCCCTCCAGGCGCAACACACCGACGTCGAAGTGGCGCAGATAGGCCGGATCGAAGGCCCCTAGTGAGAAGCGCTTCTCGCGCGCCTTGCGGCTCTCCAGCCAGTCGTCGGACACATGGCGCAGATCCTCCAGCACCTCGGCCTGCCGTTCGGCGGGGATGAACTCGAACTCGAACCCCTTCCGGTGGCCGCGGTTGAGGATGAGGCGGTTGTCCTCGCCCTGCTTGCCCTCGAGGCTGAAGCGCGGCAGCAGCACGACGGCCTCCTCGCCGATCTTCAGCGGCATCAAGCCCATGTCGAGATAAAGCGGCAGGTTCTCCGGCCGCACCTGATAGAAGGCGATCCGGCCGCCTTCCCGGCTGACCAGCTCGCGGAACCGCCAGGCCAGGTCCTCGGCCGCGGCGGGCGGCCCGACCGGATCGCCGAGGGCGATGAAGCTGCTCCCCCGCTTGCCGAACATGAGGAAGGCATCGCCCTCCTCGCTCAGCATGATCGATTTGTCGCCCAAAAGCGCCAGATTGGCCATGGCCCGGTCCTGGGCACGGACGATGGCCTCAACATGCGCGAGCGTAGCGGCATTCGGCGCATGTGGAACGCGGGCCGGCGGGCGCAGCAGCAAGGTCAGGCCGAGCAGGACCACCCCCAGCCCCACGCCCAGCGTCGCGCGCAGGGAGCGCGCGAGGTCCTGGTCGAAACCGAACTGCCACCACAGCAGGGGGTCGTACTCGACATGCTTGAAGGAGAAGAAGGTCACCGCCAGCATGCCGACGGCCGCAGCCACCACGGCAGCCAACCACCCGCCCGAGAAGGGCGAGTCGAGCAGACGGGTGCGGCGGTAGAACTCCTTGCGGCTGGCAAACAGGGCCAAGGCGACGAAGCCGAGGACGATGGACTCCTCGTAATCGACCCCCTTGACCAGATTAAGCACGATGCCGACCGCCGACAGCGCCAGCGTCATCGCATAGGCGCCGTTCAGGCGGCGCTGCAGGCCGCGGGCGAGGATCAGCAGGGACAATCCCACCAGCCCCGCCAACACGTGCGAGACCTCGACCACCATCAGCGGCACCGCCGCCTCGAGAACATCCAGCCGCCCTGGCATCGCCGGGGTGGCCGCCGAGGCCAGCATGATCAGGCCGGCGAGGAAGACCAGACCGGCCATCGCCAACGGCGCGAAACGGGCACTCCAGTTGCCGAGCAGGCGCGCCACCGCCAGGGCCGGCAGGACCGGGCCGGAAATCTCGCGCCAGGCCAGCAGGGTGGACGCCAGCACTAACGGCAGGATGTAGTAGATGCCGCGGAACAGGACCAGCGCGGCGGTCAGCTGCTCGGCGGGGACATGCTGGTGCAGGGCGGAGAGCATGACCGCCTCGAACACCCCCAGCCCCCCCGGCACATGGCTGGCCACCCCGGCCACCATCGCCACCACGAACACCAGCATGAAGGCCCCGAACGGCACGCTGCCCTCCGGCAGCAGCACGTACAGGCAGGCCCCGGCGAACAGGATGTCGACCAGCGAAATGCCGAGCTGCGCCAGGCTCAGACGCCAGCCAGGCAGGTCGATGCGCCAACGCCACAGGGTCAGGGTGCGCGGTCTGGCCATCAGCCACAGCAGCACCCCGGCCGCGAACAGCAGGCCGGCGATGCCGACGACGCGCAGGGACTCCGCCGACCACCCCAGCCGTTCCGCCACCAGCTCGGGCTGCCAGGCCAGCCCCATCGCCGCCACCACGTGCGCACCGATGCCGAAGGCCAGGGCGCAGAAGGCCGCCACCCGGGCGACGTCCATGCCGTCCAGCCCGGCCTCGACGTAGATGCGATAGCGCACCGAGGCGCCGGACACCAGCGCCATGCCGATGGTGTTGGAAAAGGCGTAGCCAGTGAACGAGGCCAGCCCCACCGTCCGCCACGGCAGCCTCTTGCCGATGTAGCGCAGGGCGGAGGCGTCGTAACCCACCATGAACAGAAAACTGAGCGCCATGAACAGCAGGGAGAGCGACAGCTTGAGCGGGGAGACATTGCCCAGCTCGGCCCACAGCTGCTCGGGGTGGATCTCACGCAGGAGGTGGTAGATCGCCACCACCGCGAGCACGAACAGCACCAGGGTGATGGCTGGCATCAGCCAGCGGGAGGCGAGCACCCTGCGGAAGAACCCCGCGGAGTCGCCATCCGGAACGCTATCAGGTGGGCTCATGGCACCTCATGTCCCGGAGGGACGCGACTGGCCAAACTGCCGGGCCGCGCGGCCGCTGCGGCCTCCGCGCAGGGTGGCGAAGCGGATCGCCTCCAGCCGCGCCGCCGCGTCCAGCTCGACGCCGCGCGCCTCGACCATGGCGAGGAAGGTGTCCTGGTCAGGCGGGTAGAACGACAGCCACAGACCGAAGCGGTCCGCCAGCGCGAGCTGTTCCTCGCTGGCATCGCCCAGGTGCAGTTCCCCCTCGACATGGGTGGCGGCGAGGTTGTCCGCCATCCGTTCCGGCACCAGGTGACGGCGGTTGGAGGTGGCGACCAGCAGGATGTTCTCGGGCGGACGTTCGATGGAGCCATCCAGCACCGTCTTCAGCGCGCGGAAGGCCGGCTCGCCCGGCTGAAAACTCAGGTCGTCGCAGAACACCAGGAATCGGTACGGCTGGTGGCGTAACTCGTCAGCGAGGTCCGGCAGGTCGAGCAGGTCCTCTTTGTCGATCTGCACCAGGCGCAGGCCCTCGTGGCGCAGCACCCCGAACACCGCCTTGACCAGCGAGGACTTGCCGCAGCCACGCGCGCCCCACAGCAGGGCGTGGTTGGCCGGCTGGCCAAGGGCGAAGCGGCGCAGGTTGTCGAGCAGGGCCGACTTCTGCCGCTCGATGCCAAGCAGGCTCTCGAGCGCGGGGATGTCGAGATCGGCCTCGGCCACCGCCTTGAGGACCTGGCGCCGGGCGCGCCAGAGCGCCGCGTGGGTGTGGGCCCAGTCGATCATGGTCACGGCAGCAGGTGTTCCCCGCGCCACAGGTCGGGCAGGTGCTCGCGCTCGCGCACCAGGTGCATGGCCGAGCCATCGACCATCACCTCGGCGGCCCGCGGACGGGTGTTGTAGTTGGAACTCATGGTGAAGCCGTACGCCCCCGCGCCCATGATCGCCAGCAGGTCGCCCTCGGCCAGGACCAGGCGGCGCCCCTTGCCGAGGAAGTCGCCGGTCTCACACACCGGACCGACCACGTCGTACTCGCGCGGCTCGCCCTCCCGGGCTGCCACCGGCTGGATGTCCATCCAGCTGCCGTACAGCGCCGGGCGCATCAGGTCGTTCATGGCCGCGTCGACGACGGCGAAGTCCTTGTGCGGGCTGTGCTTGAGCAGCTCCACGCGGGTCAGCAGCACGCCGGCGTTGCCGACGATGGAGCGGCCCGGCTCGACGATGATCTCGTAGCCGGTCTGCCCAAGGCGGTCCATCAGCGCGCCGACCAGCTCGGCCGGCGCCGGCGGGGTCTCGTCGCGGTAACGGATGCCGAGACCGCCGCCGAGGTCCAGGTGGTGCAGCCTCACCCCCTGCGCCGCGAGCCGTTCGACCAGCGCCAGCACGCGCTCGAGCGCATCGATGAAGGGGCGCAGCTCGGTCAGCTGCGAGCCGATGTGGCAGTCCACCCCGACCACCTCCAGCCCCGGCAACGCGGCGGCGCGCAGGTAGGCCGCCTCGGCGTCCTCGATGGCGATGCCGAACTTGTTCTCCTTCAGGCCGGTGGAGATGTAGGGATGGGTCTTGGCATCCACGTCCGGGTTGACGCGCAAGGACACCGGGGCGCGCTTGCCGTGCGCGAGCGCCACCTCATTGAGGCGCTCGAGCTCCGGCAGGGATTCGACATTGAAGCAACGGATGCCGACCTCCAGCGCGCGCGCCATCTCCGCGCGGCTCTTGCCGACGCCGGAGAACACCACCTTGCCCGCCTCACCACCTGCCGCCAGCACGCGCTCCAGCTCGCCGCCCGAGACGATGTCGAAACCCGCCCCCAGACGCGCCAAGAGGTTGAGCACCGCAAGATTGCTGTTCGACTTGACCGCGAAGCAGACCAGGTGCGGGTGACGACCGAAGGCCGCGTCGTAGGCACGGAAGCGGGCCTCGATCTCGGCGCGGGAATAGACGTAGGTCGGTGTGCCGTGGGCGGAAGCCACAGCGGAAAGCGGCACGCCCTCGGCGTGCAGGGCACCGTCGCGGCGCGGGAATGCTTCCATGGGAGAGGTCATCGGATCGGCCCGGCAGAAAAAAAGTCGGGCGATTATCCTACCGCGCCGCCTTTTCGGCCATGTCCTCCTTCTGTCCTCCCTTCTGGGCCAGGGTGTCGGAAAGGTAGAGATCACCCTTCTGGCCGCAGGCAGACAGCAGCAAGACCACTCCCGCCAGGACAAACGTGGTTAGACTGGTGCGCATGGTGTACTCCTCAGCAATGCCCATCGACGAAGCATAACCCGTGCAGACCGACCACACATTCACCTGGCGCCGCATCCTCGACTGGGCGCTGTATCACCGCGCCGCGCTGATGCAGGCGCACATCGTCGCCATCCTCGCCGCGGCGGTGAGCATTCCCCTGCCCCTGCTGCTACCCCTGCTGGTGGACGAGGTGCTGCTGAACCAGCCCGGCACGCTGGTGCACGCCACCCAGGCGATCTTCCCCGCGTCCTGGCATGGGCCGGTGCTGTACGTGACGGCGGTGATGCTGCTGACCCTGGTGCTGCGCATCGCGGGCCTCGGCCTGAACGTCTGGCAGACGCGCGCCTTCACCCGCATCAGCAAGGACGTCAGCTACCGCCTGCGCCGCACCCTGCTCGACCGGCTCGGCCGGGTAGCGATGGCCGAGTACGAGACGCTCGGCAGCGGCAGCACCACCTCGCGCCTCGTGACTGACGTCGAGACGATCGACAACTTCATCGGCCAGACGGTGGCGCGCTTCCTGGTCAACGTGCTGATGCTGATCGGCACCTCGGCCGTGCTGCTGTGGCTGCACTGGCAGCTCGCCCTGATCATCCTGCTGTTCAACCCCTTGGTGATCCTGCTGACGATGAAGCTCGGCAAGCGGGTGAAGGAACTCAAGCGGCGCGAGAATAGCGCCTTCGAGCTGTTCCAGCAGTCGCTGACCGAGACGTTGGAGGTGATCCAGCAGATCCGCGCCGCCAACCGGGAAAAACACTACCTGCAGCGGGTGTCCGAGCGGGCACGGGCGGTGAAAGACACCGCCATCGCCCAGGCCTGGCAGAGCGACGCGATGAACCGCCTGTCGTTCATGGTGTTCCTGTTCGGCTTCGACGTCTTCCGCGCGGTGGCGATGCTGACCGTGGTGTTCTCCGACCTGTCCATCGGCGTGATGATCGGCGTCTTCGGCTACCTGTGGTTCATGATGGGGCCGGTGCAGGAGCTGCTGAACGTGCAATTCAGCTGGTACGGGGCGAAGGCCGCCCTCGGGCGCCTGAACAGCCTTGCCGCCCTGCGCGAGGAGCCCAGCTACCCGGCCCTGCACGACCCGTTCGCCGGACGGACGGCCGTGGGCGTGGCCCTGCGCGATGTGCGCTTCGCCTATCGGGAGGACCAACCGGTGCTGGATGGCGTGAGCCTCGACATCGCCCCCGGAGAAAAGGTCGCCCTGGTCGGTGCCAGCGGTGGCGGCAAGTCGACCCTCGCCCAGGTGCTGCTCGGCCTCTACACCCCGCAGTCCGGGCAGGTGCTTTACGGTGGCATCCCCCTCGAGCAGATCGGCCTGCCCAAGGTGCGCGAGCACGTCGCGGTGGTGCTGCAGCAGCCGGCGCTGTTCAACGACACGGTGCGCGCCAACCTCACCCTCGGACGCGACATGCCGGACGAGGCCCTCTGGCACGCCCTCGAGGTGGCCGAGCTGCGCGAGACCGTCGAGGCCCTCCCGCAGGGGCTCGACACCCAGGTCGGCCACCAGGGGGTGCGCCTCTCCGGCGGGCAGCGCCAGCGGCTGGCCATCGCCCGCATGGTGCTGACCAACCCCAGCGTAGTCATCCTCGACGAGGCGACCTCGATGCTCGACAACGTCACCGAGGCCAAGGTGCACGCCAACCTGCGCCAGGCACTGTCCGACCGCACCGTGCTCATCATCGCCCACCGCCTGTCCGCCGTGCGCCAGGCCGACCGCGTGCTGGTGTTCGAGAACGGCCGCATCATCGAACAGGGCGCGCACGAACAGCTGCTGGGACAGCGGGGCCTGTACCACAAGCTCTACGGGCATGAATCTTCTTGATGGCGTAGTATCCTTGCCCGCACTTTCCTCACGGACAACCACGTGAAGCTGCACTACGAAACCCTCGGCCAGGGCGAGCCGCTGATCATCCTGCACGGCCTGTTCGGCTCGGGCGCGAACTGGCGCACCATCGCCCAGCGCCTGGCCGACCGTTGGCAGGTCATCCTGCCGGACCTGCGCAACCACGGCGATTCCCCGCATGCCAGCACCAACCGCTACCTGGACATTGCGGGCGACACGCTGGCGCTGATGGATCGCCTCGGCCTTGCGCGCGCGCACCTGCTGGGCCACTCGCTCGGCGGCAAGGCCGCGATGCTGCTCGCCAGCCGCGCGGCGGAGCGCATCGACAGCCTGACCGTGGTCGACATCGCCCCGCGCGCCTACCCGCCCCTGCATCTCGAACTGTTCCGCGCCATGCACGCCGTGCCGCTCGCCCGCATCACCTCACGACGTGAGGCCAGCGAGGCGATGGCCGCGCACATCCCCAACCCGGCGGTTCGTGAGTTCCTTTTGACCAACCTCGCGCGCGACACGAGCGGCCGGTTCGGCTGGCGCATCAACCTGCACACCCTGGAAGAGGCCTACGACGAACTCAACGCCATGCCCTTCCTCGACCGGCTGTACGAAGGCCCGACCCTGTTCATCCGCGGCGGCCATTCGGACTACGTGCGCGACGCCGACCTCGGCCTGATCCACCGGAGCTTCCCGATGGCCTGCGTGGTCAGCCTTCCGCTGGCCCACCACTGGCCGCATGTCGAGACCCCCAACGAGTTCGTGCGCGCCCTGCGCGACTTCCTCGAGGCGCGCCTTGAACGCCTGCCCTGTGAGGCATGACTCCCTGAAAATCCTCGCACGGGCCGAGCTCGGCCCCTACCTCCACCTCACCCTGGAGTGGCCGGACGACCGTCCCGCACCTGCCCCGGGGCAGCATCTCCGCCTGGCCGGAGGCGACACCCTCTGGCCGATGCTTGATTGCCGTAGCGGCCGGCTCGAGGCCCTGGCCAGCCGCATCCCCGCCACAACCCCTGACGAGCACGCGACCATCGAGGGCAGCCCCCTCGAGCTGCCCCCAGGGGATGCCATCATCCTTGCCCAGGGGCTCGGCCTTGCCCCCCTGATCCATCTCTGTGAGCGGTGGCGCGCCTCCCCCCCCGGACGACTGCTGGCGCTGTACGAGCCGCCTGCTCCTGCCCCCTTCCGGCCCCGCCCCTCTCGGTTCCTGGTCGAACGCATGCCCCCGGGGGTGATCGCTGCCATCCCGCTGCTGGAGGACTGGGGCATCCCCTCGCGCCTGGCCAGTGTCGATGGCCTTCCGGGGGCTTTCGAGGGTGGGGCGGATGAGTTGTTCGCCGCCCTGCCCTTAGCAGAGCAAACGACCACTTTTGTTTTTGGGGATGCGCACTTCCTCGCGCGGGTGAACGCTGGACAGCAAAAAGGCCGCTTGATGCGGCCTGTCCTGAGCGAAGCCTGATCTGGGATCAGGCGGTCAGCATGGCGTAGAGTTGGTCCTTCAGCGTAAGGCGCTGCTTCTTCAGATCCTCGAGGCTCTCGTCGGCGACCGGCACCTCGTTGTTCTCCAGCACCTCGATCCGGTTGGTGAGATCGTTGTACTCATCGAACAGCTTGGCGAAGTGGGCGTCGTCCATCTTCAGCTGATGGATGCGTTCCTTGTGCTCGGGAAACTCGTGGGCGAGATCGTGATGATCGACGGTCATGTCGTGCTCCTGTCAGTGAAGCGTGGATGAAGATGTCCTATTCCGATGGGTCACAAATCCCATGGGAATGAGTCTTACAACCCTACACCGTCTAGCGTTCGCCCGGCAAGGCAAAGAGCGGCGTTTGGAGACTGGACTGCGTATAATCCGGGGGTTCGCAAACTTCCGGAGTCCCTTGTGGAACTGCTGCTCGACCCCGCGGTGTGGATGGCCTTCCTCACCCTGACCGCCCTGGAAATCGTCCTCGGCATCGACAACATCATCTTCATCGCCATCCTGGTCAACCGCCTGCCGGAACACCTGCGCGCCAAGGCGCGCTTCTTCGGCCTCTCCCTGGCCATGATCACGCGCATCCTGCTGCTGCTCTCGCTGGCCTGGATCATGCGCCTGACTGAACCGCTGTTCACTGTGCTGGCGCAGGAGATCTCCGGGCGGGACATCATCCTCATTGGTGGCGGGCTGTTCCTGATCTGGAAGAGCACCATGGAGATCCACACGAGCCTGGAAGGCGCCGACGGGGAGGAGCGCGCGGTGCGCGGCTCCCCCACCTTCTTCGCCACCCTGATCCAGATCGCGCTGATCGACATCGTGTTCTCGTTCGACTCGGTCATCACCGCTGTCGGCCTGGTCAACCAGATCCCGGTCATGGTCGCCGCCATCGTCGTCGCGGTGGGCGTGATGATGTTCGCCGCCGGAGCGATCAGCGATTTCGTCGACCGCCACCCGTCGATCAAGATGCTGGCGCTGAGCTTCCTGGTCGTGATCGGCGTGGTGCTGATCGCCGAGGGCTTCGACGTGCACGTGCCGAAGGGCTACATCTACTTCGCCATGGCCTTCTCGGTGATGGTGGAGATGCTCAACATCCGCATGCGCCGCGGCACGAAGCAGGAGCCCGTCAAGCTGCACAAGAAGATGGAAGAGACCGAGGTGGAGACCCCTCAGGCCTGATCCAGCCACTCCAGACTGTTCCGTTACCCGGGGTTGGGCATCCCCTGCCCGCCCCTCTCAAACACCCAGACCGCCCCGTGTGCATTCTGCGCCCGCCAGCGGGCCCATGCGTGAACAACGCCGCCGGGCTCCCGAGGGCTGATCTCGAGGGCCGTACCCTGCAGGGGCTTCCGACATGGATGCCGCAAGGGTCCGAGGGGAGGGGGCAGCGGCGTTGGGTCGCCGCAAGGCGACACCCGAAGGGCGGAATCCATCCATGGATTCCGCCGTGGCCCTCTTCTCCCCGCTCACTGACTCAGCCCTTCGACGGCACCTGAAGCCAGAAGGTCACCGGGCCGTCGTTGGTCAGGCTGACCTGCATGTCGGCGCCGAACACCCCGGCTGCCACCTCGGAATGGACATGGTTGGCCCGAGCCAGCAGGTAGTCGAACATCCGCCGCCCCTCGTCCGGCGGCGCGGCCGGGGTGAAGCTCGGCCGTGTCCCAGCGCGGGTGTCGGCCGCAAGGGTGAACTGTGGCACTAGGAGCAGCCCGCCCTGGATATCGCGCAGCGAGCGGTTCATCCGCCCCTCCTCGTCCGGGAACACCCGGTAGCCGAGCAGGCGCTCCAGCAGGCGGTCGGCCTCGGCCACACCGTCGCCGCGCTCCACGCCGACCAGCACCAGCAGGCCACGGCCGATCTGCCCCACCGTCCGGCCTTCGATGTCCACCCGCGCGTGACTCACGCGCTGCAGCAGGCCGATCATGCCTGCTCCTTCAGGAAGTCCGCGAACTGGTCGGTCGCCCGCACCAGCGCGTCGACGATGCCCGGCTCGCTCGCCGCATGCCCTGCGTCCGGAATGATGTTGAGCCGCGCCTCCGGCCACGCATCCGCCAGGGCGAAGGCCTGCTCGATGGGGCAGACCACGTCGTAGCGTCCATGGATGATGATGCCGGGGATGTCCGCAAGGCGCCCCGCGTCACGGCAGAGTTGATCCGGCTCGAGGAAGGCATGGTTGACGAAGTAATGGTTCTCGATGCGCGCAAGGCTCAGAGCGACATGCGGATCACCGAAGAAGTCGGTGGTCGCGGTGTCCGGCAGCAGGGTCGCGGTGCGCCCCTCCCACAGTGACCAGGCCTTGGCGGCGGCCATGCGGCGCAGCTCGTCCTCGCCCGTCAGCAGGCGGTGGAAGGCGTGCAGCAGGTCGCCGCGCTCGGCCTCCGGTATCGGCGCGAGGTAGTCGCGCCAGTAGTCCGGGAAGATCGCGCTCGCACCTTCCTGGTAGAACCAATGGATGTCGCGCGGGCGGCACAGGAAGATGCCGCGCAGCACCAGCCCCGTCACCCGCTCCGGATGGGTTTCGGCATAGGCAAGGCCCAGGGTACTGCCCCAGGAACCGCCGAACACCAGCCACTTGTCGATGCCAAGATGCGCGCGGATGCGCTCGATGTCCGCCACAAGGTCCCAGGTGGTGTTCTGCGCAAGCTCCGCGTGCGGGGTGGAGCGCCCACAGCCGCGCTGGTCGAACAGCACAATGCGGTAGCGTTGCGGATCGAAATAGCGGCGATGGTTCTCCGTACAGCCGGCGCCCGGCCCGCCGTGCAGGAACACGACCGGGATGCCGTCCGGATTGCCGCACTCCTCGACGTACAGGGTGTGTAGCTCAGACACCGGCAGGGCAAAGCTGTTGTAGGGCTGGATCGGCGGATAGAGCGTGCGCATGGCGGGGTCCTTTCGAACGAGTTTGTTTAGAATACCCTCTTGAATCCCCCTATTCGTACCATGTCCGCTCCCATTCCCCGCCTGCCGAAGAAACTGCTCAAGACCGCCATCCGCACCATGGCGCGCTACCGCATGGTCAACGCGGGCGATCGCGTGCTGCTCGGTGTCTCGGGCGGCAAGGATTCGCTCACCCTGCTCCACCTGCTGCGCCACGTCCAGCGCCACGCTCCGTTCAGGTTCGAGCTCGCCGCAGTCACCATCGACCCCCAGACCCCGGAGTTCTCCCCCGCCGCGCTGAAGGATTACATGGCCAGGCTGGGCGTGACCTACCACTACGTCGAGGCGCCGATCGTCGAGCTTGCCGAGGAACACATGCGCGGCGACTCCTACTGCGCCTTCTGCGCGCGCATGAAGCGCGGGCTGATGTACAAGACCGCGCGCGAGCATGGCTACAACGTGCTCGCCCTCGGCCAGCACCTGGACGACATCGCTGAAAGCTTCCTCATGTCCGCCTTCCATGGCGGCAAGCTCAACACCATGAAGGTGCATTATCTGAACGACGCCGGCGACGTGCGCATCATCCGCCCGCTGGCCCTGGTACGCGAGCGCCAGCTGCGCGACTTCGCCTTTGATGCGCAGCTGCCGGTGATCGTCGAGAACTGCCCCGCCTGCTTCTCCAAGCCGACCGAGCGCCAGCGCATGAAGCTGCTGCTGGCCGGAGAGGAGGGTGAGCACCCCATGCTGTTCAAGAGCCTGGGCCAGGCCCTGCGGCCGCTGATGGAGGAGGGCCTGGAGCGCGCCCTCGAACGGATCGGCACCTCGTCCGCCCCCCCGCCGGGTGAGTGCGAGGGAAATCTCGCATGAGCCGGGAGGCGGAAGCCCGCCAGACGCGCCTGGCCAACCTGCTGCTTGATGCCTTCGCGGCCCTCCCCCTGCCGCTCAATCATGCCCTCGGCAGCCTCATCGGCCGCATCGCCGCCTACGTGCCCAGCCGCATGCGCCACGTCACCCGGCGCAACCTCGCCCTCTGCTTCCCTGCGATGAGCGAGCAAGAGCGCAGGAAACTTGAGCGGCAGAGCCTGATCGAGACCGGCAAGACACTGACCGAGGTCGGCCCGCTGTGGCGCTGGCCACGCGAGCGCCTGCTTGAAATCGTCCGCGAGACCCCGGGCCTGGAACTGGTGGAGCAAGCGCGTGCCGAGGGCCACGGCATCATCCTGCTCGGACCACACATCGGGGCCTGGGAGCTGGTGGGGTTGTATGCATCGATCCGCTGGCCGATGACCAGCCTCTACAAGCCGCCCAAGCAGGCGGCGATGGAGACGCCCATGCGGGAGGCGCGCGAGCGGCTGGGGGCCACCCTGGTCCCCACCGACGCGAGCGGCGTGAAGGCCCTGCTGCAGGCGCTCAAGCGCGGGGAGGTGATCGGCATCCTGCCCGACCAGGAACCGACCGAGGGCCAGGGGGTATTCGCCCCCTTCCTCGGCCAGCCGGCCTACACCATGGTGCTCGCCTCGCGCCTGAGCGGACGCGGGCAGGCGCGCGCCTTCTTCACCTTCGCCGAGCGCCTGCCGCGGGGGACAGGCTTTCGCTTGCACTTCATCCCGGCCGAGGATGACCTTTACAGCCCCGACCTTGCCGCTTCCACCGCTGCCCTCAATCGCGGCGTGGAGGCCTGCATCCGCATCGCCCCGGCGCAGTACCAGTGGAGTTACAAACGTTTCCGCAAGCGGCCGGAGGGGATGGCGGAGGTGTACTGATGCATCGTGAGCTGCCATCCCCGAAGGGGATGACAGACTCACATGTCGTGAAAGGGAAGGTTTTCTGGACATTCCAGCGTGGAACGAAGGAGTGACTCCCCCTCGGGGCCGCCCTGGACTGGCCTGTGGAAGCCGGGTGAATGGGCCAAGG
>FWPV01002570.1_pt1 | contig 44092 bp, 29 predicted proteins | sample 2228371 | NCBI WGS metagenome assembly FWPV01 (sample SAMEA103939776, study PRJEB20133) | metagenome
TCTCTATATCCAATACAAGATGATTTAATTTTATATGCTTCGCATATACATAAGAAAACAAGCTGTTTAGCTTGTGAAGCGTTAATTATTAACGCTCAATAAATTGAGCGGATACGAACAAGTCCTCTTATATATTCGTATATCGCGATTAAAAAACAATTAAATATCTCCGTGTTTCATCTTTATTATATTTCTGTGTGAGTTGTTGTTTAGAGTTCATGAACGTAAAATTTATGCCTGGCTTGTTCAAAAGATACTTGACTTGTAAAGAATTTTACGTGTATGATTTTTAAAATTAGTATCAAAAAATCAAACGTCTTTATTTAATATCAAAATGGATCTTAACAAAAAAGCTCTTGTTTTATCATATTTTACCGTAGGTTATAATATAATCGAAGGAATAGTTTCAATAACAGCAGGATTATTGGCAAGCGGAAGCATCGCATTAATTGGTTTTGGATTAGATAGTTTTATTGAATCATTTTCTGGATTTATAATGATCTGGAGATTCAGTAAACATGGTAAAGTTTCAGAAGAGGAAGAGGAGAAGGTCGAAAAAAAAGCGACAAAATTAGTAGCGTTTACCTTCTTTATCCTGGCTTTATACGTTCTATACGAATCAGTTAAAAAGCTTTATCTGCGTGAAATTCCAGAACCTAGCCTCTTTGGTATAATGATCGCTATTGTTTCTATAATAGTTATGCCAATCCTCTTTTATCTAAAATACAAAACAGGAAAGTCATTAGGAAGTAACAGCCTTATTGCTGATTCTAAGGAAACATTAGCATGCACGTTTCTCTCAGTGGCTTTATTTATTGGCTTAGGGTTAAACTATATTTATTCTGCATGGCAAGCAGATCCCATTGTCGGTCTTATAATTGTGATCTTCTTGACAAGAGAAGGTTATGAAATTTTAAGTGAAGAAAAAAATGATGAATGATCTCTTTAACATAAGGATTTTATAAGTTGGGAATGTATAAAGTTAAAATATGTGGAACAACAAGTATTGAAGACGCACGTATGGCTATTGATGCTGGTGCAGACTACCTGGGCGTTCTTGTAAATGTGCCAATATCTGAACGATCTCTTACAATTGAGCAAGCAAAAGCCATAGTCGAATCTTCAGAAATACCAGTTCTTATTTTGCTATATGGGTTGAATGCTGATGACATAATTACAATTGCTGATGTTATAAAACCTTATGGTGTGCATCTTTTAGGAAAGACTAGCCTTGATACAGTCAAAGAGCTAAAGTCAAGGTTATTGTGTAAAATATGGTTAACCGTTTACTTACCTGCAAAAGATCAGGATGAAATAGATGTAAATTCCATAAAGGCTTTAATGAAAGACTACGAAAGTGTCGGAGCGGATGCAATTGTAATTGATACAGTGAAAACTATGCCTGATAGCGGTATCAAAAGATATGGTGGAACAGGAGCTGTTGCTGATTGGGATATAGCAAAAGAACTGGTCAGAGCTGTTGACTTACCAGTATTTCTTGCTGGTGGCATTAATCCTGATAACGTAAAATCCGCATTAAGGAAAGTTGACCCTTATGGGGTTGATCTTGCTTCAGGAGTTGAAAAGGTTAAGTGTAAACGTGATCCAGAAAAGGTTAAAAAATTGATGCAAGCAGTGCGGGAGGCTTCTGCAGAAAAGCATGCGAGATAATCTAAAGATAATTTCACATAGCCCTGAGCAAACAAAGAATATTGGTAAGGAAATAGGGAAAATAGCCTTCCGTGGTAGTGTAATTGCCTTGTGTGGTGAACTCGGATCAGGTAAAACAGTTTTCGTTAAAGGATTAGCTGAAGGGCTTGAGGTTGATTCCTTTGTTACAAGCCCAACTTTTGTAATAATTAATGAATATTCAGGTAAATTACCGCTCTATCATTTCGATGTTTATCGTCTAAAAGCAGAAGATTTGTATGAACTTGGTTACGAAGAATATTTTTATGGAGATGGTGTTACTGTAATAGAATGGGCTTGTAAGATAAATAATTTACTTCCTGATGAACATCTTCGTGTTGAGTTTGAATATATTAATGAATCGGAAAGACAAATATCATTAATTGGTTATGGAGAAAGTTACGTCGAAATTATCAAAAAAGTAAGAAGTTTGGTTAGGTTTATATGATAATACTTGGTATAGAAACAGCAACAATGACAGGTAGTATCGCCCTTATGGAAGAAGACAGGTTAATATCAGAATATACATTAAATATGAAAACCACGCATTCTTCAAGGTTGATGCCTGCATTAGACGTTATATTAAAAGATTCCTTACTGGATAAAAAAGATATAGATGGCATTGCCATATCAATAGGTCCAGGGTCATTTACCGGTCTCAGGATAGGTTTAGCTACAGCAAAGGGACTGGCACTTGGCTTAAATAAACCGCTTATAGGAATACCTACCTTAGACGCATTAGCGCATAATGTTCCTTATGCGTCATACCAGGTATGTCCCATATTGGATGCAAAAAAGAAAGAAATATATACCTGCCTATTTCGCTACGAAAACGATATTCTCGTTAGAAAAAGTCCTTACCAGGTGATATCGCCCTTAAATCTAATAGAAAATATACATGAAAAAACAATATTTCTTGGTGACGGAATATCCGCCTATGGGGATATTTTGAAGGAAAGGCTTGGTGAATTAGCTATCTTTGCTCCCCAATCACAAAGATTGCCCAGAGCATCTGTTATAGCAGAATTAGGAATGGAAAAGCTTAGATCAGGAGAAACAATGGATATTTTTTTCTCTGAACCTTTATATGTTCGTGGTGCTGATGCGGAAATGAAAAATCGAGATGAAATCTGATAAATACACTCAAAAGGATATAATTAGAAAAAGAATTAAAGATCTTCGGGAATCAATGAGTACCGACGAAATAAATGCAAAGAGCGGAGTAATAAATTCGATCCTCTGGGAGATTATTGAAACTAGAAAAATAAACTCTATAATGTTCTATGTAGCCTTCGGCAGTGAAGTAAAAACGCAAGATTGCATCATCAAAGCTTTAGAGAAAAATTTTATAGTAACTGTGCCTGTTTGTATCAAAGAAAAACGAGCAGATGGAACATACGAAAAAAATTTGCTTACGTCAAGATTGCTTAATTTTTCAGAGCTGGAGAAAAGCAAGTTTGGTCTTTTGGAGCCCAAAAAGGAATTTATAAGACCTTTCCCACCAGAAAACCTTGATGTTGTTGTTGTCCCTGGAATTGCATTTGATATTAAAGGATATAGGATCGGATACGGAGCAGGTTATTACGATAATTTCCTCCCAAAATGCAAAAAAGCAATCTTTATTGCACTTGCATATCAGATTCAGATATTAGATAACGTATATCCAGAGAACTGGGATATTCCAGTTCATGGAATCATAACGGAAAACGGTTTAATATATAAAAGTTGTGAGTTCCATCGTAGGTTGGGTTAAAAACCCAATAATTATACCATTTCTTTCATTTGTATGTGCATTTGTAAATACGCAAACATGTTTTTAGAAAAAACACAGAGACACGGAGGCACGGAGAGAAAATTATACCGTTTTAAAAAATTATTTATATAATCCTCCAACCAATTTGAAAAACAGGAAATCAAGAAAGTCTCCCTTTTCCAAAGGGAGATTTAGAGGGATTTTATAGCAATTGATAATCGAAACGAATAATTATTTTTAAAATAGTGTTAGACCCATTTTCTCGGTTTTATAGGAAGCTTGACAACTTTTCCAGATTCAGCAGATCGATATGCAGCTTCAGCAATTTCTACTGTTTTTCGGCTATCACGACCAGTGGTGGTTATGCACGAATCCTCTCCACGGAGACTATTGATCCATTCTGCTATGCACCTTTCATGTCCGCTCCAGGCTCCACTTTTCACTCTAACAAAGTTATGAAGCGAATCTCTGCCATATAAATTAATAGCATCTTCGCTTGCCCCTTCGTGCAGTTTTATAAAAGTCCCACGACCTGACATACTGTAAGCCTCACCTTTTGTTCCACAAACCTGCACCATCTCATACCAAAGGCAATTTTCCCCACGATGTGATTGTGTCCACCAATTTATGGAAAGCTCTGCAATTGCGCCGGATAACATTTTCGCTATAATAACTCCTAAAAATTCACCTTCCATACGTTCAGGTATCACCCTTGTCATACAAGTTACACTATCAACTTCACCACCATACCATCGCAGGGCATCGATCTGATGGACAAGGCAACTCATAATCGCTCCTCCCCCGATACCATCACGAGTTCTTGCCCAATGATCTTTCGGAAAAGATACATCTTGATTGTGATCAAGTTTCCAGAAAAATATATCACCAAGCACTCCGGAATCTATTATTTCTTTCAAAGCCATCCATTCCCCGTGATAACGTCTATCATGACAAACAGTTAGACTAACTCCTGCTTTATCGCATGCGGATATCATACGGTCACATTCCCAGATATTTCTTGCCATAACTTTTTCCACAATAACATGTTTGCCTGACTCAGCAGATGCAATCGTTGCATCAGCATGAAGGTTATGTGGAAGGATAATATCTACAGCATCCACATTATCAGATTCAATCACCTCTTTATAATCCCTGACAATATTTACCTCATTGCCCAACAAGCTCTTTATGACTTCATCACGCGCTGGATTCTGTTCTGCAACCATTACAACACTACATTTATCTTTTAGTTTCATATAAGCTGGTGCATGTGCCCCCAATATTCCTCCGCCACCTAATATGCCAATACGAATTTTTTCCTCCATATATGATACTCCTGGTTAAAATTCCAAGCAAAATTTTACGTCCATGAACTCTAAACCGCAACTCACACAGAACATAATAAAGGCAAAACACGGAGGCACAGAGACACGGAGATGTTTAATTATTTTTAATCACGAATGTCACGAATTATATACGAATAATGAAACCCCTCTCTGACTCTCCCCATGGACGGGGCGAGAACCCTGTTACCCCTCTCTAGCTCTACCCGTAAACGGGGAGAGAATATTTCCCTCCGTTTACGGAGGGATTAAGGGAGGTAAAAGATTATAATATTCTTTATATTATATTCGCGCTATTTGTTTTATTCGTGTTCTTTGTGATTAATACCATTTTAAAAAATAATTATTCATTACAATTATCATTTATTATAAAATCCCCCTAAATCTCCCTTTGGAAAAGGGAGACTTTCCTGATTTCCTGTTTTTCAAATTAGTTGGAGGGTTGTATAAATAATTTTTTAAAACGGTATAATTTTCTCTCCGTACCTCCGTGTCTCTGTGTTTTTTTACTAAAAAGATGCGGATAAAAAGTTTATGCTTGGTCACTGCTTTTTCTTAGCCATCAATGAAAACATTAATGGGATTCGTTCATCACCATCAGGCAACCTCCACCATCCATCTTTGTCTTCGACCATGCATGATAAATATCTATGAAAAGAAAACGAGAACTCATGAAGAAATTGTATCTCAAGTCCAGATTTAATCAATGAAGTTATAATTTCACCAATACTATGAAACCATTCATAACTTACCGAATTGGATAGACAGGTTTCTCCATCGGTATATGTATATGGAAAATCAAATTTTACCGGTCCTACATTAAAATAGCTATAAACTATCTTCAATTGCCCATTTGATTCACTATCTAGCATATTAGCGATAGGATGTCCATCAACTATGTAAAAAATACCATCAGGCTTTAGAAAATATGCTATTATATTTGCCCATTTTTCTAGATTGCTGAGCCAACATAGAACCCCATAAGAGGTAAAGATAATATCATAATACCCATTAAGATTTTGTGGAAGATCATAGATATTGCTAATAATAAACTTTGCCTCGATGTTCAGCTTTTTTGCTAGATCTTGGGCTATCGCGATTGCTCGGGCAGAAAAATCAACTCCGGTAACTATTGCACCTCGTCTTGCCCAGGAAAGCGTATCCATACCAAAATGGCATTGTAAATGCAAAAGTGATTTTCCTGATACATCACCTAATTCACCAAGTTCAATTGATTTGAGAGAACAACGACCTGTGATGAATGAATCAAGATCGTAAGCTTTTGAAGCTACATGAATTGGAACCCTTTCATCCCAATTAAGCTGATTCGCCTTTGTATATTGATCCATACAATTCCTCCATTTATTAATTTTTAGATATAGTATAATAGAACTAAGATAATGTAAAGTGTAAAATTTGAAATCCAGATCAATGCTATTGTTTCTGTTGTATTTTTCTGGTAACATGTATTAACAAAATTTAACTATACGAAAGGAGTTAATATGATAAAAGTTGATGGGAACCGCATTATTGTAGAAACTAAAACATTAACAGCTATATTAGATAACGGTATAATTACATCTTTGGTCAAAAAAAGCAATGGAGAACATCTTGTTCAGACTAGTGTTGATAAAGCTATACCATTACAGCTTGTATATTCTGGAGGAGAAGTAGTTCCATTAGGAGGGGAAGTCGGAGATTCCATAAAATGCCTGCCTATTAATGACCATTATGCTGAATTTCGTGTCGAATCATGGAATGGTGATGGTGTTATAAGCGTTTATGAAGACATAGAAACGGGAGATCTGGTCGTTGAACCAAGTGGCTATGCTTCTCGACCGAGCCTTCGCGGTGTGCGTTGGACGATAAAAGGAATAGCAAGTAATCTGAACCTCATTGCTCCTTTCTTCCAGGGCATAAAGTTACCATTGGAAGACCAGTTGATTCGTAATTCGTATTGGGAATGGCCTCATCGATGGGAAGCTGGTATGGCGATCCTGCAAGGAGAGAAAGGTGGATTCTGGATTCATTGTCAGGATAACCGCTATCGTTATAAAGCTCTTCAGGTTGGAACGGCTGACGATTCTCAATGTCTGGGTCTGGAAACACAGGTATATGGTCCTCTGGATAATAAACTTAGTTCTGGAGGCATTGCATGGCGAATAAACGTATATGATGGAGACTGGCAGGTTCCTGCTGAGAAATATCGTAATTGGCTGGAGGATGCTTATAATCTTAATGATGCATTTAGACCAGAATGGATAAATGATGTCCGTTTTGCAATAAGCTGGTGCCCGACAGATAATGAAATACTTGTTACTCTTGCTGAATTAATTGCACCTGAGAAAGTTCTGCTACATATTCCTAATTGGCGACAGGATGCTTATGATGAGAATTATCCAACATACATGCCGAGCGAAAAAGGAACAGAATTTATACAAAAGGCTCAATCTATGGGATTCCGAACGATGCCCCATTTCAATTCGGTTGATATGGACCCAACAAACCCGGTCTATAATTATGTCAGAGATTTCCAGTATCGCTCGCTGGATAATAAACGTGTTCAAGGCTGGACATGGTTCAATGGGCAGGTGAAACCTGTTCCAGAATCTAATTCTGCAAGGTTAAAGCATCGTAATAAAAAGACCATGATAAAAGTGCATCCAGGTTTAGGTATGTGGAGATCAATACTTGCAGAAAACGTTCGTTCTGCAGTTGACATGCTTTCGCTTAAACTTGTCTTCCTTGATGTTACATTATGTTCATGGAATTTACATAATTGCCTGGTTGATAATGTGACCTCCACTGAAGGTATGAAGCTTTTAATTAGCAAAGTTGCTAGCATCAATAATGGATTGATAGTAGGTGGAGAAGGTCGCAATGAGATTACAATGCAGGATCAAGGATTTTCACAGGTTCATCTTTTCCTCAGCTGGCATCAGAGTATATCATTACTGGAGAGACTGGAGAGCAGTGGCTTATGCCCGCTTAACGAATTCTTATTTGGCAAATGGTGCAGGTCTTTTGGTTATGCAAATCTGGGAGGTCATACTCAAGAACAGCATATAAGAATGAAAACACATATCGGCTTAGGTGCAATTCCAACTATAACTATCGGTTCAGCTAAGGAAATAAAACAACCAAATCAAGCAGTGAAAGAAATGCTTGATATAGCTATGCAAAGTTAGTTTTGTTGATTGTTTTTTTAGTAATGTTATTCCAGGAGTGCTATATCAAATGTCAAAGATGACCAAAAAAGAGAGAGTTTTAGCAACGTTTAAGCATCAGGAGACTGACCGTGTTCCTCTTTATGATTTGATGTTAAATGATGATTGTATCGAATATTTTACCGGTCATTATCCACCTTATGGAGAAGAAGGAGCAAGATTACAGGCTCAAGCTGTTGATCGCATGTTGGATATGGCTCGTGGAGTTGGAGTATCACCAAATCCGCCACCAGTTGATTTTACTGACGATCCTGACCTTTTAGAATATGCCCGTTATTCTTCACTAACATATAGATATAATCCTATTAAAACTTATGAATCTGCTATAGATTGGGTAAAGAATCAGATCCTCGTGATGTCTAAATGGAAAGAGAATATAAATTTGAAAGAAACTGCTGAAAATACACGGAAATTCTTTGAAAAGCTTTATAGCTGGATGAGTGAAGACCATGTTGTCTGTTGTCTTCGTCAGAGTGGAGTGGGTTTAGATGATATACGCGGGACCATAGGAATCGAGTTTTTTAGCTATCTTGCCACAGATGATCCGGGGCTTATATCGGAGTATCTAGAATTATATACTCAGAGGGAGGTTGCAATAATTCACGCAATTGCCGATCCAGAAATTTCTCCATTTGCTCTTACTTATGGCGATATAGCGATGAAAGCGAAACTATTGCATTCTCCTGAGTGGTTGAGAAGAGAATTCTTCCCGCGACTAAAAAGGCTTAATGATGCCTATCATGAGCATGGCATATACTGCCTATTCCATTCAGATGGCTATATAATGGAAGTTATGCCCGACTTGATCGAAACTGGCATTGATGGACTCAATCCAATTGAAACTGTAGCTGGAATGGATGTTGGGGAAGTATATAGACTGTATGGTGATAAGATATTTTTGACTGGTGGAATTGATATGAGCCAGCTGTTGTCAAATGGCACTCCTGAGCAAGTTAGGGAAGTATGCCAAAAGACAATAGAAAAAGCTCCTTCAGGATATTTCATGGGTTCTACTACTGAGATAGATAATACCTCACGTCTTGAAAATGTTTTAGCTATGATCGAATTTAGCTGGGGATATCCCCCACCCGGAGCTAAACCCGATATCATGGAACAGATTAAAAGACGAAAAGAAGAGGTTAGAAAAAGATATAGAGAATCTTCAACGAAAAAATCAATATGCCAAGCATAAATTTTACGTCCACGAACTCTAAACCGCAACTCACTCAGAACATAATAAAGACAAAACACGGAGGCACAGAGACACGGAGATATTTAATTACATTTTTAATCACTAATGTAACGAATTGAATCACGAATATCACGAATAAGACAAATTATACGAATAATAATTATTATATTCATGCTATTCGTTTTATTCGTCTAATTCGTGATATTTTATTCGTGTTCTTCGTGATTAATTTTTTCTCCGTGCCTCTATATTTTTTACTAGAGATATGGGGATAAAAAGTTTATGCCTGGATCAATATGTTAAGGAGGAAATGATGGAAAATAAGGATATAAAAAAGCCAGACGTTTTAAGCGAAGCACCTGTATTTGTTCAGACAGTTCGAGAGCCTGAATTTCCCAAGCTGGATAGATGGAAACAAATGACGGAAGAGGAAGCTCAGGTAGCTTATGATATGACTATGCGAAATGAGCTATCTGGTGGAACACCAATAGTCCGTGAATTTGAGAAACAATGGCGCGATCTCATCGGAACAAAATACGCCATTACAGTTATGAATGGCACCGCAGCATTGTTTAGTGCTTTTTTTGGTCTGGGAGTAGGCCCAGGGGATGAAGTTATATGTCCTGATTATACCTGGATATGCACGATTTCTCCAGCGATAATACTTGGTGCAAGACCTGTTTTTTGTGAAAGTGATCCTGAAAGTATGATGATCGACCCTGAAGATATACGCAGGAAGATCACAAATAAAACAGCTGCAATTGTAGTTGTTCATCTCTGGGGAAATGTTTGCGATATGGATCCCATAATGCAGATAAGTAAAGAAACTGGTATTCCTGTTGTTGAAGATTGTTCGCATGCTCATGGAGCAATATATAAAGGACGTCCTTGTGGTAGCATAGGTCATGTTGGCTGTTGGAGCTTACAGGGAAGCAAACCAATAAGTGCGGGAGAAGGTGGAGTTATTGCCACGAATGATACAGAGGTTTTTGAGCGTGCATGTTTAATAGGTCAGGTAAATCGTATATCAGGTATGGACCTTATTACTGAAAAATATGCCAAATATCAACCTCTTGGAACTGGTATGAAATTCCGCGCTCACCCTCTTGGGATTGGAATTGCTCAGGTTCAGCTGTGCAAGTTATCAGAATTGAATGCCAGGCGAGGTAAATATATTGAAGAGGTAGAAAATGGTCTAAAAGATATTCCGGGTGTTAAACCTGTAAAAGTATATGAAGGTGCGGTTCGTGGTGGATTTTACGGATTTCCTATCCATCATATTCCTGAAGAAAATGATGGGCTTTCTACATCTGCTTTTGTTGAAGCATTAAGAAAAGAAGGATTACCGGCACATCTAAGCGGATATCCTTTGTTACATACACTGCCAATTTTTGCTGAAGGATTTGATCTTTTCACCCGAAATCGCGGACCTCTTTGTGGTGATTATCCCGGTTATAAAAAAGGCGATTTCCCTGTGACCGAAAAAATGCTCGAGCATCTTGTTTTTCTACCGGTGTTGAGTGACCCTATTCCAGAAGCATCAGAAAAAGTTCTTTCAGCTATTCGTAAAGTATGTAGACTTAATGCTTTTTTTAAGTAGGCTTTCTGCTATTTTTGAGTAAAACATGCTGTCTAGCTTGTTCTCTATATCCAATACAAGATGATTTAATTTTATGTGCTTCGCATATACATTAAAAATTGGGCTGAAAGCTCAATAATTCTCATATTACATCCTTTTCTTTGTTGGGTTTTCAACCCAACTTACTTTTGCTCATGTAAAAAACAATTCACATAGAACATAATAAAAACTAAACACGGAGGCACAGAGACACAGAGATATTTAATTATATTTTTAATCACGAATGTCACGAATTATTAATCACGAATAGCACAAATAAAGCGAATTACACGAATAATTATTTTTTTATATTCGTGCTTTTCGCCCTGTTCGTGTAATTCGTGATACTTTATTCGTCAAATTTGTGATTAATTTTCTCTCCGTGCCTCCGTGTCTCTGTGTTTTTTTGTATTATTTTTCACTTAATATGGTATTACAAATGCACATTCAATTGAAAAAAATGGTATTAGTCATTTTATGATAAAAAACACTCATAGGTCGATTTTAAAATACCGCTAAAAACAATTTTTTTATGCCTGAAATGAATTGTTTTTATCATAATAGTATAAAAAGTCATAATCTGGATCAGGTATTGTCTAAAGCAATTTATGGATGGCCTATTATTCAATTTGTGCTATGAAAATCAATCATGGTAAGCATTTATGGTCAATTTAAGTCTATGAGATAAAAACGAGCTTACTAAAAAGTTGATTTTTAATATGAAATAAAACCATTAATCAATACCAATTACCCATTCATAAATATCATCAATAACCTCTTTTGATACATGACCGGGTTTCTGGTATTCATCTGGTGCTATTTTGCCTTCTCCCTCAATGAAAAGATGGTTAAGCTTTGGATAGGCTTTAAATTTAACATTTTCTCTACCTGAAAGTGCGGTTTTCCATCCCTGAAAATCATCCAGCGTAACTTGATAATCCCTTTCACCTTGAAGGACAAGGATGGGTTGATTTAAGCTTTTTACTGATTCTTTCGGATCATAATTTCTAAGGTCGAGCCAATATTTTGCAGGCAAATTGAAGAGTAGTTGATCTGATGGAGTTTTCTCAGATAAATTTGGATCCTTAATTTTTGCTACCTGTTTTTCAAGACTATCCAGCTGTTTCTTTTCTTGATCTGATATTTCACCATCTAATGAAAATATATATTTAACCTGCTCTAAGATAGAATCTTCAAGGGGTTTAGTTGATCCAGCCATAATAATGAATCCTGCAATATCTGGATCAAGGGAACCGATTCTTGGGATAAGCATACCTCCTAAGCTATGACCAAGCACAAATATTCTTTCAGGATTAATTTTTTCTGTTTTGCGTAAAAATGATACAGCAGATATTACATCATCAATGACTTCCTCTTTTACAGTTAGACTCTCTTTTATGGGCAACAATTTTTCCGCATATTGCTTTGTTCGCTTCTCATAGCGCAACACTGCTACTCCTCTGGAAGCAAGTCCCCATGCAAGATCTCGGAAAGGTTTATTAGGTCCTACTGTTTCGTCGCGATCCTGCGGACCTGATCCATGAACAAGGATTATCGCAGGAAAATTTCCTTCGCCAGATGGAAGTGATAAACTTCCGGGTAAGGCAAATTCTCCACTTCCTATAAGAACTTCCTGATCCTGAAAGGAACCAATCTTAACATAATCTGGAGGGATATATTCTTCCTGAGCCTGGCTTGGCACAAACCATAATCCCGCAATCTGTGTCTTATCAAAAGCGATTTTAACATCTAACGAAGAAGATCGAAATTTGCATGTTACGTAGATTATATCATATTGATTAAGCTTTTCAGTTCGGATATTAATTTGTTCTTTGAACTGTCCTACATTTGCTATTAATGATTTCCAGATATATTCTAGCTTTTGTGGGGTTAGTGCAGATTTCATGGTGTTATCAAAATCATTAACTGCATTTTTAAAATCCCCTTTTGCTAGTAAATTAACGAAGTTTTTTGCTTTATTTATAATGTCCTCATTTGAATTTGTTACACTTATTTGTTCAGCAACTGTCCATAATGTAGTCATACATAATACAATAGATATTAATAAAATATATTTTACCATAAGCACTCCTATTTTAGAGGATAGAAAATTAAGCCCATTATCTCAGTATTTGCAAGGATATAATACAAAAATTCCTGAAGAGTGTCAAACATTATAATAGATTGTCAGGCTTTTTCAATTTTGCAGGCAAATTAAAAATATTTTGGATTGCCTGGATTTAAAGATTCATTTCCACACAATAAATTACTTTATATGTTCAGCTCGTAGATCAGGTAAATATCCGATAAGGTATCCCATTTGCCTAATATCCTCACAACAGCAGTAGCATTCGCATTTACCAGGCTCTGTTCTGAAAACTATCTTTTGCAGTATTGGTCTTATAAATAATACAGAACCCATAGCAACATGTATATTTAGAACTGATGGCTGAAATATGTTTTGATAATCAATCCCGATAGCTGCATAATATGGATTTAAGATCAGAGCATATACAAGCTTTTCAATACCTGAAGGAGGTAGAACAACGTCATAGTCCAAAAACATGGCATAGTGCGAATCTCCAAGTTCCTTGGCACAGTTTCTAGCTTTGGCAATGGCAGTTATTCTATCTTCACCAGGCAAAAGGGCTTGACCCTCAACAATATAGTGCTTTAAATTTACATCACCTTGATTTTTTAGTGCAGAGAGAACGCGATCATGGACACTCATTCCCGGACCAAGAACCGTTAACACATCGACATCGATCATGTTTTCACACTCCATGTATATATTTATTTTATGCCCATTTTATCTGCAAGATTCTTTATTTCTTCAGATATTAAGCGATCGCTTATTTGAAGTTCCAATTTCCCTATTATTTCTTCTTTTGATTCTCCAGTTCTTTCTGAAATCTCATCCAATAGCTCCCGAGTTCTATTGCTCAGTGGCAATGTAAGCGTGTGAGGTATACATCCCTTGAAAGTGGGGATGCAACAACAACTTGAAATACTTACAGTGCCTGATGATGCAGGACGGATAAGAATCTCTGTAGCATTGGGAACAGGAATAGGCATGGGTTTTTGAGCAGACATAAAATCTTTTATAAGTCCCTCAAAAATTATTCTTATTTCTTCCCTATCTTCATCTGTCATATTTGTTTACTCCCTTCATGTTATAGCGTTATACGATGGGGTAACCATCTATCACTTCACGGTAAACATTGTCATAATCCTTTGCATATTTGGATATGTCAAAGTCCCTGATTGCGATTTCGACAGCAGTTTGACTCATGCTATTTCTAAGAGCAGAATTTTCCACAAGCGTTGATACCTTGTTTGAAAAATCCTCCTCATTGCCAAAATTTACCAGAAATCCATTTTGTTCATTATAGACAGAGTTTTGAACTGCATTTACATTTGAAACTACGCAGGGGATTCCCATAGCCAAAGCTTCCATAACAACTAAATCTTTGCTTCCCGTGTCTGGATAGGGAGCATAAACGAAAATATCTGTTTCTGCTAGTATATCTGGTATATCTCTTCGTATGCCAAAAAACGTAATCCTATCGGATGAGACTCCATAGTCTTTTTCATTACCAACAATCCATAGTCTTGTCTGTGGATAATCGAGTAAAACTTTCATTATAGCAGTCCAGAAATATAATGCACATTTTGAGGTTCTACATATTCTGGTAATGATTATTTCATCTTTTTGGTCTTTCTGACGAGGATGAAATATAGTTAGATCGACGCCATTTGGTATCAACCTGAATCTGGTTTTATCCTTTTGAATATCATAGACTTTTTGAGATGTGCAAATAGTAATTGCTGGTAATTTTGGCATCTCAGAGAGCCAGTGAAGAGTCACAACATAAGGCTTACCAGAAGATTCTACAAATCCAAACAGGCTGGGATCATAACCAGTGCAATGTAAATTTATGATATCTGCCCAGCGCATCACCACTTGATATCCATCCCAACCTGTATATACTTGAGCAGAAGTTTCACGTATCTCATTAGCCATAACACCTTCTTCTGGAGCTGCGACAGCGTTCTTGAATTCATCCTTATCGCTAAATTTACACAGGTTAACAACCATTTGCTCAACGCCCCCGACACCCATGAAAGGAAGTATATGAGCAACACGAATCATTTTATTCTCACTCCTTTAATAATTGCAAACACAATTGCTAGGAAACACAAAAAATCGTGACACATTTTGAATCAGCGCCATAGACTGATGCCCTCGAAACGCACAAAAGATTCATTGAAAGGACAGCGGAACATGATAGGAGCAGAAGCATATAGTCCTATCCAGATCGGATCGCTTTTTGGAAACATTGCTTCACCACAGGTCTGCCATATTATGCCATCAGCACTACAAAGCGCAATAACTTTTTCTCCTTTTCGTTCAAGGCGTAGATACACTTGATTTCCCGGGAGCCATCCTCGTCCTATAATATTAATCTGATCTTTCCTCCGCATTTTTAAGTTTAATTCTGCGGAATAGAGCCTTTTTTCTATTCCAATTAATACATTTTGTGCGGATTGTAAAAATATTCCACCTGTCTGACAATTCTTTTCCGAAATGTCAATCAGCTTTGTTTCAACTGCAAAATTACCTGAAGTTTGATATATCAAATGTCCAGTATTTGGATTTTTTGTAAAAAGGTCATGGCCGATTGGTGTTTGTATTTCGATAACTCCTTTCTTTGGAAAGTTATATTTTGATTTACCATCAGGGTTTATCCATTGCCATTCCTCTTTCAATATAGAATTTTCAAACTCATCATGCCATGCAAGATCACCAAAATCTTTAGATGGAGAAGCACTTTTTAGATACCAATAAAGAAAGGGTGATGTTTGATGATGTATCTGATTGCAGAATTCAAAAAACTTCTGATGTTGCCCTTTTTTTGCATATATATGCTCGATCCTACCAAGAGAATAAGGAAGAATATAATTATCTTTAGTTCCATATTTAACTGAATGTTGAAAATATATCAGAGCATGGTCTTCATCTCCCTTCTCAACGTAAGCATTTGCTATTGCATTACATAAGCCTGATAATGGTGCAACAAGATATGAACCCCCCATTGATTCTGCTATTCTCAAGCCTTGTTGTATATGTTCGTAAATTTTTTCCTGATCATCATCAGTTAGTATTAAAAGGTGTGCAAGCTCAAGATGACCTTCCAGAAGACCGTGTGCTTCACCTATTCGTTCATAATAATATAAGCTTTTTTCAAAATACTGTATGGCACATTTTAGATCATTCTGTCCACGCAATAAGTCACCAAAACCGTGGTAGCACCTTGCCAATCCGGTCTCATTATTATGTGCTTTACAACATTTCTCCATTTCTTCTAGCGACAAAGCAGCTTTCTGATAATTACCGGAATTCATATTCACCCAGAAAAGGCAATAGTAAGCTTTATATATTGAGTCGTAATATTCAATGTTATCCATAATTTTGGCAATCTTATCTGCATAGAACCGAGCTTGTTCCCAGTCTTTCCTTGCCCAATATGATCGGCATATCACCTCCACCAGATCGATAGCGGAAGGGCAATTTATCTGGTCATTAAGCTTTGAAAGCCCTAATTGAGCTATCATAATGGCTCGATCAAAATCAGACTGCCAATGAACCATATCTGCCAGTTTGCTGAACATTGCGGATAAACGCTCCGGATCATCCTGTTTTGATATTAGATTCAAGGCATAAGTTAATTCGCTTTCTCCCTCGATGTGTGAGCCAATTGTGAAAAGCGCATCACCGAGTAGCTCTCTTACATCAGCTTCTTGAGAATATCTTTGGGTGCTTTCTGGTTGAGTCTGGATGAAAGATATTGCTTTTCTGAAGTAATCGATAGCAGGTTGATTTGCATATATCTTTTTCGATTTTTTTCCAGCATTGATAAGATATTCAATAGCTTTTCCTGTTTGTCTACTCCTTGAGTAATGCCAGGCAAGCTCCTCATAAAACTCCTCTAAATTATTCTGGGATATAGACTCGATTGCTTCTCCTATCTTTTGGTGAAGGCTTATGCGGTCTCTCATAAGCAAGTTATTATATAAGGTTTCCTGTATAATAATATGCTTGAATTTATATACAATTTCCGGAATATCGTGATCCCTGTATATGAATGATTTATCTTCCAGTTGTTTTATGTGATCATCAAGGTTTTGGTCATTATATGCTATAAATTTTAATATACTATACTTAAATGAATTACCTATTGCTGATGCGAGTTGCAATATCTTTTTTATGCTTTCATCAAGCATAGTAACACGATTCATAATAACAATCTGTATTGTATCTGGCAAAACTATATTATCAATATCTAGCCTTGAAAACCATTTTCCACTATGTTCATATATGACCTTACTATCAATAAGGGATTTTGCTATCTCTTCTAAAAAGAATGGATTACCATCTGCTTTTTGAAGAATCTGGCTTTTGAGCTTTTCTGTAATTTCATTGCCCGGTAGCAGTGATTCTATCATATATCTGGCGTTATGTTTTGATAATTCTCTAATTCTTATTTCTTTATATACATCCGGGCATTTTCCTGATGCTATTGTGCCTATCTCTTCACATTGGTTATCTGGTCGGTAGATGCAGATCATCATGATAGGTGAATTTTCAATCTCGTCCATCATCAAATACAACAAAGATAATGATTGATCATCAGACCAATGCATATCATCAAATATGAGTATCAAAGGCTTTTTTCTTGCTAAGGAAATAAATAGGTCTCTTAGTATATATAGTGTTCTATATCTGATCCATTCTGGTGGCAAAGTTTCCAGCATACTATCATTTATCTTTATTGTCAATAAATTATAGACATAAGGTTTTACTTCATCCCATATTTCCGTGAAAAGTGATCCTATTTTAGATGTAATTTCCTTTTCAATAGTTTCTGCATCTGGATTTCCATAAATATTTACATAGTTTTTGATTATATCAGAAAATACTGAATAGCTAATTGTCTGTCTTGTTGGGTCACATACACCTTCAAGATATAATATATCGTCTCCAAGATAGCTTTTAAGTTCAGTTATGAGTCTGGTTTTGCCCACACCGGCCTCACCAATTACAGAAATGATGCTTCCATTGCCTGATAAAAGCTCGTTTACACTCGCTTTTAGAATTGAAAGCTCTGATTCTCTGCCAATCATCGTAGACTTAAATCCTTCGATACCACGGATCTTTTCTGGTTTTTCGTAAGCATTGATTACTTCATATGCTCTAACAGGTTCATCAATCCCTTTAAGTTTCATTGGGTCTAGGGGGTTAAAATTAAAGCTAAGGGCTGTCTGATTATAGGTTGATTCCCCCACAATTATCTGCCCTGGCTTTGCTGAACTTTGTAGTCTGGAAGCTAGGTTTATTACGGAACCTATAGCTGTAAATTCACGATGAATATCAGGTCCCATCGCTCCAACATAGACCATTCCGGTATTAATACCGATAGAAACATCTAAACTAAGATTGTGAATTGCAGATTGTATTTCCAATGCAGATAATATTGCTCTTCTCGGATCATCTTCATGCAGGATAGGCACTCCAAAAAACGCTAAAACGCAATCACCGACATATCTGATACTTTTACCTCCAGACCTTGTAACACAATCTACAATAACTTCAAGGCAGGTATTGATAAGTTCAGCTGCTTCTTCTGGAAGCATTTTTCCGATAATTGGAACAGAACCGCTAATATCAACAAACATAATAGTTAGTATTCTGTTCTCGCCTTTTATAGATGTTTCAACAGTGACATCAACTGAAGTATGAGAAAGCTTGGCGCCACACTTTCCGCAGAATATGAATTCCGGTGGATTTTCATATTTGCATGAAGGGCAAATATTTACAAGCGGAATTCCGCAGTGACTGCAATATATCGCCCCATTCTGATTTTCGAATGAACAATTTGAGCATTTCATGTTGTTTACCTAGGATTAATTTTAAATAAAAGGATTGTTACAAAGATGATCAGAAATAATTATGATCTCTAAATTTTTGGGAAGGGATAATTTCAAAGAAGATAATATATTAGCCTACCTACAAACATATCGCTCCTAACGGAGCTTGGTGAGAATTATTAATAAATCAACTCGTGCGATCCATATTTCTTCTTTCGAATACAATATACCAGAAAATTATTTAAATGTCAAATTTTATTGATCTACCATCAGTTTTTTCTACGCTTCATAGAAACACGCATTGTCTAAGGTCTTTATCAAAAAGTTGACTTACATACTTTTAAATGTTATAAATATTGATGTTGTTCATAATTTACCTCATTAGAGTTGTATAAGTTAAAATTAAATATCTATATACCATATACACTAATGGGAGTCTTTTGTCCGATTTCATGTCCGATTATCGTAAAGGAGAAGTTTATGGCATTCTTAACTGTTAATTATTATAGCCAATCATTACAAAAGGCATGCACGATGAGCATAATACTGCCAGAGTTATCCGAGGAACCGTATCCTGTTATGTATCTTTTACACGGATTATCCGATGATCATACAATCTGGAGTCGTAGAACACGCATAGAATGGTATGTTCGCGATTTGCCTTTGGCTGTTGTAATGCCTGATGGAGGTCGTGGATTTTATTCTGATGCGGTGCATGGTCCTGCTCATGAATCACACATAATCAGGGATGTAATTGGCTTTGTTGATCGACACTTCAACACGATAGCAGAACGCTCTGGACGTGTTATAACGGGATTAAGCATGGGAGGATATGGAGCATTAAAACTGGCATTAAAGTTTCCAGGTATGTTCTGTAGTGCAGTAAGCCATTCAGGTGGTGTTGCAGCTGGACATAACCCTTTTCGTGAAGATATTGCCAATGAGCTGGTTCTCATATATGGAGAAAATCATGTAGGTGGAAAAGATGATCTTTGGGCAATAGCAGAAAAAGTAGATAGAAGTAAATTACCTGCCATACGTATGGATTGTGGTTTTGATGACTTTTTGCTTGAAGATAATAGAGCATTTCATCAGCATTTACTGAAACTTAATATCCCTCATGAATATGAAGAATTTCCTGGTGAACATAATTGGGATTATTGGGATATACATGTGCAGGATGCTATCAAATTTCATGCTCGTTCACTTGGAATTTGATCTTCCATAATACCGTTTTCTAAAATTGTTTATACAATTCCCTAATCCCTTTTTGAAAAATGGGAAATCGTGAAAATCTCCCTTTGGAAAAGAGAGAAATCCTAAAAGTCTCTAAAGCAAAAAGCAGGTTGGGTCAAGGAACTATATCCAACTATTCATATTCCAAATTCTTATCTTCGTTAGGTTTCGTGCCTCAACTCAACCTACTTGCTTGCTGAAATGATCACGAATTATACGAATAAAGTATCACGAATTACACGAACAGGACGAATTTTTTGTCGATTTTGCGATATGTAACTTTTTCGTAATGCAACGCAGGTTGTGCATTCGTGGTGGGTTAATTTGCGCAATCGATAAAAAATTCGTGTCCTTCGTCTTATTCGTGCCATTCGTGATTAAAGATTATAGAATTGGTATTATAAAAAAATATAAGAACTCAAGTTACATTATTTTCCAGATTGTATCTTTTCGGAGCCGAATTCTCGATCATTATATTGATTTGAATATTCCCGAAGTTTTTCCCTATCTGCTTCGCTATGAATATCTATTATATGAGGTGTGATGAGAATCCAGAGTTCTGTATTTTCTTCCACTTTATCAGTTTTATTGAATAACCTTCCCAGAAAAGGAATACTTCCAAGTATCGGAAATTTGTGTTGAACATCCTTCTTTTCTGTTCTGATCATACCCCCGATAGCAACAGTATCCCCATCTTCAACATCAACATAAGTTGTTACGGTACTATCTGCCGTAATTGGGGCATTGAAATCTGTATACTCTAAGAAACTACTTACATTAACACGTGAAATATCCAAACCAATAGTTCGCTTCTCTTCTTGTTGATAAACATCAAGATTATCATTCGATTTTTTGATGATAAAATTTCTTGTTTTGTCATTGATTAACCATTTATCCTCATCTTTTTTTGTTATAGTAGACGTTTTTGGAAGAGAAATGCGATTGCGCTCAAATTCCCGCCTTAACTCGTCTGATATAAATTTATTGTTCAGATGGCTTGCAAATTCAGAATAATTAAGGCTAAATAAAAGCTCCTCTTTTAGTGCTTTTACCTTTGCTATATGAGGGGTTATTTCGATATTTATTCCTATATCTTGAAGGAAGTCATAATCATAAACTATCTGACCAAATTGATCTGTTCTGGTTCCTTGCAAATATGGAATATCTTTGCCTTTACTGAGCGATGCTTGCTGATTATCTCGTGTAAGTATTGAAGGCTCAGAAATAATTTTTACTTTATTTTCACGCATAAGAGTATGCAATAATGCTGTCAAATTCTTATTAAATACCTTATAGGTAAAGCCGATATTTTCATCGCTAAGCTGGAAGTTTGTTCCGAATTGAGCGTTCAGGTCTTTTTTTCCGAGGTGATAGCCTTCTTTCCACATCCATTCAAGCCCTAGTTTGTTTTCTTCACCAAGCGTTACTTCAAGCACCTTTATATCAAGCCATACTTGTCCGCGAACGATATCCAGCTGGCGTATAATCTCTTTAACTGCTTCAAAATTTCTTTCCGGAGTGGTAATTATTAAAGAATTTGTTTGCGAATCGGCATTAACCCTAACCTGTCCTGCAAGGGTGGTCATATCCCTGGGAACGGGTGACCTGCCCGTCATCATGAATCGGAAGAAACTTCCAAATCCTCCTCTACCTCTAGTGCTTAACCCTCCGCCTTCTTCAGAAAATATATCATTGAGCAATTGCTGCATATCATCCGCGTTTGAGTATTCCAGGGGATATATGAAAGTGCTGTATTTCCAATCATCTGGAGTTGGAGCATCAAGCTGTTCAAGGAGCTTTTCAACTACCTCAAAATTACGCGCTGATGATGTTGTTACAATTACTGAATTTGTTCTAGTATAAGCTTCTACTGTTATGGTGCCTGTAAGGACACCTGTTCTTTGTTGTCCTCTTGAGCTTCTGGGCATCCAGAAGAATCTATCCATGCCTCCTCTGCTTTGACCTTGTTGATAGATATTTCCCAGTATTTCAGCTATAGTTTCTGCATCGGCGTATTTAAGAGGATATATTCTGGTATCAGATTCCATATCCGGGATAGTAATATCCAGCCTTTTAATGAGGTCTTCCAGTATAGGTATATTTGCAGCAGCAGTTGAGACAACAATTGCATTAAGTCTGACATCTGCAACAAGGTTGACAGTGCCTTGTATGCCTGTTACTTCTTCTTTTTCTCCTCTCATCTGTCTGTCCCAACGTCTTCTTTCACGCTCCCACCATGGCATATCTCTCGAATCTTCACCTTGAAAAAGGTCCTGCAGATTTTGAACAAGTGTTTCTGCATCTGCATACTTGAGCGGAAAGATATGGATGACTTCTTGAGGGGCAGTTTTCTGGTCTATTTGTTTTATAATATCTTCTATAATAGTAAAGTTTTGTGGATCGGATGAAACTATAACTGCATTTAATCTTTCATCTGCAACAATATTAACATCGCCCTGTATACCTTTGGTTTTAGTCTGAAGCTCTCTAGCACGCCATCTTTCCCATGGAGGCAGATTTCTCCCTCCGGAACCTTGCAATAATGTTTCTAATTGAGTTGCTACATCGGTTGCAATTGCATAATTTAATAAAAATACTTTGACTTCTGCCTGAGCTACTTCACTGGTATCCAGCTCGGTTATGAGGTTGCCTATAATTTCAAGGTTTTCTTCGGATGCGGTTACAATAAGTTTGTTGGTTCTGGAATCTCCGACAAGTATGACCTGTCCTTTAATAACATCAATTCCTTTTCCTGGCATTTTACCTTCCTGCCTTGCGCGGTCTAATAGTTTCATCATTTCATCTGGTCCACGCTTGCTCAATTTTTGAAAGATTCTTGCAGTTTCAACTCCCTGACCAAACATATTATTTAAAAGCTGAGCCAATGATTCTGCATCTGCATACTTTAGCTGGAAAGTCTTCATTTTAAGAATTTCTAATGGTTCTACATCCAATTGCTTTAATATTGTTGCTAAGCGCCTAATGTTGGCTGAAGAATCTGTGACAACAAGTGAGTTGGTCGTTGTATCAGCAAACATATCAGCATCTTTAGGTATTAGGTTTCTTAGATTTTGTGACATTTCAGCAGCATCGGTGTAGCTAAGTGGCATTATTTGTGTAACTATTTCATCTGAAGATTCTATCAAATTTGGGTCTGAGCCTATTTGAACTCTAACAGGACGTGACTTTGCTTCACTTGTTGGAACGATGACAATGGTTCTATTAACTCGAACTGTTGTAAATCCTAATGTATTAAGGGCTGTTTTTATTGCCTCCATTGCTTCTTCAACGGTAACACTTTTAAGGTTAACAATTGTAATTTTCCCCTGAACCTTATCACTGGCTATTATAGTCAGGTTTGTTTCATCACTCATAAACTTAATAACATCTTGAATGTTGGCATTAACAACATTGAAGAATGAAATTCTTGAAGCTTTTCCATCCCTATCCCGTTCTACTACACTCATTCCCAGTTCACCGGGTTTTCCTCCACCTCCGCCTGGTGGTGGTCCCTGTGGTTGTGGTGGGCGTTGTGCTAAGACAAAATTTGTGGTAGATAACACCAGTGAATAGACCATAATAGCAGTGAATAAAAACTTAATGCCTGATAATAAAATGATAAAAAAACTTTTGCTATCAGGCTTATGAAATTTATGGGTCATCTTTGTCTCCTCTAAAGAACTAAAATACGATCAAGATAATATAGCCTCACATTATCTTGACGGTGCTTCAATTATTGCTGGCGAAATTTCTGTTTGAGGTACTCTTCCTCCAAATCTTTGCATAAATTCACTTCTTAACTTTTCACGAAGATCAGGATTATTTTGCAATTCTTCAATTGAAATACCTCGATCTTCTAGCATTTTACGGACAAATGGTGGTATATTATTCGGATCAAAATTACCGCTTGCACTGCCAGAACCCATCCGACGATTTTCTACCCTTCTTTCACTACCAGGTTGGCGCTGTTCATTTCTCTGTCCTCTGAAATCACCACGTGGTCCTCTTCCTCCTCCACCCTGAACTCCTACTCCAAGGCTAAGCATTAATTCTTCTCCTGAACGCTCTATTTTGGCTGTTCTTTCATCTATTTCAATAACTTTTGCTCCATCTGCAAAAGTTTCACCTACTGATACATAAAACCCTTTGTTAGCTCCTATCTGCTCTATTATCGCTTTGGGTTGTGATTTATCTGTTGTATTTGATATAACAGCGGTTAATGCATAATTGGGCTTTGGTGCTTCTGCTCCAGAACCCAAAGGCATAAAAAGGTTTTTCTTTACTATGACATCCATGTAACGTTGAAGTCCTTTATCATCCGTTGTTTTTTGTTGACCTGGTTGTATTTGTCCCTCTTGCTTGGGACCAGTAAAAGAAGCCATTGTCTTTTCGGGGTTGAAAGGAGCAGTTCCAGTTATTTTTGCCTTTTCATTTTCTTTTCTTTTAAGATCAGTATTTTTAGTATTTTCTGGTGGCATTTTGCCTTCCTGATTCATCTCACGCATTTCTTTCCTGCGCGCCCTTCTTTCAGAGTCATCATTATTATCAACAGATTCCTTTCCTCTGATTTTAATAGTTTCTGATTCCTCCGATTTCTTTATAATTGTTGAACCATTATCATTTCTAATAAATACCTGAACTTTCTCTCTACCAGGAGTATCTGTATCTACTTCTGTTTGCTCTATGAATATAACATCTCCATTAGAGTTTGGTCTTCCATTATTTTCCTGGCTTTGCGCTAAAGGCAAATGCACATTAATAACGACACATATAGCTATAACAATTGCAAAGTAGGTCTTGCAATACAAAATTATCACCACATCCTTTCAGATAGTTTTATTTTCTTCCTCAGTTTTTTCATATAGCACTGTTGCTGTCATATTAAGTTCGACACCTAAAAGTGCTTGATTTTTATCTGCGATGGTTATTTGTAGTCCATCAACTTTTATCCACTTAGCAGTTGATTGAAGGTTGTAAAGCAGTTTTACCAGCTGAGGTAATTGACTCTTAAAAACCATTTTAATAGAATATTTACCTGACATACTATCGAAATTTGTGTTTTTTAAGAAGTCAAGTTTACTTAAGGTTTCGGTAATTTCTGCTTTCTTTTCCTTTACACGGCTATTATATAATGACAATTGTTTCTTTATCTTGTCTGATTTTTTATTATCTTTTATTCCTGCTTCATTTATAATACTATCTATATCTTCGTTTGTTAGATTTTTCCCATTATTTGTTTCTATAAATCTGATCAAAGATTCTTTTACTGGATCAGGTATATTTTTTGGAATTGGCGGAAATGTTATCTTGTAATCATCGGCTTCCTTTTTTGTATTCTTACCTTTTTCATCAACTACATTACTATCTTCAGAAAGGTTAGGTTCGCTTTCATTCGGATTCTTTTTTAAGCTAACCAAATAGATTTGATCGACTATTGGCTTTAATGCGGTTTGAATATTTCTAGAAATAGTTGTTGTTTTTCTGGTTTTTTCTGGTTTAGCATCAAGCTGTTCGATCTCCCGGATCTCAGATTGCGCTGCCAATTGTGCGACTTGCTTCATTATAATAGCATCGGCAATTCCTTGTTTGAATGTCATATCACCATAGCCTACCTTTTGCCTCATGCTATTCTCCAGTTCCGATAAAATAGGCTCCATTGCTCTCAGTTTTTTTAACAACAGCAGTTCTTCTTGCAATGAACTTATACTTCCGCTTGATTTTGAGCGATCGCCAAAGATTATAGGCCAGAGGAAAAAATAAAAGGCTATAATGATAATTGCTAAAGCACCGATACCAATTGTAATTTTTTCACGTCCTGTTAGTTTTCTCATTCTTTTCAGCTTCCTGTGTTGATTCTTTATTCAGAGTGCATATTATTTGCACCTGAAGTATTGGTTTGTTATCCTTAGTTATTTTTGAAACAGCGCCATGCTTAACTTCACTGAATAGGGTTCCCTTATCTGGAACCTGAATTTCACTTAGTATCCTTATTACCTCTCCAATATCACTATGTGAGACTGCTTCTACTCCCATAGTGAGTTTACCTGTTCTATCAATATTCAAGTTACTTAGAGCAATTTTCTGCCGATCAGGCAATTTTTCGCTCATCTCCCTGAGAATTTCAAGAGGGGTCACGTAAGGTGACATAACATGATCCATCAGTATACTCTTTTTCAGAACTTCTTCTGCATGTTTGGTTACTATATCTTTCTCAAGCTCTCCAATTTGTGCTTTTAAGGATTTATATAATGCCTCTCGTGAACGATACCAGCTTTTAAAACCGATCCCTGCGCCGGTCAAAACCAGAACAGTTGCCAATGCTGCAATAGCCATTATAAATCTCTGTCTTATGCGTTTTGCACGTTCTAATATCTCTTTCGGCAAAAGGTTCACATTAACAGTTGGCGTCCTTTCAGCACCAGCCATACCTATGACACCAAGACCAAGGTTTACAGTTATATTTGTATACTGAACAGTCTCTCCATCACTGATCAGATGTTGTTCTATACCTTGTAATTGTGGTAGCAAGCTGGTATTAATATTCAATTCTTCGCTAAGGAATCTTTCTAATCCGGGGATAAGCGAGCTTCCCCCGCATAGCCACAAAACATTTATTCCACCGTTAGTTTCTTTTCCACCGAAAGCTCTTATTGATTGAATTATCTGCGTTTTGAGAGTATCTGCCCACTGAAGTGTCAGGGGGTCTTCCAAACCAGCTTTAAGGTTTGCTTCTCTAATTTTTCTCTCTTCCGCGCTATCGAATGTAAGTCCATATTCCTTTTCATATAGCTGGGTTAAGTTGTTCCCGCCATGTGTAAAGCTTCTCGAAAATGATAATCTCCCATGTTGAATTATACAAAAGTCGGTCTCACTTGCACCTATTTCAAGGATAGCAACATTACTACCACTAAGCTGTTCCTTAAGCTGGTCAAAAACTATGCCGTAAGTAGCAAACGCTGATGGGATAATAGTCCTCAGCTTCATACCAGCTTTTTCAGCTATATCTATATATCTTTCTACGTATGTCTTTCTGGATGCAACAACTTCCAGTGATATTCCATCCTGGTTTTTCTGAAGATTATAAATACTATATACTGCCTCAGAAATAGGAAAAGGGAGTTCTGGCTCTAGTTGCACAGAGACCATCCTATTTATATCTTCATCAGATGCAGCAGCTGGAAAGCCTGAAAAGCTTTTCACAGTGATAAGGTGGCGCGGTATTGACAATGCCACATTTCGCACATTAAAACCTTTTTCACTAATTAGCTGTGTTATAGTATCTATAATCGCTTCATCCGATGGTTTTTCACTGGTTGATTGACGTGGGTATCTCTTAATTCCAGAATTAATTATAAAAAGACCATTCTGAGTCAATCCTAATTGTAGGATTTTTACATAATTGGTTCCTATATCTACGGTTGTAATATAATTTCTTGCCAACCTTCTGATCTCCTTTTATATTAATATTGTCTCCAATAACGGATTTCTATATTATTTCCGCTACGATCAATAACAGCCCGGCAAATATAAGTAACTTTTTCATCTGTTGATTTTCCTTTAGATTCAATACGAAACGTAGAAGTTCGATAAGTAATATGATCAACAATCTGCCTGAAAGTGTTTTCATCTATTCCTTCAATATCCAACAATTGACCAATATCATTGAATGGTCCTTGATTGCTTTGCTGACTGGTAGATGTTCTGGATTTTTGGCTTGTGCCTGATTCACGACGTGCAATTATCGCTTCTGCTTTCTGTTCATCCATGCCTGGCAGTATACGTAATAGTTCAGATGATACTGTATTTATATTAACTTTACCTCTTAATACCGCATCATCTGAAAGAGTAACTCTATCAACTATAGATTTCAGATCATTGATTGATATAGCTCTGACCTGTCTTAATTCATCAATATTATTGAATTGTCTGTTTTGCCTATAGTTTATAATGCTATTTGCAATTCCGTCATCTATTCTATCACTTAAGCTTCTTAATTCTTCAGCACTTGCAGTGTTAATATTCACTCTTCTTTGCTGTTGTTGCCCTTGTGGTCCACCTTGCTGATTTCCACCTTCATCACTTACTGTTATTCTATCCCTTATGGAATCCAAAGTTTGTTGTGAAATAGCTGGCACATCAAGAAGCGCTGCTATACTACTAAAACCTCTTTGTTGCTGTCCTTGCTGATTTGGAATTTGCTGAGTCTGCCCGACCTGGGGCATCTGTTGTCCTTGTTGTTGACCCTGTTGATTCTGTTGATTATTTAGCTCTTCTCTATAATCCACTATTGCTTGAGCTTCTTGCTGTGTTATTATCTGCTGTCCTTGTGGATTCACACCTTGTTGGATCTGGTTTGCGTCCGCAGTATTAATATTAACTCTTTTCCTGCCATCGTTTGAAACGTTTTTATCTGCTGAATAAACAGTTGTTATATCTACCAAAGCTATTATATTACTTTCCTCTTCATTTTCATCTGTGTTTGTGCTTCTTCTGGACTGTTCTGTATAACCATATAAAATCTCTGGCGTCATCCCTTCCGCTTTAGCCATTTCTGAAGGTGTTCTATATGGACGTTTCTCTATGATAGCTCTTGCAAGTTCCTGAGCCTTAGCCGTCCTTTCTGCATCAGACATATCCTCACTGGACGGGTGACTCAAAAGGCAATATTCAATAGCTCTTGTTATAGTTGCTTCATCAGCGGTATTGACATTTATCAAGGATGATTCATCTATTACTTTCGTTTCAAAAGTGCAGTTATTCAATTCACCGGTATAACCTTCTGCCCAATCTTCATCAAGTGAATCATATTCTGTCTCATCATTCCTGAAATTTGCTAAAGCTGTCTCAAAACCTCCCTTTGCAGCATACATCGCGCTCATCCGATCAGTCCAATTTCTAGCATTGCGAACCTCAAGTTGCATCGAATACATATACTCAGATGCAAGAACAGTCAATATCGTTATTATCCAAAGGACAGCTATTAAAGAGAGACCTTTTTCGTAATCACTTTCTTTATAATAATAAATACATTTCTTCATATCAGACTATACTTATCTTGTTGTTTGACCTGTCATTGTGTTGCCTTCTTCGCTAGAAGGTCTGCTAAAAGGCAGATAAACAACTATTGCTTGAGTTAAGCTTTTACCTTTATTATCAGCATCCGTTATAGACAAAGTAACTTCAATAGCACCCGGAAGTCTTCCTTCTTCCTCCATATCCCATTCATCAACCCAATCAGTTCCATCGTAATATCGTATATTTAATGCTGTAACATAATCTACAAGTATTGATTCTCGTAATTCTTCTTGCAATTCTTCAGAAAGTGTTGTAGAGCTTTGCATCTCGGATAGTGTATTAGTTAGTTCTTCAATATCAAGGTTATTAGTCTCTATTCGCACAAGGCTTTTTGCATTTTGATCATCTGGATTTTGAACAATAAAATATACAACACGAACAAGATCACTTGGTAATTGATTCTCTTCTTCCTCTTGGCTTTCTGATGTAGTATTCGTTGAGCTAGTATTCTCTTCTGTCATTATATAATCTCTAATATTTGGTTCTACAATTGTAACAAAGCTTATCATATCTAAATCTAAAGATGTTTCACTATCTGCATAATCCTGCGTTATCATTGTAAGTTCCTGATCATTTTCTGCATAAAACATGTTACTAAGATCCTGAGCGATTCTATCTAAAGCTACTCTGCATCTTTGGAGCATTATCATTCTAACTTCATCACGTTGATAAACCTTGAGCGACGTTCGAAATGCTGCATATACAGATCCGACAATCATCAGTGCTATTGTTGTAGCAACCATTATTTCTATGAGTGTAAAACCAGATTCATTTATATTTTGTTTATTTTTTATTGTTTGCATTTTTCGTTCTACAATTTATAACGATGCAATATAGATTGTTCGTATCCGCTCAATTTATTGAGCATTATTAATTGACGCCCGATAAATCGGGCTACTACGAACCTATATCAGAACCATATTAATTCTAACAAGCTGGACAGCTTGTTTTACCCAAAAACAGCATAACTCTGCGTAAGACAGGCTGTCTAGCCTGTCATTAATTTACTAATTAATGCTTAAATTGGCGGAGCGTTAGTTACATTGCTCTCTTCCTGTGTCTCTGGCATAGACCTATCGGACATATAAGTGGAAAGTTGTATACTTTTTTCCTGTCCTCTTTCCTGCCAGGATATTATAACAGTAACTTCTTTAAGTCCATCTATATCTGTATTAACCACTTCAGAAGCCCATTTAAACCGCGAATCAGCTCCAAAATCGCCTTCTTCAGAAGCTAATGCAGAATATCCGTTCATCTCAATTTCTGCCATCTTTAACCTTAGAAGATATATTGCGGTAGTCCGGTTTTCAATGAGAGAATACCTTTTTGTTCCATCAGAAAACGCTTTTAATAGCATAGGTAGAGCAATAGCTGATATTGCTAAAGCAACTACAATCTCTAAAAGAGTAAATCCATTTTGCTTTTTTAATAAGCTTTTCATGTCCTTTGTCTATCCAATCCAAGCTCTTCTATTTCTTCTTGTTTCAGTTCTTTTATGCTTGTTCTCCCAGTAACTTTAGTGACACTAATCAGGAAAGTTTTCCCTGATTCACTTTGTAAATATATTTCAAAATCATCAGATGTGCTATTAGGATAAAATGTAACATATTCAAGATTATTTTTAATACCGGAACTTCTTTCTGATTTTATTTGAACAATTTCAACACCTTTAGGAAGTTGCTTCGGTATCCCAAGTATGCCACCTGTCCGCGCAGTTAATGTCTGATTTTGATTATCTTCGGAATTTTGATTGCTATCGCTTTGATTTGAATTAGTATTTCGATTCGATATATTGGACAGGCTTTCTGATAGAGAGATTCTAGATTGGTCTGTTACTGTTCCACCTGAGGATTCACTTAAAAGTTCAGCAAGTGACAGCCAATATTCTCCATTGCTAGAGTCAAACATTACAACATACTCAGTTCGCTCTGTTATTGCAGAGTTACGCGCATACTCCATGAGACTTCTAATACTTCGTGCTGTGGTTTTTAATCGCGATGATTCAGCAAAGGTCTTCATCCATGGAACTGCTGCTGAGGTCATAAGAAGTATAATAAATATAACTATTGTAATCTCAATTAATGTGAAACCACTGTTTTTACATTTTGCAAAAAACTGTTTTATCATATTATCACAGCCTTAAGGTTTATTATCTATAAACCAGTAAAGGCTAGCCTTATCCTGTATTAGAATCTTCTACTACCGGATGATTCTTCCTGCAACCAATTAGTTATATCTGCGTTTTCTCCTTCTCCGCCCTCTTTGCCATCGGCTCCATAGCTATATAATTCAAAATCATATCCTTCACGGTTGCTAGGATAGTTGTAGATATAAGGATTTCCCCATGGATCTTTGAAATCTGTAGGGTCAACATAAGGACCATTCCAATTCATAGGCTCCGGAGGGGAAGTTGGTTTTCTTATAAGGGCATCAAGACCTTGCTCAGTTGTAGGATATTCTCCATTATCAGCGGCATACATATCTAATGCAACACTTATGTTTTTTATGTCGATAGCAGCTTTCTGTGGTTTTGCCTGTCTTAACCTGCTGATAACTCTTGGAGCTACTATTCCTCCCAAGAGTGCAAGTATTGCAATAACAACCATAAGTTCTATAAGGGTAAAGCCGTGCTGATCCGACTTCGATAGCTTTCTAAACATCATTATAACCTCCTCTAAACATTGACCATATTACTAGCTTCGAAGATGGGTAATACAGCAGCTACTACCAAAAATCCCACTCCGATCGCCATTATCAATATCATTATCGGACCAATAAGCCCTGATATTCTTTCTAGCTGTTTATCCATCTCAGCTTCATAATATTCTGATAACTTCATTAACATATCTTGTGGTCTGCCTGATTCCTCACCGATGGAAAGCATGTGCGTAACCATACCGGGGAAAATTCCACTTCTTTGAAGAGAAGAAGCAAGTGATTCACCGCGTTCTACTTCTTTTTCACTTGCTAATATAACATCTTTATATATAATATTGCCCATAGTTTCTCTGACTATGGCTAATGATTGTAGTATCTGAACACCATTATCCAAAAGTGTGCCTAATGTGCGAGCAAAGCGAGACATTGCAGATATTTTAAATATATTTCCAGCTAATGGTAATTTCAGCTTTAGCCTATCAATGTTTCGTTTCCCTGCTTCTGTGCGAGAATAACGACGCAATCCAATAACCGCAACAATAACGACTATAAGTATAGCCCACCAATATCCTTTTACTGCATCTGTTATTCCTATTAATATTTTTGTAGGTAGAGGCAGTGCAGTTCCCATCTCTGCAAACATACTGCTGAGCCTGGGAATAACAAAAAGTGTTAACACTGCACCTATTATCAACCCGAAAGAGACTAATATCATGGGATAAAACAGAGCAGAAATAACAGCACTTTTCAGTTTGCGTTGCTTTTCAGAAAATTCTGCAAGCCTTGCCAACACAAGTCCTAAGACTCCACCTGTTTCTCCTGCCTTGACAATATTCACGTATAAGTCCGAAAATATATTCTTGTGCTGTGAAAGTGCATCATATAATGTGCTCCCATGCTCAACATCGTGTCTTACTTGATCAACAGCTGATCTCAATCTTGGATTGCTTACCTGTTCTGTTGCAACAGATAATGCTCTTATCAATGGCACACCGGAATTTATAAGTGTTGATAGCTGATATGTGAAAAATTCCACCTCACTTGGCTTGACCTTACCAACAAACTTAAGAAGTGGAATCCTAGTTTTCTTTTCTTCATCAATCTCCGGAGTTACATCCATGGGAAAATAACCGCTGCTCTTTAGCTTATATATAAGCTCATTACTATTATCAGCTTCTAAAGAGCCAGTTACCAAAGTCCCGGTTTTTGTCATTGCTTGATATTTAAATCTTGGCATATTTCATCTCTCAAATTAAAAGTTTGTATATTCCTCTTCAGCTGTAGACCTTCTAACCTCCTCGATGGTGGTCGTTCCTGCAACAACCTTAAGCCAACCATCTTCACGAAGAGTCCTCATACCATATTTTCTAGCCACTTTTCTAATCTCAGTAGTGGGTAATTCTCTATAAGCCATATCCCTGAGTTCATCATTCATTACAATAACTTCGAATAATGCAATACGACCGGAATAACCACGATTTCTACACTCTGGACAGCCTACCGCTTTTGGAACCACTAAGTCTTTATCCACAGTATCAGGATTAATTCCCATTTCCCTTAATAAATTTTCATCTGGATGATAGAAAGTTCGGCATCTCCTGCATACTTTTCGAACTAAACGTTGAGCTGCAACACCTTCAAGGCTTGATGCAACTAAATACGGTTGAACACCAAGGTCTATCAATCTTGTTATTGCACCTGGTGCATCATTAGTATGAAGTGAACTTAAAACCAGGTGTCCTGTAAGTGCTGCATGTATAGCCATTTCAGCAGTTTCACCATCACGGATTTCTCCTACCATTACCTTATCCGGGTCCTGTCTTAATATATGTCTTAATGTATTTGCAAATGTTACTCCAACAACCTCATCAACTTCAATCTGGTTTATACCAGGTAGATCATATTCTACGGGATCTTCAACTGTTATGATCTTAACTTCTGGAGTATTCATTTCTTTAAGACATGCGTATAATGTAGTAGTTTTACCACTTCCAGTAGGTCCTGTGGTTAATATAATACCGTGAGGTCTTTGTATAAGTTTTCTAAACTGCTGTAAGTTATCCTCAAGCATACCCAGCTGTTCCAGACCATAAGAGACCACAGTTTTATCAAGAATACGCATCGCTACGCTTTCACCCCAGAATGTCGGAACAGTGGATACACGGATATCTATTTCTCTATTACCTAGAGTAGCTATCCTTCTTTGAATACTACCATCCTGTGGTCGTCTGCGTTCGGCTATATTCAGTCTTGCCATTATTTTAACACGTGATATAATTGCTTTTTCAACGTTTTTTGGTGGTTCTGGTCTTTCATGAAGGACTCCATCCATACGGAATCTTATCCTGACCTTTTTCTCTAAAGGTTCGATGTGAATATCTGTCGCTTTTTCGCGAACAGCTTCAATTATAAGTTGGTCTACATAATGGATAACCGTTGGTGTTCTTGCCAGGGAATCAGGATCAAGACCGAAATCTTCTATAGTTTCAATTTCTTCAACTGCTGCTATACCTGAGGCTGTCTCAAGGTTACCTCTTATATCTTCAGCAGTCATACCATAGAACCTTCTTATGGCATCGTTAATATCATCCTCAGTTGATAAGATCGGCTGTATTTCAGATTCAGTTATAAGCCTTAAATCGTCTATAAGGTTAACATCCAGAGGATCTACCATTGCAACATATAATGAATTATTTTCTAAAGCTATTGGAACTGCTTTTCTATCCAGAGCAAAACTTGCTGGAACAAGACTTGTCGCTTTTGTATCTTCCTCCAGATCACTTAGACACATATATGGAATCCCCAGTTCTTGCGACCGGTTGATCATTTCAATATCAATATTTCTTATATATTCCTTCTCTAATAGTGTATCAATAATTGAACCACCATTTATCTCCTGAAGGCTTATAGCATCTTTCAGCTCCTCTTCTGAAAGAGCGCGAGATTTAATTAACATGTCTATCAATAATTTTTGATCCGCATCTATCATAAATTCAGCACCTCCTACCAATTTATTTAGACGGAAAAAATAATTTTTTGTTTATCGTTTTTCATTTAAATTGTCCATGAATTGTCAAATTAATAAGCTTTTTGAACTTGTATACCTTCCTGCTTTGTCCTGCGCATCTGATCAAATTCCATTATATTTTCTGATTGGACTGCCTGGTTCATAATTCTTATATTAGAAAGATAATCCGCCTGTGTTTCAGCCTCTTGCTTTTCTATATATTTCTGAGAAGGTGCAGGAGTGCCAAGCCATTGAGATCCACGATAGAATGAATATCTGTCCCTATCATCTCTTGCAATAATTGTTGCAATACCTTTTACATTATCTGCTATGAATAAACCGCGTAAATCTGTTTTGCCTGACTTTATTATCTTTTCAGCAGAACCAATTGCTTTCACATGAACTCCTTCCTTATACATATTATTCATCACATCGCGAACATATACACGCACCCTTCCACTTACGGTATCTTCCTGAACTTCTATCTCTAATGGGGTTATTAAAATCAACCCACTGGTGAAAATATCATCGCCACGGCAAATAATTAAATATGCCCCTTCATCTTTTATATCAAGATCAATCATACGATCTTTATCAATATAGTCCTTTCCATCACCTAGCGTTAATACCTTGCTAATCTTAGGTTTTATGCCTGCTAGATGTATCTGGCTTATTTTGCTCAGATCCTTTTCACGAAGGTAAAGTTTCATTAGATCGACATTATATATCTGAATTGACAATTCTTTGATATTTCTATATTTGACTTTAATATTTATTTTATCCTTCGGACGGAATATACTTACTTCATCCATTGATAATCGTTTTTGCTCAAAATATTTAATTGATTCATTTGCATCTGGATATATATCCCTAACTTTTTGATACCATTCAATAGCTAGCTCTGGCTTACCTTGAGCATGATATATCTGACCGATAATATACTTAGCCAGATCGCGATCATCACTTTTGCCTTCTGATACTACTTTGGCAGAAAGTACTGCATCATCATATTTCCTTTGCCAGAAAAGACCAAGAGCTTCAACGTATTGGAAACTACTAATATATTTGCTATCAGGATAACGTTTTTTCGCTTCACCGCAAAGCTCAACTACTTTTTCAAAATCTTTTAGATCCAGTAAAGCATTAGAAATAGAAAATGTAGCATCATCAGATAATGGATCATTTGGATAAAGAGTTAAAAATTGTAATAGCATTAATACTGTTTCCTTTATCATCTCAGTTTTAGTCATTTTTTTCATGTCCATATTTGTCTTTAATACTGGAAAATTAAGCTCCGTCTTTAATATCTGTTCTATTTCTTCTGCCTTTGAATATAATGCTTGTGATAAGGCAAAGTATGAAGAAATGACCTGTGGTGTATCGGGATACTCACGCCATAGACCTTCCTGGAAATTTATTGAACTTAAGAACAATCCTTCGTCTTGTAACACCGCACTTACACCTGAATCATTAATAAAGCTTGCATCAATTGTTGCTTTATATACCAAACATGCTCGTTCAAACTCTCCTATATCTCTATATGCTTTACCTACCACAATTATTTTGTCAAATGGTATATAAAGCTCAGGAAATCTTTCACGCAATATCTCAAAGTATTCGATAATTTTATGTGCATCATAATATTTATCTTCTGTATGTATCCATAAAAGCATACGTGCAACTTCACGTTGATTATATTCACGATTTCTTGAATATAACTGTGACAATAGTTTTATAGATTCATCATATTTACCATCATCAAAATATGCTTTACCAAATTCATACAACTCAGCATCGTTCATCTTATATTCATCTTTAGGTATTTCTCCTGGTGCAAGTATTTCTAGATAACTTGTTTCTCCGATGCGCATATATTCGGGATTCGTGGCATCACGTATGACTGTTGGCAATGCAATATATGTTCCTGGTACAAAGCTGGCAAGCTGATAGCTGAAACTTCTTATTTCCTTACCAGGCAAGAAATATAGAGTGAACATACCATCACCAATTTCATGATGCTGGTAATTTCCCGAAATAGAATCTTTCACAAGGACTGAACCTGCTGGGAAGTATTCATTTACTACAATATAACGATTCGTTCCGCCTTCCTTAATGCTTACTGATACGTTAGTGCGAGCTCCATCTGGTAATTGAGAAAGTTCCATACTGCTATATGCAACTTGCTTGCCCTTATATTCTAAAGGTGTATGGTAATATTTGCGTGATAAAACGTAAGGATGTTCCCATGATTTAGGATCTATAATCTCCGATGAAAATCCGCTCAAGGTAGCAGTATAAGTATATGTCCCTCTACCTTCAAAGATAAACTCCACTTTATTTTTTTCTTCCCGTAGAAACTTTGATGGAACAGTTATGAGCATTGAAGGCTGATCTTCTTTGACTTTTAAGCTTTTTACATTTTCTCCATTCACCAATATTTTGAGAGTATAATCATTCTTAACAAATTGAGTTTTTCCATAATAGTTTGCTAATCCTGCTACTACATGACCTTTAGCTTTGTGTTGATAAAAGCCGTAAATCGTGTATTTTGAAATTATATATTCCAGCCACGTTTTCACTAATGACGATTCAGGTCTTATATCTTCCATAGCAAGGAGTCCCAATGCTACTGTTTCTATATCCATAGCCTCAAGCTTCTTGTTTGCTAATACATCCAGAATCTCCCCTGCAATTTCATTCCGATTCAAATTGATAAAGGTCAAAGCTGAATAAGCAAGTGCAGATGGGCTTAGTTCATTTCGGTTCCTATAAAGTCTATTTGCGTATGAAAAATCAGCTTTATCAACTGTAGATAGTGCATGAAGTATAATAGATTTTACATTATCATTACTCTGTTCGACATTCGTGAATGCTTTATTTAAAAAGGCTATAGCACCTTCAATAGTGCTTGGGTTAATGTTGAAACCTTGCTTTTTTGCTTCTGAAAGTGCCCATAAGTTTCGTGAACTGACATATATATCACTTTGGTTTATTCCACACCAGCTCCAACCACCATCATTATTTTGTCTCAGAACAATATTGGAAATGAGATTTTTCGCATATTCTGTAAGCTGAATAATCTCAGCGGAATTACCACCAATCTTTTTAAGATAACCTATTGCATAAGAAACTGCAATGAGATCATTACCGCTATCAATTGATATTGGAACAGTTTTGTTGTTCAAGCTTCTTTCCATTGGTGTAATAACATTCATTGCAATTTCAAAGATCATACGATTTACACTTGCCCCTATACTTATATTGAGCATCCTATTATTATATTTCTGTTTTGAAGGTAATTCAAGGAAAATAGTTTCACTTCCCGATGATACACCACTTTTATTATCGGTATATTCCATACCATAGGGTCTTATAGGAACTATACGGACAATTCCATCTGATAAACCGTTTGCTCTAGCAGTTATTTCAAAGCTTGCAACGCTTCCAGACTTTATGGACATGCTGTTAAATATAACTTCTGATATTCCATTTTTTACCACATCAGTTTCTTTTTCATCTATGTTAATTTCATCGTCAATTTTTAATTTCAAAGAAACCTTAACCTTACCTTCGAATTCTCTTAAATTATGAACACGCGTTAAGACACGTATTTTATCGCCTTCTGTCAGGATCGATGGTAGTTTAGCATCAATAAAGAAATCCTTTCGTGTAATTACATTTAAATCAGTTTGCCCAACCAGGGTTTCTGGTGTGCAACCTCTTATAGTTATTCGCCATTGAGTAATTTTTTCTGGCATGGTTATTTTGATTTTTGCTTTTCCATTAACATCAGTAACAACAGAAGGTATCCAATATCCAGCATCTGAAAGTTCCTGACGTAAGTATGGCTTTGGTTCTACTGCTAATCCGGCTTCATAATACTTCATTGCGGAACTTTCTATCGCATAGGAATCATACAGCACTCTTCCTGCTGACATAGCTTTTGCTTCTTCCGCAGATGGAATTATTCCATTCCCAGCCATTTTTCTTGCACGATCAGATATTGCAGAGGTTCTTAGTTCTAATCTGGCTGATTCCATATCAAGGCGTTCCTGTTCTTCCAATACAAGACGTTTTTCTTCCTCGAGCATCTCCTTGATTACTTGTTTAGTTAATGACTTATATTGGAATGAACAGCTTGAAGCTGTTCGCATAGCAGAATCACGATGTATGCCCTCACTGAAAAATGAAGTTATTGGCATAAGGGTATCAGGATAAAGCGAAAATAGGGCAGATTCTATCAATGAAAGTGAAACTTCAGCTTTTACCGGGTTATTAAGTTGATCGTATACGTTTAACTCGATTTCAGTTTCTTCGCCCGGTTTATAATATTCGTTAGTCTTTAATGAGAAATTCAATTGCCTCTCTACAGTGAAATCCTTATCAGTAGTGATCAATATTGGTGCTTTTCCCTTATCTTCCTGGCTCATGGATGAAACACTTATAAGAAAATTAGGAAAATGCTTGTTCTCTACATTAAATTCAAATTCATTCCAGCCCATATTTAACTTCATTATCCTGTAATTTATTATGCTTTCTCCCTCAAAAGTAATAAGTGCTAGATTAGAATCATCTAATAACCTTGAATGTATCCTGACTTTTACTTTTTCGCCGACCTTTAATTTAGATTCATCTGTATATATCCTTAGCTTTACCTGATCCTTGTCATCAGATATTGATATTGCACATTCTCCTGATACAAGTTGCCCTGACCTATCAGTTCCAGTAGCACGTATTACATAGTCTCCGCCCTGATCAAGCTTTATCCTTATCTCTCCCTTTCCGGTATTTTTATCTGTAAAAACTTTATATTCACCGACTTTGACCTCTCCACCACGGATAAATCCTTCTGCACCTTCCAGCCATGGAACCTGCGATATAATAGGATGCAATACCGGTTTTTTTATCTGGTATACTGATAATGACAATTCTTCACCTGTTGGTTTACCATCAATGCCTTTAGTTATAACTGAAACGTTGAAAATCTCTCCAGAAATGATTTCTCTTTCAGGGGTTGTCACTTCTACAGAAAAACCAAGCTCTGCGATAAAAACTGTTTCACTAACCGGAGGAACATTTTCTCCTTCAATAATTCCCGTAAAAGTAAGCACTGAGCCAGGCACCATAGGCGTTGTATCAAATTCAACCTTAACTTTTCCTTCGTTATCTGTCTGTTGAGAATAGCTTCTTCCATCAGGCAATGTATAACGGATTATACGATTTATAACAGGCTGACCATAGTAATAGCTTGCAGTAAAAGTTGCTTCTATTTTTTCACCACGCAGAAAAGCGCGACGCGGAAAGTCTATCGTAAGCTTGATTTTTTCCAATTGGTAACGCTGGACGATAAAAGAACCAGTGAAGGTCTTGCTATCATCTTCTTTATCTTTTACTGAGACCAAATATTCACCAATCGGGGCGTTCTCATCAAGCATTATTTCTGTGTAAAATGTCCCAAAATCAGAAAGGGTTATGTCTTCTGAGCGAATAATACGCCCTTGCGGGTCCGTAATTGTTACTTCATAGATTGTATCAGTAGAGAAAAAGTATATACCATCCCTTACATCCCTGATTATTCCCTTAATATATACTTTCTGTCCAGGGCGATATGCAGGTCTATCAGTATATATATAACCACGCGGAGATAGCCCTTCGCTTAATCCCAGTCCCTGCAGATCTAATATATCAGATGCAAAATTATTGTCTTTAATTACAAGAACAGATATATTGGACAAATCATCTATTCCGGTTAGTTCTTCGTGAAATACTCCATCTTTATTTGTTTCACCTTCTGCTATAACATTTATCCCATTGTTTACAAGTATTTTGGCTTTTTGGAGTGGTTTGTTATTTACCATATCCTCAACAAATACAAAAACTTCGTTTCTGGATGTCTTTATTATAGCGTCAATATCACTACGAACGACTAAAGTTGTCGCTTCTAGATCATCTTCACTTATATGAACCGCATAAACTCCCGCATCATCCATCGGTATATCTATATAATCTTCAAACAGTTTATATTTCTGATAGTCTTTAACTTTATATTCTCTGGTTGCATCTGGTGATATTAGAGCAATATCCAGTTCTTCAATACAAGTTATTCTATGTGTCTTTCTCCAGTAAGCCTCCAGATCAAGTCTATATAGGTTAATTGTGAGCTTCTCAATGTTTCTTAGAGAGACTTTAACACGTGCATTTTCATTTGTGCGATATGTGCGTTCTGTTATGACTTCAAGCTTCTTTTCTGTCATAGCTTTTATTCTATTTTTAGCTTCTTCTGCCCAACTGCCCCAATTCAACTTTCTATATGATTCAAGTGCTTTCTCAAAGTCTCCAAGTTTTTCTTCATATATCTGACCTATCCTTAGCAATGCAAGCGATGATTCTTCAGTATCTGGATACTTATTGACCAATCTTTCCCATTCAATTATTGCTTTTCTGTAATTGTCCTGATTTTCCTGACCCTTATGATAAAATAATTGTCCATAGATAAACATTATCTGTCTTGAGCGATCCTCAAGTGGATATTTTTCCAGGAATCGATCCCATATAACTTTCATTTCATCGTATTTTTCTTGTGATAAGAGGTCCATTCCCATTTGAAATTCTACATTAATTATACTTTTTTGTGCATCAGCCCATTGAGGTCCATCAGGGTATTGACTTATATATCTATTCCATGTGTCAATTGCGCCTGTATAATTCTTCTGGGAAAATAATATTTCACCGATCCTGTACATAGCAGACATACGCATTTTTTCCAGCTGTTGGCTTATTACATTTGGTTGTTCCTCTGTATCTATTATTTCTATTCTTGCTAAGTCAGGTTTTGTCTCTAAAAATGTTCGGTAAGAGTTGATCGCTTCTTCACTTCTTCCCAATTCAAAGTAATTTCCCGAAAGTTCATAAGCAAGCTGAAAAGAGCGATAATCATTCGGAAAGTCTGAAATAAAAGACCTTATCTCTTTTTCATTGATTTCAATTCGTCTGTCATGGGGTAAGAAATTATTATGTGCTTTAATTAATAGATACCTTGAATTTCTAAGTAATTTTTCATCTTTAGGATCCTGTTTCTTCATTAAATTTATTAGGTCTTCCAAATATATTTTTGCTGATTGATAATTTCCTGCATTTAATTGACATTCAGCAAGATAATATCTTGATTCATATCTATGTATACCAGTTTTTATATGTCTGGAATCATTGGACAATCTCTGGTGATCTATCCAATCTGGATCGAATTCAACTAAATAATTTGTATAATCTATTATTGCTTGTCCATAATCTCCTGCCAGTTGTTTCATCCTTCCCAGGCGAAACATTATCTCATCCTTTAGATTGTCGTTAACTTCGAAATCTAAAGCTTTTTTATATATTTCATAAGCTTTATTGTAGTTCGGTGGGACTGTGGCAAGCTCATTTTTTTCAGGCTTTTTTGATAGTAATTCTGCAAAATTAAAGTAAATCCTGGTGATCTCTTCTTTACGTGCGGATGATAGTAATCTTTGGACTTCATCATTATATACCTTTTCTGCATGTTCGAATCTTTTTAACTGCATAAGGCATTGACATTTAAGAAAGATTGCTTTTCTATACCACACAGAACTTTTGTAGTTATTAATGATACTGTCACAAGAATTGATGGAGTCTTCAAAGTTATTGCTATAAAATAGTGATATTGCCTTAATATAGAGTAAATAGTCTATTGATTCTTTAGATTCAGCGAGTAATTTATCTATTATTTTCAGAGCGTCATCAAATTTTTTGTTTTGTATTGCAGACTCAACATCCAGCATTGTAACTCCCGCATAAGCATATCCCGATACGACTAAACCGATAAAAAAGAACAAAACGCACTCCTTCATTATCAACCTCCCGATAGGCTAAACTATCTAATAAGATATATGTCACAAATGTAATTAACGATGTAAAATTTTAAATGATTACTCAAACACTTCTTCTAATAATATGGTATCAATTTTTCTGAAACTATTTATCAGATTTTTGATAGTAGTAGGATGGGTAAATGATTTTTTTATTTTATAGGTTTATTGCAAATAAAAGCTCATTGATTAACATAATGAAAGAGTAAAACCATTTACCCATCCTACTATCTATGATTAAATAATTCTGGAATGTTTTTTGCATCTAAACATTATGGAAATTGAATAATAAAATTATATAAAGGAGGAATTACGATGATAAAACAAAGTTTTATATACCGAAAATGGTATTTTCCAATTTCAATATTTGTTCTTAATTTACTAATGATCTGGGTAATTGGCTGTGCGGATAACCCTGTTGTAAAAGATTCTAATATGGAAGGTAAAGATGCTAATAGAAAAATTACTGTCAACCAAACTGGTGGTTTTGCTGGAGTTTCAAAAACTATCAGCATAGTTGAAGATAAAGACTCTGTAATCCTTATTTCAGAAGATAATGGTCAACGTAATGAAATGAAAATTTCAAAATCTGATTTCGATCAGCTTTGGAATACACTTGAATCCAATGAAATTTTTGCCCTTAAAACAAATGTTGAACTACAGGAAAAAGTAAAGGACGGTTTTTCATATAAATTTGAAATTGAAAGAGGTAAAAAACATAATCTTTTTTCTGTCTATGCACCTGATCTACTCGTTTCAGACGGTGAACCAAGATATGATAATATAATTAAAGCAATAGAAAATCTAACAAAAACCAGAATGAATGAAGATTTCATTATTGCAGATATGCTCATAGAAGATGTTTCGGTATCACTTTTAGAGAGCTTTCCTGTCCAGGTTCATATATCAGTAAAAGGTATATTGAACGATGGTTGCACAGAGCTAAACAATATCACCCAGAAACGTGAGGGTAATACAATTTATGTGCATATTACAACCAAAAGACCAAAAGATGCAATTTGTATTCAAGTAATAAAACCTTTTGAAGAAAATATAGCGCTTAAAGGAGGATTTCCACCCGGAAAGTATAAACTTATAGTTAATAACTTTGAAAAAGTATTTGAAGTGCAATAAAAAACTTTGGTTGTTATACCATTTTAAGTGAAAAATAATGTAAAAATCCTCATAGCCTTTCACGCTGACACATAAATTATGCAAATATAAGACCCGGAAAGTTAAATGATATGATTGTCATGTAGGGACAGTTTTCGTTAGCATCTTATCTATTTTTGCTAAAATAGCTACTCTCTTCGGCGATAAGACTTAGTTTAATATACAAAAGCTGTCCCTACAACGATTGTTTGCTTAATTGCTTAAAATGGTATTGCTTTCATACATGGCAATTCGGAAATGTTAATATTAGGAAATGTTGTGCACTTATTCTACCAACATTTCGTCCCTACGGGACTTAGAAAATGC
>FWPV01002576.1_pt1 | contig 44072 bp, 31 predicted proteins | sample 2228371 | NCBI WGS metagenome assembly FWPV01 (sample SAMEA103939776, study PRJEB20133) | metagenome
GTTGGGGTTGATGTCAGGAATCTGCATACAGGTAGTCTACCAGAACTTCACCACGCCGTCACCCGCCGCCCAGCGGTTTTGGAGAGGATACCACGGACTCATTGATGCAGAACGAGCATGCGGCGACACCTTCACGGCAAACACAACTCACCGCTACAGCATTGATCTAAAACCGCAAGCGATCACGATTCCACCAGGCAGTTGCTTATGCTTGGAGATTGCCAGCAGCGCATTTCCAGAATACGCGCGCAACCTTCAGACCGGCGCAGATCGGTATACGAGCACAAAGGTACAGATTGCAACACAGCGCATCCATTACGGTGAACCAACGCCAACATGTCTGATGTTGCCAATTATGGGGGAAAGGGCTGATGCATAAGCCGCATACCAGCCGCCTGATCGACTTGCGATATGGCCTGATCCGGCAGTTACATCGGTTTACCCATCCACCCGAATTACCAGCCGCATTAATTTCGTTTTCGGCAGAGATTGCTGACACCCGCCGTTTTGGGACATTTCAGGCTGATCGGGTAGCGCTTGGGGCGGCTTTTTGGAATGCAGAGCAGGCGCGTCTGGCCGCTATTGGTGAGGCAGTAGAGCGTTATTGTGGCAATATCATCCCCGCTGGGTTGCGTCGGGCCAGCTATCGAGAACTGACATCCGCAGGCATCTCGGCGATCGATCCTGCGAGCCTCGTGCTCTATGCACCAGAACAGTATCAGCAGCGGGGGTTTCCCTTTGTGCCATTTACGCACGATTTGCCGGTGCGCTGGGTTATGGGGCATGACCTGGAGACGGGATGCGAAACGTTACTGCCTGCATCGCTGGTCTATGTCAACTACTACACAGGGGCCTATGCCAGTGAACCATGTACGAACTTTGTGATCTACTCGGGCATTGCCTGTGGCTCCACACGTGCCGATGCCGAACGTGCCGCGATTGAGGAATTGATCGAGCGTGATGCGACGATGATCTGGTGGTTGAGTGGCAGCCCTGCCATTGGGATCGATTGGAGTGCAGAACCGCGGCTGCAGGCGGCACTTTTCACCACCATGCCCAGCGCCATCCGCTATCACCTGATCCAGATTCCTACACCTTTTGCAATACCGGTGATCGGTGCACTTATTGAAGACACTGCCCTTCAAATTATGGCACTCGGTGTCGCCTGTCGTCCTGATCCAATCGCCGCAAGCTTGAAGGCCCTTGTAGAGGCTATTCACTTGAGAATTTTTGCTCAGGGGCTTCTCGATCCACATGGGCATGTATGGGAGGGCATCCGTGCAGGGGTGCTTGATGCACGCTCCTATAAGCCATTTCGCGCAGATCGCCGCTACTGCGACTCATTTCGCGCTGATTTCCGCGATGTTATCGACCTTGGATCGCAGGCGCAGATCTACCTTGATCCGCGCATGCATCCCTATCTTGATCGCATCAGGCGACCTGAGCAAAGCCTGACGTTGGCGCACATTCCCTTCGTTTCAGCCAGCGATCTACGCACCACCTATCTCAATCTCCTCGCAGAGCGTGGCTTGCGCGCGTACACTGTCGATTTGACCACACCAGATGTTCGTTCCGTTGGGCTTCATGTTGTACGGGTAGTCATCCCAGGTTTGTATCCAAATGCACCGGCGGCATTTCCCTTTCTTGGTGGCGAGCGCCTGTATCGCGAGCCATATGATCTGGGTTGGATACCTGCACCGCTGAATCTGAGCGAGATCGTTCGGGTTCCTTTACCGCATACGTAAAGGTTGAACAGTATGCCTTTTACCCTGATCTGTGACTCGCGCTTCGGTATTGTCCGTCGAATTGAACGGTATCCCCTGCCGGATCATATGCCGAGTGGGCTCATCTGCATCGTGGCACAGCTTGCCGATACAACCCGCTTTTGCGCATGGTCGAGTGATCCTACGACAACAGGTTGTGTCTGGTGGGATGAGACGGCAGCACAGCACGCAGCGCTTGGCGAAGCTATCGAACGGTATTGCGGCAATCTTGTGCCAGGTAATCTGCTGCATGCAAGCTATACCGAGTGTGTGATGGCTGGTTATGCTGCGCTTTCACCGGAAACGGTTACATTGTTTTCCGATCAGCAGTATCGGAGAGCCGGTTTTCCCTTCACCCGCCTAACAGATACATCTCCAATTCATTGGATTACTGGTCAGGAAATGGCAACAGGGACAGACCGCCTGGTACCTGCTGCACTGGTGTATGTTACCTACCCGCGCATTGATGGGCCAACCCGCACTGCGCTGCTAACCAACCCGCCCATTGCCGCAGGTATTGCGGCAGGGCCATCACGTGAAGCAGCAGAGTGTGCGGCGCTCGAAGAGTTGATCGAGCGTGATGCCGTTACCGTAGCCTGGCTTACACAAATACCATTGCCTCGGATTCAATTACCGGACGATCTCGCAGTGCTTATGCGCGGCCCTGCGGGCATGCTGCAGACAACAGCCGTACTTTTCCCAAACCCATATGATGTTCCGGTGCTAGGCACTTTTGTGAGCGATGCCACAACCGGGATCATCACCCTTGGTACTGCCTGCCGCCCCAATGCGCGTGAGGCGCTGCACAAAGCCTATGCTGAAGCCGTTCAGTTACAGATGGTTGCGCGCACCCTAGACGATCCGCAGAGTACACTCATACAGACAGCCCAACATCATCGTGGACCGCTCAAGCCGTGGCGTAGCGACCGAGCATATCTACAATCCTACCGTACAGACTGGAGCGATGTCACCGATCTGCTTTGTCAACTTCAACTGTACCTGGACCCCGCAATGCGCAACCATTTAGCTGCCTGGCTCATTCCCGGCCCAGTTGTTACGCTCGATGAGATCTCCGGTGCACCTACGCGTTCACGCAAACTTTATCTTGAACGCTTCCTGGCACAAGGTATCGCCCCAATCTCTGTAGACGTGACCACACATGATATTAAACCGCTTGGTTTGACAGTTGTTCGCGTCGCTGCACCAGGCATATGTGTGAACACTCCAGCAGCTTTCCCCACGTTACATGCACTTCATCAGCGCACCAAGGACACCCATTCTGAGTTCAAGCAAGCCCCACCGCTCCCCTATGCGTAACAAAAGAGAGCAAGAGCGTACATATCGCACTTGACAACATGAACGTGCTTCGGTATGATTACGCACGTCAATGATATAATCTATCAAATAAGAACGACTGAATGATCCATGATCATGTCAGGTACTGGTGTCACCTTACTCCTGTGGGGCCGAGTCTATGGTGGATCTTGTCTTTCTTGGCAGCGCGCTCCCTGATACGTTGCTAGTCGCAGAACTTGTACATGCAGGCTACTCGCTCACCCTTACCCAACATCTTGAGCCAAAATCCAGCACTGGTCAACATCGTGGAACACTTATCATTGTAAGTCTTGAACCTAATGCGATGGATAGTGGCGGCTTCCGGCAACCGCAGCACCTCCAGCAGCCCTGGATCGCCTGGAACCGCACCGACGATGCAGAACTGGCCTTACAAGCCTATGCTGCCGGAGCATTAGCAGTTCTCCCCCGCCGGCTAACAGCAGCTGTGCTTACCAAGACCCTTACGACTCTACGTGGAGTACCCATAGAGTCACGTACGTCGCATCGTGCATTTGTGACAGCCCAGCAGCGTTATCGACAGGGAGCGCTTATCCCGCTAGAAACAGACAATATTCTGACGATCATCCGCGGTGTAGTGGCACATATCATGGTGCGCACCGACGGTAGCGAAGCGCTGATCGGCTTATCCGGACCGCGGCAGGTCATCCTCGCGCATCCCGACGATGACTGCGCGCTTCAATTCCTTGCGCATACCGACGTTGTTGCGACCATACAGCCCTGGCAGGACGTTGTTTCTAACCCACGGTTTACCGAACAATTACGTACCCGTATCCATCTGATGGAAGCCTGGTCAGCGATACAGGCGCGTCCCCATATTGACCAACGGATTATCGGTTTGTTGAGTCTCCTTGCTGAGCAATTTGGCACGCCACACGACAATGGGGTTCTGATTGACGTACGGCTCACCCACGCGCAGCTTGCCACTGCGATTGGCGCAACCCGCTCGACGGTTACGCGTTTGCTTGGTGAACTGCGCCGGCGTAGCCTCCTCATGACGATTGGCAAAGGTGAGCACGAGCGTTTTTGTCTTCCCTATTGGCGGAATGGGCAGCATGTGCGCGAACTGCACGCAACGACAATCAAAAGGGTAAGGGTATCCTCGTGACTATTTGGAAAGAATCGAACTACGGTACTTCGCCGTTTCCAGCGATGACGCCTGCAGGATCATCGGTGTGGTAGCCTGCCCCCTGCTTCCGCAGCCTATGCTCGCGCAGGAGTGCATCGAGCCATGCGGCATCTTCTTCGCCAATCGGTGAGCGCTATCTTATACCAATTGGAATTGAACAAGCCGCATGCGCACGCTCATCAGAGCGCATCACAACGCTATCGCAGCAATCTTCAATCCAAAATCTACAATCTAATACTACAACGAGAAGTGATATAATCCTGTTCAGCCGGTACTGAACAGGAGGACATGATGAGCACCGCACCCGTCCCGCTGCTGGAATTGACGCCCGCCGATGTGGCGGATCTGGCGGATACGCTGCGCCCCTACCACGCGATCTATGGGGCGTTCTTTAGCCGCAGCGAGTCGCGCGCATGGGCGGAACGCTACCTGCACGGCCTGCTCAGCCCGCTGGAGCGCAAGTCGGTCGAGCCCATGGTGATCGCCCAACGCGGTGCGAGCGAGAAGGCCGTGCGCGGCATGCAGCAATTCCTGACCGACAGTACCTGGGACGATGCGGCCATCCTGCACCGCCACTGGCAGGAGGTTGCGGTCGATCTGGACGATGCCGAGGGGATGCTCATCGTCGATGGCAGCGACTTCCCCAAGAAAGGCGCCCACTCGGTGGGGGTCAAACGCCAGGATTGCGGCCAACTGGGCAAGATCGCCAACGGTCAGGCCGGCGTCTTTCTGGCCTATGCGAGTTCGCACGGCACGACGTTGCTCGACCGGCGGCTGTATCTGCCGCGGGAATGGGTCGAGGATGCGGCCTTCGCCGAGCGGCGGGCAAAAGGTCGCATCCCGTCCGACATAACGTTCCAGACCAAGAACGAACTCGCGTTGGCGATGGTGCAGGACGTGCTGGCCAGTCAGGCGCTGCGCTGCCGCTGGTTCCTGGCCGATGAGGCGTTTGGACGCGATACCAGCCTGCTGGATGCCATCGCCGACCTGGGACTGTGGTACCTGGTCGAGGCGCCGCTCGACACCCCGATCTGGCCGGTTGGCGCCACGGAGGCGACCACGCCCCAGGCGCAGTTCGGCAGCCTGCCTGCCACGGCGTGGACCCGGCATACCCTGGGGGACGGCGCCAAAGGGCGGCGCATTGCGGATGCGGGCGTGCAGCGTGTGCACGCCCAGCGCGACGGCCAACCCGGCCCGGAAGTCTGGCTGATCCTGCGTCGCGACCCCGAAACGGGGGAGCAGAAAGCCTTCCTCTCCAACGCCCCGGCGTCCGTGACGCCGGCACGCCTGATCGCGGTGAGCGGCCTGCGCTGGCCGATTGAGCAGTGTTTTGAAGTCGCCAAGCAACAGTTGGGCATGGGCGATGATGAAGTCCGCAGTTGGACCGGCCGGCGCCATCACATGACCCTCGTGATTCTGGCCCATTTCTTTCTGGCGCGCCTGCACCGGCGACTCAAAAAAAGCCCCGGTGCTGAGCCTGAAGCAGGTCTGCCTGCTGCTCAGCGTGCTGTTGCCGTTGCCGCCACGTCGGCTTGAGGATGTCCTTGCCCAGATCGCGTATTATCAGCGCCGGCACGCGGCGGCACGCATCAGTCATCACCGCCGTACCGAACGCTGGATTGCCGATATGGACGCGCTTGGAGGTTCCCGTACCCGTCCGGTTGCCCCACCTGTCAAGGCCTAAGGCCCGCCAATCGAGCACGGTTTGGTAGTTCTCATTGTAGTATTAGATTGCAGATTATCGCGCAGGGCGTTCTGATGCGCTTTGACGGAACACCGCTCGCGGAGTGTTCGAGTGAAATTGGTGTTATACCATTTTAGATTTTAGATTTTGGATTGCAGATTATCGCGCAGGGCGTTCTGATGCGCTTTGACAGAGCGCCGCTTGCGGAGTGTTCAAGTGAAATTGGTATTACACCAGCGGCGAGTAACGAGCGGTGCAGTCTGCATCATGCTGCGGCGCAGGGCCAATCTGATTCGCAGCGCCTCGCCCGGATCCAGAATTATGCCTGACGTCTGAAAGCTGCCAGCGCTTCCTCTTCGTCCTGGTAGATCTCGGCGTACTGCGCCAGACCGACCATGCGGAAGATCTTCTGGAAGTGAGGGGAGAGGCCGCTGACGGCGAGTTTCTGTTCGTTGCGGGTCACTTCAGTGACGATCCCGATCAGAATGGCGATCCCTGCGCTGTTGATGTAATCATTCTGGCGGAAGTTCAGCAGCACGTGCCGCGCGCCTTTGCTCGTCACCTCGTGATAGGCGTTGTTAATCTTCTCCTCGGCAAAGGTGGTCACATCGCCCGACAGATCGATAATCGCCACGCCATCGCGCTCACGGGTGCTCACCGTCAACTCATCTTCAAGCATCATAAGGCTCCTCCCCACGCCATAGCCACCGGGACCTCAATGGAGCTTTGTTGTCGGCCTTGCCCACATGTGTGGCCTGCCCCCGTAAGGCCGCAGCAGCGGCTGCAAGATGCAGCGGCCTTACCTGTCGCCCGGAGAGCAATGCCCCGGCTGGCGATGGAAGGCAAAGCGAAAACAATTTCCCGGCCCAGACCGGGTGACAAAACCGGCCTCGTCGCAAAGCTGGCTGATCAGCAGGAGGCCCATACCACGCGCCGATCCCTGGCCAGCCACCTTCTCACCGATACTGAGTGGCGTGGGGGCAGCGGTGTAGCGACTTACGCCCTGGTCGAGCACTTCCACCACCAGGCGCTCAGCTTCAATCCGGCAGAAGATCTGCACCCGCAAGCCTGGATCAAGCGAGTTCCCGTGCTCCATCGCGTTGATACAGGCCTCGCAGAGCACCGTCTTGAGATCCTCAATGCGTTCGGCGGAAATACCAAGACGACGGGCAAACGCAGCGACCGCATCACGAGCGATCACTTCGTAGCCAAGCTCGCTGGGTAGAGAAAGTTCCAGACTCGCAGGTGAGCAGGCAGCAGTACTCATTGTTCGAGATGGATCACCATACGAATCTGGTTGCCGCCACTGGGCGCGGTCGAAAACTCGACCTCGTCCATAAGCTCGCGGATCAGCCAGATTCCCCAACCGCCCTTATCGTCCTGTTCAAGGACCTCTTCGATCACCGGCCGACGAATGGTCTGGTTGTGGTCGAAGGGTTTGCGCCCCTGATCGGCCACATCAACGATCAATTCACCAGCGCGAGCGGTCAGCAGGACCACTACCTTCATTGCGGCATCGTGCTCATTGCCGTGCTCAATCGCATTGGTGACCGCCTCGCTGACTGCGGTTTTCAGTGACTCGACGCGGTCAGGCTGAAATCCCATCCGACGTGCCAGAGACGAGGCGGTATCCATTGCCACGCGCTCGTAGCCGAGCTTGCTCGGCAAGCGTAGCTCGATCACCCGTTCGACCGGATCACGTGGTGGGGTTTCGCCGCTCATGCGTGTAAGATCTATGCCGGGCGGTTATCAGGCGCCCATGCGGCTGCGCCGCACAACGCCAGAATAAAACTGTTAGTTCCTGGGAAGGGTGCATCCTCCCAAACCCTCCTGGTGAGGCCTTGCCACCGCCGTGGGCGGAGGGATGGGGAAACCCGATTTCCCCATATGTTCACCGTAGACGAACTGGGCCGCACAGCACAGCCAGGTGGAGGCAATACCTGAAGCAACGTGTGTTCTGGCACGCGTTGCGAGTGAAATCATAACACAGAGAAGGACTGTGACGCAATAGGACGAACGTTCGAACGACAAGGGTGGACGGCCCGGCGGAAACGAGCAAAGAAATGGGTTTGGGAGGGCCGTGCCCTCCCAAACCCTCCCGCGCACGGGCTGCGTTTGCCTCAGGATTGCCGCTACAATGGAATGTTCCCGTGTTTACGCGCGGGCATACTCTGGCGCTTGGTGCGCGCGATGCGCAGGGCGCGGATCAGCGCCGGGCGCGTCTCTTTAGGTTCGATCACGGCGTCAATGTACCCGCGCTCGGCGGCGACGTAGGGATTGGCGAAGCGATTCTGATAATCCTCGACCAGTTCGGCCAGGCGCTGTTGCGGGTCGGCGGCCTCGGCAAGCTCCTTGCGGAAGATGATGCGCACCGCGGCGTCCACACCCATCACCGCGATCTCGGCGGTGGGCCAGGCGAAGTTGAAATCGGCGCGAATATGTTTGGAAGCCATCACATCGTAGGCGCCACCGTAGGCCTTGCGTGTAATCACCGTGAGCTTGGGCACCGTGGCCTCGCAGTAGGCATAGAGCAACTTGGCGCCGTGACGAATGATCCCGCCGTACTCCTGCTGCGTGCCCGGCAGGAAGCCCGGCACGTCTACGAAGGTCACCAGCGGGATATTGAAGGCATCACAGAAGCGCACGAAGCGCGCCCCCTTGACCGAGCTGTCAATATCCAGCGTACCGGCGAGTTGCATGGGCTGGTTGGCGACCACGCCGACGGGATGGCCATCGAGCCGGGCAAAGCCGATCACGATATTGCGCGCCCAGAAGGGCTGCACCTCGAAGAACTCGCCGTGGTCCACCACTGCCTCAATGACCTTGACGATATCGTAGGCTTTGCGGGGGTTATCGGGGATGAGGGTTTGGAGATCTTCTTCGGTGCGCTCGGGATCATCGGTGGGTGGAATGGAGGGCGGGTCGTCCATATTGTTGGAGGGGATGAACGAGAGCAGCGTGCGCAACTGATCGAAGCACTCATCCTCGCTATCGGCGGCGAAGTGGGCCACGCCGCTACGGGTGTTGTGGGTCATCGCCCCGCCCAGTTCTTCGAACCCCACCTCTTCGCCGGTGACGGTTTTAATCACATCCGGGCCGGTAATAAACATCTGGCTGGAACCCTTAACCATGAGAATAAAATCGGTCATGGCGGGGGAGTAAACAGCCCCGCCGGCGCAGGGGCCAGCGATGATCGAGAGTTGCGGGATCACACCGCTGCTGATCACATTACGGTAGAAAATCTCGGCGTAACCGCCCAGACTGACGACCCCCTCCTGAATGCGCGCGCCACCCGAGTCGTTAATGCCAATACAGGGCACACCCATGCGCAGGGCCAGATCCATCACCTTGCAGATCTTCTCGGCAAAGACCTCGCCCAGGCTGCCGCCAAAGATGGTGAAATCCTGCGAGAACACGCAGACCGGGCGGCCATCGATGGTACCGTGACCGGTAACCACACCGTCGCCGAGGGGTTTGCGCCGTTCCATACCGAAGGCAGACGTGCGATGGACGGCGAAGGCATCGAGTTCGACGAACGATCCGGGGTCGAGCAGCCGGTCGATGCGCTCCCGCGCGGTCAGCTTGCCGCGTTCGTGTTGCTTCTGAATGGCCTGGGGGTCGCCGGTCAGGGCCTGCTGGCGACGGCGGCGCAACTCTTCGATCTTCTCGGCGGTAGTCTGCGACATACAACTGCTCCTTGGCAGAGACTGTGAACCTGTTTCAGGTTGTGAGACACCCTCTGCGTGCCTATCCAGCGAACCAGGTTATCTCTACATTTGTTGGCCAGCTTCCAGCGGGGAAGGCGGGGGCCTGCGGCCTGTGCAGCTCCCCCTCCCTGGCGCGGCGCAGCTTCGTCGCGCCAGATTCTCTGGAGGAGCAAGATCCTCCGGCTTTCCTGCACCAGCGTGCAGGCAGAGAACAAAGCAGAGGTAGGCGATCATGGGCCGGGAGGGCCATATCCTCCGCGGTCCTCCGAGCGGTTTCCCCGCGTCACCACAGCCCAGGCGAAGCGGGGCACGGCATTCACGATACGTCGCCAGCGCCCGGGCTGCCGTAGGAGGCGATAGAACCATTCAAGGCCGACTTGCCGCATCCAGGTCGGGGCGCGCGGCACGCGCCCGGACAGATAATCGAACACGCCGCCCACGCCGATCGCCAGCGGCACGTTGAGGTAGGGCTGGTTGCGGGCAATCCAGACATCCTGGCGTGGATGGCCATAGGCCACCAGCAGAATATGGGGGCGCGCCGCGACGATGAGCTGGCGCAGGAACGGCTCGTAGCGCGGGTCGGGCGAGCCGGCGAACGTTCCCGCGACGATCAACCCCGGATAACGCTGCTGGAGGGCCAGTGCTGCGGCCTGCGCCACACCGGGGGCGGCGCCGAGCAGAAAGAGCCGGTAGCCGCGTTGCGCGCTCAGGGCTGCCAGCCGGTGCGTCAATTCTACCCCGGTGACGCGCCCCCGCAGAGGGGCGCCCAGGTAGCGCGCCGCCAGTATCAACCCCACGCCGTCGGGCGTGGCCAGGTCGGCGCCCGCCAGCGCGGCGGCAAAGGCCGGATTGCGGCCCGCTTCGATCACGAACTCCGGGTTCACCGTGACGAACTGGTGCCGCCCGCCAGCCTGGATCAGCGCGTCGGCCAGCAGCACTGCTTCGTCTTCGGTGACATCATCAACTCGCACCCCCAGGATACGCACCGATCGCCACGCGCCAGGCGGCGCGACGGCTTGCACCGCTGTTGTCGCCATGATGCACTGTCCAGTTACAACCGCTATCTTGCGCTCATTATAACGTAGAACGACCCCACGGCTGCGCCGTGTTATAATGCGAAGAACAGTGAGACCTTCAACCTGGTGGTCCGCCACGATAATTATGATGAACGTGGCGGGAGGGGGCGTGGGAGGGCGAAGCCCTCGCCACAAAAAACCATCCATCACAACCTGGTTGACAAACCACTAGCAGGAGCGTGTATGTTCCGCTCGCACACCTGTGGCGAGCTGCGGCAGGAGCATGTTGGCGCCACGGTAACCCTGGCAGGCTGGGTGCACCGCCGCCGCGACCATGGCGAACTGATTTTTATCGACCTGCGTGACCGCTACGGCATTACTCAGGTCGTCTTTGACAGCGCCGTCACCGCGGCGCACCGGGTCGCCGAAGAGGCACGCTCGGAGTACGTGCTGCAGGTGCGTGGGGTGGTGCGCCCGCGCCCGGCCGAAGCGGTGAACCCCGATCTGGCCACCGGGGCGATCGAGGTCGAGGCGTTGGAGGCCACGGTGCTCAACCCGGCCCGCACCCCGCCGCTGTATATCGCCAAAGAAGGCGGCGAGGAGGAAGCGCTGCGGCTGAAGTACCGCTACCTCGATCTCCGGCGCGAGCGCATGCAGCGAAATATCATCCTGCGCCATCGGGTCGTCAAGTTCATGCGCGATTTTCTCGATCGCGAGGGCTTCCTGGAAATCGAGACGCCGATCCTGATCAAGTCAACCCCTGAGGGCGCACGCGACTACCTGGTACCCTCGCGTCTGCACCCCGGCAAGTTCTACGCCCTGCCGCAGAGTCCTCAGCAGCTCAAGCAGTTGCTGATGGTGGCCGGCTTTGACAAGTACTTCCAGATCGCCCGCTGTTTCCGCGATGAAGATCAGCGCGCCGACCGGCAGCCGGAGTTCACCCAGCTTGATCTGGAGATGAGCTTTGTGGACCAGGAAGACGTGCTGGGTCTGATCGAGCGGCTGTTTATCGAGTTGTGTCGGACGATCACGCCCCATAAGGCTCTCTCAACCCCGTTTCGGCGCCTCACCTACACTGAGGCCATGGAACGCTATGGCTCCGACAAGCCCGATTTGCGTTACGACCTCGAGCTGGTCAACCTCGGGGAGGTGCTCGCCAGCACGCCCTTCCAGGTTTTCCAGGGAGCGCTCGAGCGCGGCGGCCAGGTCAAGGGCCTGCGGGCGCCCGGTTGCGCGAGCTTCTCGCGCAAGCAGATCGACGAACTGGCCGAACTGGCCCGCGTAGCCGGGGCGCGGGGCCTGGCCTGGGCGGCCCTGCCTGCCGAGGGCGGCGAGGTGCGCTCGTCGTTCGCCAGGAATCTGGGGCCCGGAGAACTCGAAGCGATCATCGAGCGTATGGGGGCGCGCCCCGGCGACTTGCTGCTGATCGTCGCCGATACGCCCTCGGTGGTGGCCGCGGCCCTCGACCGGTTGCGCCGGGAACTGGCTGCGCGCCTCGGCCTGATTGACCCTGATAAGCTTAGCTTCGCCTGGATCGTCGATTTCCCCATGTTCGAGTGGAACCCCGAAGAAGAACGCTGGGACGCTGTCCACCATCCCTTTACCTCGCCCCGCGACGAGGACCTGCCGCTGCTCGATAGCGATCCCGGCAAGGCGCGCGCCAAGGCCTACGACCTGGTGCTCAACGGCTACGAGGTCGGCGGTGGTTCCATCCGTATCCATCGCCGCGAAGTGCAGCAGAAGGTTTTTGACCTGCTCGGGATCAGTCGCGAGGCGGCGATGGCCCAGTTCGGGCACATGCTCGAAGCCTTTGAGTACGGCGCTCCACCCCACGGCGGTATTGCCCCCGGTATTGATCGCATCGTGATGATCCTGGCCGATGAAAGCACTATTCGCGAGGTCATGGCTTTCCCCAAGACCCAGCAGGCCGTGGATCTGATGACCAACGCTCCCTCGCCGGTGGACGAGCGGCAGCTCAAGGAGTTGCACATCGCGTTACGCTCGTAAAGGCTGTCTGAACACAGCCAGCGGGAGGGGGGTGGGGAAACCGGGTTTCCCCACCCCCCTCCCGCCGTTGGGAACGCCTGGCATCCCGGTGAACCGGAGCGGCGGGAACCCCGGGTTCCCTATATTCACGTTAGACGGTCATGCGCATGGCGCACAACGCCAGAATGAAAATATTCTTGTTCTTGGGAGGGCTTCGCCCTCCCAAACCCTCCCGCGGGCGGGCTATTTTCACCTCAGAATAGGGTATACTACAACAACCGCGCATGATCAGCGGCGGCAGGCGTAACGGGTAATCCGCGACAGGGAGCCGATCGATGGAGAAACGCATTCTGGTCGTTGATGACGACCCGAACGTCCGGCGCGTTGTCAGTCTGGCCCTGACCCACGATTCCCCCTATACGGTTCACGCTGTCCCCTCAGCCGAGGCGGCGCTGCTCCAGATCGCTCGTCAACCGGTGGATCTCCTCTTTACCGATATTCGTATGCCCGGGATGAGCGGCCTGGAGCTGGTGCAGCGCGTGCGCGAACTGGATCCGAAGACGGCGGTGATCGTCTTCACCGTTGGCCCCGAAGATCTGACCCCCGAACGGGCTGCTGAACTGAAGATTGACTGCCTGCTGGAGAAGCCCGCGTCGCCGGAACGGCTACGCCTGGCGGTTGATCTGCTGCTCGACCCGATCAAACTGTTGCCGCGTCCCTCGCAACGCACCGAACCGCCAGCGCCTCCCGCTCCAAAGCCGGCGCAAACCACGCCGCTGTCGCCGCAAACCGGGCCCCTGGGGCAGCGCCTGGCCGCTGCCCGATCCCGACGCCAGACAACGCCGCTGCACGACGCCCCCGTGGCCATTCGGCTGACATCCGGCCCCGCGGGTGCAGGCAATCGCTCCTACTCCGAAACGCAGATCGAGGCCATGCGCCAGGCGCTTAAGGAACTGGCCCTCGAGCCGGATGTCCATTGTGCCGTGCTGGCCGATATCAGCGGTATCGTGCTGACTCACTGGAGCCGCCGGCGTGACATTAACGTGACAGTCATTGCCGCTCTAGCAGCGGGCAACACGATGGCCCTGGCCGAAATCGGGCGTAACCTGGGCCAGCAGCGTCCGGGCTACCTGGTGATCCAGGAGGGTCACGACCAGAGCATGATTATGGCCACGCTGGATGACCTGCTGCTGCTTGTGGCGATCGGGCCAAACGCCTCGCTCGGCTGGGCCCGCATCGCTACCCTGCGCGCCTGCGAAGAGGTGGCGCGTATCGCCCGGGGGACGTAGCGCAAGCGCAGATCGCAGCCCGGCCGTGGCGCATCCGGCGAGGATCACCCTCACGTTACCTGACGAGTCTGGCACGGTATGGGTTACGCTGCGCGAAGCTACCGTCCTGAGTGGTTTGTCAACCAGGTTGTGATGGATAGTTTTTTGCGGGGAGGGCTTCGCCCTCCCACGCCCCCTCCCGCCACGTTCATCGCAATTTGGTGAGATGACCAGGTGCGCGGCGTGGCATCGAGGCGAACCGGGGACGGTGTCGAGACAGCCCGGTAGGCCGCCGCGACACTTGCCGGGCGTCATCTGACCAGGTTGTGCTGCACGGCGAGGGCGACTGCCTCGGTCCGGTTGGCGGCTTCCAGCTTGGCGAGGATGTTGTGAACATGGTGGCGCACGGTGTTCCGGCTAATGTAGAGCCGTTCGGCGATCTGCTCGTTGCTCAAGCCGGCAACCATCAGCCGCAGCACTGCCAGCTCGCGTTCGGACAGATCGCCGCCAGGGGCGGGTGGGGTATTCAGGGTGCTCACCAGCGCCCTGGTGACGTCGGGGCTCAGCACCGGTGCGCCCGCGAAGGCATTGCGGATCGCCGCGACCAGCTCGCTCCCCTGCGTATCCTTCAGCAGATAGCCAATCGCCCCCGCCTGGAGCGCGCGCTGCACCAACTCACCTTCGCCGAAGCTTGTCAGCGCCAGGACGCGTATCTCAGGGAAGCGCTGTCGCAGCGCGCGCGTGGCCTCGATCCCGTCCATCCCCGGCATCATCATATCCATGATAACCACGTTGGGGGCCAGTCGCGCGGCAAGCTCCAGCGCCTCGGCGCCGCTGCCGCCCTCGCCGACGATCTCGATGTCATCAGCACCTGCGAGAAAGAAGCGCAGGCCACCCCGCACAACCGCATGGTCGTCAATCAATAGCACTCGTATCCGTGGGCCAGGCATGGTTTCCTCGCTCTTCCGTCCTGCACCCTGAACGCGCAGCGTGCGAGGCAGGGGCACACATCCCGCCAGAGGTTGTGAGCACATATGCATTATACCCCTGCATGCCCCCTCTCAGGGGCGGACAGAACGTATTGATGCCGACGGGTGTGATGGCGTTGGGATGCGCTGGTTGGTCCTCACTCCCGACCCCTCTCCAGCTTCGCTGGGGAGCCTGCGCTGAGCCTGTCGAAGCGGGGAGACCAGAGTCGTGCGCGGGGGCGTTCCAATGAGGACCAGCAGCGCATCAGGACGTCATCCGCCAGAAACCCTTCGCCTGAGGGGAGGTGGTGCGGCGGCTGCGCCGCCGCACCACACAGCGTTCCACCCGGAACACGGAGGTTTGGGGCTTGCCCCAGGCTCTGCGCTAAGTCAGACCAGGTACGCCAGGAGCGCGCGCGATCCCGGCTGGTTGATGCGCTTTCATCACGGTCACTCTATGGCAGCCAGGGTCTCCGGCTGCGCCGCGATCCACTGTTCGGCGGCGTCTACCGCCTCCTGGAGCGACTGGCCGACGCGCTCATCTACTAGGAAGACGTTGCTCCGCCCGATGGTCCGCAGGTGGCCGGTTCGTTCCAACTGGGTCAGCACCGCCGGGTCCACGCCCGCCAGCATCAGCTGGCTCTCCCGCTCTCGCAGCGCCTGCGCGTAGCGGGCCAGCACCTCCATGAAGGTGCTGCCCAGTTCCGTCTCGCCGCGCAGCACCAGGATCACCACCGCGTGGCGTGAGCCCTCCGTCACCGCGGGGAGCTGCGCGTTGAACACCGGGGCGGCGGCGAAGAAGAGGCTGCCGTAGGGCACCAGGATAGTCACCTGGCGTCCAGGCACCTCTGCCGGCGGCTCGCCCTCCACCGGGTACTGCCCCGCCTCCAGCCGCCAGGCCACTATCCGCACCCGGTTCGACTGCTGAAAGACGTAGAGCAGCACCGCGAGGCCGACACCCATCAGCACCGCGTATTGCAGCGGCACCAGCAGGCCGGCGATGAACGTGATCAGCATCACGGTCTGCTGCACCAGACCGGTCTTCCAGACGGTCACCACCTGGCCGAGCTTAAGGGTGCGGAAGCCGATGATAATCAGCAGCCCGGCCAGGGCGGGCATGGCCATCAGGCCCACCAGGCGCCCGAAGAGCACGATGCTCAGGGCGATCACGATGCCAGCGAAGATGTTGGCCAGGCGCGAGCGGGCCCCCGCCCCGATCACCAGCGACGTGGCCGACATCGAGGCGCCCACGGGCATGCCCTGGAGCAGCCCGGCAACGATGCCTGCCGCCCCCTGTCCGACAAAGTCGCCTGAGGCGTTGGGGAAGCTGCCATCGGGGTTTGGCACCGACCCGCTGATGCTCGCGCCCTGTACCAGCCCGACAAAGGCGAGCGAGAGCGCGGGCACGAGCAGCGCGGGCACGAGGGCCAGCGACGGCAGCACCGGCAGCGGCAGTGAACTCGGGATGTCGGCGACGTCCCTGGCCAGGGCGATCTGCTCGGCGCCGACCAGGGGGACGATCAGCGAGACGAAGAAGAGTGCCACCACCATCCCCAGGGCCTTCAGCCGCGTCCGCTCCAGGGTCAGGATCAGGATGATCGTCAGCACGCCGGCCGCCAGAGTCGGCACGTGGACCTGGTCCAGGTTGCGCAGGAGATCGAGGGTGCGCACCACCCGATTCGGCCCGGAGCTGCTGTAGCCGGTGAAGTTGTCCAGTTGCCCCAGGATGATCAGCAGGGCCACGGCGTTGACGAAGCCGACCATCACCGAGTTGGGCACAAAGCGCACCAGCCTGCCCAGCTTGAGCAGGCCCGCCACCAGCATGAGCGCCCCGGTGAGCACCGTCAGTGTGAAGAGCGCGACGTTGGGATCCGTCGCCCGCGTTACCTCCGGCACGCTGGCGACAATGAGCGCCATAGCGCTGGTGGCCTGGACGGACATCAGCACCGAGCTGGTGAACAGCGCGCCGGTGATCACGCCGGTCATGTAGCTGTAGAGGCCGTAGACCGGATTGACCAGGGCGAGCAGGCCCGAGGCCAGCCCGTCGGGGATGCTCTGGATGCCCAGCACCAGCCCGGCGGAGAGGTCCTCGCGAACGGTGGCGCGGTTGAAGTAGTGCCGGCGCATGATGGGGAGGTCCATGGGTGTCTCCGAAACCTCAAGGCACAATCACCCGCATCACGCCGGGCAGCACCCGTGCAGTGAATGGCGTCTCGCCCCAGACCTCGCCGTCGCCGATGATCGCCTCGGGCGGGTCGGTGGCGACCGTCACCTCGCGCACCTGCCAGTGGCGCACCATCTTCATACGCTCAGCCTCCTCGGCGCCACTGACCGGCCGGCGCAGCAGCGAGAGGAAGTTCAGATTTTGCACAATCACGACATCGAGCAGCCCGTCGCCGACGCTGATCTCCGACAGTACCGCCAGCCCGGGCAGGCCGACGTTGCCTGAGTTGGCCACCATGCAGGTGTAGCCGTCCACTTCGACCGCCTCGCCGTCAAGGGTGAGGCGGTAGCGCACCAGCCGCAGCTCTTGCTGAATGGCTGAGAGGGCGTAGGCCAGCTTGCCCATGCGCTCCTTGGCCTCGCGGGTAGTGTGCTGCACATACGCGGCCTCGTACCCGGTGGCGATGCGCAACGCGAAGCGGTGCTCGCCGCACTCGCCCATATCGATGTCGCGCACGGGGATCTGCTCGCGGGTTAGTAGCGCCGCGGCCCGCGCGACATCGTTCTCGATACCGAGCTCGACCGACAGCACATTGCCTGTCCCGCCGGGGACGATCGCCAACGGCACCCCGGTACCCATCAGGCCGGCGGCGGCCTCCATCACTGCCCCGTCGCCGCCGTAGATCATTACGGCGTCGTAGCCGTCGAGCGCCGCGGCGGCGGCCAGGCGCTGCGCATCGCCGCTGCCATGGGTGACGTCGACGTCCCAGGCGAAGCCGGCGCCGCGCAGGGCGGCGTTGAGCGGCCGGAGGATCGGGCGCTCGATGCCGGAGGCGGGGTTGATGATCACCTTCACGCGCCGAAGCATCGTGCGGTCGATCGTGGTGAGCGGCGCGGCGGCGGGCGCCTCAAGGCTGGCGAACAGGTCGTCGGGGATGGGGGTCTGCAGGAAGTGCGCCCCGACCATGAAGGGATGCAGGGAGGCAAGCAAACGCTCGGCGTCGGCGGTCTTGCCCAGCACGAACAGCGCCGACATGCCCGGCTCGATCGCGCCGCTGAACTGCCGCACGCGGTGCGCGAGCTGGCCGTGCGAGCCCAGCCGGTGGGCCAGCCAACCGCCCGCGGCCATGCCGATCACGGGGAAGGCGGCGAGCGCGCCGACCAGGAGACCAAGACCGGCGCCGGTGGCCGCCGACATCACGCTGGGAAGCACATGATCAAGGCCCTGCAGGTGCCGCAGATTGCCATCCTCCTCGCGGACGAGCACCAGGGCGTCATCAATTTCGACCAGGCCATCCTTCTCGAGCTGGCGGAGGGTGTCGAGCACACGGCCGGCCTGGTGGCGGTCCTCGAAGGCGATGGCAGTTAGCTGGCTCATACGGTGGCACCCACTTGGCTTGCTTCTCGTCACAGCAGGGGGCAGGAGCCAGGGATCAGGAGACGTAACGCATCGTCGTCCCCTGGAACGGGCTCAACCCGGCTCAATCGTTCTGCTCGCTGCTATAGGCAAGGTTTCAGGCCGCTTTGCCGTTTGGCGGTGCGCATGGCGTCCTGGCGCGCTCGACCTGACCCCTGACCCCCGACCCCTGAGACCTTGTCTTACGGTCGCAGTTCGACCGGCGCATCGTCCTCGAACAACTCAGTCTTCGGCGCCTCGCTCGTTTTCGCCCTGGTGCCGGGCAGAACTTCGAACCAGTTGTCGAACTTCACCATGGTCGAGGCGAGCTGGGCCAGCACCTGCGGATTGCCCTCCAGCGTGGCCTTGCCCGCCTGCACTTTGTCTGCCAGCGTGGCCGCGCCGATCATCACATCTTCCAGTTCGCGCCGGTCGATCGTGATCGTCAGGTCGGCGTCGGCGGCCTGGTAGCCGGCGATGGTGGTGAGCGTCGCGTTGCTCAGCTCCACGATGAAGCGCTCGCCGTTGTCGGGCGTCACCAGGTTGATCCTGAACGCCCTGGAATTGACGACCTTGCATGCTCTAGCATCAGCTCCACAGCCCGACAGCCCCCACACGGGGCTTTGTGGCGCTGTGGAGCTGGAGCGTTGCGGGATCTGAACCAATGCGGCGCCATCAAGTCGAAACGGGATAACGCTCAGCGCGCCGCCCGCATGCTCTGCTTTTGCAGCAGCGTTTCCTGCCGGCGCGCGAACTCTGAGCCCGGTTTGGGCGGCAGAATCGCGCCGACCAGCCCGATTAAAAGTCACGTGAGGCGTTCGATGTCCGGCAGCACCCACGTCTTGTCGAAGAGCGCCGGAAGGGGGCCGTAGAACCGGAACAGGATCTCGAATTGCCCATTGGGATCCGTGGGGGTCCAGTTCGCCTCTTTGCCCTCCGGGGCTGCGGGGCCGAAGTACAGATCCACCGATCCGTCCGCGTTCACCTGCAACCCCGGGCTCTGGGAGGAACGCGCCGCATGGGACACCTCGCGGATGAGGGCGTGGGTCTTCAGGTCGTAGACCGTCGCCGACCAGTACTGCCGCACGGGGGCATTGGCCGGGACGTTCAGCTTATACGTTTTGCTACCGTCCAACAGCCGGCCCTCGCTATCTTCGATGGCCATCAGGAAGAACTGGCTCTGGCCAATGCGTCTGGGCGTGAAGAAGAAGAAGGTGAACGCCAGGCCCCGCACATCCACCGGATAGATGTCAGGGTTCGCGAAATGCTCCTGGGACGCTTGGAAGTAAACCGCAATCGGCTCGGGGTAGGACCATCTGATCCCATCCACGAAGGGACCCCCCTTCACCATTTCCTTGTACTTCCCGTCAAGGTACGCAAACCCCTGCGCGGCGGCCTCATTGAGCAACTGGATGCGCTCTGCGTCCGGTGCGAACGGCTTGCCTTTTTCGATGCCGATCATGCGCAGCTTGTCGATCATGACCCGGTCGCGCTCGAGCCAGGGTTCGTACTGGACGATGCGGTCCAGCGACTCGAAGAAGCGGATGTCATACGGGATGGTCGCGTCGTAGAACACCCCGGCCGCATCCACGTACACGGTGGGGGACGGCGCCTGCGCCTCGGACAAGGGGTAGATCTGCATCCGCTTGCCGTATGCGACCGCCCTGGCCAGGTCTTCCGCGCTCCCGCTCTTCAGGACGGACCGGATAAGGGCATAGCCCTTGTAGGTCAGCGACGGCAAAACGATGTATCCCTCAGGAACCGGCTCGTTGTAGCCCGGTGGCAGGATCACATATTTTCCGCCCTTACCCTGGTCGACGCCAGCCACACCAATGTCCTCGAGCGGCATGTGCCAGGCATCCATGATGTGACCGACGATGGCGCCGTCATCGGCCGGGGGGATCTCCAGCACGATCGGCCCCACCTCTTTCGTATCGAAGTAAGGCGTGAAATAGATGACATCGGTGTTGGGCGTGAGCGTCTGGGTCTGCCAATCGAGCAGGCGCGACCAGTACAGCATCTGGTTGTCCCGGCACGCGGTCTTGCGCAGCATGGCCTGGTACATGAGGTCGATGTTAACCGCGGGCATGCCCCAGATCATCGCCTCGATGGCGCGATGCAGAACAACCTGTCGCTCGATGTCAGGAAATGTTTTCTCGTTGTTCATGGATTTGTCCTTGATACAGTTGAGTCACATCGTTGACCCCGCTGCTCAGACCTTCACGATGTCGTCGGGCCGCCAGGTCTGATCGAAGAAGGGCTCCAACGGACCGTACAGGCGAATCCAGACGAAGTGGCCCTGTCCGGGGACCGTCCGGATCCAGTTGTTCGCCTTGCCCTTCGGCGCTGCCGGGCCGAAGTAGATATCAACCGAGCCGTCCGGGTTCACCTCGGGCTGGTCGAAAGCGCTGCTGATGCTGGGCCTGGGCTGGCCGTTCTGCAGCAGGGAACGCGTCTCGGTGTCGTAGACGGTCACCGACCAGAAGTCCTTGGCGGGAATTCCGGTCGGCAGCCGCAGACGATAGTTCTGTCCGCCGTCCAGGTAGGCGCCGCTCGCGTCCCTGTAGGTTGTGAGGTACTGCGAACCCACGCCGACCATCTTGGCCTCCATCGCCGGGGTGACCACGATGGCGCCGTAGTGCCAGAGGGTGCGGGCGTCGAGGAGCCGGGCGCCGTCGCGCTCGAACTTGTAGCCGCCGATGAAGACCCGCTCCCAGTGACGGTCCGGATAGACCCGGGCCTCCGGGTCGCGGCTGGCGAACATGATCGCCCTGGCCATGCCGTCGCCCAGGCGGACGCCGTCCGCCAGGATGCGACGCATGCGTTCGTCGGGCTGGAACGGGGCCCCTTTCACGATCCCCAGAGCATACAGCAGGCCCAGCTGCTCCGGCGTGAAAGCCGAGCGCGGCTCGTACTGGAGCACCTGGTGCAGCCGCTCGAAGTAGCGGAGGTCACGCGGGAAGGTGGAGTCGCTCACCGTGTGCGTGGCGCTGACGGCGCCTGGCTGGTGCGCACCCTCGCCCAGCGGATAGATCTTGAAATGCGCCTCGTAATACGCCAGCGCGGCATCGCCGCGACCCGTGTCCTGCTCGAAGCCGCGCACCATCACCCAGTTGCGCCAGGTGTTGGACCGGAAGACGAAGTAGCCCTCCGGCACGTCGCCCTCGTAACCCGGCGGCAGGAGCGGGTACTTGCCGCCCTGGCCGCGATCGGGACCGGCATTGCCGAGGTCCGTCACGTAGAGGAAGAAGCCATCGTTGATGACGCCCAGCACGTTCGGCGGCGCCTCGATCACCGCCGGGCCGGTCTGCTTCAGGTCGACGCTGGCGCTCGCGTACATGCTCTCGGTGTTGTAGGTCAGGCCGAGGTCTTTCGACCTGCCTTCGCCCGGCTCGGTGTACACGATGATGCCGCCGGTTTCGCTGACCCCGTGGTCGCGCGGGTGCATGTCGAGCAGCGCCTGCATCGAGATCGCGGGCATGAAGTCCAGGTAGGCCTGCGCGGCACGCTGCAGGTCGAGCTGGTCGTAGAGTTTTTGAATGGTCTCTACGGTCGGGTAGCCGCCGACATATTTCAGATCATCAAGGTTGCTGATCATGTGTTCGCCTCCGTATGATGAGTCCGGGCCATAAAAGCGGGGGCGTGGGGGAACCCGGTTCCCCCACGGTCACCTCACTCCTGGCTAAGCTCGGCGATGGCGGCGTCGGCGGCAGCGGTGGCCTGCTGAAAGGCCTCGGTAGTGATCAGCTCGGCGTCGACCAGCGCGTCGATCGCCGCGGGGGCGTCGGCGTCGGTGAGCAGCCCGGCGACCACCAGGGCGCGCACCGCCTCGGCGGCGATGGCCATGCGGAAGGTGTCCACGGCCTCCACGGTGGCGGCGGCCTGGGCGATCGCTGCCTGCTCCAGCTCCGCCGCCGCCTCCAGAGTGCTCAGCGTATCGAGCAGCGCCGCGCCCCGCAGCGCCGCGGCCCGCTCGACGGCCACCTCGGCCTCGATAATCGCGTTCAGCTCACGGCCCACCGCCAGCAGCGCGTCGCGGGTCAGGAAGCCCTGGGCGACCATGCGGCCCCCGGCCTCGCGGATGGCCGTTCCCAGACCGATGGCCCAGGCGTGCTCAATCAGCACCACGGCTGCGGCGGTGCCGGGGGCCAGTTCGGCGGCCGCGGCGCGGATCTCGTCAATGGTCAGCCCCGGCCCCTGCTCCGGGCTGAGCATCGCCTCAAGCGATTCGACCGGCTCGGGCTGTGACTCGACGGTCACTTCCAGGCCGAGCAGCGGGTCGATCAGGGCGCCGAAGGCGCTCACGCTGCCGTCAGGCATGTCTTGTTCCTGGAGCGCATGCACCGTACCGTCGGCTTCCTTCATCACGAAGCGCAGATCAATGACCCGGATCAGGCCGTGGGCGCGCAGGTCGTCAAGCTCGCGCAGGATCTGCCCCTTGAACTGGTCGACACGGTCGAAGGCGAAGGCGATCGCCTGAATTGGTCCGCTTTGCATTAGACTACTCCTCTTTCGGTAGCGGCTCGTTGGCCGAAGCATCAGCATAGCTGATGCGCCTTCCATGGCTCTCTTTAATGGTGCATCCGGCACGTCCCGGTCCAGACCTGTCAGGTGCGGCAGCACGGCGTGCCGCTGCCCGGGCGCGAGCCTGCGTTGCCGCACCTGACAGGTTTTCTGGCGGATGGACCATTCAGCGCCCGCCGTGGGCCATCATGTCGATCACGATCGTCACGGCCAGGATGAGCGCCTCGTTCTGGCCGGGCTCGATCTGCACGCCGTACTGGTCGCGGATGCGGAACCACTTCTTCGAGACCTCGGCGATTTTGCGGCTGCCCTCGCCAATGATGTACTCGTGGTGGAGGATGTTGCCCTGCACTTCGAGGTCGGGCCCATCGCCGACCCTGACCGTCCAGCGGTCACGGATCGGCGTGATCAGCGCCTTGCGCACCGTGGCGATCGTCCTGCCGTCGGGCCCCTCGATCTCCATGGTGTCGCGCACGCGCAGCATGCGCTCCTGCACCCGGCACTGGAGCTGACCCTGGGCATCCTCGATGATCAGGGTCTTGCGGACACGGAGGGCCTTGCCGTCAACCTTGAATGCACGCCGGCCGTCGCCGTCCTCGATCCAGAAGTCGTCACCGATGGCGACCATGCGCTGGCGCACCTTGTAGCGCACTGCTGTACCACGCCGGCCAAAGGTCTCACGCTCCTGCTGGCGCTCTTCGCGTCGCGCCTGCTGTCGTCCGCGCATCATCGGGCTTCCTTTCGTTTTTTTATCAGGAGGGGCGTGGGGAAACCCGGTTTCCCCATATGTTCACCTCAGGCGCCGCGCGCGGGGCGCACAACGCTAGAATGAAAATCGTATTGTTCCCGGGAGGGCCTGGCCCTCCCAGACCCTCCCCACGGGGAGGGCTTGCCACCCCACAGGCAGGGGGGTGGGGAAACCGGGTTTCCCCACCCCCCAACCGCTGTTGGGGGCGCCTGGCGCCCCGGCAGGCAGGGGCGTAGGGAACCCCGGTTTCGCCTCTTCTCACCTCAGCTATACAGCGACGATATGAGCAGCCGGGGCGGCTGGCTCTTGCTGATAAAGGCAGCGGCTCCCGCTGCGCGGGCCCGGGGTTCGTTGTCGGGCCGGACACTCAACACGACGACGCGGGGGGGCGAGGGGGCCCGGCGGGCGGCGCGCAGCACCTGCTCGGCCAGATGGTCGGGTAGCTCCCAGTCGAGCAGCACCACGTCGGGCCGGAGTGCCAGCAGCCGCGCAACCAGATCGGACCCGGGGCCAAAGGCCCCGACCAGTTGGACGCCGGGCTGCGCTGCGAGGACGAAGCAGAGGGCGGCGCGGACACGACACTGGCTCTCGACGACGACGACGCGCATAAGCGCCTCTCATGTGAGTTCCGGGACGCCCTGAGGGGTGAGGAGTGCAACGACGCAATCACAGGCCTTCTAAGGCTACAGGATGCGCGTTCGTGATGCACGGGCTGTTTGCGTGGTTTCCTGCCGGCTCTCGTGGACGGTTGTAGCGGACCGGGGGGATGCCTCGCCGCCTATCCACCTGGATGACGCATGCCCTGTCGTACAACCTGTGCTTCGAGCGGGTCTTCACACCAGCCGTCTATGCGGCTGCGCCGCACAACGCCGGAATGAAAATAATTATTCCTGGGAGGGCGTAGAGGCGCGGCGGCGCCGCGCCTCTACGCCCAAACCCTCCCGCGGGCCGCCTATTTTCACCTCAGACGGTCATGCGTATGGCGCACAACGCCAGAAGGAAAATATTTGCGCCTGGGAGGGCGCAGCCCTCCCAAACCCTCCCCGCGGGCGGGTTGTTTCCTGGGAGGGCTGCGTCCTCTTCCCAAGAATCGGTTGGCGAAGCGGGCCGCCATCGGGTATACTCCCAGAGGAGAGGGGATTCGCAGAGGCTGTAGGGGCGCTATGGTGTGCGCGTTGAGCGCGGGGGCGTCCCGATGGGCTGAAAGCCGTGTTGGCCCGGATGTTCTGTCCACCCTTGAAAGCCGAAGAAGAGGTGGCTTCCAGCCCGTGCGCGGATGACTCCCGGGGGCGCCTTCAAACCTATGGATAGGTCAGCAATGGATCGCCTGCGCGCGTGCGCGCGCGCCAGCCGCTGGGCGGCGGTCGCCGTCCTGGCGCTGATGCTGCTCGCCCCTGCGCGCATCGTCGTCGCGGGGGAGCCGGCGCGCCCGGCTGCAGCGAGTGGCCGGCTGCAGGTGCGGATGCTCGGCATCGCCGACGGTCTCCCCCACCCGGCGGTGTACGCCATCGCCCGTGACCCCTTCGGCTTCCTCTGGGTCGGCACGCTCGAGGGGTTGGCGCGCTATGACGGCCACCGCTTCGTCGTCTACCGCCCCGACCCGTCCAATCCGAACGCGCCGGTCAGCGGCCAGATCAATACGCTTTATACGGACCGGGCGGGTATGCTGTGGATCGGCACGTTCGCCAGCGGGCTCAACCGCTACGACCCACGCAGCGAGTAGTTCACCCGCTACCGCCACGATCCGAACGACCCGTCCAGTATGAGCAGCGATGCCGTGCGCGCGATCTACGAAGATGCCACGGGGAACCTCTGGGTCGGCACGCTGGGCGGCGGGCTGAACCGGCTCGAGCCGGACATTGGCCGCTTCACCCGCTACCGCCACGACTCTGCTAATCCGTACAGTCTGAGCGACGATAACGTTACTGCCATCCTCGACGATGGACGGGGCGGTCTCTGGGTCGGTACGGGCGGCGGGCTGAACCACTTCGACCCCACAACCGGTCACTTCACCCGCTACCGCCACGACCCCGCCGACCCCGCATCGATCGGCGGTGATGCTGTCGCGACGCTGCTGCGCGACGGCGCTGGCGTCCTCTGGACGGGCGTCGCCGGCGCTGGTCTCTACCAATTCGATGAGGCGCGCGGCCAGTTTACCGGCTATCGCAGCAACCCTGCCGACCCCAACGGGCTGCGCAGCGGTAACGTGGTCGCCCTGGCTGAGACGAGTCCCGGGCAACTGTGGGTCGCTACCTACGGCGGCGGGCTCTACCAGTTCGACGTGGCCAGCGGCCGTTTCACCGACGTCAACCGCCTCATGGCGCAAGGCGACGGGCTGCCAACCGAGAGCATCGAAAGCCTCTTGCCGGGCGCCGATGGGCTGCTCTGGGTCGGGACAGAGGACCGCGGCATCGCCCTGATCGACCTGCAGCCCGGGCCGTTCACGATCTACAACGCGAGCAGCGACCCGCAGGCTAACCCCAACACCCTCTGGCCGGGGGTTGTCCGCGCGGCGGCTGAGGACGTTGACGGCGCGCTCTGGCTCGGCGTAGCCGACTCGGGCCTTGCCCGCTTTGATCGCCAGCGCGGCACGGTGACCCACTATCGCCACGACCCTGCCAACCCCCGCAGCCCCGCCGGCAACCGACCCCAGGCCTTGCTGCTCGACCGGAGCGGGAGGCTGTGGATCGGCTACCACACCGGCCTCGACCGCTTCGACCGGACGACCAGCCATTTCGTCCGCTATCCCGTCAACCCCGAGGACCCGCAGGCTCTCAGCCATGGCGACATCTTCGACCTGTACGAGAGCCGCGACGGGGCGATCTGGGTCGCCACACGCGGGGGCGGTCTGAACCGCCTCGACCCGGCCACCGGCCGCTTCACTCGCTACCGCCACAACCCGGATGACCCGACCAGCATCGCATCGGACAACATCGGCGCGGTCGTTGAAGACCAGCGGGGCAACCTCTGGCTCGGCCACGAGAGCGCCGGGGTGAGCCGGCTTGACCTGGCCACCGGCCGCTTTACCAACTATCGCTATGACCCGAACGACCCGAACACACCGGGGTCAAACACGGTGCTGGCACTCTACGCCGACGAGGCGGGGGTCATCTGGGCGGCCACCTGGAACGGCGGATTGAACCGGATCGACCCGGCCAGCAGCCGCTTCACGCGCTACACGGTCGCCGATGGTCTGCTGAGCGCGAAGCTCAACGGCATCCAGCCTGATGACGAAGGTATGCTCTGGCTGACCTCGAACCATGGCCTGATGCGCTTCGACCCACGCACCGGGAGCAGCGTGGCCTACACGCCTGCCTCGGCGGGCCTGCCGCTCGGCGGCTTCGCCCTGAACGGCTCGGCGCGCACACGCTCCGGCGAGATTATCCTGGGCGGTTTCGATCATCTCGTGACCTTCTTCCCGCGCGAGGTCCGACCCCAGACCGCCGTGGCGCCCGTCGTCTTCACCGACGTGCAGGTGTCGAACCGTCCGGTCGTTCCCGGCCCCACGGCGCCCCTGACCACCACGATCAATGCTGCAACTGGTTTGACTCTCACGCACCGCGACCGGGTGCTGAGCCTGGAGTTCACCGCGCTCGACTACCGCGCTCCCAGGGCTGCCCGCTACCGCTACCGGCTGGTGGGGTTTGAGTCGGACTGGGTGGAGGTTGACAGCCAGCGCCGCCTGGCCACCTACACCAGCCTCGACCCGGGCGTCTACACCTTCGAGTTGCAGGCCGCCAACGGCGAGGGCGTCTGGGGAACCGAGACGCGGCGGCTACAGATCACCGTTGTGCCGCCCTGGTGGCTGACGTGGTGGTTTTACCTGCTGGTCGGCGCGTTGCTCCTGACCACTGTCGTCGGGGGGGTGGGCCTGCGGCTGCGCGGGGAGGAGCGCCAGCGGCGCCGGCTGGAGGCCGAGGTCGCCGCTCGCACCGCAGCGCTGGCCGCCGCCAATGCCAGCCTGGAGCGCCAGGTGCGGCTGGAGCGCACTTTGATTATGAGCCCTGAACTTGACGCGCTCCTCGGCGGTATTCTCGAGGAGGTCGGCGAGGTGGCGCCCTTCAGCACAGCGGCGATCTTTACAGTCGAGCGCAGCCGGCTCATACTCCGCGCGCTGCGCGGCGAAGCGCGCGGGTCCGACGATTCCCAGGTGGAACTGGAGCTTGCCCGGCTCCCACTGTTTGCCTCGGTCCTGGACACAGGAATAACCCGAGTGATCAACAGCGCCGACGCCAGGCAGGATACGCTCGACTATCTCGGCGGGGTGTTCAGACGGCCGGTCACCGAGCAGAGCTGGCTGGTGGCGCCTCTGCTGGCGAAGGAGCGAGTGATCGGCGCGCTGGTGCTGGCACATCAACACCCCCACGTCTACGGCCCCACTGAGGTGGCGCAGATCGAGCCGTTCATCAGTCCCGTCGCGCTGGCCCTGGAGAACGAGCGGCTGCGGCAGCAGGCCCGCAGCGCCGCGATGCTGGATGAGCGCGCCCGCATGGCCCGCGAGCTCCACGACTCCGTCACCCAGACCCTCTTTTCCGCCAGCCTGATCGCCGAGGCCATGCCCGACGCCCTGGAGCGCGACCGGGCGCGCGCAGCCCTGGGTGTAGCCGAGTTGCACCGGCTGACCGCGGGCGCCCTGGCCGAGATGCGCGCCCTGCTGCTCGAGTTGCGGCCGAAGGCGCTCACCGAGACCTCCCTCGGCAAACTCCTGCAAGTCCTCGGCGCCTCACTGAACAGCCGCAGCGCCGTCACGATCACGGTCACGATCGTCAGAGATTGCACCCTGGCGCCGGAGGTGCAGATCGCCTGCTACCGCATTGCCCAGGAGGCGCTCAACAACGCGGTGAAGCACGCGGGCGCAACCGGGGTGACGGTCAGCGTAGACTGTACCGCGCGCGAGGTGCTGCTGCGGGTGAGCGACAATGGCCGCGGCTTCGACCTGGCGAAGAAGCTGCACAGCGGCCTGGGCCTGGCCATCCTGCGCGAGCGGGCGAGCGAGATCGGGGCGCGGCTGACGATTGACAGCACGCCAGGCGCGGGCACAACGGTCATCCTCCACTGGCAGGCGCCCGATGGCTAATACCATTTTAGATTCTGGATTTTAGATTTTGGATTGCCACGCTGGGCAGCACAACGCCTAAAACCGCTTCAAGCAATAACGAAAACAACACACCTTATGCCTGCTACATCCACTATCACACCGACTGCGCCGCGCGAGCGGGGCCTGGGCTACGCCCTGACCGGAGGTCTGGTTATCACCGCCATCGCCGTGGCGATTGGCGTCCTGCTCTTTGCCGGACTCTTGCTGGCCACACGTGGCCCGAGCGCTCCTGAACTGCTTCCCGCCGAGGTGCAACTCTATGCGGCCACGACCCCGAACATCGGCGGCGTGGTCGAGGTTGAGCAACTGCGTCGCGTGCTCCGCGACGGGCTTGGTGTGCCTGAACCGGCCTCCCTCACGACGGCCGTCGAAAGCCTGCTCGGCGTCAATCTGCGCGAACACGTCGGGCCATGGCTGGGCAGCGACATCGTAGTAGCGGTGCGCGGCGCCGACCCGGCGCAACTGCAGGGCGCCGATCCCGGCGCGGCCCTGTTGCGCCACGCCGAGGTATTGTTTCTCTTCGCCTCCCGGAACGACCCTCAGGCCCAGGTCTTCCTCGACAGGCACCGCGCGGCCCGCGAGGCTCGCGGCGACAGCATCGCCACCCGTGAGCACAATGGCGTAACGATCTACTACGCCGAGGGCAACGAAGCCAGTCCGATCGCTGCGTTTGCTCTGCTCCACCACTACGTGGTCTTTTCCAACAGCCTGGCTGCGGTCGAGCAGCTTGCCATGGCCGATGCTGAAAGCAGGGAGAGCCTGGCGCACGCCCCGAGCTTCACCCGCTTCCAGGAGCACAGGGCAGCCGCCCACAGCGGGGCGATCTACACCGATGGCACTCCCGCCGCCGAGGCTGCCCGGGCGGCGTTACGTGAGCTGCTTGTAGACTTGAGGTAATGCCACCTGCCTGAGTATATGGGGAAGCCGGGTTTCCCCATATCCCTGCCCATCGGAGAGGGTAGAGCGTAGCTCTCCCAGGAACAAGCCAGTCTTCATACGTGTTCATCGGCAGCCACGGAAGCGGGCCGGCTGGCGGCTGCCACGATCCGTTGCAGGTACTGCTGCCAGTTGGCCTGATTGGCGCGGGTGATCCGGCGCACGGCATCAATGTCGCCGCTCTCGCCGGCCTCGTAGGCCGCCGCCAGTGACTCCTGAAAGGTGCGGGCCAGATCGGCCACTGCCCGCCGTAATTCGCTGTTCATCTGTCGCTGACGCTCCAGTTGCTCCTGCAACCAGGCGTTGAGCCGCTCCAGTTCGGCGATCCGTTCCTCGGGGGACATAGGCGTGGCGCTCCTCAACTTCATCTCGACGGGGCGAAGGGCTGCGCCCCTCTGCGCCTCAGCAGCCTCGTTGCATTCCTAAGCAAAAACGCCCCACCTGCGACTCAGGAAGGGCGTGCCGTGCGTGGCGGGGAGAGCGAGATTCGAACTCGCGAGGGCTTTTTACACCCTACTCGTTTTCGAGACGAGCACGTTCAACCACTCCGTCATCTCCCCGGACGCCACGGTTTATTATACGCGGTTGCAGGGTTGCGTCAAGGTATCAGACGCCTTTGCGGCTGCGCCACACACTGAGGTGAACATAGGGGGAAACCGGGTTTCCCCATCCCCTGCCGTGGGGGCGGCAAGCCCTCCCCACCGGGAGGGTTTGGGAGGGCTGCGCCCTCCCAAGAACAAGAATATTTTCATTCTGGGGTTGTGCGCCCCGCGCATGACCGTCTGATGTGAAAATATGGGGAACCCGGGTTTCCCCACCTGTGGTTCGACAAGCTCACCACAGGCGGTGAGCCTGTCGAACCGTACCCCTGCCTGTGGGGGCGTCAGCCGCTCCCACCAGCGGTTGAGAATTGGGGAAACCGGGTTTCCCCATTCCCCTGCCCATTGGGGCGCCAGCCGCTCCCACCAGCGGTTGGGACAGGGGGAACCCGGGGTTCCATTCCCCTCCCTGTGGGGCGCCTGCCGCTCCCACCAGCGGTTGGGAACTGGGGAAACCGGGTTTCCCCACGCCCCTCCCTGAGGGGAGGAGCCCGGTTCCCTCCCCCAGCGGGGGAGGGTCAGGGAGGGGGTTAGCCCTCCCACGGTTGCATGCTGGCGTTGTGCGCCATGCGCATGACCGTCTGAGGTGAAAATATGGGGAAACCGGGTTTCCTCATCCCCCTCCCTGTGGGGCGTCAACCGCTCCCACCAGCGGTTGGGACAGGGGGAAACCGGGTTTCCCCAATCCCTGAGGGGAGGGTTTCCTCTCGTGTGCGGCGCAGCCGCGCGGGGGTCTACGGCGTAGAGGCAGGCGGCTGGACCTCGGACTGCGCCGGTGGCGTGACGACGGTTGACGTGTCGCCCATGCGATTGAGCAGCAAGGTCAGATCGGTATTTGGATCGACAAACCAGATGTTCCCGTTGTCCAGCATCTGGACCATCAACTCGCGTTTCCGCAACTCAAACAACTCGGGATTCTCGCGCCAGTAGCGCCCCTCGATGGCCCGCACCTGAGCCTCACGATTGGCCGCCTCGAGGGCTGCCGCTGTCTTGCCGCGTTCGCGGGTCAGGGCCACCTGGGCCTCCTGCTCGGCCTGGAACAGGTTGTTGGCCTGCTGGGCTTCGATCTGCTCCCGCCGCTTCTGCTCGGTCTCGATCTGCACCTCCAGGTTGGCCTTCTCGGCCAGCAGGCGCGCATACTCCTCACCAACCTTGATGTCAAGCACTTTCACGTCGTAGATCTGAATGTAGAGTTGCTCGCTGGGGCTGCGCCGCCCGGCTTCACTGGTGGTCAAAAACTGGCGAATGCGTGACGCAAAGCCACCCCGATCCGAGAGCGCTTGATCGAGGGTGAACTGTGTACTGGCGCTCTTGAGCGCGTCGTTGATATAGCCATCGAGCGGCTCGATCAACTGCTCATCGCGCACACCGATCTCGCCGTAACTGGCTCGCAATGCCTCGGGGCTGGTGAGCCGGCTGTAATCCACCTGGATATCAATGTCGTAGAGTTGCTTGTCGCTACTGGCGACGTTCTGCGAGATGGTGCGGGTTTGCCGACGCACGTTCACCACCTCGATGGTCGTAAAGGGAGCAAAGGGCCGAAAGAAAATCCCCGGCTCCTGGACACCCTCAACGCGACCCTGGGTCACAATGATCCCCCGCTCGCCTTCGTTGACCTGGGCGAACTTCATGGTTGAGAGACCCAGTCCCACAATCACCAGGATCAGCACCGCCATGGCGATCAGCCCCGTCCAGGCGCGTGAACCACGCGCCCCACTCTGCTGAGTGGTCATGCTCTGGCTCCTTCGTCACTGTCGCAATCCACGCGGCTGCGCCGCACCCAATGGGAATGAACAAGTTCGTTCCGGGGAGGATCGCGCCCTTCCCAACCCTCCGTCCAGGCAGGGGGCGCGGTTCGATGTGCTCACCGCCAGAGTGGGGAAACCGGGTTTCCCCGCTTTACGCTTCTGCCTTGCTCACTCCTGTTCAGGGGCGGACAGAGCGTATAGGCGCCGACGGGCGTGATGGCGTTGGGATGCGCTGGTTGGTCCTCACCCCCGGCGAGCCACGCGCGGGGGCGTTCCAATGGGATACAAGCCACGTTGGCGCGGATGTTCCGTCCGCCCTTAACTCACTCCTGGTGGTCAAACGGTGAACGTGCAGCGTTTCGCAGTATGCCCGCCCGGTCTGAGGCTTCGTGAGCCACACCTCTCATTATACGTGCCGGGTGTAACGAAAGTTGCCCGGGTGAGCAGGGCCGATGCAACGCAGGCACGTTTGGCGCTCACCTCCGCCCCCCGCGCCTTTCACGGGTAGATTTTTTGGGCCCTGATCGTTTCTCGCAACGCGAAGCGCCCGCCACTTGCATGGCGGGCGCGCGAAAGACTTTCGGAGAGAAGCTCGAGCGTGGAAGGCAGGCCTTCCAGGAAAACACCGTGGTGGCGCTGCAAGCGCAGCCTGAAAGCATGTCGCCGTCCGAACGCTGCTCAGCTTCAACGCCGGAGCGACTGCTCCGCGCGCGCGCGGTCGGCTTCGGAAAAGCCAAGCGCCTCGGCGACGATGTACAGTGGGCGGCCTTTCACCTCGTCGTAGATCCGTCCCACGTACTCACCGATGATCCCCAACGAGATAAGCTGCACGGCGCCGATGAACAGCACACTGGCCAGGGTTGAAGCCTGACCGTAGAAGGCGGCCTCCTGGGGATCGGGGCTGCCAAGACGCATAACGAAGACGACCAGGATGAAGATCAGGCTCAGGGCGGCCACGATGAAGCCCAGGTACGTAGCCAGTTGGAGCGGCAGGTAGGAGAAGCTGGTAATGCCATCAAGGGCAAACTTGAGCATCTTGCGGAAGGGGTACTTGGTGCTGCCAGCCTTGCGGGCGTGGCGAGTGTAACTGACGCCCGTGCTGCGGAAGCCGACCCACACCGACAGCCCGCGCATGAAGCGATGATGCTCGCGGATGCGGTTCAGCGCATCTACCACCTTCCGGTCCATCAAACGGAAGTCGCCCGCGTCAACCGGGAGTTCAACATTCGTAATTCTGGCGATCAAGCGGTAGAAGGCCGATGCCGTAGTGCGTTTGAACCAGGTCTCACCTTCGCGTTCCTCACGCACGGCGTAGACCACTTCGTAGCCCTCGCGCCATTTCGCGATTAACTCGGGGATGACCTCGGGCGGGTCCTGGAGATCAGAGTCGATCACAATGACAGCGCGGCCCCGGGCATAATCCGTACCGGCGGTGATCGCCAGTTGGTGGCCAAAGTTACGCGAGAAGTTGATCACCCGGACACGGGCATCACGCTCGTGGATGGCGCGCAGGATCATCCCTGAGCGGTCACGGCTCCCGTCGTTGACCAGCACCAGTTCAAACGGCTCACCCAGGGGTTCCAGGGCAGCGATGGTGCGCTGGCAAAACTCCTCAATCAGTGCCTCTTCGTTAAACACCGGGGCCACAACCGAGAACGTCGGCGGTCCAGCCTCGGTGGTAAGCTGTAGTTCCGGGGCTACTTCGGTGACCAATGACATTGCGGGTTTTCCTCCGACTTTTTGGGTTGTTTTCTGGTCGTACTCTCGTGGCTTCGCCGTACACGACAGGGAGGTATGAGGTTATTCGTGGGGGGCTGCGCCCTCGCACACCCGCCCGCTACAGTTTAAGGGCGGACAGAACATCCGAGCCAACGTGGCTTGTACCGCATTGGAACGCCCCCGCGCGCGGCTCTGGTCTCCCCTCTCCAGCGTAGCTGGAGAGGGGGAGGGGGTGAGGACCAAGCAGCGCATCCCAACGCCATCACGCCCGTCGGCGCTCATACGTTCTGTCCGCCCCTGAACCCGCTACATCGGGGCCACGCGCGCCATCCCACATCCCCCGCCAGGCCAGAGTCGCGCCGTTCTTCCGCGTCCGCCCGCCAGGCCGGGGCCGCTCTCACGTGGTCACACCTGCCCGCGAGGGTTCCCCGCTGCTCCGCTCAGTGGCGCGCAATCGCGAGCGGCTGGAGTTCGTCCCAGTTGGGACCGGCTTCGACATCAACGGCAAGGGGCACATGAAGCTCGTACACGTGCTCCATCACCTCGGCCACCAGACGCGCGGCCGTCTCCACTTCAGCTTCGGGCGCTTCGAGGATCAGCTCGTCGTGCACCTGGAGCAACAGGCGGGTCGCCAGGCCGCGCTCTTGAAGCCGGCGATGGACGTTGATCATGGCGATCTTCATCAGATCGGCGGCGGTGCCCTGAATAGGGGCATTGATCGCCTCGCGCATCGCCGCCTGGGCGCGCGGGCCTCTGGCCTCGCGCATCAACTCGGGGAAGTGGCGCCGGCGCCCGAACAGAGTGCTCACGTAACCGGTCCGACGAGCGTGATCCAGGGTAGTGTCAATATAGGTACGGATGCCGGGGAAGCTGGCGAACACGCCGTCAATCAGGGCCTGGGCATCGGCGCGTTCCAACCCCAGGCGCTGGGCCAGCCCGAAGGCGCTGATCCCGTAGATAATGCCAAAGACCACCGTCTTGGCAATACGGCGCTGGTTCTTATCCACCTGGTCTTGCGAGACGCCAAAGAGCCGCGCGGCGGTAGCGGCGTGAATATCGCGGCCGGCGCGAAAGGTTTCGACCAGCGCTGGATCGCCGGTGATGTGGGCCAGTACGCGCAGTTCAATCTGCGAATAGTCGGCGGCGATGAACTGGTGGCCGGGCGCGGCCACAAAGCCGCGCCGGATCTCGCGGCCCTCCTCGGTACGCACGGGGATGTTCTGCAGGTTCGGCGAGTCAGAGGACAGGCGCCCGGTAGCTGCGCCGATCTGGTTGTACGAGGTGTGAATGCGACCGGTGCGCGGATTGACCAGGGTTGGCAGCGCGTCAACGTAGGTGCTCTTCAGCTTGGTAAGCTGGCGGTAGCGCAGGATGCTTGCGGCGATAGGGGCCAGGGGCGCAAGCTGCTCCAGCACCTCGGCGGTGATCGAGTAACCGCCGTTTTTCAACCGGCTCAACCCGAGGGCCTTCGGATCGAGCCCGAACTTGCCGCTCTCGAAGAGCACCTGGTTGAGCTGTTGCCCCGAGTTGATGTTGAACGGTTCGCCGGCCTGGGCGTAGATCTCGGCCTCCAGGGCATTGATGCGCGCCTCGAGGCTGGCGCCCAACTGGCGCATATAGGCCACGTCGAGCAAGATCCCCGCCCGCTCCATATCGGCAAGCACCGGTATCAGGGGCAACTCCAGACGGGTAAAGAGTTCGCCGAGGCGATCGTAGCGGGCAAGCTCTGCCTCGAGCGCCGCCTTGAGCCGCAGGGTGAGATCAGCATCGGCGGCGGCGTAGGGGGCGGCCCGTTCCACCGGCACCTCGGCGAAGCTGCGCTGATCGCGCCCCCGGCCAATCAGCTCCTCGATGGGGGTGGGCGGCTCGGGGAGGCGCAACTCGAAGAACGCGAGTTCCTTCAGCCCGACGCGCTGCCTGCCGAGTAGCGCCGCCGCGATCATGGTGTCGAAGGCCAGCCCGCGCACCACGATCCCTTCCGTCATTAACATCTCAAGGTCGAACTTGGCATTGTGGGCATACTTGGCCCTGGAGGGATCTTCAAAGAACGGGCGCAGGGCGGCGAGCGTCTGGGCGCGGGGCAACTGGGGGCCGCTGTGGTGGCCGATGGGAACGTACATCGCCACACCGGGAGCGATGGCCAGCGAAATGCCCACCAGATCGCTGCCGAAGGGCCGCAGGCCAGTGGCCTCCGTGTCGAAGGCAAAGGCCGGGGCAGCAGTGAGGCGCGTTACCAGATCGGCCAGGTCGGCCTCGGTGGCGATGAGCCGGTACTCGCCGTAGCTAACCGGAGCCGGCGCCGGGGCCACTGCGGGCGAATCGAGCTCGAAGAGCGGCAACTGCTCTGCGCCGCTGCGTTCGAGGGGCGCGGGTGGTAAGGTCTCCGGCAGGGTGGCGGAGAACAGATCTTGCTGTACGACCGGCGGCGTGGCAGCGCCGTTGGCGGCGGGCAGACCCGGCACAGCAGCGCTCCCGGAAGATGGCGGCAACTTCTTGATCAGACCGGAACTGGCGCCGATCTCCAACTCCTGAAACAGGCGAATCACCGCCCCGCGATCATAATCGCGCACCGTCGCCGCCTGCAGGTCGAGCGTCACCGGGGCGTCACGAACAATCGTCGCCAGGCGTTTGCTGAACCCGGCTACTTCGCGTTGCCCCTCCAGCACCTTCTTGTAACGGTTGGGCACTTCGTCGAAGTGGTCAAACAGGTTCTCAATCGAGCCAAACTGCTTCAGCAAGGTAATGGCGCCCTTCTCGCCGATACCCTTGACGCCAGGGATATTGTCGCTCACGTCGCCCTTCAGGCCACGCAAGTCGGCCAGTTGGGCCGGAACCAGCCCATCGTAGCGCTCACGCACCTTCTCCAGATCATAGAGCGTGGTCGTGGTGCGGGCGCCGTAGGGATTGGCCAGGATGACACGCACGTGCTCGTCCACCAGTTGCAGCGTATCGGTATCGCCGGTCAGGATGAGCGTCTCGAGGCCCAGGGCCGTGGCCTGCCGGGCCAGGGTACCGATAACATCGTCGGCTTCGTAGCCCTCGGCAGTGTAGATGGGAATGTTCAGCGCCTGGACGAACTGCTTGATCCGCTCCAGTTGCGGCTCAAACTCCTCGGGAGTTTCCGCGCGGCCAGCCTTGTACTCAGCGTACAGATCATCACGGAAGGTGCGACCCACATCGAAGGCTACGGCCAGGTACTCCGGCTGCTGCTCCTGGAGCATGGTCAGTAGCATCTGGGCAAAGCCGAACACAGCGTAGGTCGGCTCGCCGCGCGATGAGCGCAGATCGGCCTCCTTGAGCGCATGAAATGCGCGAAAGGCCAGTGCGTGACCATCAATCAGCGCCAGTCGCTTGGGTTGCGGCATGCCGGCCCCTTCCGGTCAAAGCGGTCACTACCGGCAATTATACCATCGCATTGCTCAACGCCGCCTAAATAACGCCTTGCGCGCAGATGACAAGCCTGCAAGAGTCAGTTCACCGATACGTCTCTCCGACCCTGCCAGCGGTTAGAAACCGGGTTTCCCCGGGCCCCTGCCCTTTCAGGTGTAGAGTTTCTGGCGGATGTCGTCCTGATGCGCTGCTGGTCCTCACCCCCCTGCCCCCCTCTCCCTGAGCGGGAGAGGGGGGTATGTGGCTGACGCTGCGATACACCGGTTCTGCTGACGTGCCGCAACGCCAGATTCTGACTCCCTTCCCTGGCAGGAGAACGGGCAGGGGGGTGGGGTATGCGGGACCCAGGGGTTGCACCCCCTAAAAACTCTACACTTGAGAGGGGCCCCTGCCCCGGGGAGGGCGTAGAGACGCGGCACCGATGCGTCTCTACACGTATCATTCCGGCGTTGTGCGGCGCAGCCGCGTGAACGGCTAGCGTGAACATCGGGGAAACCGGGTTTCCCCGCCTGAGGTTCGACAGGCTTGCGTAGCTACGCCAACTCTGAACACATACCCACCACGAGACTGTTGACACTCCCGGTGTCTGCGAGTATACTTCCTCGCGTTCACGCACCTGCGAAATCCGCCCGATCCACGCCGAACGATAGGTCCCTTGCGTGTGGGCGGGCCATGGGTTTGCTGCGCAGCCTTTCGGGAAGCTATGGGGCGAGATCAGGTTTCCCCGCCGGCCCTCCAGGCGGCTGCGCCGCACAACGCAGGATCAACAAGGGTTTGTTCGCGCCAGGGCGCAGCCCTCCCAAACCCTCCCACCAGCGAGGGAAGTGGGGAACCCCGGTTTCCCCACCCCCCGACCGCCGTTGGGGCGCCTGGCATCCCCGTGAACAGGAGCGGAGGGAACCCCGGGTTCCCTACGTTCACGGTAGACGGTTATGCGCATGGCGCACATCGCCGCGATGACCATGGGGCATCTCTGGGAGGGCCGCCCCCTCCCTGGCCCTCCCCCGCTGGGGGAGGGAACCGGGCGCCTCCCCGCGGGGGGAAGGTCGGGGAAACCCGGTTTCCTCGTATGTTCACCTCAGCCCTTCGTGAGAGACACAGGACGGCATAGCCCTTTCAAACCCTCCCGCGCAAGGTGCAGCTTTCATCCCGGTGGAGCGCAGGGCAACCGCGTGAGGGTCCTACAGGCTATTTCGATAGTTTCCAGATGCTAAGCCAGGCGTAAACTCACGCCAGGGATTGGGCATGGATAGCAGCCATAGTCATACAGGTCGGCGGCGCAGCGGAGCGCCCACAATCACTGCCAGCTTCACCGGTCCCATATGCGCCGGCTGCTACGCCTGAGCGCTTCGTGGTCACTGTCCCCGGTGCGGCCTGGCCCACCGGGTTTTTTGTGCCCTCCCGGGCCAGGCAGTGGCGTTCCCTCCGCCGAAGGTGTTACGCGGGCTGGCGCCGGCGCGCAAGGCGCATCGGCCCCGCGGGTAGTGGCCCTGGCCGCCATCCGCATGGAGGGAGCGAAGTCATGACCACAGTTCCAACCACCAGTGTCGAGACCATTCACCGCCTGATCGCCACGCAGCAGTGGCCCCGGGTGCGCGCGGCGCTGGCAGTCTGGCCTGAAGCCGAGATCGCCGATCTGTTGCTGGAACTGGCCCCCACCGAGCGGGTGCTGGTGTTTCGCCTGTTGCCACGCGCAGTCTCGAGTGAGGTGTTCGCGCATCTCAATTCCGACGATCAAAACGACCTGCTCGCCCAACTCACCAGTGAGGAAACCAGGCATCTGCTCGCCAGCCTGACCCCCGATGATCGTACCCAACTGCTCGAAGAATTGCCGGGCCAGGTGACGCAGAAACTGCTCAACCTGCTGGGTCCTGACGATCTCCGCGAAGCGCGGCAACTCCTCGGCTACCCCGAGGAGAGCGTGGGCCGCCTGATGACCCCCGACTATGTCGCCGTGCGCCCGGATTGGACTATCGCGCGCGCCCTGGAGCACATCCGCACTCGTGGCTCGGATAGCGAGACGATCAATATGATCTACGTCACTGACGAGCAGTGGCGCTTCCTCGACGCGCTCGACTTGCGGCGCTTTATCCTGGCCGATCCGCAACAGACCGTCGCAGAGATCATGGACTATGCCTACGTGGTGCTCTCGGCGTTCGATGATCGGGAGAAAGCGGTGCAGGCCCTGCGGCGCTATGACCTGCCGGCCCTGCCGGTGGTAGACTCGGGAGGCGTATTGCTGGGAATCGTTACCTTCGATGACCTGATCGACGTTGCTGACGAAGAGGCGACCGAAGACTTCCACAAGGGCGCTGCCGTGGCGCCCTTGCGCGGCAAATACCTGGAGACCAGGATCATCGAACTGGTGCAAAAACGGGCGCCCTGGCTGCTGGCGCTGGTGTTTGTCAACATCTTTTCGGGCGCAGCCATCGCCGCCTTCGAAGACACCATTGCCGCAGTGGTAGCCCTGGTCTTTTTTCTGCCCCTGCTGATCGATAGCAGCGGCAACGCCGGCTCCCAGTCGGCCACGTTGACCGTGCGCGCCCTGGCAATGGAGGAAGTGCGCGGGCGCGATTGGACCAGGCTGCTGCGCAAAGAGATCGTGGTGTCGGTCCTGCTCGGCCTGGCAATGGCCGCAGCGGTAGCGGTACTGGCCTACTTCCGCGCCGGCCCGGATATTGCTATGGTGGTTGCGCTCACGATGGGGCTGGTCGTCGTGGTAGGCAGCACCATTGGCACCGTGTTGCCCCTGCTCTTGCGGCGTATGGGCCTCGACCCCGCCACGGCGAGCGGGCCGCTGATCACCTCGCTGGCCGACATCTCGGGGGTCGTGATCTATTTCTCACTGGCAACCTGGCTCCTTGGTCTGGAGTCCTGAGGTGAACATAGCCCGCCCGCGGGAGAGTTTGGGCGTAGGGGCGCGGCGCCGCCGCGCCCCTACCCCCTCCCAGGAAACAACCCGCCAGCGGGGAGGGTTTGGGAGGGCTGCGCCCTCCCAAGAACACACATTTTCACTCTGGTGTTGTGCGGCGCAGCCGCATGGATGACTGAGGTGAACATACGGGGAAACCGGGTTTCCCCGCACGCCTCCCTGAGGGGAGGGTTGAGGAGGGCAAAGCCCTCCCGGGAACTCTCAAGCACAACACACCCGGAGACGCGCATGGCCGCAACCCGCAGGATCTTTACTCCCACTCCCTCCGACCGGCCCCGGATCACCGGCGCCGACCTGACGATCCTGCTGATCGTCGCCGGTTTGCTCGCGCTGGCGGTGTGGCTGGCGCAAACCGCGCCCATCGAGGTGCGCGGCCCGGCGATCAGCCTGGCGCCAACGGCGTTGCCCTACTACGCCATGCTCTCGGTGGGGCGCATGGCCGCAGCCTATGCGCTCTCGCTCATGTTTACCCTGGTTTACGGCTACATTGCCGCGTACAATCCACAGGCCGAACGCTGGATGCTGCCGCTCCTCGATGTGCTGCAGAGCGTGCCGATCCTCTCCTTCCTGCCGGTCGTCCTGCTCAGTCTCAGCGCCGTGCTGCCCGAGCGTGTCGCCGTCGAGCTTGCCGCGATTGTGCTAATCTTCACCAGCCAGGTCTGGAACATGACCTTTGCCTGGTACCAATCGCTCAGCACGGTGCCCGGCGACCTGCGCGAGGCCAGCGCGATTTTTCGCTTCTCTCCGTGGCGACGGTTTACAACTACCGAACTGCCCTTCGGCGCCCTGAGCCTGATCTGGAACAGCATGATGAGTTGGGCCGGCGGCTGGTTCTTCCTGATGGCCGCCGAGATCTTCACCCTGGGCGACCGCGACTTTCGCCTGGCCGGCCTGGGGGCTTATTTGCAGACCGCCGCCGACGCTGGCGATCTGGTCGCCATTGGCTGGGGCCTGCTAACCCTCGTGCTGGTGATCGTGGCCCTTGACCAGTTAATCTGGCGACCATTGCTGGCCTGGGCCGAGCGCTTCAAGATCGAGCAAGTAGAGAGCGATACGCCCAGCGTGTCGTGGTTCTACGAACTGCTGCAGCGGGCGGCATTCCCGCGACTGATCGGGCGCCTGTGGGAGCCGCTGAACCTGGCGATTGACCGGATGATGATCGGCGAACCCGCACCCATCCGCACTGCCAGCGCCGCGACGCCAGAGCGTTCGCCGGTTACCTGGCTGTTCATCGGGGTCGTTGCGGCGCTGGCCCTGGGGGGCGCGTTTCTGGGCGGGCGGCTCCTGGTGCAGGTGCCGCCCGCGCAGTGGCTCAGCATTGCCCTGGGCGTCGGCACGACGTTGTTGCGCGTGTCGGCTGCCCTGGTCATCGCCCTGCTCTGGACGGTGCCGGTGGGCGTGTATATCGGCACCCATCCCCGGGCCGCGGCGGTGCTTCAGCCGCTGGTGCAGATCGTTGCTTCGATCCCCGCCACGGCTCTCTTTCCGGTGCTGGTGCTGGCGCTGCTGAAGGCTCCCGGTGGGCTGAACCTGGCCGCCGTGCTGCTGATGCTCCTCGGCACCCAGTGGTACCTGCTCTTCAATGTCATCGCCGGCGCCGCCGCGCTGCCCCAGGATCTGCGCTACACCAGCGACCTGTTGCAACTCTCGGGCTGGATGCGCTGGCGCGTGCTGATCCTGCCTGCCCTCTTCCCCTACCTGATCACCGGTATGATTACCGCCAGCGGCGGCGCCTGGAACGCCAGCATCGTCGCGGAATACGTGGTGTTTGGAGGCGCAACCTATGCCACCCTGGGGGTGGGCGCGCTGATCACCTCCGCCACTGCCGCTGGCGATTACCCTGGCCTGCTGGCGGCGACCCTGGCTATGGTACTGACCGTGGTGGCGATCAACCGCCTGGTCTGGCGACGGCTCTACCGGCTGGCTGAGACGATCTACCGCATGGATTGACGCACAAGGAGCGAGTAATGAGCGCCTCTCGAACCCCGGCGCTGGTGGAGGTGCGCGGCGTGGCCCAGCGTTACGGGCGCGGCGACAAACGCTTTACCGCCGTAGAAAACATCAGCCTGAGCCTCCGCGAGGGCGAGTTCGTGGCCCTCCTCGGCCCCTCGGGCTGCGGCAAGAGCACCCTGCTGCGGATCATCACCGGCCTGAACGCGCCGAGCGAAGGCACGGTGCTCTACCGCGGCGCGCCGCTGCGCGGGGTCAATCCCAGAGCCACCATCGTCTTCCAGACCTTCGCGCTCTTCCCCTGGCTGACAGTCGAAGAAAACGTCGCCGTGGCCCTGCAGGCCCGCGGCGTGGCGATCGAGTCGGCCCGCGCCCGCGCCGTTGAATTGATTGACCTGGTTGGTCTCGATGGCTTCGAGCAGGCCTACCCCCGCGAACTGTCGGGTGGGATGCGCCAGAAGGTCGGTATTGCCCGCGCGCTGGCCGTGGACCCGGAGCTGCTCTGTCTCGACGAGCCGTTCAGCGCCCTCGATGTGTTGAGCGCCGAGACCCTGCGGGGCGAGGTGCTTGAACTGTGGACCGGCGGCCAGTTGCAGATCCGCGCGGTGCTGATGGTCAGCCACAATATCGAAGAGGCGGTCTTTATGGCCGACCGGATCGTGGTGATGGACAAGGGGCCGGGGCGGATCGTGGCCGAGGTGGCGGTGAATCTGCCCCATCCGCGCGACCGCAAATCCGACGCCTTCGCCGCCCTGGTCAACCGGGTCTACGCCCTGCTTATGGGCCAGACCCAACCGGAGGAGATCGAGTTCGGCACCGAACCGGGACAGGCCGGTGTCACCCGCGCTCTGCCCCTGGCTCCGGTGACGGCACTGGCCGGGTTGCTCGAGCACGCCAACGCGACCCCCTACGAGCGTGACGAAATCGCCCAGTTGCGGGAGGATCTGGGTCTCGATCTCGACCACCTGCTCCCCCTGATCGAAGCAGCCGAACTGCTGGGCTTTGCGCGGGTGGAGAGCGGGGCGCTGATCCTCACGCCGCTCGGCGAGGCCTTTGCCGAGGCCAGCATCCTCGCCCGCAAAGAGATCTTTGCCACCCGCCTGCGGCGCCTGCCTTTCTTCCGCTGGATGCTGCGCATGCTGCGGGCTGCCGGCGACCAGGCCCTGCGCTGGGAAGTGCTGCTTACCGCGCTGGAGCGTGACTTTCCCCCGGAAGAAGCCGAACGCCAACTGGACATCGCCAGCGAGTGGGGGCGTTACGCCGAACTCTTCGCCTACGATGATACCGAAGGGGTCTTCTTTCTGGAGAGCCAAACAGCAGCAGCGCCGGCAGGGGCGGAAGAGCGCTGATTCAGCCTGTCAATAACCTGTTCGTGGGAGGGCTGCGCTCTCCCGCACCCTCCCCTGGGCAGCTTTCAGGTGTAGAGTTTTTGTCGGATGTCGTCCTGATGCGCTGCTGGTCCTCACCCCCCTGCCCCCCTCTCCCTGAGCGAGTTCAGGGGAGGACAGAACATATGGGCGACGACGGGCGTTCTGGCGTTGGGATGCGCTGGTTGGTCCTCACCCCCTCCCCCTCTCCAGCTTCGCTGGAGAGGGGAGACCAGAGCCGTGCGCGGAGGCGTTCCCATGCGGTATAAGCCACGTTGGCTCGGATGTGCTGTCCGCCCTTGAACCTGAGCGGGAGAGGGGGGTATGTGGCTGACGCTGCGATACACCGGTTCTGCTGACGTGCCGCAACGCCAGATTCTGACCCCCTTCCCTGGCAGGAGAAAGGGCAGGGGGGCGGGGTATGCGGGACCCGGGGGTTGCACCCCCCAAAAACTCTACACTTGAGAGACCCCCCTGCCCCCCTCTCCCTGAGCGGGTTTAGGGGCGGACAGAACGTATGAGCGCCGACGAGCGTTTTGGCGTTGGGATGCGCTGGTTGGTCCTCACCCCCTCCCCCTCTCCAGCTTCGCTGGAGAGGGGAGACCAGAGCCGTGCGCGGAGGCGTTCC
>FWPV01002578.1_pt1 | contig 44053 bp, 43 predicted proteins | sample 2228371 | NCBI WGS metagenome assembly FWPV01 (sample SAMEA103939776, study PRJEB20133) | metagenome
AACATGCTTTGTACTTGCATGGTGTTACTGCCCCACTTTAAATTTGACCGGGCTTGCGGCCCGTGAGCAATTCGGCCACATGCAACACCTGTGTGTTGTCGCCCATGCGGCGCAAACGGCCTTCAATATTCAACATACAGCCCAGGTCGCCCAACACCACAGCCTGTGCGCCAGTGGCTTGTACCTGCTCGCACTTGTCGGTACAAATTGCGCTGGAAACCTCACCATACTTCAAGGCAAATGTGCCACCAAAACCGCAGCACTGCCGACTGTCTTTCATTTCAAGAATTTCAACGCCACCCATTTTGCCAATCAAGGTACGGGGTTGATTCTGCACACCCAACTCGCGCAGCCCACTGCAAGAATCGTGGTAGGTGACCTGTTTAAGCTCGCTCACCCCAAGTTTGACCTTGTCCACGCCCAGCACATTGACCAAAAAGTCAGTGAGCTCGTAGGTGCGTGCAGCCAAACGAGCCGCGCGCATTTTCAAATCCGGGTCGTTCTTGAACACTTCGGTGTAATGGGTTTTTGTCATGCCGGCACAAGAGCCCGATGGAGCAACCACGTAGTCAAACTGCTCGAACTCAGCCAGCCATTTTTGAGCCAGCTTGTGCGTACTGTCCTGATCGCCTGAATTCCAGGCGGGTTGACCGCAACAAGTTTGCGCCTGAGGCACCACTACCTCACAACCGGCCGACTCCAGTAACTCCAGGGTTGAAAAACCGATAGAGGGCCGCATGGAATCCACGAGGCAAGTAACAAACAAACCGACGCGCAAGGCAATTCCCCAAAATGTCTAAAAACCAGTTAAGTGTATGCAGCATGCCGCTTTCCAGCCAGTAGTGATAACCATAACGAGTGACGTATTTCACAATATGGTTTAAACTTTGCACCGGATGAAAAGGAACTACCCCGTATGAGCGAAGAGTCGATTGGACGCACCAGTATTCAGGTGATTGAGCGAATGATGCAACTTTTGGACGCCTTGGCCGAACACCAAGATCCCGTTGCATTGAAAGACTTGGCCCGCGACACCAAACTACACCCCTCCACTGCCCATCGCATTTTGAATGACCTGGTGGCTTGCCGACTGGTTGACCGCACCGATCCGGGCTTGTATCGATTAGGCATGCGGCTGCTTGAGCTTGGTAACTTGGTGAAAGCGCGACTGAACGTACGAGATGCCGCGCTTGAGCTGATGCGAAAATTACACCGCCTGACTGGCCAAACCGTGAACCTGTCGGTTCGGCAAGGCGATGAAATTGTGTACGTGGACCGCGCCTACAGCGAACGATCAGGCATGCAGGTGGTACGTGCCATCGGAGGCCGTGCGCCCTTACACCTGACATCGACCGGCAAGCTTTTTCTTGCGAATGAATCACCAGAGAACTTGAAGCTTTACGCCGAGAGAACCACTTTGCGTGGCACTACGCTGAACAGTCTGACCACGTTTGAAAAGCTGGAAAAGGAACTGTTGCTGGTGAGAACTGAAGGATTCGCACGTGACAACGAAGAACTTGAAATGGGTGTTCGTTGTATGGCGGCGGGTATTTACGACGATTCATCGAAACTGATTGCCGGTTTGTCTATTTCTGCACCGGCAGATCGCATTCAGGAAGACTGGCTGCAAGAATTGATTCATACAGCGCAACGAATTAGCGCATCGCTGGGCTGGCAAGGGCGAGTTACCCCACCCAGCGGTCGGTTCCGACTGTAATTTTATTTTGTCACGTACGCTGCCGTGCTGGGCGCCACTGCCATCACATACTCGCGAATACGCTCTGCGTCAGCAAACCTGGCCTGAGAGCCCAATGCATCCAGCAACACGATCACCAAGTTACGATCGCCCACTTTGGCTTTCATCACCAGGCAACGCCCGGCTTCGTTAATGAAGCCAGTTTTTTGAACCTGGATATCCCATTCCTTGTTTTTGATCAGGCGATTGGTATTTCTGAAATTCAGCTGACCTTTGCCTGACTGCACAGAAAATTGCGGATCAGTCGAAAACTGGCGGATCAAAGGAAAACGCTGCGCGTGCAAAATCATGCGGGCCAAATCATTGGCGCTTGATTTATTTTCAACAGAAAGACCGGTGGTTTCGGCAAAGTTGGTATTGAACATGCGCAGCGAAGCCGCCCGACGGTTCATTTCAGCCACGCATGCAGCCAAACCTCCTGGGTAACTGCGACCCAAGGCAGATGCAGCTCGGTTTTCGGAGGCCATAAGCGCAAGGTGAATCAGTTCGCGACGTGTAAACTCGCTGCCAGGCTTCAAGCGCGACCGGGTGTTTTTGTAGTAGTCGATGTCTTCAGTGGTGATCGTAATGACTTCATCCAGATCAAGCGCTGCTTCAAGCGTGACCACGACAGTCATGATCTTGGTGATCGATGCGATTGGAACCACCGCCGAGGGATTTTTGGCATAAAGTACTTCGAGCGAGTCTGCGTCGGCCACCAAGGCCACCGAACTGTTCAACGACAGCGGGTCATGCGCTTCTTTTAGATTTGCCCGTTCAGACTGGCCGGGGGCGGCGTGTACAGCGGGGCTTGACACCATAGATAAAGCAAGGAGTGTTGAGCCAAGTAATGCTTTGTAGATCATGGTGTGTTGTCTTTATTATTCAAACGAATGTTTTGTTGGATTCTACGCAGAATTGGGTTAACCGCCAAGGCCCCAGATCGAGTGATAACAGGGTTTTATGCCATCTAATTCGAGCGATTTCTTAAATCTACCAGTTCAATGTAGTTTTTGCGGTCTCTTGATGGCAGTGGGCATAATCGGCCAAGCGCTTGATTACCCCAAGTTGTAAATCAGTTAAGTGTTCAAGATCAGGAAAATATCCCCCTGCCATGACTGCGGCCACGGGCAAATTGCGTTTTTGCGCCCATTGCAGCACCACTTGATCGCGCTGCCGAATACCCTCGTCGCTCAAGGCCAATTTGCCCAAGCGGTCCGCTTCGTGTACGTCAAGCCCCGCCACATACAACACCATATTTGGCGTAAATCGTTGGCTGATCTGGTTCAATGCCCTTTCCAGTTGCGTGAGGTATTCTTCATCGCGAGTTCCGTCGGGTAGCTCGATGTCCAGATCACTTTTTTCTTTTTGAAAGGGATAATTTTTCTCGCCGTGCATTGAAAAAGTAAACACGCTGTCGTCATTGCCCAGAATTTCAGCGGTACCGTCTCCTTGGTGCACATCCAGATCAATCACCAACACATTATTCCCGCGGCTTCGGGTATTGATCCTGGTTTGGTTTGTGTTTAACCACGCGATTGCGTCTGTTTGATAGACGCGTGCAGCCACGGCCAAATCATTGAACACACAAAAGCCGCCGCCTTTATTCCGCTTGGCGTGATGCGTACCCCCTGCCAAATTGACCGAAGCACCGTGTTGCAGCGCACTTCGAACAGCCGAGACAGTGGCGCCCACTGAACGACGTGAGCGCTCCACCATCCGTTCTGACCAAGGAAAACCAATGTCACGTTGTTCATCCCTGGAAACATTGCCGGTTTCAATTCGTTCAATGTAGTTGGGGCAATGCGCCAACGCCAATTGACCGGGCGTTGCTGCATTCGGCACAGAAAGCTTTATAAAGCAGCCACTTAAATGAACCTTATCGCGAAGGATTCGATACTTTTCCATGGGAAATCGATGCCCTTGGGGCAAAGGAAGAACGAATTCATCGGTATAAAAGGCTTCAATCATGGTTAATACAACAGAACGAACTTGATTTATTGCAATGCAACATTTTTGTTGACACGGGAGTTTTTTTTGGTAGAATTCAATTTGTGCACCGCATCAAACGGTGTCGAAAAATAACCCTAGTGGTACGAAACCTGACGGAGCAAACTATGATGATGACCCCCGAACAATTTCTTGACGTTCAAAAAGCCAACCTTGAAAAGATTCTGGGTCTTAGCCAGCAATCGTTCAGCAACGTTGAAAAAGTGGTTGAACTGAATCTTAACGCTGTTAAAGCTTACATGGAAGACAGTGTTGAGGCCGTAAAAGCCTTGTCTTCAGCCAAAGACATCCAGGAATTCGTTGCAGTGTCCACATCAGTGACCCAACCTTTGTCTGAGAAAGCAGTTTCTTACAGCAAAGACCTGTACTCCCTGTCTTCTGGTATCGCTTCTGAAGCGGCCAAGCTGGTTGAAGAACAAGTGTCTGAGAACAACAAAAAATTCGTTGAGCTGTTTGAATCAGCCAGCAAGAACGCACCTGCAGGTTCAGAAAGTGCCGTTGCACTGATGAAGTCAGCAATTACTGCAGCCAACACTGCTTACGACAGCGTAAGCAAGGCCACAAAACAAGCTGTTGAAATGGCAGAAGCCAACGTGGAAGCCGCAACCAAGGCAACCATTAAGGCCACTAACACAGCCACTACAAAGGCCCGCAAAGCAGCATAAGTCTGTTTTGCCCGTAAAGATGTCTCCTCGTTCCTCCTGGAACGAATTCTCAAAGCCTGCCCTCTTTTGTGGCAGGCTTTTTTTTATTTGATCAACTCAAATTCACAACGCATGCTTTCCAGTGTTTTCACCAATTCTGTAAATGCATTCGAAACTACTTCTTTTTTAGCAATATCGCCCCGAGCCTTCACCCCAAGCTCAATATGGCGTGCAAGCTTGTTGTCGCCCACACTGGGCAGGCTATACAGCTTGCAATCCGGAAATGCCGCTTCAAGTTGTTCCATCACTGGTGTAATTCTGGCCTCTGGTGTGTTGAACAGCAACAGGGCTTTCTTGTACTCAAGCTCTTGGTGATGAAACTGAAGGTACAGCGTATCGAGCACCCATTCAATCATGGGCCAAGCCATCACAGGAAAACCTGGGACAAAGTGGTGTTGCCCCACAGTGAACCCAGCAATCCGATTGTATGGGTTAGGTATCAGGCTGGCACCGGCCGGAAAATCAGCCATGCGCAGTCGAAACTCGTCCAGGGGCTGCCCACTTTCCTGGCAACGCTGGCGAATCAACTCCACCGCGCCTTCGTGGCGCACTACAGGCAAGCCCAACGCCTGTGCAGCTGCTTGCCGGGTGTGGTCATCTGGCGTGCCGCCAATTCCTCCGCAACTCAGTACGATGTGGTCGCTGGTAAACGAGCGTTTCAAGGTGTCGGTTAAAAACTCCCTGTCGTCGCCCACCATTTGAACCCAGGACAAATGCAGACCACGGGCTGTTAAACGTTCGATGACTGCTGGAATATGCTTGTCTTGTCGCAGACCCGACAAAATTTCGTCGCCCACTACGATCAAACCTATTTTGGGTACTGCCATTTTTTGCTCTTGTTTAGTTGGATTCAATCACGGGCATGTCGATGGTTTTGTCACTTCGAACTTGCACCAGGGAGCCCATGTAATGGCGGGTAAATGCCAAAGCCGACATCACGGGCATAATCAGTAATATTGGGGGTATGAAGCTTAAAAAGGCACACACCAAACCAATCAACCAGGCCGAGCTGCTGTCGCGCTTTTTGATTTCTTTCATCTCAAGTTTGGTGGCATGCCCGGCCAAAGAATCGAACCGCATCACAGCCATCAGCAAATAAGCAGTCAGCAAAATAGGCAATACAAATGCCATACCGGGAATCAGCCACAAGGGCAGCGTGACAATCCATGCGATCAGGAACACAACAACAGCTTTCAGAGTGACCCAAAGACTCATGACCATGCCCGAATCACCTTTCTTTTCGATGCCTTGAAACTCTCGCTCGGTCAGGTAATTGACCACAGGCGGCGTAACGTACAAACCTGCCAACAGTACAGCAGAAGTCGCAACAATCGGCCATAACAAGCCAAACACAGCCAAGGGCACCAAGATGAACTTCAGCCAACCCATGAATGCGGCGTCTGTGGCCAAGGCCTCGGCAGAAAAGTCAAACCCCAGATAGCCCAGAGCCCAAGTGGCTGCGCTGACCAAAGGATCAATCGACAACCAAATAACAACCAGCCAAAACACAGAAGCGATCGCCACAGATACCAAAGTCAACATCAGCATTTTCGGGCGAAATGAATCAACCAGCGCGTTAAACAGAATGGACATTGCGTTGTTCATCAATCTTCCTTTTATTGGTGTCGCCTTGCCATGGTCTCCCAGGCTTTTTGCAAACGCTTGACAGAAACCGGCATTCGCGTGCGAAGTTCTTGGGCAAACAGTGAAACACGCAGTTCTTGGAGTTGCCAGGCAAATTGGCTCAAGCTTTCATCTTCCTGACCTTTCAATTGTGAACTGGCACGGACCCAGTGTAATTGAAGATCCATGACATCTTTCATTAACTGCTTGTCTCGATCAATTGAATTACGTACCCGCTCCAGGCGAATTTGCGCAGCTTTCAAGTAGCGAGGGTAATGGGCGAGCTGCTCCCATGGTTTTTTCAGTAAAAAGCCCTTGGGCAACAGCCAGTTCAACTGGTTTTGGATGTCGGCCACACACTCGGGGAATGACTTGGACAAAGCCTGCAGCTTTTTATTCAACGCACTGTATTCAGTCAAAATAATCAAAACGATTTTCCCGATTTCCTGGGCAATCAGGTTCATCCGGCTTCTTGCTTCCTGCGCTTTAGTATTGAATTCCGCTTGCGTGGTGGGCAAGCCGGCGGCAAGCGCGCTGCGCATCAAAGTCAGCTTGATCCACTGCTGTTGCAGCTCTTCCGACGAACCCAGCGGCATGTACAGCATGGCCACCTTCTGAAAATCCAATAAATTCTTGGTCAGGTACTTCAATGGCTCTTTCAGGGCAATGTTGAACAAGCGAAGCACACCATCCAGGTGTACCTTGCGGGCAATGTCCTCTTCATCGAACACCTCAATAATGCAATGATCACCCATGTCTTTCAACGCCGGGTAACCAAAGAATGTTTGCCCGCCGCGCTTGATCTCAAGCATGTCAGGCAAACTGCCGAAGCTCCAGTCGGTGATCGGCTGATCGCTGAACCCACTACCAGCGGCAGCGGGGGATGGCTTTGTTGACACAGGCAAGGGCTTGCCTGTTGCAGACGGTTGTAAAACAGCGCTCGCCTGCCCTCCTACTTGGGCACGCACCTGCTCGACTACATCGGAACTTTTGAAACTTTCCTGCGCTTTGCGCCCCCACTCGGCCTTCAAGGCTGACAAACTTCGCTGCATGTCGAGTTGACGCCCGTGTTCATCCACCAGCTTGAAATTCATGAAGTGGTGCGGCGGCAGGGTTTCAATCCGGAAATCACTGAGCAATGGCCGTGCAGGTGTTTCATTGGCCACGAAATCGCGAAGGCGTTCCAGCAGTGGCTTGTCATACAGCTTGGAATCAAAATGTGCTTCAGCAAACTTTTCAGCAAACTGGGGCACTGGCACACAGTGACGACGAACTTTCTGCGGCAAGCTTTTCAGCAAAAGCAATGCCTTTTCTTTCAACATGCCGGGAACCAACCACTCGGTGCGGCCTGCGTTCACCTGATTCAGCAACATCAGGGGAATGGTCAGTGTGACACCATCGCGGGGGCTTCCGGGCTCGAAGTGATAAGTCAAGTCAAACGCCAAACCGCCCATTTCCAGCTTTTTAGGATAAAACTCGGTAGTAATGTCGCCCGCTTTCTTGCTCAGCAGGTCTTCCTTGTTCAGGTACAGCGCTGCAAGGTCTTCCTTGCTGGCTTGTTTCGCCCAATTTTCCAGGGTTTGCTGGTTGTACACACCGGCAGGCAGCTTGTCGTCGTAGAACTGGGCAATCAACGCCTCATCCACCAAAATATCCTGACGGCGGGCTTTGTGCTCCAGCTTTTCGAGGTCTTCAATCAACTTGCGGTTGTGAACATAAAACGGCACGCTGGTTTTGACTTGACCGGGCACCAAGCCTTCGTGAATCATCAAGCGGCGTGCATCAGCTTGATTAAACCTCGCCAAGCTCACGCGGCGTTGAGAATAAATGGGCAAGCCATAAATGGTGCCGGTTTCCAGGGCAATAGCCTGACCTGAACCTTTTTCCCAATGCGGATTGTTGTGGTTGCGTTTCACCAGGTGGGCACCCACCTTCTCGATCCAGTCAGGTTGAATTTTGGCCACACTGCGAGCATACAGGCGAGTAGTTTCAACAAGCTCGGCGGCCATGATCCATTTGCCGCCTTTCTTGAACAAATTCGACCCTGGATGAATCGAAAACTTGATGCTGCGCGCACCCAGATAGATCGGGTCGGTTTCATGTTTCAAACCAATATTGCCCAACAAACCCGCCATCAAGGACATGTGAATTTGATCGTATTCAGCCGCCTTGGTGTTCAACACCCATTTTTGATCCTTCACCATGGCGGTAAGCTGTTGATGAACTTCACCCCATTCGCGCAGGCGGTTCGCGGACAGAAACTTGCGCTGAAGCGTGTTTTTCATTTCACGATTCGTCAGCTCTTTTTCTTTTAAATCAATGTAAAACTTCCACAACTTTAGAAATGACATGAAGTCTGACTCAGTGTCATCAAACTGCTGTTGGGCGTTGTCAGCAGCCTCTTGCGCATCAATTGGGCGGTCACGCGGGTCTTGAATCGACAAAGCTGCAGCCAACACCAAGAGTTCGCGCAAGCAGCCCCGTTGGCTGGCTTCAAAAAGCATCCGGGCGATTCGGGGGTCGAGCGGCAACTTGGCCAGAGCCCGGCCTGTTTTGGTCAAATGCCCAGCATCGTCCAAGGCATTCAGTTCGCTGAGCAATTGATAACCATCTGCAATCGCCCGGCCCATGGGGCGCTGCAAAAATGGAAAATCCTCCACCTCGGTCAGGTGCAGGCTTTTCATCCTCAAAATAACGGACGCAAGCGAGGATCGAAGAATTTCCGGGTCTGTGTAATCGGCGCGGCCTGCAAAATCTGCTTCGGCATACAAACGAATGCACACACCGTTGGCAACACGGCCGCAACGCCCTGCCCGCTGGTTGGCCGAGGCTTTGGAAATCCGCTCCACCTGCAACATCTCAACTTTGTTGCGGTAGCTGTAGCGTTTCACTCGGGCAAGGCCCGAATCAATCACATAGCGAATGCCAGGTACCGTCAGCGACGTCTCAGCCACGTTGGTGGACAACACAATTCGCCTGCGGCCGCTCGGTTTGAAAATGCGCTCTTGCTCTTGTGCGGTCAATCTTGCAAACAGTGGCAAAATTTCCAGCGTTTGCCGCATGTTTTTATTCAGGAAATTCGCCATGTCGCGAATTTCACGCTCACCAGGCAGAAACATCAGTACGTCGCCCTGCCCTTCGCGGCAAAGCTCTTCCACAGCGTCGAGGGTGGCTGCCTGAAAGGCATCTTCATCCACCTCATCAGCCGGGTTCACAGGTGCATTCTTGCGCCGACTGGTGTCGAAATCATTCGGGTCTTTATAGCGCACTTCCACCGGGTACAAACGACCAGACACTTCGATCACCGGAGCGGGCTTGCCTTGGGCATTTTCAAAATGCTTGGAGAACCGCTCTGCATCGATGGTGGCTGAGGTCACAATCAACTTCAAGTCAGGCCGCTTGGTGAGCACCTCTTTCAAATAACCCAGCAAGAAGTCGATGTTCAAGCTGCGCTCATGCGCTTCGTCAATAATGATGGTGTCGTACTTCTTGAACAGAGGGTCGGTTTGGCTTTCAGCCAGCAAAATGCCGTCGGTCACCAATTTCACCGCGGTGCTGGCATTGGATTGGTCTTGAAACCGAATTTTGAAACCCACCCATTGGCCGATCTCGGAATTCAACTCCTGCGCGATCCGCTTCGCAGTAGCGGTGGCCGCCAATCGACGAGGCTGCGTGTGCACAATACTTTGCCCGTTCAAGCCCCGCCCAAGTTCCAGACACATTTTTGGCAACTGCGTGGTTTTACCCGAACCTGTTTCACCGCATACGATCACAACCTGGTTCGCTGCAATCAAATGCTTGATTTCAGCTCGCCTTTGTGAAACCGGCAGCTCTTCGGGGTATCGAATTTCGGGTGGAGACTGAAGGGTTTGTTCTTTTGACAACACAAATAACCAATATTGGGTTCAAATTCCGATCAAATCGGGGAAAAACAAAGTGAGGGCTGGACTACGCTCAATCGGAAATTATAATCAATCGAACGAGCAGCCACGGCTGCCCACAGTGTATTCCCTTTTTTCAGGACAGCCCCCAAGCCAATGAGTAACGCTCCCAGCAACGACGACCTTTCCATGAACAGCCAAACCTTTGTTCAATGGCTACGAACTGTTGCGCCCTACATTCACGCGTTTCGAGGCAAAACCTTCGTGGTGGCTGTCGATGGTGAACTGGCTTACCAAGGCTATCTGAATTCACTGGCTCAGGATTTGTCACTGTTACACGCGATGGGCATGCGAATTGTGCTGGTGTGTGGTTCTCGCCCACAGGTTGAAGAACAATTGGCCTTGCGCAACATTCAACCCGCTTTCCACAAGGGCTGGCGAATCACCGACAAGGGTGCACTGGAGTGTGCCAAAGAAGCCGCTGGCGAATTGCGGCTTGACATTGAGGCTGCATTTTCGCAAGGCTTGCCCAACACACCCATGGCGCATTCATCCATGCGCGTTATTTCAGGCAACTTCATCACGGCTCGCCCCATGGGTATTCTGGATGGCGTGGATTTGCAGCACACAGGTCTGGTTCGAAAAATAGATGTCACCGCCATTCAAATGAGCTTGAACAGTAGCGCGATTGTGCTGCTATCCACGATTGGCTTCTCGCCCACGGGCGAAGCATTCAACTTGAGTATGGAAGACGTGGCCACCAGCACTGCGCGCGCGATCAAGGCCGACAAGCTGATTTTTGTCAGCCAGATTGAAGGCATTTTCGACAAAAGCGGCAAGCTGCTTGAAGAACTTGAGCTGGACCGTGCACGTGAAATCATGCTTCAGGAGGACCTGCCCGAGCTGACCAAAGATTACCTGGAGTGCTGCATTCTGGCCGTACAAGGTGGTGTGGGACGTGCGCACATTGTGCCGCTGAACCTGGATGGTGGCGTCATGCTGGAACTGTTTTCACACGATGGTGTGGGCACCATGGTTTCGGAAGAAAACCTGGAAAGTTTGCGCCAAGCGACCCTGGATGATTCAGGCGGTATCAAAACCCTGATTGAACCGCTTGAAATGGCAGGTATTTTGGTGCGCCGAGGGCGCGACCGAATTGAACGCGACATCGATCATTTCATCGTACTGGAGCACGACGGCATTTTGTGGGGTTGTGCAGCCATGTACCCTTACCACGCAGAAGGCGTAGCCGAGTTGGCTTGCCTTGTCGTTCATCCCTCCTGGCAGGGCACGGGCGATGGTGAACGCTTGTTGAAGAAAATTGAACACGACGCCCGCAAACAGGGTTTAAAACAATTGTTTGTTTTGACCACACAAACCTCGCATTTTTTCCTGAAGCGCGGCTTTGTGGTGGGCGATGTGGACAAACTGCCGATCGAACGCAAACGCCTTTACGACTGGAACCGGAAGTCGCAAGTCATGATTAAAACGCTGTGACTGTGCACACAAAGCGCACCCTATGAGTACTTTCAAACACACGCCAGCGACACACGGCCTGAGCACTGAGATCATCCACTCCAAGCCAGTCAGTAGCGAGGGCTTCTCTGCACTGCCGGTGCCGGTGCACCGAGGATCCAGCACGTTTTTTGACAGCACGGCTGCACAACGCGCAACAGTAAACCCACTCGGGCTTGACTACAGCTATGGCTTGCATGGCAACCCCACGCAGTACACCCTGGCAAAAAAACTGGCTGAAATAGAAGGTGCCACCCACGCGCTGGTGTGCCCTTCCGGGCTGACCGGTATTGCGCTGGTGGCCCAAGCCTGCCTGAAAAGTGGCGATCATTGGTTGATTCCGGAAAATGTGTATGGCCCCGTGCAAGCCTTGGCGAGAAGTCTGCATATGGACTATGGCGTGGAGTTTTCAGAATACGACCCCTGCAACACAAGTAGTGTGGCGGAACGCTTGCGCACCAACACCAAACTGGTGTGGGCTGAAGCACCAGGTTCACTCACCTTTGAAGTGCCCGATTTACAAGCCATTGTGGCCCTTGCAAAGGCCCATGGTGTGCGCACTGGCATCGACAACACTTGGTCGGCGGGAATTGCCTACAAACCTTTCGAGCATGGTTTTGACTTCAGTGTGCAGGCGCTGACCAAATACCAGTGTGGCCATGCCGATGTATTGATGGGTGCGGTGTTAAGCAACAACACCAAGGCATTTGCAGATTTGGAACGAAAAAACCGGATATTGGGCTTGGGTGTGTCACCCGCTGATTGCGACTTGGTGTTACGCGGCCTGCTCACCCTGCCCTTGCGCTACAAGCAGCAAGCTGACAACGGCTTGCTGGTGGCCACTGCCTTGAAGCAACACCCTGCAGTTGCGCGGGTGCTTCACCCGGAGTTTCCGGAGTGCCCAGGCCATGCGTTTTACAAACGCGACTTCAATGGCTTTGCCAGTATTTTTTCGATCGTGTTGAAAGCGCAGTACTCGGATGAACAGGCCTGCGCAATTATTGACAGGCTTAAGCTATTCAAAATTGCTTATTCGTGGGGCGGACCGGAAAGCTTGGGCTTGGTGGTGAATGTGCCCGACAGCCGCAAACGACATCTTGAAGATTCAGAAGGCAAGTGCGGGCCAATACTTCGCTTGGCCATCGGGCTGGAAGAGCCCGCGGATTTGATTGCTGATTTGATGCAAGCACTTGATACAACGAACCGGGCTTAAGCAAAGCTCAACGGTGGACGCGCCGTTACAAACAACGCGTCCCTAAAACCCTTTATACCTTCACACAATCTACAAAGTAACTGACGTTGCCTTGTTCGTCTTCGATCTCGACCAAGCCGTGAATGTCAGTCTCAAAGCCCGGGAACTGTTTGTTGAAATCGCGTGCGAAGCGCAGGTAATCCACGATTGTGGCGTTGAAAATTTCGCCGGGGATCAGCAATGGGATACCCGGAGGATAGGGTGTCAGCAGGGCTGACGTGATTCGACCCTCCAGCTCATCAATTGCCACGCGTTCAATTTCTCGATGCGCCACTTTGGCATAGGCATCGGCAGGCACCATCGCGGGCTGCATGTCGCTCAAATACATTTCAGTGGTCAAACGCGCCACGTCTTTCTTGCGATACATGTCGTGAATGGTATTGCACAAGTCGCGCAAGCCCACACGCTCGTAGCGCGGGTGTGCCTGGCAAAACTCGGGGATTACCCGCCACAACGGCTGGTTTTTGTCGTAATCATCCTTGAACTGCTGAAGCGCAGTCACCAGAGTATTCCAGCGGCCCTTGGTAATGCCGATGGTGAACATGATGAAGAACGAATACAAACCAGTTTTTTCAACAATAACACCGTGTTCTGCCAGGTATTTCGTCACGATTGATGCCGGGATACCTGCGTCAGAAAACTGACCGTTCACATCCAGGCCTGGGTTGACAATGGTCGCCTTGATTGGGTCAAGCATGTTAAAACCATTGGCCATTTTGCCAAAACCGTGCCAGGTGTCGGTGGTGTGAATCAACCAGTCGTCGCGCGGGCTCATGCCCTCTTCGCTCAACACATCAGGGCCCCAAACCTTGAACCACCAGTCGTCGCCAAACTCCTCAGAAACTTTGCGCATGGCGCGGCGGAAATCAAGCGCCTCCATGATGCTTTCCTCAACCAAGGCAGTACCGCCCGGAGGCTCCATCATGGCGGCCGCCACGTCACAACTCGCAATAATTGCGTATTGCGGGCTGGTGGATGTGTGCATCAAATAGGCTTCATTGAAAATATGGCGATCAAGTTTGCGGTTTTCACTTTCCTGCACCAGAATTTGTGAAGCTTGAGACAAACCTGCCAACATTTTATGGGTAGATTGCGTGGCAAATACGAGAGAATCTTTGGTGCGTGGGCGGTCGCGACCAATCGCATGCATGTCTTTGTACATGGGGTGGAAGCTGGCATGCGGCAACCAGGCTTCATCAAAGTGCAAAGTGTCAATTTCAGAACCCAGTACCTCTTTGATCATTTCCACGTTGTACAAAACACCATCGTAGGTGCTTTGCGTAATCGTCAAAATGCGGGGCTTCTTGTTCTTGGCTTTGCTGGCAAACGGATGATTTGCAATTTTCTTGGCAATGCTCTCGGGCTTGAATTCTTCAAGCGGGATTGGACCAATAATGCCCAAATGATTGCGCGTGGGTGTCAAGAACACGGGAATGGCACCGGTCATGGTGATCGAATGCAAAATCGATTTGTGACAGTTGCGGTCCACCACCACGATGTCGCCGGGTGCCACGTTGGCATGCCACACCATTTTGTTGGAAGTCGATGTTCCGTTGGTCACAAAGAAACAGTGGTCTGCATTGAAAATACGCGCCGCGTTGCGTTCCGAAGCTGCAACCGGACCGGTGTGGTCCAGCAGCTGACCTAGTTCATCTACAGCGTTACACACGTCGGCACGCAGCATGTTTTCACCAAAAAACTGGTGGAACATTTGCCCAACCGGGCTTTTCAGAAACGCCACACCACCTGAGTGCCCTGGGCAGTGCCAGGAATAAGAGCCGTCTTGCGCGTAATGCACCAAAGCGCGGAAAAATGGAGGCGCCAGGGAGTCCAGGTAACTTTTGGCCTCACGAATGATGTGGCGCGCTACGAATTCTGGTGTGTCCTCGAACATGTGAATAAACCCATGCAATTCTTTCAAGATCGCATTGGGAATGTGACGCGAAGTGCGGGTTTCGCCGTACAAATAAATTGGGATATCCGCATTCTTGAAGCGAATTTCCTGCACAAAGTTGTTCAAGTTTTGAAGCGCGTCCTCAATTTCCTTCTTGCTGCCCAAGCCGAATTCTTCGTCGTCGATGGACAAAATAAAGGCACTGGCGCGGCTTTGCTGCTGCGCAAACTGGGAAAGATCGTGATAACTCGTGACTCCCAATACCTCGACGCCCTCTTTCTCGATGGCGTCTGCCAAGGCGCGGATGCCGAGACCAGATGCGTTCTCGGAGCGGAAATCTTCGTCAATAATGACAATGGGAAAACGAAATTTCATTGATCTTCCTGTGATCGGGGTTCAACACAAAACAAGGCTGCATTATCCACTAGGCAGCCCCCTGTTCCAAGCCCTATTGTCGCGCATTTATCCCTCTATGTAGTGACTTCACGGAAATGTCATCTGGCACGGGTTCAATAAGCGACTTTCCTGCTTGATGTTCTCCTTACCGCCCCACATGCAGATCAATCGCATACCCACCCCTCACCACCACTCAGCGCAGCCTGAAGTGGCAATTCGACCAGCCCGCAGCTTGACTAAACGGCTGGACAATTACATGAATAACTATGATATGGGCTTCGAACGTATCGCCAAACTACGTGCCAAGATTCTGAAAGGCACAGCGCATGCGCACGTGTGTGACCGGTCTTTGGTGGTTCCTGAGCAGTATCGAAGCCGAGGGCTTCGTGCGCTAATTCACTTGGCCAAACACTCGGAAGAAATGGCGGAAGGTATAGCGGACCTGTCTGGTTTGGCCGAACGCCTGACAAGAAACCTGATTTCATCAGGAGAAAAGTCAGACATGGCCTTGGTGATCGCCTCGGCAGTGGGTCGTGTAATTTCGGGGCAGCTGAATTTAAGTGGCATGGCTGTCCACAAAGTGGCTGGTGCGGCACTGTACGGTGTTTCTTCAATTTTGAGTATTGCAGCCCTGGGGCTGATCAATTCGGGCCTGGCCACACGCAGAACTGAAGCAGAAATAGCCAAGGCACTCACAAGATCAAGTTTCGACTCCAGCGCATACCTGATCGTAGCTAGGAAGTTGCTTGCATGCAAAGAACAACTTCTCACCAAAATACTGAACAAGACTGGTAAGCCTGAGAGCCGACGACACTGTGTAATTCAAAGTTGGGCTAGGTATATGTCAAGACACCGAAGCTCGGTGCCACAGCATTTGACATCAAAACGGAAAGCCAATTGCAACTACATTTGGCAAAACCTTCACCAGTATGGTCCTGTGACACGGTCACTGATGCATATCGCCTACGGCACGTTCCAGGGCATCAACAAATTGCTTGTTTCTTATGACAAGCACATTGGCGTTGCAATCGGCAATCACTTGTTGGGGAAAAAGCTTGGCAGCGTATTGGGCTGTCGGCTGGGAATGACGGTTTCGGTGGGCGCGGCGGCAGCAATTTCAGTGCCCATGTCGCCGTTACTGATTGGTATATCTACCGTTGGCGCCATGGCCTGTGGTGTTGCCTTGCTGGCACTGATGTTGGCCAAGTTGAATGTTCAGCTGACTCATGGATGGAAAGGGAACATTCAACGGCCGTTGCGAGGTCAGGTTTTTGGCAGTGTTACGCCGACCTGGCCTTGATACTTGCCACCACGATCCCGATACGATGTTTCACATACCTCGTCGCTCTCGAAGAACAGTACCTGGGCACAACCCTCACCCGCATAAATTTTGGCAGGCAATGGCGTGGTGTTTGAGAACTCGAGCGTCACGTAACCTTCCCACTCTGGCTCAAACGGAGTGACGTTGACAATAATGCCGCAACGCGCGTACGTACTTTTTCCCAGGCAAATGGTGAGCACATTGCGGGGAATCCGGAAATATTCAACGGTACGAGCCAGGGCAAACGAGTTGGGTGGAATAATGCACACATCACCTTTGAAATCGACAAAACTTTTCTCATCAAAATTTTTGGGATCAACAATGGTGCTATTGATGTTGGTGAAAATCTTGAACTCGTCTGCGCAGCGGATATCGTAACCATAGCTGGATGTGCCATATGACACGATTCTTTTGTCGCCTGCGTAACGAACCTGACCGGGCTCAAAGGGTTCTATCATCCCGGTGCTCTCAGCCATTCTGCGAATCCACTTGTCCGATTTAATGCTCATGCTCACTTTGCTTTAATGAAGTTCAACAGCCGAAATGTTACATGAGACAAGTGATTACTGATTCATCCCATCGAGAATCTCGGTTAATTCCTGCATGACTGAATTGGCCAGTGCATCAAAAAACACTTGGATCAAATTTGCCATTTGTGCGCCAGTTACTCCTTGCAGAGGCAATTGCATCAGGAACTCGAGGTTTTCAGTCTCCATGTTAATGCCCACTTGGTACTGGAAGTCAAGCACATGGACCATGGCGTGCGCTTCAGCCAAAAAATGCAGACATATTTCAGCAGAGCTTGGCTCGTTCATGTTGTACAAGGGAAATGCCATGACCACCCACCTTGCGTTTTGCGACTCCCCGGCGCGAAATGACAGTTCGAACTGCTCTTTCTTGGCCATGATCACGCCCAAGCCATCAAACCAACGCATACCAGCCAAACCAATGGCCTCGTGCAACAGGCTTGCTTCCGCAGCAGAGAAACCCGATTCCATACGCGGGGTTGAGGCCGCCTGAGAAGACGCGCCCGAGGGGGAGCGAGGTGTGTGATTTTTATTCATGAATTAAAGCGACTCAATCAATTCGACATGTATTGAGTAGAAAAGATGCCAGGAAGGTTCCGAGCTTGTTTGCTTCACACCAATAGATGATGGCGGGAGACCTCTTGCGAAATGGCTGTGAGCATGCCACCAGATTCTGCGAGATGACCGGTGTTGGGCAATTCAACCAAAGTGGAACGCAAGACAATTTCAGACAAGAGTCTTGAACCGCCAGGTGGACACACCCGGTCGTTCAAGCCCTGAATGATTGACAAAGGCCATGTCGCCTGAGTGATGACAGACAGAAGCGAATTCAGATCGTGAGGAGACAAAAAACAATCGTGTCTGAGAAAATGGGCTTGCAAGCGGTATTTTCGGACCAATGCGAGCTCTTGAACATCGCTTAAAAATGGTCTGCCGCTGTCAAAGCGCCCTGCTTTGCCGGTCAGTAACGCACTCTCTAACTTACTCCAGGCCACGGATAACTCTAAAAGGTGCTCGGGAGTGGCAAACTCGATGCATTCGCATACCGAATCAGTCCGGGCACCCGGCCCGAAGTGTTCTGCAAAATAATCCGGCGCGATACGCTCGAGTGACTCAAAAAATGCATCGACGCGCGGACGCATGGGCAAAAATGGAGCTCGCAACACTACGCTGGCCACTTTCTCCGGACGATAAGCCGCAATGGCCAAAGCCAAAGTACCTCCCCAAGAGCCACCCAGAATATGAAATTTCGGAATGTTCAGCTGATCCGCGACTTCTAGTGCGTCGTCAACGAATCGCTGCAAGTCGATCACGCTGAGGTCAAGGTCTTCACTCAAGCCACTGTTGCGCTGATCAAACCCGAACCAGGGCAAACCTGCATACCGAATGGGTGCCACATGCGAGGCGCCCAAGCTTCCACCAGGGCCGCCATGAAGAACCAACCAAGGAAGTTGACGAGCTTTGACGGAGAGTGGTTGAGCCAAACCCTGCTCGGCCCAAACGGCGAGATTTCCACCACAATCCAGTGTTAGTTGCGGAGCCGACCACACGCCAGTCAACCCCGCCTTTGGCGCGGGGCTGGCTACTTTGTGAAAGGTCAGTTCGTCTTTAGGCACATCAAGCCCCCAAGGCGCCTTGGAAACAACCGTTTAGGTGTTTTGCACCACAATTGACGGAAACTTCAAGGACATGTCTTTGGATTGCTCAGCAATGCGGATTGCCACTTTGCGCGCAATTTCCTTGTAGGTTTTCGCCAAATCGCCGTCAGGATCAGCCACTACCGTGGGTTTGCCAGAATCCGCCTGCATGCGAATACGCATGTCGAGCGGCAAACCACCCAAGTAATGAATATTGTAATCCTTGGCCATTTTCTGACCACCACCATCACCGAAAATGTGTTCTTGATGACCGCAGTTGGTGCACACATGAATGGCCATGTTTTCAACCAGTCCAAGAATAGGTACACCTACTTTTTCAAACATTTTCAGGCCCTTGCGCGCGTCAAGCAAAGCGATGTCCTGCGGGGTGGTCACGATCACGGCGCCAGTTACTGGCACTTTCTGTGACAGGGTCAGTTGGATATCACCTGTGCCAGGTGGCATGTCGACAATCAGGTAATCCAGGTCTTTCCAGTTGGTTTGCTTCAGTAACTGTTCAAGTGCGCTGGTCACCATTGGGCCGCGCCACACCATGGGTGTGTCTTCATCGATCAGGAAACCGATCGACATGGCCTGTACACCATGACCTTCCATAGGATCGATAATTTGACCGTCATCCGATTGTGGTCGTCCGGTGATACCCAACATGGTGGGCTGCGAAGGGCCATAAATATCGGCATCCAGCATGCCCACACGTGCACCCTCTGCAACCAATGCCAGAGCAAGGTTCACAGCGGTGGTGCTTTTGCCCACACCACCTTTGCCAGAGGCCACTGCAATGATGTTCTTGACGTTGGGCATCGGTTTCAAACCGCGTTGCACTGCGTGCGTTTGAATTTTGATGGTCGCATTGACACTGACGTTTTCTACACCAGGAACCTGCGAACGCACTGCGGCAATGGCCGCTTTGCGCAAGCCATCCAGTTGGCTCTTGCCGGGATAGCTCAACTCCAAATCAAAACTGACATCGCCACCGTCTACTTGAATGTTCTTGATCAGTTTGGCGCTGATGAAGTCTTTGTTCAAATTGGGGTCAATGACACTACGCAATGCATCGCGTACGGTGTCGGTACTCACTGACATACACACTCTCCTCGAATCTTGTCTGGTATGGTCTTTCTTTGTATAGGCGTGAGTCTAGCTTGTTTTTCACACAGCAGGCTTACACCCAATGGAAAGCCCTGCGTTCTAATGATTGTCGTTTACCCTAAAACTATTACATTATTGAGCGCAATCGTTAATTTCTATGAGTTGAGCGTTACACCAACTTTTTTTAGACACAACTTGATAGGATTGCGGCACAAAAATTCAAATGTTGCTGGAGATTTTGAAATGAAAACTTATGTATGTATCGTTTGCGGCTTGATTTATGATGAAGCGGCGGGCATGCCCTCCGAGGGCATTCCCGCCGGTACGCTGTGGGCCGATGTGCCAGCAGACTGGCTTTGCCCAGACTGTGGCGTGGCTAAAAGCGACTTCGAAATGGTTGAGGTTTAAGCACTACCATTTGGCGTAATGGTCCTCACACCACCCCATCAAACCATCTAGTAAGTAGGTGGCACCTGTTTCTTTCAGAGTAACGGTGCCCCTGAACTCACCAAAACACTGGTTAAACCGACTGGCCAACACCCACAGATTTCTGTGGTCGTCGATGCTACCGTGCGGTGTGAACTGCAAATCGACAGCGCCACACTGCGAGTACACTCGCCAAGGTGCATGAACATCGTCCCGGTCATACTCAAAAAGAATCAGGGGCAGATCGTTCAACTGACCGTTCACCCAAAGCACATTTTCATGGGCACTGGTTTCATTCACCCCACGCGCCACGTTCAGTGAGAGCAGAGGCTGCCCGGGCGCGCTGCGGCCACTGGCACATGCCCAATTCCAGAAGGTTTCGCGCCGCAAAAAACCGGCGGTCCAATCGTGGTAACAACCGTCTTTCTCTGGATTGATCAGGTAATCAACACCGTTCAAATGCACATGGCCTGTAACCGCCCCGCCACTGCTTTTCTGTGCATAGGCGAAACCTGTGTTGGCAACAGGCGTATTCAGAGCGAGGGTTTCAGATTCGCGACAATCAATGGACACCTTGCCGTGAAATGAATCACCAAATCTAAAGTTCAATTCTCTGGAGGACGCAGTCCGAACTGCCAACACGTGGTGATTTTTCTTGACTGGATGTGTCCAGGTACTTTGACCGACTGGCCTGTAGTCGCTTTCAAAGCCCACATCCAAAGGCAAATCAAATTGAATTCGATGCAAACCCTCTGGCGTGTACAGGTAAGCGAATGTTGAATTCAGCAGGCCTAGGCGAACCATGCCGCAACCGAACGTAAAACCCTGGCCCAGCACACCATAAAAATCAAAGTGCTTGAAAAGGAATCGCCGTTGCCAGGCCAGGCGTTTTGCACCCATGGCATTGCGGGCATCATACTGCTGCCAATTGACATGGCTGGGCAAGTCAGACATTCGCCCCCAAGTGGGAACACCTTTGGCGTTGATCAAATCCATAAACAAAAACGGGCAAGTTAGACTTGCCCGATTTTGTCACGTTTTGCCTCCCGCTAGAAAGGCGAATTCACTGGAAAGCGTTTGATTAAACCGGCAAACCACCGCCGATTGCATCGGTAATAATGGCCGGGTCCAGCATGCTGGTGATCGGTGCCAAAGGCGAATCGGCTGCCATACCCAACAAAGGGTCAAGCGCTGCATCCAGCGGTGTGCCTGTTGTTCCGCCAGATGAATCACCGCCGCCACCACCTGCGGCATCAGCCAATGGGCCGAGTACTGCATCCAACGGTGTGCCTGTGGGGCCGTCTGTTTCACCACCGCCGCCACCGGCGGCATCACCTAACATCCCGAGTGCGTCAGCCAAGGGTTCAGTTACCGCCACCAGGGGAGTTCCTGCCAAAGCGTCCAAAACTGGATCCAGCACGGCATCCAAGGGCGTCCCTGTTGTACCGCCGGTGTCGCCACCGCCGTCGTCACCACCACCATCGCCATCATCGTCGTTGTCGTCCACAGTACCACCACCCGTGGAATTGGTCGGGCCCGAACCCTCATCATCACTTGAAGAAGCCAGCAAGCCCAAACCAACTGCACCCGCGCCTACTGCTGCGGCTGTGCCCCCAAGTGAACCACCTGCCAGCAAGCCACCGCCGAACAAACCGAACATGCCACCTTCCGCACCCGCTTGTTCAACACCCTGCAATTCAACCATTTCAGCAAAATCAGGGTCGAGGTTTGCAATGGTCACGCCGTCGTCCGACAAGGCTTCGAAAACCAACGCGGTTTGACCGTTTTTCAATGTGGTGTCCGCAATCACGCTTCCGGTTGGAGCAACCAGCAAATTGCCAATGGGCTCACCGTAACTGTTGGACAAAATAATGGATGCGCGTCCAGAATCGCTGGCAGTGATTACATCGCCAGCCATGATGGAGTCACCAGCGGCCAGGGAACGGGTTTCGCCGTCACGCATGATGCTGACTGGGCCTTCCAACTCATTGACTGAACCAATTACCTGTGTGGACATGTCGCCTCCAAAAATCTATAAGTGTTTGTGTTGTCGAATTTGTAAGTAATACTCTGACAACCCAAATGCGGATTCAAAACTGGTTTGATTTAAATCAGAATCAGTAAAACCGCAGCCAAAACCGCACCCCACACAGCTCCGATCAAGGGCATCATCCATTCATATCGGGAAAATACCGGGCGCAAGGCCTTTTCAAACTCCATGGCAGGCAGGCCAGACAACCGTTCGACAATCACTTCCTCAATTCTCAAGGCATCGTTGAGGTACACGCGCGCTGCCATCAGGTGTGCCTCTAGTTTGCTGGCGAAAATTTTTGCAGCGTCGCGCTTGATGGCCAACCATTGCTCTGCGCCCAAGATAGTGACCAGTAAAGGTTTAATTCCACTGGACTCCAAGTCCATCACCCTTTGCACATGGTAATCAATCAACGATGACAAATTCTTTGCATTGGGTCCACGACAAAGAGCCAATACAATATTCTCGGTGGTCAGAACCTCACGTGCAGCGGTTTGTGCAAACAGTTCAGAAATATGTTTTTGATCGCGGAAGAAGAAACCCGTGAACTTGCCCAAACGAATCGTGCCGTGATCTGGATGGAAAAACAGACTTTCCAGCGCCAGTTCGTTGGCCAGCGCGCCAAGCACTACTCCCAAGACAATTAACCAATACCATTGAATGCCAAGCAGTGAAATTCCTGCCAGCAACACACCCACCACAAACCCCGCAACCAGCGAAAAACGAATGAGGTAAGCCATGGGGTCTTTTCCTGCGCTCTTGAACAAATCCACGACGAGGAATGGTTTGCTGGTCACCACATCCAGCACGAGCGTTTTCAGACTCAGGTAGTAGGCAGGCTTCTTTTGCAAATCCAGAATGATCTGCTTGGCCACTTCGGGCACGATGCCGCGAATTCTGAAAATAATCGAGTTCTGTAAAAAGCTCGGCAAGCTCTCCCACAAGGTGGGCTTGTGCTTCAGCATCACCTCGCGGCATGCAAGGTCCGCGGTTTCTTGCATGGGTGGGGTCAAGCGATCCGACAAACCCTGCGCTGGAATGCGCTTGATCATTTCATCCAGAGGCAGTAGCTTGTGAGTCATCAAGCGCACGGCAATTTCGGCCATCACCGATTTTTGGTGCGGTACCAAACCCTGCCAGCCCAAGCCCTCAAGGCCCAACTGGTGTAAGCCCAGTTTTCTGAAAAGCGGAATGCGCCAACCCTTGAATTCTTTTGGATTGAACATCAACCAGAGTGCTGCAGCCTGGAAAAACCAGGCCAGAAAGAGTCCGGTTGCTGCCATGGCTAAAAAAACAGCCCATGCAGGAAGCCCCAAATGTAGGAAGGAAAAATCCAAAACGGTCATCCTGAAGTAATTATTAAAATAATTGATCTAATTTCCACCCCCTGAAGGGCAGCTATAGATCGTTATACTGGCGAACGAGACAAGACAGATTAGAAAAAGCCGTCCAAAAAATAGATCGACGACTATATATCTTTATACTTTACCAACAAAAAATAAGATTCTAAGGGGACGCCTTTCATGGATTGGGCAACTATTTACGCTGATGTTCAGCAAAACTACCTCTTTTACCTCTCAATCCCTGTAGTTGCCGCCATCCTTGGTTATGTCACCAAGATCGCCGCGGTCAAAATGATGTTCTACCCCATGAAGTTTGTGGGCATTCCTCCCTTCTTCGGCTGGCAAGGCATTGTGCCGCGCAATGCCCTTCGCATGGCTTCGATTGCTGTCGACACCATTACGACCAAGCTTGTGTCGGTCAATGAAGTGGTTTCCAAACTGGACTCTGAACGTTTGGGCAAGGAGCTGGAAGGCCCTGCAATGGAGGTGATCGAGACCATCATTCGTGAGGTGATGTCCAAACATCAGCCCAGGCTTTGGGAAAGCCTGCCTAACTTTGCGCAGAAGAAGCTGATTGATCGAGTGAAGAAAGATGTGCCGGGTGTCATAGCCAGCGTGATGGAAGACATCAAAGGCAACATCGATGAAATTCTTGACCTAAAGGCTTTGGTGATTCGTATCCTGATGAAGGACAAACACCTGCTGAACCGGATTTTCCAGGAAGTGGGTCGCGAAGAGTTCAAATTCTTCGGTGTGTCAGGCTTGTATTTTGGCTTTATGATTGGCGTGGTTCAGATGGTTCTCTGGATTTTGCTCAAAGAGCCTTGGATCTTGCCCGTGTTCGGTTTTCTGGTGGGTTTTATTTCCGACTGGATCGCACTGAATATTTTGTTCGAACCCAAGAAGCCTATTCCATTCGGCTCTTACACCATTCAGGGCCTGTTTCTCAAACGCCAGCAAAAAGTGGCTGCTGATTACGCAAAAATTATCGCTCGGGATATTCTGACGCCCCAAACCATTATTGGTGAAATGGTGGCGGGCCCCCTTTCCGAGCGTGTTCAAAAAATGGTGGATGAACGTGTGCGCGAGATGGTGGACAGCAAAGCCAGCATTGTGAAACCTTTCGTCGTGATGGCTGTGGGTGCGGAATCATTCCAGCGCATGAAGCAAGACACGTCCGAAATGTTGATGGCGCGCTTGGCCGACGTAATCATGCACGCCGAAACCTATGTTCAAACCTCGCTTGATATCGAGAATGTGGTGGGCAAAAAAATGCAGGCCATGACACCGCTGGAATTCGAAGGACTGTTGCGCCCTGTGTTCAAGCAAGAGGAATGGATTTTGATTATGACCGGTGCCATTTTGGGTGGCCTGGTGGGTGAAGGGCAATTGATGACTATGATCAAGCTGGGCATTATTTAAACGCTGAAGTATCAAAAACAAAAAACCCGGCACTGCCGGGTTTTTTTATCTCACTGCATTTAAATCTGCACCCTGGCTTTGGCGAGGCCTGGGTTTTCACGGCCGGTTTCAGCAAACTCCACAAATTCCGACACGCAATTGGCGACCCACTCGGAATGGCTTTGCACAACCCAATGCTGTGCATCAATGTCGCGGCGCCACACGTTGTGAGCATAGGGATAACAAGACTCTACCAGTGCGGTGGTTACAAACTTGTCTTTGGTGGGCACCAGCAATTGCACCGGCACCTCGGTTTGGCGCAAACGCGGATTGCTGATGCGAGGGATCATATTGGCACGGTACAAGTTAATGCCGTTCACACCATCTTTACGCTGCGTGGGGTTGGTATCGTGTTCCACACCCTCCATTTTTTTCACTATGCCAGGCCAGGCTTTGTCCAAGCCCATTTTCCAGGCGGTCGGTGCCAAAAAAGGCAATTGAAAGGCATACACGTACCAGGAATGCATCAACTGTCCCATCACGTTGCCCAAGGCTTTGCGATTGTTGGCAGCAAAGCTGTTGCGCATCCACATGCCAATGTGGTCAAGACATGGGCCTGAAATGCTGGTGTAGCTGGCAATGCGCGATTTAAGACGATGGTCTGTCACGCTTTCCCAGGTTTGGATGGAGCCCCAATCATGTGCAACCAAATGAACCGGTTGAGTGGGACACACGGCCCGCATGACAGCCTGCAAGTCCTCAGACAGTTTGCCCAGAGAATAGTCCCACATCCAGCCGGGCTCGGTTGACTTGCCACAGCCGCGCACGTCGTAGGTGACCACATGAAAATGATGCTTCAGAATATCGACAACCGGATCCCACACACTGCTCGAGTCGGGGTAACCGTGCACGAGAATAATGGTTGGGTTGTGCGGCTCGCCATGGCTGCTCACAGCCAATTCCACGTCGCTTGAATGTACAACCATTTGGCTCATCTGCCGCTGTTTTTCGTTTGTCTCTGTCATGGGTTTTTTGCCCTTATTGGATGTTGTTGTGGTGTACCTTCGACTCCACTTTATAACCCCCATTGAAGCCGTATTCTTTCCAACGGGTTAGAGTGGCAACTCCAAATAAGCAAATAACTAAAAAATAGAATGACTTACAGCGTTTTTTGATGCAGTGCGTTATTATTGGGCCGTTTGAAAAACTTACGAGAATTAAAGCCGCAACCATGTCAAACCTGATTCAAGAACAAGTCACTGAAGTCCATCACTGGAACGACACGCTCTTTAGCTTCAAAACCACGCGAAGCCCTGGGCTGCGTTTTCACAACGGCCACTTCGTGATGATTGGCCTGGAAGTTGAAGGCAAGCCACTGCTACGCGCATACAGCATCGCCAGCGCAAATTACGAGGAGCATCTTGAGTTTTTCAGCATCAAGGTGCCCGATGGCAAACTGACATCCCGCTTGCAGCATTTGAAGGTGGGCGACTCCGTACTGGTGGGTAAAAAGCCCACAGGCACGCTGATTCTTGATGACTTGAAACCCGGCAAAAACCTGTTCATGTTCGGTACCGGCACTGGTTTGGCCCCTTTCATGAGTCTGATCAAAGACCCCGACGTCTATGAGCGCTTTGAGAAAGTAATTTTGGTTCACGGTGTGCGCTACGTGAACGAGTTGGCTTACAGCGAATTCATTACTGAGGAATTGCCCAACAACGAATTTTTTGGCGACATGGTGCGCGAAAAACTCATTTATTACCCCACCGTAACCCGCGAAGAATTCAAGAACGTGGGGCGCATTACTACACTGATGGAAAATGGCGAGCTGTGTAAGGATGTTGGTCTGCCACCGCTGAATCCTGAAACTGACCGTGCCATGATCTGCGGCAGCCCAAGCATGTTGGCAGACATTCGCGGCATTCTGGATGCCAAGGGGTTTGTGGTGTCACCCGGTGTAGGCGAGCCTGGCGATTACGTATTCGAGCGTGCATTCGTTGAAAAGTAATCCAAGATATCCATAAAAAAACCGGCGTCAGGATTAATTCCCAACGCCGGTTTTTTTTCAGTTGTAAATCCACCCAACTACTTGGCAGCCGTTTTCTCAGCTTCCAGTTCTTCCAGCAAAGCCTTGGCGTGGCGCATGCTATCCATGGCTGCCGGAAAGCCGCAATACACACTGGCGTGAATGATCAACTCGCGCAGCTCATTTGCGGTAACGCCATTGTTGATCGCACCGCGCATGTGCAGTTTCAATTCATTGGGACGATTCAAGGCGATCAACATGGACACTGTTGCAATACTGCGAATTTTGGGCTCAAGCCCTTCGCGTGGCCACACAGTACCCCAAGCATGCGCTGTGACTATGTCTTGAAGCGGTGCCGCAAAATCATCGGGATTTGATACAGCCTTGGCCACATAGTCGGCACCCAATACCTTGGTGCGCATGGCTTTGCCTGTGTCGTAATTGGCTGGCTTGTTACTTGCCATACTTCTCCCCCAGTTTTTCAATGAATCGATCCACCAGACCGTCAAACATGGTTTTAATAAAACCAGGTGTGGCTGCTTTCAACAACATGGGAACCTTGATGTCCCGCAGCTGCCCATTGATTTCAATTTCAATGTCGACTTGCTTGCCATTCGGCTTGAACTGAAACAAGCCGGAAAGACTTGCGTTGCCTACGCCTTCTTTGGCTTTAAAGCTTAAACGCCCGTTGGCTTTGTCCACTTCGTAAGTGGCTGCGTAGTGAACCGCATGGGACACGCCCATGGCACCAATGGGCTTGAGCTTCCACTCAAAAGTATTTGGACCGAGCTTGTTCAGACTTTCCAGTTTGGGGAAAATTGAGATCAAAGGCTCAATTGCTTCCAGGTCGGCCAGAACGGCATCGTAATTCAAGGCCACGGAGGCTGTTTTATCCAGTGAAAGTTTGCTGTCCATGTCAAATTCTCCTTAGTTTTAAGGCTGTGCACCGTATGCTGGAGTACACTGCCGAAATAATAATTTGGTTAAATAATACTCATGAGTAACATACCAGCAGATCCACTGTTACGGATTAAAAAACTATCAGATTCACTCGAAAATAACGAATTTGAAAATACCAGTGCATTAATTTTTGCGTTCCGCCAAGAGAAAGACCTTCTACGCGATTTACCTGCGGTGTTCGAAGGCGCACTCGAAAGCATCTTAGAGCGCTTGGAGAGTACTGCCATGTTTGGCGGGGAAAGTTGCTCATTCAGTCAAAGTGATTTGCTGGCCGCACTTACGATTTGGCTGGAAAAAGCAAAGTCTTATCTCGAAAAACAACTGGGCATTGTATAAACGAGGCCCAGCTTTTCAAGTAGTTCTCAAGCCGTTTTCTGCGCAATCTCTTCTATCAGCTTGTCCAGCTTTTCAAAAGACACAGGTTTGGTCATGTGTAAGTTCATACCGGCCTGCGACGACATGGCGATACTCTTGTCATCCGACAATCCAGACAAGGCACAAATAAAACTGTGTTTTGAAGCAGCACTCTCGGATCCACGGATCACTTTCGTGGCCTCATGCCCATCGAGATCCGGCATGTCAATGTCCATCAAGACCAAGTCAAAATACTGTTTCTCACACAATTCCACTGCCGGTAAACCGCCAGTGGCTTGCACCACCTGGTGCCCTCTTTTTCCAAGGTAACGGTCTAGCAACTTGATATTCATTGGGTGGTCGTCTACCACCAGAATACTCAACACACTGGAGGGCGACTCAACCGCTTTACTCGACTTGGCCGGGCTCAAAGCAGAGGCCAGTGGCAAATTCAAACTAACGGTAAACACCGAGCCCACACCTGGTTCAGAACTCACATCAATACGCCCACCCATCAGCTCGACGAGCCCCTTACAAATGGCAAGACCCAAACCAGTGCCGCCGTATTGACGATTGATTTCCCGACTGGCCTGGCTAAATCGCTGAAACAGTTTTTGCAAGGCGGGCTGGCTGATCCCGATACCGCTGTCAGCCACTTCAATAAATACCTCTATCCGCCCTTGCGCGGGTTGCGAGGTCATTAAACGCATTTTCACGTAACCAATGTCAGTGAACTTCAAAGCATTGGACACCAGATTTTGTACAACCTGCCGCAGCCTGTTGGCGTCGCCATGCACAAAGCAAGGGCCGTCAGTCTCATTGACCAGCGAAAACTCAAGGTTCTTTTTAAGAGCCAGGTTGCGGTTGAGTGAATACACCTGACGCACCATTGCATCCAGATCGAATGGCGAAGGATCCAGCTTTAAACCATTGGCCTGGATTCTTGAATACTCAAGCACATCGCTCAAAATCAAATGCAGGCTGGTTGCAGAGCTGGAAATATTGCGAACATCACCACGTAACTCTGGATCATCCAACTGCTCCTCAAGCAACTTTGAAAAACCGATGATGGCATTCAATGGTGTACGCAATTCATGGCTAATGGTCGCCAAAAATTCCGATTTCGCACGATCAGCACTTTCGGCTTGCTCTTTGGCCAGCACCAAATCGCTCACATCAAGACAAACCGCATACATGCTGACTCCCGGCGCTTTTGCTTCGCGCTGCAGTGTCAACTGGAAATATTGTGGCTCTACCCCACTACGCCGCGTGGTTGAAAAAACCAGCGACTCGCGATTGGGAAAGGCCTCCGGGCGCGACAATACAGTACGTATCGCGGCGTGATACTTTGAATCAATGTGCTTGAGAACAAGGGTCCAATCGGCAATGAATTCAGCGCGGCTCAGCGAAAAAAAACGCTCAATAGAGCTGTCTACGTTTTCAACCCGCACCCTGCCCTGCTCGGTCACACTGAACTCGACCACAAAACCGTTCAGACAATTTTCCACACTAAGCAGACGGCGTTTTTCCTCTTCAAAACCAGCCAGCAACATTCGCTGCTGCTGATTCAACCTGTGTACCGTGTTCACCAGTGTTTCGAAAAAGTCCCTGCCAGTCAGGTAGTCAGGTGCCGCTTCCTGAGTTCCCAGATTCAACAAACTTTCCTTGAGCTGAAAACTCATCCACGCGCGGGTCAACACACTGCCCGCGACATAGGAAACCACCACAACCACGACCAGCAGCAAAAGCTGTCCAAACCAGGCCAAGTCGCCCAATTGCGTCCAAAACACAATTGATGCGACAACACCGACGGCAAAAAGCAAACACAGCAAAGGTTGGTTGCGCCATGAATCGTCAATGGCCTTTGCGACGATCTTGCTCGGGGATACAGCGCTGGCCGAGGTTGCTTTCAAGAAGACCACCTTTAAAGTTGGCTCAGGCCGAGATGGCTCGGGACAAAAACTCAAGCGATCGGCCCCTGGCCAATGCTGCCGCCTTTTGTTGATACATTGGGCGTCCCCAACAATTAAAGCCATGGTCTACGTTCGGATAGGTGTGAATTTCCACGCCATGATTGGACTGAAATGCCGCTTTGATCTGGGAAACTGCTTCCATGGGAATGAAGCCATCTTTCTCGGCAAAGTGCATCAACATCGGAATTCTTGCCTGTGGAGCACGATCAAGTGCAGTGTGAATTCCACCACCGTAGTAGCAAACGCTTGCGTCTACAGCCCCTGTTGTAGTTCCCACCAGGTAGGACAACATTCCACCCATACAAAAACCCAAGCTGGCCACTTTCCCATTCACTTCGGGACGAGATCTCAAAGCTTCGGCGGCGACACACAAATCTTCAACTGCCTTGGGGAAGTCCATGCCCTGCATCAGCCCAAATCCTTTTTTGAACCCGGCATCGTCGTAGCCAATATCTACACCCGCTTCCTGGCGCCAGAATACGTCTGGAGCAAGCACTACAAAGCCATCGCTGGCGTACTGATCTGCGACCTCACGAATATGCTGATTGACCCCAAAAATTTCTTGAATCAACAAAATACCCGGACCTTTGCCTGTGGGTGGAAGGGACAGATAAGCACCGAATTGGCCGCCGTCTTTGGCGTTGATCGAGATTCTTTGGGACTGCATAAAGCTCCTCTCTGCATGGATAAAACAAGTGGATTTGAATTGTAACAGCCTGCTTTTGTACGGATGCATTGTACAAGACTACAAAAAACCACAGAAAACAAAAAATACTGTACACAGTTACAGTGTTTATTGTACAGTTGTTTTCAGGGCGATATAAAAACAGTGAAAGGAGTTATCAAGATGAGCATCAAGCGATTTACCGTGTTTTTTGTGCTGTGGGTATTGGGCTGTGCCTTTATTCTGGAGCCTGCATTTATTGCGCCTTTGTTTGAAACCAGCAGTACACTAGAGCTGGCTTTTGCCGGTAACCCCGGACAATTGGGTGGCCTGGAATTGAACACAAACAACAGCACTGCGGTAGAATCAATGGACCATTTCAGAGTACTTTGCTTGCTCTACTTCGGCTTGCCTGTTGCTGTTTATCTGGCAACACAGTGGAAGGAACTCTAATTCATTTTTGTTGAACCATGAAGTATGTCGTAGCTGGTGTGTTTAGTGTTATCGCAGGTTTTTTAATTCAGGGCTGTGCTGCATCGAATCCGTATTTCGATTCCAGCAAGCCCCACCACCGGCCAGATGGCTTTGTGAATTCCGATGGCACCATTGTTTCAAAACCAATGTCTGACCTGCTTCGCTGGTATCGCGAACGATTCGGAAAAGACCTTCCACCACCTCCCGGTGAATTTATTGCCAGTTATGCCGATTTCCCCCTGAAGGCCTTCGACAAAACCCAACTTTCCAAATACTCGGAAACCACAGCCACCTGGCTTGGACACGCCACTGTCATGGTTCGTGCAAATGGTTTCACCATGCTGACCGACCCTCACTTTTCGGTTCGCGCATTTCCAGTGCAATGGGCTGGACCTTCCAGAAAAGTTCAATCGCCAACCCGTGTGGAAAACCTGCCGAAAATCGATGTGGTAGTGATTAGCCACAGCCATTACGATCACCTGGATTACAACACGGTGGTCAAACTGGCCAAACAACAACCCGACACTCTCTTTCTTGTACCGCTTGGTCTTGAGTCACTTTTGAAAAACTGGGGTGTTGAGAAGGTCAAGGAAATGGACTGGTGGGAAACTCACACCATTGGAGAAAACCAGATTACCTTCGTACCCGCGTATCACTGGTCTGCGCGCACGCTGACAGACAGGAATAAATCGTTGTGGGGGGGCTGGACGATGAAAAACCCCAAGCTGAACTTCTATTTCTCTGGCGACACAGGCTACAGCAAAGACTTCGAAGAAATTGGAAAACGCTTGGGACCATTTGACTTCAGCGCAATTGCGGTGGGCGCTTACGAACCCCGCTGGTTTATGAAAGCCCAGCACATTAACCCCGATGAGGCCGTGCAAATTCACAAAGATGTGCGTTCAGCCAGGTCCATGGGTATCCACTGGGGTACTTTTGAGTTGACCGACGAACCACTCGATCAACCCATTGGCGATTTGAAACTTGCCCTGGAAAAAAACAAAATCGAGCCCAGCGACTTTGAGTTGCTGGGCCATGGAGATACTATCAATTTGCGTTAAATACAGGGGAAACTGTAAATGACTTAGATTGTCTGTCTAGGTCAAATCAATTTATTAAATTGAGGCATGCAGTGACGAACCAGAGTGATGGTGAGCAAATCGTTCAACTGATCATCCGTGGCTTTGTCAGATAAAAAGTGAAGACCTGCAAAAGACGCCCAGTTTGCCTCCGACACTCTAAAGGGGGTGTCCTGAATAATCAGAATTTGTGTGCCCGAGGCATACATATCAAGCAAAGTGCTTTGAATCAAGGCACTTGATCGCTGAAAACTGGCACGAACAACCACCATACCCACGTTCAAGTTTTCGGCAGCCAGGGCCAGTTCTTTGCCGGTTTGGCGGGGCAACACTTCATGCTGCCCCCACACTTTTTGGGAGAACGCGCAAATTTTATCCAACAACTGTTTGTTGGGTTCCAGTACCACCACACCGATTGAGTCTTGCGCTGTTGACATCTTGTTCGCCTTTTTTGTCTAGGACAACTTCAACCATTTGACCACAAGCCCATGGGCAGAGCAATGCAAATTACCCTATATGCTCAATAAAGATAATTAATATGCAGTGCGATAACCATTAACGCACGTTTAGAGCGCCACAGGGTGCAAAGGTTCCTGCTGTTTTAGGATCAAAACAGGATTTTGATTGACAATTTCGGACAAAGGATAAGCGAGTCGTGTTTAAACTTAACTCAAATCCAAATAAGGTTTGAGTAACTCATGAAGACGCAGTTCAGCCCGCAGAGTTTTCAGGGTAACGAGTACACCACCAATGCGACGATGCAGAAATATGATTTCCTGAGGGGGTATTTTGAAATGCTTGGACATCATTTTCAATGCTGCAGTTTGACCAACCCGCGCTGGCAAATCGGTGTCGCCAAATCGATAAGCACCACCGGGGGTATACAGCCGCTCGGGCACCATGGGGTCGAAGGGTTTGCGAAACGGCTCGACTATCAGCTCGGTCAAATCGCCAAATCCTTCAAGAAAAGACTGGGGGGTACTGGCATCCATCAATCCAATGTCCAGAACACCCCGGGCCACTTCTTGCCTGTCGGCTTGAAGGGATCCCCGAACAATGCGCCCATAGCTTTCTACGAAGGATTTGTCGAATGGGCGGGTTGCCCCGAAATCGAGCGTCACGATTTGGTCGTTTTCACCATCGGGATCAATACGAACCCGGTAATTTCCGAAATGAGGATCGGTCTGAACCAGATTCCAGTCGAAAAATTCGGTCACAAACAACTCTGCAAAGCTTTTGGCCAAGGCGTTTCGGCGGCTTTGCGACAAGGCCTGAACTTCTCTGGAAGACACTGAATACCCAGGCTCATAGCGTGTTGTTAGCACACGTTGGGCACAAAATTCGCGGTACACCTTGGGCACAATAAAACGTGGGTTATCAGCCAGCCTGTCGTAAAACGTCTCGGTGAATTCCCGCTCCTGGACATAATCGCATTCACGAACAAGCATATCGCGCAGTTCATTGAACACATCGGTCAAATCAAGCGCTTTGGGAGCCAGGCGAGTCGCAGAAATCAAACGCGACAAAGTGCGGATGTCGGTATCGATGGCGTTGGCCACGCCGGGATACTGAATCTTGACCACAACCTGTTCACCAGTCGCTTTGATGGTGGCCAGGTGCGCTTGCCCCAAAGATGCCGCAGCAATGGGTTTTCGCTGAATATCAAGCTTTGCAATGGTCTTTTCACCCAAGGCATCGATCAACTGTGGCTCAACAAACGACCAACTAACTGCCGGCGTGTTGTCCTGAAGTGTAGCCAACACTTCAACAGCCTCTTCAGGCAAAAAATACTGCCCATACAAGGAGAGCATTTGCCCCGCCTTCATCACGCTACCTTTCAAGCGACCCAGTTCATCGGCCAGTTCTTTGGCTTGGGCTCGGTAAAAATTTCGATTGGCTTCATCTTTGGATTCACCACGGCGAAAGAAATTTCGCACCGTGTGGCCTGCAATTTTGGCACCGGCACCGACACCCATGCGTGTCAAGGCAACGTTGCGCTCGAATGCACCGGTTTTAATGCGGTCCATGGTGCTGCCATCCGGGTTCATTTCTGCGTTGTCTGGTTTGTCCTGCTCAGCCATGCTGCGAAAGATCCTTGCGAATACAAAGTAGGTTGGGCGACATTGTAGTGGCTGGTCGCCCAGAGCTGATGAAAAAGCACTCTAAATTGCCAGTGCAATTTCACACAAAATTAGCGCATCAATTTACGCAGTGCAGCAGGTGTAAAGTCGCCCGGTTTTACGGGCACGTTGAACTCTGTGGCTGGTTCTTCGTTCTGGAAAGCACTGAATACTGATTTGCGAGCATTCAAGTCATGTTGCACTTCACCGGAGGTATACAAGCCAGGCGCATCGTAGGCCTGCATCAAATACAACATTTTGACGCGCCACAGTTCACCCTTGGTGTCGTACTGGTCCATCAAGGCCACATACCAGCTGTCTTCATCCACATACATGGTGCGCTTGGAGTAGATATGCTCTGCGCCCTGCTTCAAGGTGCCTTCGATCACCCACACCCTGTGCAGTTCGAACCGGGTCAACTCGGGCTTCAAAAAAGCATCGCTGATCATGTTGTCGTACTTCAGGCTTTTGTCACTGAGCTTGTAGTTGTTGTAGGGAATGTACATTTCTCGCTTGCCCAGCAACTTCCACTCAAAACGCTCTGGCGAACCGTTGAATCCGTAAATGTCGTCCACAGTACGTAAAGCATCGGTGTTTCCGGCCGGAGCGGCATGCACCAGTTCAGGTGCGCGCAATACTCGCCGCTGGCCAGAATTCACGATCCATGCGTTGCGGGTGTCTTCTTTGAAATTCAGGGTGTCAAGCACCAGCAGGGCTTCACCCGATTGTGCTGAAGGCTTTGTAGATTCACCGATCAGTGCAAACAACAACGTGCTGCCTGCTTTGCCGATGGAGGGCGCCCACGCAATGGTTTGGCTGCTGGCAAATGTAATCGGCTTGGTACCATTTCCGGCCACAAAGCCGGCGGTGTGGGACCTCAAAGTTTGTGCTGGGCGACGTAGCAAGGTGTTCCAGACCGCTTCAAGGCCGTTTTTGGGCTGAGGGAAAGGCACACTGGTGGATTGAACCCCCTCAACCGCAAGGCCGCCATGCGCCAGTTTGGCTTTGCCAGCCTCCGTGTTGATGCTCGTCATCATCTCGGCGGAAAAAGCAGCGGTGCGATGTGTTTTGTAAACGGGAATGCTGTAGTTCGGATAGCGTTTGATCAAGGCGATTTGCCCGGCAGGCAAAAATTTCTCATGCTGAGCCAAATTACTTTGGTTCACCACGAACAAGGGTTTTTCACCTGCAAATGGATCAACGTAGCCCTTTTTGGGATCAAACCCGGCTGGCGCTTTGGTGAGCCCGCCAGTCCACTCAGGAATGGTACCGGCCGCATTGCCGGCTGTTTCAGCGCCCAAGGCATTCACTGAACTGGTTTGGGCGATGGCAACCGTGCCGCTCAGCGCAAAGCACACTGCCGAGGCTAACACGCCTCGCAATAATTCAAATCGCATGTTGTCTCCTGCTGGTGGTTCTGCTTTTCTTGTTCTAGGTCTACTTTACCGCACTGGCGGGGCGTGCAAACAGGATGCGGCAAAAGTCTGCCCCTTTGCCCGAACACGCAGTTATTTGGTTCGCAAAGTCGCTGGGCTTAAGCACCTGGCAAGCCATGCCCAGTTCCTCCATGGCCAATTGCAAGTGGCCAGCTGTTTCAAAATGCAGGTGCACTTTGCCCCGAACAAAAATACCAAGGCCTGCAACGAAAGCTTGTGCAAGAGGATCGGAGTTTTGGGCCTGCAAGTGAATGTCGGAAAGATAAGCCCCATGCTGAAACTGCGCCAAAGTTGAAGAGATTCGGGCCCACAGGTTCAGTACGGATTCTTTGTCAAAATAATTCAGCAACCCTTCAGTCACCACCGCCAAGCCCCGGCTGGTATCCAGTTGCATGGCCAAACCATCCAGGCTGTGTGCACCCTGCTCGGCAAAAGCATCGACAACTTTGATGTGGTGATTCGGGCAGGCCCTTAGGCGCGTGGCCAGCAACTTTTTCTTCTGAGCGACCATGCCGGGCAGGTCGGCTTCAATATAGGTAATTTTGTCGCCGTAACGTTCGACGAAACGGCTTCCGCGTGGCGACAAACCTGCCGCGATTTCAATGATCTGGGTGACTTTACCCGACTCAATCAGTTCGGTCAGGTGGTGATCGATCAGATCATGCCGAGCCAACAAAAAATCTTCGAGTGTTGGGCCACCGAAACTTCTGGACACAAACATGGAAGGAGCCAGCGCCAAGTGCAGCGCGCTGGCTGGCATGGATTTCAATTCGGGAATAGAACGACCTGTGGTTTGCCAAACCTGCCCCGTGTACAAGGCCGTGGGGCTTATGCGGGCCGCAGAAAGCCACTGCGAAGCAAGTTTTTTAACCATGAGATCCTTTACACAATCGAATGTTCGAGCAGGGTTTCAAGGGGAATTATTTCCAAGGCTGTTTGGTTAGTGCCTTCCAGGTACACAGGTGGAGCAACATCGGCCTCATAGGCCTCCAGCCAACGGCTGGCACACACGCACCAACGATCGCCAGGCTTTAAGCCCGCAAATCGATACTGGGGCATGGGGCTAATGAGATCGTTACCCATGCGCAACTGAAACTCCAGAAACTCTTGCGTGACTTTGGCGCACACCACGTGACGCCCCAGATCGTTGGGACCCGTGCTGCAACAGCCGTCTCGCATAAAACCAGTGAGGGGCGCATAAGAACAAGCGAGCAAGGGCCCGCCGAGAACATTTTTATCTTGTTTCACAGTAACTTTCGACATGAATTATTTTGAACCGGGAACAGGCACAACGGCCATGGTGAGTCGGGAAATACAGCTGAGCTTTCCGCTGTCATCGTGCAGCTCGATATTCCACACCTGCGAACTTTTTCCCGCATGCCAAAGTTTGGCAGTACCTGTCACTTTGCCGCTTCTAACGCCACGCAAATGGTTGGCGTTGACCTCTTGCCCAACGCAATAAAATTTGCTGTTGTCGACCAGCAAATTGGCGCCAATACTGCCCAGGGTTTCGGCCAATACGACATTTGCCCCGCCGTGAACTAGGCCAAAAGGCTGGAATGTGCGAGTATCTGCTGGCATGGTACCGCGAATGTAGTCGGGCCCTACTTCAGTAATTTCAATGCCCAAAGCCTCACAGGCCGTGTTTTTACACATGGCATTCATGTTTTCCAGATTAGGCTGGGAAAACCAAATGGATTGTTGATTGTTTTGCATGGCTGCGATGTCTCTGTAAGTTTAATTTGTGTCCTATTTTAGGCATGCAATTTAAACTTTGGGACACGCCTCGATGAGTTTGGCCACTGTATTAGACAAATTTAGGGCAGTTTCATCTTTTAGGCGTTGGCAGTTGGTATACAAATCAGCCTCGTGGAAGGAAAAACCAGCGCCCACATGGGCCAGTGCAATCACGTTGCCACTGGCGCAAGGTGCCAAAGCCATTGCATGCCCATCGAAGGCATCGAACAAGCGTTGCTTGCTTTGGGTGGAATCTTTTTGGTTGCTTAAAAGATTGGCTACAAAATACCCCGACTCACTCAACAAGGCCTTGCAGTTCAGGTAAAACGCAGTGGAATTCAAGGGGCCCACTTTGGCCTTGCCATCGAAACCATCCACCATGATCAAGTCGAATTGCCGGGAATTGCGGCTTACTGCGGTGGCTATGTAGTCGGCGCCGCAATTCACTTCGATCTGAAAGTTTGGGGAAAACGGCGGCAGCTTGAAATGCATTTGCGCAGCGGCAACCACGGCAGGCGATATTTCCACCACGGTAATTTTGCAAGCTGGCCTGTGCTTGTGTAAAAACTTGGGCAAAGCCCCCACTCCAAGGCCGATGAACAAGGCCGTACGTGGCCAGCTTGAATCGGGATTGAATAGCAATGGAGCCATCATTTCACGCGTGTATTCAAGCTCGAGCGCATAAGGCCTTGCAATGCGCATGGCCCCTTGCACCCAATCACTGCCAAAATGAAGTTGGCGAACGCCCTTTTCTTCGCTGATCAATATGTCCATAGGGCGCAAGAATAACCGAATTATTCAAACAGGGCTTGCCCCATGAACAATCGGCTTCCCTCACTTAAGCCCTCGGCAAGATTCCAGTGTGGTGGCACCAACAACACAATGGTGGAACCATGCTCAAACCACCCCAGTTCTTCACCCTTGTGAATGGGTGTATGGGTACGCACACGTTGAGGCCCGCGGTCAGTTTGATTGAATACACGGCCAGTACAGTGCAAACGAATGCCAGCCACTAATATTGCCGCCACCGGCACAATTGCGAAAGGCTCGCCTTGTGCGGTTCTGCCACTCAACACCGCACGTTCGTTTTTACAAAACAGTTTTTCTACCCGCTTCAGTGCCACCGGGTTCACGTTCCAGGTGTCGCCGTGAATGTAATCCACCTGCTCCACCACCCCATCAATTGGCGAATGCATTCGGTGGTACATGCTGGCTGTAATCCGGATGGTGAGGTATCGATGCCCATGCAATTTCATGGCCAGTACCGGGTCTACCAGCAATTCTTCGATGGCGTACGGAAAGCCTTTCACCTGTAGCAAGCTGCCGTCCTCCACCAGGCCATGGGCGCCCAGAATTCCATCGCAAGGGCTGGTGCCCAAGGCACTGGTGGCCACAGGCCGCATACCTGGCTTCAATGCACGGGTAAAACAATCGTGAATGGAATTGAATTGCTGCTTTTGCGCTTCGTGCAGGTTTAAATCGGCAAATTGGCGCCACAACCACAGGGCTGGCTGGGCAAACCACGGGTGTTTGATTTTGCTCACCTTGCCCATCAACCAGGAACTGAACAAACGAGGGATTCGGTTGGTCAGCATGAAGTTGGCATTTTCCTGCAACTGAATGCGGGACGCCTGATGCGCAGAATGTACCTGTGTGTTTTTTTGCAATTTAATCAGCCTGTCACCGAGATGGCGTACAACCATACCTGTTGTATTTGACAGAAATGTGTATGAACCTTGACAGCCTGACTTTACTGATTGGCGCCAGCGCCAGCGCATACCTTGTAGTGAAAGCACATCGCCGACTCCAATTGTCGCGCGCGAAACACCCCGGCTTAAGCGGCCATGTTCGCATGGCCAAGCGCGTGTCGAAACTGATACCGCATTACAGCCTGGAAGGTGATTCGTTTTTCAACTGTGACGGTGCCAACGATACGCTCGTTGAGAAGCGCCGCAAAGGTTTCCAGAATTTGTCCCAAGACCTGTTGGGGCGCGCGCCACAGGGAAAACGTTTGCTGGAACAGGCGATCAGCAGCATTTCCGATGCGCAGTTTACTCACAAGTACCGCGTTCCCTTTCAGTTTAGAAACATGGTCAACGAGAATTTGTTGCCTGCACTTTTTCTGAGCAAATCAGAGGGCGTTCATCTCTGGGATATCGATGGCAATGCGTACATCGATGTGACTGGCGCCTACGGCACCAACTTGCTGGGCTACGACACCTACAAAAGCTTTATTCGCCAGGCGGCCATCGACATGGACCCACTGGGCCCTGTGCTGGGCCCGTATCACCCTGTAGTGCTGGACAACACTCGCAGAATTTTGGCCTTGGCTGGTCAAGACGAAATTTCTTATCACATGAGCGGAACCGAAGCAGTGATGCAGGCCGTACGCCTTGCGCAATACCACACCAGTCGCCAACGCATAGTACGTTTTGCGGGTGCCTACCATGGCTGGTGGGGCGATGTACAACCCGGCGTGGGCAACCCTGTAAGCGCAGATAGAACGTTGACGCTACAAGAAATGAGCCAACGCACACTGCATGTACTGGCCACCCGAAAAGACATTGCCTGCGTATTGGTAAACCCATTGCAGGCCTTACACCCCAACACAAATGCACCCGGTGATTCAGCCTTGATCAGCAGTGGCCGTAAAGCGGGATACGACAAAGAGGCTTATACCCAATGGTTGAAGCAACTTCGACAGGTGTGCACAGAAAATGGAATCGTGTTGATTCTTGATGAAGTGTTTTTGGGTTTCCGCTTGGCCAAAGGTGGCGCACAGGATTATTTTGGGGTGCGTGCCGACATGGTGACCTATGGCAAAACACTGGGCGGAGGCTTGCCTGTGGGGGTGTTGTGCGGCAAGGCCGAGTTGATGAAGCGCTACCGCAACAACAAGCCAGCAGACATCTGCTTTGCACGGGGTACATTCAATTCACACCCTTACGTGATGCAAACCATGAACCTGTTTTTGAAGCACATCGACAGCGTTGAAATAGAACGGATGTATCAGAATGTGGACACTGCGTGGAATACACGACGTGCAGCTTTGAACAAACGGCTGACTGAGCTGGAGTTGCCGGTTGAAGTGCAAAACATGACTTCAATTTTCACCATTCTGTACAACACCCCATCGCGATTTAACTGGATGTTTCAGTTTTACCTGTTACGAGCTGGCGTGATGCTAAGCTGGGTGGGTTCGGGGCGAATGATTTTCAGCCACAACTACACGGATGCAGATTTCGATGTGTTCTGCGACCGCTTTATTCAAGCGGCCCGCTGCATGCAAGCCGATGGCTGGTGGGACACCAGCGAGGCTTGCAACAGCAACAAGAAAATTCAGCGACGTGTGCTCAGTGAAACCTGGCGTGCCTTGACATCGTCCATGGGATCAATCAACTGACCTTTGAGAAGATAGAAAGGCGACTTGTAATAAATCTTCACGTCATGGAATGGGTCGGTGATAATTTTCAGGGCCCAGACCAAACCTGTTTCAATGTCACGGATAAAGAACAGGTGAATGGTTCTGAACACCAAACCACCCAAGCCCAGCCACAACCACGACTCACCTACACTGCGGACAAAGCTGGTCATGTCGGCACCAGTGGGAGACAAACCGAATGTGGATGGGCTGAACCAGATCAACACTGGCAAGGCACCCCATATGCTCAGCAATATGACCTTGCGACGCAAGTTGTAACCCACCTTGATGTCTTCTTTGTGATCGTGCGTGGCATCGTTCACATAATCGTAGGTTTTGGGTTCGAAAAAGAAGTGGCCGATTTGACGGCTGGTCATGGCCACCAACCACGCCACCAGGGCTGCAGACACAGGGTCAATAAACAGCAATACGTAACCAAACAGGAATGACAACGCGCTGAGCAAATGCAGGCTTTGATTGATACGGCTGTGGTGATAGTAGCGGTGGTCGTCCCAACGCTGTTCGTGCAAAGTCTCGAAGATTTTTTTCATTTAGGCGATACAAGGAAGTGTTGAAAAAGTACTAACTTCCCTTTATGCCAGTGTGATGTTGCGGTTTTGTGTCGAATCATCGTGAGGCTGGCTCAATGCGCGAAATGCTGCTTCATTCAGCGTAGTTACTGGCTCAACCAGCTCGAATCGGGTCTAGCTACAGCCAACTCGGCAGTGGATTTGCCTGTTCCGAACTTCAAGAAAATCGCCCCGTTTGAATTCATGCGCGGCGTTTGGCGAATAGCCAACACCGAGACTCGGCCATATTTTTTGCCGAGCTCGGTGAGCAAGAATGAATTCAACAAGGGATCAAGCGATTTTCAGTGAGGAATCGGGCAACCCCGACGAGTTGGTGACAACGGGGGCAACCCCGACGAGGTGGTGACAACGGGGGCACTCCTGTCGAGTTGGCCATATAGGCTGGCAACCGCCGATTTATCGTCCCAACTCGCCGCGCGCAATCACCTCTTTCATGATTTCCGACGTGCCCGCATAAATGGTTTGCACCCGCGCATCGGTGAAGAATCTTGAAATTGGATATTCCTCGGTGTAACCGTAGCCGCCAAACAGCTGTAAACACTCATGGGTTAATTTCACCTGCAACTCAGTCGACATCAATTTCAGGATGGATGCTTCTTCAGTGGTCATGGCGCCCACTTTGAATCGTGCTTCACATTGCTTCAAATACGCTTTGGTCAATTCAAGTTGCGCCCGAAGCTCAGCCATTTTGAATCGCGTATTTTGAAACTGGGCAATGGTGCTGCCAAACGCCTTGCGTTGTTTCACATAATCTGCAGTAATGGCCATGGCACCTTCACAGGCACCCACTGCCTGCGAGCCCAAACCCAAACGCTCGCGTGGCAGCTCTTGCATCAGGTAAATGAAGCCTTTGTTTTCTTCGCCGAGCAAGGCATTCGCGGGCACACGCAGGTTGTCGAAGAACAACTCGGCTGTGTCGTTGGAATGCTGGCCCATTTTTTTGATGCCCTTGCCTTTCTTGAAACCTGGCAAGCTGCTGTCCACCAAAAACAGGCTGATGCCTTTGGCACCTTTGCTGGTGTCGGTTTTGGCAGCCAATACTATCAGGCCACAATGCAAACCATTGGTGATGAAAGTTTTTGAGCCATTGATCACCCACTCGTCACCGTCGCGAACTGCGTTGGTGCGCATGCCCGCCAAATCACTACCCGCGCCTGGCTCAGTCATGCCAATTGAACCCACAATTTCACCCGTGACCATACGGGGCAACCACTGTGCTTTTTGCTCAGCAGTGCCCAGGTTGTTGATATAGGGCATCACGATGTTGGCGTGCACATTCAACGCGGTGCTGAGCGAGTGCAAATTCAAACGGCAGGTTTCTTCCAGAATCATCAGGGCCACTTCGAAAGGAGCTCCTGCAGCACCAAATTCTTCGGGCATGTCCGGCCCCAACATGCCCGCCGCACCCAGCATCAGCCAGGTTTCCTTGGGCATCCAGCCGTCTTTCTCCCATTGGTCGTAATGCGGAATCACCTCTTTTTCGAGACAGCGCAGCAGCATGTCCCGAAACAAAGTGATGTCCTCATTCTCAGCCATTTTGAATTGGTCTACTGTGCCCATGATGATTCCTTTTTCAGATGCTTCTATTACTTCGCCTGCATGCGAATGCTGCCATCGATACGGATGGTTTCACCGTTCAGGTAATTGTTTTCGACAATACTCACGCACAGGCGACCATATTCAGCGGGCGCACCGAACCGCTTGGGGTTTTGAACCATCGCGATCAAGGGCTGGCGGTATTCCTCAGAAACACCTTGCATCATCGGCGTGTCAAAAATGCCTGGGGCAATGGTCATGACCCGAATGCCGTAGCGACCCAAATCGCGGGCCATGGGCAGGGTCATGCCAACCACACCACCCTTACTGGCTGAATAGGCAGCCTGACCTGTTTGACCATCAAATGCAGCGACCGAAGCGGTGTTGATGATCACGCCACGCTGGCCGTCTTCATCGGGTGCGTTCTTTGCCATGGCTTCAGCAGCCAGGCTTGCAATGTTGAATGTACCAATCAGGTTGATATTGATGGTTTTCGCAAACGCCTCAAGGGGAAGTGCTTTGCTGTCGCGGTCCAGCGTTTTTCCTGCTGTGCCCACACCTGCACAGTTGACTGCGATGTGAATCGCACCAAAGGCAGCTAAAGTTGCATCAATGCCCGCGCGAGCCGACGCTGCATCCGCGACGTTTACTTTCTGGAAAATCACTTTGCCGGGGTGCGCAGCCTGCGCGGCCTTGCCCGCATCTTCGTTCATGTCGAACACCGCCACCTTGGCACCAGCAGCAACAAATTGCTCCACCGTTGCAAGGCCCAGACCTGACGCACCACCCGTAACCACCGCTACCAAATTATTCAGATTCATTCAAAAGTCTCCAAAACTGCTGTTTTTATGAAATAAATAGATGATTAACCACAAG
>FWPV01002002.1_pt1 | contig 44042 bp, 36 predicted proteins | sample 2228371 | NCBI WGS metagenome assembly FWPV01 (sample SAMEA103939776, study PRJEB20133) | metagenome
TGATGAACGTATCCCTGATAATTTCTGGCGGCCGGGCGGTTCTCATTATCCTCAAGGAAGCGGCCGTCCTCGATACCATGCTTCAGGGAGCGGCCGGATTGATTTCTACCGTGCCTTCAATTCTGACCGCCCAAATCATCTTCTTAGTGCAGGCGGTGATAAATTTCTTCGTCCATTCAGGAACAGCTCAGGCTGCTCTGACCATGCCGATAATCGCTCCGCTGAGCGACCTGGTGGGTATCACCAGGCAAACATCCGTTCTGGCATTTCAGCTGTGTGAAGTGATAAATCCCATTCTGCCGACCTCGGCCGTGACCATGGGGGTGCTGGGTGTGGCTAAAATCCCCTGGGAGAGATGGGCTAAATGGTTTGTGCCGCTGATGCTGATATTGATGGTTTTCAGCCTGCTGGCCCTGATCCCGCCGGTTCTGATGAAGTGGGGACCTTATTAATCAGGTACAACTACTCGATTTCTTCTTTGATGATTTTATCTATCTCGTCCGGTGCGTGACGTAGGGCCCACATCAGTTTCGCGCAGAGGATTTCTAAGCTCTGCGCGCCCCCCTCTATAACTCCCATCGTCAGAGCCCTCCGGCCGACCTCATACATGTTCATCAGCGTTTTCCCGTAAAGGCACTGGGAAGTGACGATCACCGGGAGATTTCTGGCTCTGGCTTTCCTGAAGAAATTTTCAAATCCGTAGGGGATGTTTCCCGTGCCGTATGCTCTGATGATAATTCCTTTGATATTTTCCCTGTCCAGCAAGAATTCTAAATCGCCCGGGTCGCAGCCAGGGGAAAGAGTGTGGATAAAAATATCCGGTTCGAAACCGGGATATACTTCTATGTCGTGAGGTTCGTTGATTCTCTTTTTCACCTGACTTTTCATTCTGATGTCGACAGAAATCTCTCCGGCGTCATCGCCGTTCACGCTGCGAAAAGCATCCAGGCTTGATTCGGAAGCTTTGGTCGTCCGGCTGCCGCTGATGATCCGCCGGTCAAAAACGATAAAAACGCCCGAGTAAGGCATCGTGGCTACCCTGAAGGCGTTGACCAGATTGCGGCGGGCGTCGCTTTCGATTCTGATGGCCGGGATCTGACTCCCGGTGAGCACAATCGGCTTTCCCAGGTTCTTTATCGAGACGCTCAGCGCGGCTGCGGTATAAGCCATGGTGTCGGTGCCATGGGTGAGGACGAAGCCGTCGTAACGCCGGTAATTTTCCTTGAGGCAGAGAAGAATCCGGTCCCAGTCAGCCGGGGTTATGTTGGTGCTGTCGATGTTGGCGATGAATTCTATGTCGTAATCGGCAATGGCTGAAAGCCGCGGCTCCACTTCCCGGAGAATCTTGATCGCGGATTCTTCGCTGTCGGGGACGGCTAAGGACCCGTCTCCCTTTTCTTCCATCACAATGGTCCCGCCGCAAAAAAGAATCAGGATTTTTCGCCTGCCGTTCATGCTCTATTCTCCTTCGGTCAGCAGCCTATTTTACCAAAACGGGGGACACAATACATATTCACCAATTTTTTATGTAAAAGATGAAGTTACGAAGATAAAAAAACTAATTATGACGTCCATCTGCGGCTTTTCCATTATCGGAAAGCAACAAATTGTTTTCTGGTCGCTCAAGGCATCAGAAAGCAAACCGAGTTGGAAATTAAGAGATTTCCTGGATTTTTAATATGGTCGTTGCCGGATATTATGGCAGCCGCAAAGTCGGCAATTTTAAGCTTTAAATTTTATTTTCTGATTGAGTGCCTGGAGTCGCCAGCGGCGAAGCCCGGGACAGATACCGGGTTTTGTCTCTGTGATTATTTGGCTTTTTAATACTTTCGGGCGCCGTTTTTATTTGAATAGCATAGCATTTATTGCGATGTTTTAACGGCTCTCAGGTGACGGCGGATCAGCCGCGAAATCTGCATCGCCGCCGGCGGGTCGTAGTTAGATAGGACAATTATCGTATAGCCGGTGGCGGCCTCAAATTCCAGCACCGCGTTAATCCCGGGCGCTCCCCCGGCGATGGCTAAATTCCAGCGGCTGCGGTCCGGTTTAATCTGAGGTCCATACATTTCTTTCCCGGTTCCTGATATCCGGTCCTGAGTGGTAGAGAGGCGCAGACTCAGGTCCGAGTCCGACCGGGCGGGTCTCGGCCCCGATTGTTTATCCGCAATCGTGTGACCGGAGCTTTCCATGTTTCCTGCCTTTGTTTGCTCACTTCCTGCCTTTGCTGGAGATGGCCCGGGCTCAAGGCCGCTGAATACCCACTCGGTCCAGGCTTCGTTCAGGAGTCGGCCTTCATAAAGGGCCCGGGCGAAACGCAGCAGGTCTTCGGCCGTGGCGTAGCCACCGCCAGCGGCGCTGCCCCGAGCCGGTCTGGTGTAGATATTCCGACGCCGGTTTTTTTCAGCTTTTTTCCCGGCCGGCTCATTAATGATTGTTCTTTCTTTTTCCTGCCCGCTTGAGAATTTCCCCGGGGCCTGAGCTGGTTGTTCTGACTTTTTTGCCGGAGCAGGAGTCTGACTTTGCTCTGAAATAGCTGCCGCAGGCTCTTCCTCCTCATTTACTCTGATATAGCCTTCGGCTACATTTTCCACCACCTCGTCCGCCTGAAACCAGCCGGAATCTTTCATCCCGGCCGGCTCAAAAATGTTACGTTCTATAAAATCGTAATAATCAAGACCGGAGGCGGCGCTTATGATCTCCCCGAGAACTACATAGCCGCCGTTTGAGTACACCTCTCTCGTTCCCGGCTCGAAAGCCAGCGGTTTGTGGGCAAAGAGCTTCAGGTAATCGCGGTTGTGCCGGAGGAAATTCTTCGGCGTCTTTTCAAATTCCGGCCCGAAGAAATCGCCGATTCCGGAAGTCATATTAACCAGATGGCGGATGGTTACTTTTTCTCTGGCTTCAGCGTTCGGGTAATCCGGCAAATACTTTCCGAGCTTATCGTCAAGCCTGAGCCGGCCCTGCTCGGCCAGTTTTCCGATGGCTATCCTGGTGAAAATTTTGTTGATCGAGCCAAGGTTGAAGCGAGTGTCAGTCCTGTTCGGCACACGAAATTCTTTGCTGGCAAAGCCGTAGGACTTAAAGAAAACCGGCTGGAAATGGCGGGCGATCAGCACCACACCTGAGAAGCTGTCTTCCTGAACGGCTTTTTCTGTCTGTTGTTCAATAGCCTTAAGCGCTTCTTCAAGCGTCATCGGAGGCAGGGGAGGGGCCAGGTCTTCCGCGCCAGCTTCATCGACCGTCAGGCCTTTTAACCAGAATTTTTCGCCCTGTTTTTCAAGGGCCAGAGTTAGCCTGAACAATTCATTTCTCGCGCCTTCGATAAAAAGGCTGATTTCCCCCGGCGATTGCTGGATTACCTTAATTAATTTAAGCTCTTTACCCAGTCTTTGCCTCAGCCCGAGAAGTCTCTGCGCCCTTTCCCCGGCCGGAGTCTGCTGGAGTTTCTCGGGCGGCAGGCTCCCGGAGAAAAAAGCCTCAAGCCCCGCCGCTTCTGCCCTGTCAAAAGCCTTCCAGAACTCCTCCGCCTTCTTCCCGACCCCCGTCCCCGGAAAGATTACAGGAGTCGCGCCTTCGTTCCTTTGCCTCTTAATCTTTAAATCCGAGGAAAACGTAAAAACATCGGGTGTCATTAGAAAGAAGAGAGCTAATAGGAGACAAATTGTGCCCGCCATTAAGGTTTTAAGTCCAAAAGCTTTTAGTGATCCTTCAGGCTGATGTTTGAGGAAATGAATTTTGGTTGTCATAGTGAATTCCTTAATTGTAATGTTTGACTCATTTTTAACCAATAATTGCCTCTTATTACTTCAAACATGTAATAACGTTTAGCTTCCTGGTTATTATAATGACACATCTTGCCCGTTTGTTGCAGGTCTTAGAAATATTCAGATTATGGAAAGGTTGAATAAAGAATGGGGATAGAATATCATTATCTGTCAGGAATCTGGATGACAATATGAATTAAGTTGCTTAAAGGACGAGGGCCAACAGGCAGAAAAATAAAAAGCAACGACAGTTTATTGGCCAGGAGACACTTGATAGACAGAACGAAAGAACAAAAAGAGAAGCTTTCCGGCTGAAAATAAGGAAATGATGAATTGATCGGTATGATGTCATTACCGGTTATTACGTTTTGAATTGATAAAGGATTCCGTCATAAGTGACTTTGGTTTGGGCCAGGATTAAATTGTTGTCGTTCAGTAAAGATGTTTATCCGAAAAACAGCTCTGCGAATATTTTCGTAGATAAATATGATAGTTTGGCGACGAATAATAAATTCAGGAGGTAATTATGAGGTGTAAGGCAAAGTTAATTGGTGGATTGATGCTCTCAGTGTTGCTCCTCATTCCGTTCCTGCTCCGGGCGGATGAGGGGATGTGGATGCCCCACCAGATGAAGATGCTCAACCTGCAGCAGCTCGGACTCAAGATGAACCCCGATGACCTGTATAAGAAAGACGGCACCGGCCTGATGAGCGCCGTCGTCAACCTCGGCGGCGGCACCGGCGAGTTTGTCAGCTCCGAAGGACTTATTCTCACCAACCACCACGTGGCTTTCGGGGCCATCCAGAGGGCTTCCGGTAAGGAGCATGATTATATAACCGACGGCTTTCTGGCCAAAACCCGAGCCGAAGAAATCCCGGCTCAGGGGTATACAGCGGACATCCTGCTCGGCTATGAAGAGGTCACTGCCCGCGTCCTGGCCAAAGTCAAACCAAAAATGACTCCGCGCCAGAAATATGATGCCATCGAAGCGGCGGTCAAAGAAATAGTGGCTGAAGCCGAAAAAGCCGGTCCGGACATCAGGGCCAGCGTCGTTTCGATGTACAGCGGCAATCAATATTTCCTTTACCGCTTCAAAAGAATAAAAGACGTTCGCCTGGTCTATGCGCCTCCCCAGGACCTCGGCAACTACGGCGGCGAGGTCGACAACTGGATGTGGCCCCGTCATACCTGCGATTTCTCCTTTCTTCGGGCCTATGTTTCCAAAGACGGGGTCGGTGTCGATTACAATCCGGAGAACGTTCCCTACAAGCCGAAAGTCTGGCTGAAGATTTCCACCGAGGGAGTGAAAGAAGGCGATTTCACCTTCGTCATGGGCTATCCCGGCCGCACCTACCGCAACAACCTGGCGGTAGAAATAGAAAATGACCTCAACGCCATGGTCAAGCGCATGGCTGAATTTCAGGACATAATTGACTTCATCGAAGCGGCCAGCAAAGGCGACAAAGAAACCGAAATCCGCTACGCCTCCGTGCTCAAGGGCCTCTACAACTCGCTCAAGAATATGCAGGGCAAGGTCGAGGGGATGAAGAAGGTGGACCTCATTGCCAGAAAGAAAGAACAGGAAAAAGAACTCCTGGCCTGGATTAAAGCCGCCCCCGAACGCCAGAAGAAGTACGGCCAGGTCCTGGAACTTATGGACAGCTACATGAAGCGCTATGAGGTCTTTGCCTCCCGCAATGAAATCCTGGGAAATATCATCAGTCCCTATTTCGGCTCGACTGTTCTCTCCCAGGCTTACACCATCTACCGGACGGTTGAAGAGCTTCAGAAACCCGATAAAGACCGGGAAGCAACTTACCAGGAGAGAAACCTGCCCTATATCAGGCAGAGGATTCAGCTGGCCGAACGCGGTTATGTCTTCGCCACCGACCGGGAATTTTTCAAGCATCAGCTCAAGAAGCTTATGAACCTGCCGGCCGAGAAAATTCCGGTCGCTTTGAGACCCGTGTTGTCCCAGAAATCGGAGAAGGCTATCGATGAGTATGTGGATAATCTTTATAAGAATACGGTCCTCGGAGATCCGCAAAAAAGGCTGGAGCTCATCGGACTGAAGCCGGCCGAACTGATGAAACTGAACGATCCGTTCATCAATCTGGCCGCCGAGCTGGAGAAAGAGCTCAAGGTGGTCCGCGAGGAAAGCAAAGCCTGGGCTCAGGAAAGAGCCGACATCAAAAAGCTGTACGAAGCGGCCCTGCTGGAAATGAAAGAAGGCCGGCTGGCGCCGGATGCCAACAGCACCATCCGTTTCACCTACGGGCCGGTTATCGGTTACAGTCCGAAAGATGCCGTCATCTACAAACCGATTACCACGCTCAAAGGCGTTATGGAAAAGGAAACCGGCGAATTTCCCTTCCATGTCCCGGATAAGCTAAAAGAACTTTATCAGAAGAGAGATTTCGGGCGCTTTGAAGACCCCGTGCTCCGGGATGTGCCGGCCTGTTTTCTCAACACCACCAACGTCACCGGCGGAAATTCTGGTTCGCCAACCCTGAACGCTAAGGGAGAGCAGGTGGGCATCATCTTCGACATGACTTACGAAAGCGTTATCGGCGATTATTACATCATCCCCGAATGGCAGCGCTCTATTTCAGTCGATATCCGTTATGTTCTGTTCATCACCGAAAAATTCTCCGGCGCCCATCATCTCATTAAGGAAATGGGGCTGTGCACCGGCGAATGCGAAGCGGAACACAAATAGCGAAGAGGGCTGACTTAAAAAGAGCGGCCGCGGGTCCTGATTCGCCGCCGGTTTAGAAAACATCGGGCCTGAAGCCCGGGAGCAAAAACCCCGAATTTCAGGCCCTTTTTATTTAAGATTCATGGGACATTTGTTGGTCGTAAATCAGGACGGTCAAAGCTCAGAGCGACAGCCCAAAATTCGTTTTGCGGAATATTCTATTTTTTATTTCCTATTCCTCATCGACCATGGTCTTGAGCTGGCTCATTACGTCGTCGATATCGAGCGATTCGATGTCTATCCTGGGCTTGCCTGGTTTGCTGTCGGTTGAGGCCGGTTTTGGCTCTTCCGGCATGTTCTTTTCCACCCAGCTTACCAACTCTTTGGTATTTATGGGCTTTTCGAAATAATTGTCGGCCCCGTAACTTTTAGCGTCTATTCTGCTGGTAGCGCCCTTATAAACGGCGGTAATCAAGACCACCCTGGTCTCTTTGAGTTCGGGGTCATCCTTGATTTTCCGACAGAGGTCGGCCCCATGAATTTTCGGCAGCAGCATATCGCAGATAACCATCGGCGGCCGGGCCTCTTTGACCAGCTTTAGACCCTTTTCTCCGTCGTGTGCTTTCAGCACCTGGTAACCTTTCTCGCTGAACAGTTTCTCCAGCATGGAAGAAGTTACCCGGTCATCATCTATGATGGCGATTTTTGCTCCCATGCCTTTACTCCATATTTTTTTGAATATTATTTATCCAAGCAGACTGTTAAGTCAATAATTTATTTCCGCCTGTAGCTCCTCTTTTCCGGCAAAGGTCAGGCCGAAAAAATAGTCATGACGCGGCTGACCCCGGCACCCTGACTAAAAAAGGGTCCCAAAACGTGCTATCATATTCAGCCCGGCCGCAGAGCGGGAATAGGTTTTTCAGCCTGAAACCTGCCGCTGTCCACAGAAACCGAGCCGGGATTTTGACGCGAGAATTTACCGAAATAGTTTGACCTCATGCCTGGAGCGACCGAAAAATAATGATAGCCGTTGAAGAATTATCGAAAAGTTTTGCCCATCAGGTTCTTTTTGAAAGCATCAGTTTCAAGATTAACCAGGGCGAAAGGGTGGGCCTGGTCGGAAAAAACGGCCACGGCAAGTCTACCCTGTTTCGCATCATAGCCGGACTGGAAGAGCCGGACGAAGGCCGGGTGGTCATTCCCAGGAATTACCGGATAGGCTATCTGGAGCAGGAACCTAACTTTCTGAAGCCCACCGTTCTGGAGGAAGCACGCTCCGGCCTGCCGGCCTGCGATTCCGACCAGCTCTGGCGGGTGGAAAAAGTGCTGGCCGGCCTGGGTTTCAGGCCCGAGGATTTCCAGAAAAATCCACGCCAGTTATCGGGCGGTTATCAGGTCAGGCTGAACCTGGCCCGGCTGCTGCTGGCCGACTATGACCTGCTTCTCCTGGACGAGCCCAATAACTACCTTGACATAACCTCCATTCGCTGGCTGGAGAAGTTTCTGCTTTCCTGGCGGGGCGAGCTGATGTTCATCACCCACGACCGGAGTTTTATGGACCGGGTGGCCACCCACATCCTGGGTCTGCACCGACGGAAGGTGCGAAAAATTGAAGGCGATACCGAAAAATACTACAACCAGCTGGCCCTGGAAGAGGAAGTTTACGAGAAGACCAGGCTCAACGACGAAAGAAAGCGCAAGGAACTCGAGGTTTTCATCAGCCGCTTCCGGGCCAAGGCCCGGCTGGCCGGCCTGGTGCAATCTCGCCTTAAGTACATCGAAAAAATGGAAAAGCGGGAAAAGCTGGAAAAGATCAAGAATATGGAAATTTCCTTCCTGGAAAAGAAGTTTCATCATAAATACGCCCTGAGCCTTGAAAATGTCAGCTTTGCCTACACTCCCGACAGACCGCTCCTCAGGGATTTAAGCCTTCAGATCGGAGCCCGTGACCGGGTGATGGTCATCGGGCCCAACGGCCGGGGCAAAACCACTCTGCTGAAGCTGATGGCCGGCCGCCTGAAACCGCAGTCGGGAGAAATTACCTTTCCCCGGTCTGTTTCAGCCGGTTACTATGAGCAGAGCTATGCCGAGGAAATGAACAGCGCCAGCACCGTGCTGGAAGAAATAGGCTCGGCCAATACTCAGCTGGAACCGGCCAGGATTCGCCAGATTGCCGGCAGCCTGCTGTTTGAGGGCGACGAAGCTCTAAAGCCCATCCGGATTCTGTCGGGCGGCGAGAAGAGCCGGGTGCTGCTGGGAAAGATCCTGGCCACGCCGGTAAATCTTCTGCTGCTGGACGAGCCGACCAACCACCTGGACCTGGAATCCTGCGACGCCCTGCTGGCCGCCCTGGACAACTTTGACGGAGCCGTGGTCATGGTCACCCACAACGAATTGTTCCTGAGAGCCCTGGCCGAAAGGCTAATAGTTTTCAACGATGACCGGCTGACCGTTTTTGAAGGCGATTATGACAGCTTCCTGAAAAAGGTCGGCTGGAGCGCAGAAAGAAATGAGGCCGGCGAACGAAATCAGACCGCGGCCGGCTCCATCCCCGAGGCCGCCGGCCAACCGGCCGAAAAGGCGGACAGGAGTAAGAACGGGGCTCAGGCCGCTTTTCAGGATGAGGCTTTCAAATTCAAGCTTTCGCCCCGGGAGCTGCGAAGACTCAGGTCGGAAGTTATAATCGAAAAATCGCGAGTCCTGAAACCATTGGAAGAGAGAGTGCTCAAGCTGGAACGCCAGATTGAAGAAATGGAACAGCGGGTGAATCAATTGACCCAGGACATAATCGCCGCCTCAGTCGACGGTCGCGGCCAGGAGGTGGTGCGTCTTTCCAGGGAACTGGATGCCGGGCGCAAGAATCTGGACTCCCTGTATGAAGAATACACTCAAGTCTATCAGGACTACGAAGAAAAGAGCCAGAGTTTCGAGCGGCGCCTGCAGGAATTAGACCGGCTTTCCAATTGATCCTACCCGGCGCCCGCTTTTCTTTTTGACAAAGTTAAGTATAATTAAATTCCTGTGATAATTCCCGGAGATTGAAGAAGAAGGGCAGAACTGTGCCGGCCGGGAGCCAGGAAAAACGAGGCCCAAAGCGGTTAAGAATGGAAAGCGAGAATAACAGACCCGAAGCCGCCGGGATGAGGCGTCAGAAATCAAGACAAAACTCCTTCTTAAATCTGGCGGCTCTGATGGCGGCGATCCTTCTGGCGGCGGCTTTCTTTTTCCCCTCATGCCAGCAGCGGCGCGGCGGCCACAGCCTGGTGGTGGCCGGTTCAACCAGTATTCAGCCTTTCGCCGACAAGTGGGCAGAAGTTTTCATGCAGAAACGGCCGGGTGAAATTGTGGACGTGCAGGGCGGCGGCTCGAGCGCCGGCATTCAGGCCGTAAGAACCGGGGCCGCTCAAATCGGCATGTCCTCAAGAGAGCTCAAAGACGACGAAAAGGAACTGTATCAGATAGAAGTGGCCCATGACGGCCTGGCCATAATCGTCCATCCGTCCAATCCGCTGGAAAACCTGACCATAGAACAGGTCAAAAGCATTTTCCTGGGTGAAATCACCACCTGGGAAACTCTCAACGGCCGGAAAAAAGAGATAACGGTCGTCGTCCGGGAAGAAGGCTCCGGCACTCGCGGCGCTTTCCAGGAGTTGGTCATGGGAAAATCGCGGATCACCAAGAAGGCCATCGTCCAGGATTCAAACGGCACCGTCAGAGAAATCGTCAGCCGCGACCCCCAGTCCATCGGATTTATTTCGCTGGGCTTGGTCAACGAGTCAGTCAAGGCCCTGGCCCTGAACGGAGTGAAGCCTACCGAAGAGGCCATCCTTAAAAAAGAATACAAGCTGGTCAGGCCGTTTTTATTCCTGACCAGAGAGGCTCCCTCCGGACTGGCCAGAGAGTTCATAGAATTTATTCTGTCGGAAGAAATTCAGGAGCTGGTTCACAAGGAAGGCTTGATCCCCGCCAGGAGGGGAGAGCCGACGGAGGGCGGCCGATGACCAGACTGGAAAGAAACGACCGGCTGGTCAGGTTGAGTCTGTTGATGATTGCCCTGTCGGCAATTTCCGTGCTGGCCATCATCACCGTGTTCATTTTCGAGCAGGGCACCCCCATCATGTTCAGGTACGGATTCAGAAGCTTCCTGCTCGGCCAGGACTGGTATCCGTCGGAAAAAAGTTTCGGCTTGCTGCCGATGATTGTCGGTTCCCTTATGGTAACCTTCGGAGCTCTGGTCATCGGGGTGCCGCTGGGTCTGGCCAGCGCCATCTTTCTGACCGAATTTTCCCACCGCCGGCTGGCCAGAATCCTGAAACCGGTCATAGAACTTCTGGCCGGGATACCCTCGGTGGTTTATGGTTTTATCGGGCTGATGTTCTTGGTGCCCTTTATAAGGGATAAATTCGGCGGGCCGGGACTGTCGGTGCTGGCGGCTTCGGTCATCCTGGGGATCATGATACTGCCGACGGTCATCAGCATCGCCATCGATTCGATCCGGGCCGTTCCCGATTCCTACCGGGAAGGGTCGATCGCTCTGGGAGCGACCAGATGGCAGACTGTCCGGATGGTGGTCTTGCCGGCGGCCCGTTCCGGCATCATCGCCGGCATCATCCTGGGCATGGGCCGGGCCATCGGCGAAACTATGGCCGTAATCATGGTGGCCGGCAATGCGGCCGACATTCCGGGTTCCATTCTGGCTCCGGTCCGAACCCTGACCTCAAACATCGCCCTGGAAATGGCCTACGCCAGCGGGGAACACCGGGAAGCGCTGTTCGCCACCGGAGTTATCCTGTTCATCATCATTATGATTCTCAACACCATTGCCAACGTAACCTCAGCCAGGCAGAGAAAGAAGTAAGGAGCATCAGGTGGGCAATCGCTGGAAGCTGAAGCCAAGAACGGAGCAGAAACTGGTCCAGGTTCTGATGTATTTCTTGACTTCTGTGGCCGTTCTGGTTCTGGTCTTTATTCTGGCGGTCATACTCAAAAACGGTCTGCCCCAGCTCAGCCTGGAATTTCTCACCAGGAATCCGGCCGACATGGGCCGGGAAGGCGGCATACTGTCCACCATCGTGGCCACCATCTTTCTGACCTTTATTGCCCTGCTGGTGGCCACACCTCTGGGCGTGGGCACAGCCATTTACCTGACCGAATATACCGTCGAAAGCCGCATCACCAGGATTATCCGCTTCGGCGCTGAGTGTCTGGCCGGGATACCCTCCATAATTTTCGGTCTGTTCGGGTTTATCCTTTTTGTGAATAAACTCAAGTTCGGCTGGTCGATTCTGAGCGGGGGCCTGACTCTGGCTTTTATGGTTCTGCCGACCATTATCAGGACCAGCGAAGAAGCCATAAAGGCGGTGCCGCCGGCCTACCGGCTGGTGAGTTTTTCTCTGGGCAGCACCCGCTGGCAGACGGTAACCAGGGTGGTTCTACCGTCGGCCATTCCCGGCATCGTGACCGGGGTAATACTCAGCATTGGCAGGAGCATCGGGGAAACCGCGGCCGTCATTTTCACCGCCGGCTCGGCCCTGCGCATGCCGACTTCGCTGTTTTCGTCCTCAAGAACCATGTCGGTCCATTTTTATATCCTGGCCAAGGAAGGAGTGTCGATGCCCAAGGCCTACGGCACGGCCGCGGTGCTGGTCATTTCCATCCTGATCATAAACATCGCAACTTATTACCTGATGGAAAAATACATAAAGAGGAAATCATAAATTATGAAGCAGAGAGGCATTCTGGTCAGGGATTTCAGCCATTATTATGGCCAGACCCGCAGCCTTAATAAGATCAATCTTGATGTCTACCGCAACGAGATTCTGGGCATAATCGGGCCGGCCAGAAGCGGCAAGTCGACCTTTCTGGCCTGTCTGAACCGGCTGAACGACCTGATTCCCGGCTCCCGGTTGGAGGGGAAAATTCTGGTGGACGACCTGGACATTTACGGGCCGGAAGTGGACGTGGTGGCCTTAAGAAGGAAGCTGGGCATGGTGTTTGCAACGCCTGTTCCGCTGCCGCTGACCATCTACGAAAACATAGTGTTCGGGGTTCGCTTGCTGGGAAACAATAACCGCCGGCAACTGGACCTGCTGGTGGAAGATTCGCTGCAAAAGGCCGGGCTGTGGAATGAAGTTAAAGACCGTCTGCACAGCAGCGCCCTTAAATTGTCCGGCGGTCAGCAGCAGCGGTTGTGCATCGCCCGGGTGCTGGCTCTAAAGCCTCAGTACATAATGCTGGACGAGCCGACTTCGGGCCTGGACCCGATTTCCACCATGAAGATTGAGGATTCTTTGCGCTCCCTGAAGAAGGACTTCACCATCATCCTGGTGACCAACAACACCAAGCAGGCGGCCAGGGTGGCCGACCGGACGGCCTTCTTCCTGATGGGGGAGCTGGTGGAAATAGACGAAACGCCGGTCATCTTTACCAGGCCGTCCGACCGGCGAACCGAGGCTTACCTTGAGGGCAAGTTCGGATGAGAAAGGTTGATGTTGTAACCGTTAAAACCGGACTCCGGGCCCGGGCAACCGGCAGGGAGGTTTTATTTAATGCGATTTTAACCGGGACGTTAACGGAAGTTAACGGGTAATGATTATAAACTCAGAGGTTGAATTTTTATGGTCTGCAGGGACAAGCTCCTGAAGGCGGCACCGCCGGTGCCGGGCATAGCGCCGGGACAATTCCGTCAACCGGCTCTGCCTGAGCCGGTCCGGCCTGGATCCGAAGGTCAGAACCCGGGGCGGCAATCCGGTTTTTGCTGCCGGAGCCCGAACGGCGGCGGCGCCGAAGGACTGGTAGCGAGGAAGGCTGAATCATGACCGCGACCACAAAAAATATCATCGAGGTTAGAGACCTCTGCGTCTATTACGAAAAATTTCAGGCCCTGAAAAACATAAACCTTGATATCCAGGCCAACCGCATCACCGCCCTGATCGGTCCTTCCGGCTGCGGCAAATCGACTTTCCTCCGGACCCTTAACAGGATGAACGACCTGATAGACGGATGCCGGACGGAAGGGGAAGTCTTCTTCGAAGGCCGGAATATATTCGACCCGGAGACCGACCTGCTGGAATTGAGACGAAGGGTGGGCATGGTTTTTCAGAGGCCGAATCCCTTTCCGCTGAGCATTGCCGATAACATTACCTACGGTCTCAGGGTCCACGGCCGAACCGAACCCAATTTTCTGGAAGAAAGGCTTTACCGCAGCCTGCAGGCGGTCAACCTGTGGGAGGAGCTCAAGGACCGGCTGGCCGATAATGCCCTGCAACTGACCGGCGAACAGCAGCAGCGGCTGTGCATAGCCCGGCTGCTGGCAGTCGAGCCGGAAGTGGTGCTGATGGATGAGCCCTGCTCGGCCCTGGACCCGGTGGCCACAGCCCGGATTGAAGATTTGATGTATGAACTGAAGAAGGACTATACTATCGTCATCGTCACCCACAACATGCAGCAGGCGGCCCGGGTTTCTGATTATACCGGCTACTTTCTGCTGGGGGATCTGGTGGAATTCGGCGACACCAATCAGATTTTTACCAGTCCCAGAGATAAGCGGACTGAAGATTACATAACCGGCCGTTTTGGTTGATGAGGAATGACCGGAACAGCTGGAAAAGGAGGCAGCTATGACCAGGTATTTTGACGAAGAATTGCTGGAGCTGAATAAAAAAATTCTGGAGATGAGCGCCGAGGCCGAAGCGGCCATCGGCAATTCGATCAAAGCTCTGAGAGAGCTCAGCCGGGAGAAAGCCGAGGCGGTCATCAAGGATGACGACCGAATAGATAACCTGGACCTGGCCATTGAAGAAAAATGTCTGAACCTCATCGCCCTCTACCAGCCGGCGGCAGCCGACCTGCGTTTCATTGTGATGTCGATGAAAATCGCCACCGACCTGGAACGCATCGCCGACCTGGCCGTGGATATTGCCCAGAGGGTCCTGGAGTTAGCCGACCGGCCGCTGCTCAAACCCCTGATTGACATTCCCAGGCTGGCCACCCTGTCCCAGGGAATGGTCAGGGATGCCATCAACTCTTTCGTCAACAAGGATACCGAGCTGGCCAGGTCTGTAATCCTAAGAGACAGCGAGGCCGATGAGCTGCGTAACCTGGTTCAATCCGAATTAATCAACGATTACATGAGTAAAGACCCGACCACGGCTCCCCGGGCGGTGCCGTTGCTGCTGGTGGCCCGCCACCTGGAAAGAATCTGCGACCACGCCACCAACATCGCCGAGGATGTCATCTATCTGGTTAAGGCCGAGCAGGTGCGCCATCACCCGGAAAGCCTGAAGTAAGGTGGTCCGGCACCGGGCGATTTGCGGCCTGGCGGCTGATTAAAAGAACTCGATTTAAGTCGGAAAAGAATAAATCTTTTCAATATGTTATTTATTCAGGCGCCCAAATTGGCTTTTGCCGGCCGATATCGTTCTGCTGAGCGCGGACGCAATTGCTGATAAAGTCAAGCCGGGTGGAGTCAACTTAAGGCCAAAATTCATTATCCTGCGGCCTCAGATGCCAGTTGCCCAAAACGAGCCTATCTGATCCGACTAATATCAATGGGCCAGGCTCGTTGCCGGGGTGCTCTCGGTGTGATATCGTTAAAATGACCATGCCTGCTTTAAGACATAGAATTTGGAGGAACACCGGAGCCGTTTTCAGGGTTCTGGTCTGGCTTTTTATTGCTGTCAACGTCCGGATCTGGCTGCCGGCTCAGGAAAGGCCGCAGAAAGTCCAGCCGCCCCGGGCGGCCTATAACGTAACGGTAAGTGCCATAACCATTGCCGTAACCGTTCAGGACAAGAAGGGACGTTATGTGAATGACCTGGGGGAAAAGGATTTCCTGGTTTACGAGAACGGTGAGCGGAGAGCCATAAATTATTTTCAGCACGACCAGTCGGCTCCGCTCAGCCTGACCGTTCTGCTGGATGTCAGCGGCAGCATGGCCCTCGAGGATAAATTTGAGGACTGCCGCCGGGCCTTGCATATTCTGGCCGAAAAAATTCTCTCGCCTCAGGACGAGCTGGCCCTGCTGGTTTTTGCCGACGGCGAGGTCGAGGTGGCGGCCAGACACTCTGCCGACAGGTCGGCTTTCCTGGCCGCCCTTGACGGGGAAAAAGCTTACGGAAAGACGGCTCTCCACGATGCGGTGGCCGTGTCGCCTCAATATGCCGTCCGGGCTAAAAACGAGAAAAGGGCGCTGATACTTATTACCGACGGCATCGAAAACGACAGCCAGTCTTCGGCCGAGCAGGCCCTGGAAATCGCCCGCCGGGTGGATGTGCCCATTTATGTCATCGGTTACAAGATCCCCAGGGCCGAAGAAATACTGGCCAGGCATAAGAGAAGAACCGGTTTGACGGCCATGGGCATAGTGGAAACGCTGAACCTGTTCTCCGAGGCCACCGGGGGCCAGGCCTTTTTTCTTGACGACCTGGAGAGTCTGCTGGCGGCCCTTTACCAGATAAAAAAGGAACAGAGCCATCAGTACATCATAGGGTATACTTCTTACAAAGAAGACGATAAATACAGGCGGATTCTGGTCACCACACCAGGGGGAAATTACCGGATCCGGACCAGACAGGGCTATTGACGGCCGGGCCCCGAGTCGCTTGCCGGCCGGGGGCGGGGAGCAGGAAAAAAGATGTTGCTGACAACGGCCGGATTTGAAGCTATAATTATAGCAGTAATCGGCTCATTTACCGGCGGGAATATCCGGAATGAAAAAAATAGAAAGGAGGTCGGCATGAAAAAGAATTTTCTTTTTTATGCGTCGGTCCTGGTAATCGCTCTGGTCCTTTTGGGCACCAGCTGTGCCACCAAGAAATACGTCAGCACGGAAGTGGCGGCTATCGACCAGAAAGTCTCGGCCGTTTCCAGCGAAATCGAAGAAGCTCAGAAAAGAATCAGGGAACACGACGAGAAACTGGCCACCATCGGCGAACTCATCGGCAAGCACGATACCCAGTTCAAACAGGTGGACGGCAAGCTTGAAGAGGTCAAGACTCTCATCCGGGGCAACCTGGTCATGACTGCTACCCTGAGCAACGACGAGGCTAAGTTCGCCTTCAACAGCGCCGAGCTCAGCTCGGAAGCCAAGGCGGCCATCGACAGATTCGTTCAGAAGCTGATAGAAGAGAATAAGGGCGTTTACCTCGAAATTCAGGGGCATACCGACAACACCGGGCCGGAAGAAGTGAACGTCTACCTGGGCCAGAAAAGAGCCGAAGCGGTGATGATGTACCTGTACAAGACCCACCGGATTCCGCTGCACCGGATGTCGGCCGTAAGTTACGGCAGTTCCAAGCCGGTGGCTGAAAACACCACCCGCGACGGCCGGGCTAAGAACAGAAGAGTGGAAATTCTGGTCTACGAATAAGTCAGGTCGGCGGCAGTAATTTAGGCTCCAGTAAAGCCGGTGGCTCGGTTCGCTCTTTGCGATCATGGCCGGCTGGCCTTTGAGCTTTGTCTGAGCGGCAACAGGCCGAGTCTTAAACCCGAGTATCTGAGGCGGGCAGGGCATTCTCGTTTATGCCTCCGGGCTCAACAGAGATGTTTTCTTCCGGCAGGCGCCGGCTTCATCTTGCCGGATGAATTTTTTAGCTGAAGCTAACAGGTTTGGCTGTTGCTAATTCTTCCAGCGGAATGGTTCCCGGCGTCGGAAATCCGGCACCAGATGTTCGTCCGGCAGGAAGGGTTCGGGTTGAAGGAACAGGTTTTCAAACCCCAGTTCTTGCGCCCTTTGCATCACCCGATGATATTCTTCCCGGGTAATTTCCCGCTGCAATTCAGCCGGAGCTTTATAACAGGGATGGTACTGGCTCATTAAACTGAGGCCAACCCCGGGGGACAAGTTTTCGGCGATCCACTCCAGGACCCGGATCGAATCATCCGCCGCGCCCGGAAGAACCAGGTGCCTGATTATCAGGCCCCGACGGGCAACTTCCCGGTCGTCCAGAATCAGGTCGGGCTGCTGGCAGTACATTTCCTGGATAGCCAGCCTGGCCTGTTCGAAATAATCCGGCGCCGAGGAATATCTTCGAGACAGGTCGGAGGAAACATACTTCAGGTCGGGCAGATAGACGTCAATTATGCCCCGCAGCTCTTCGATTACTTCCAGGGAATCATAGCCGTTGGAATTATAAACCAGCGGAATGGACAGCCCTTTGCGGTAGGCAATTCTCAGAGCTCTGAGTATCGGCAGGATGACATGGGTGGGAGAGACAAAATTGATGTTCAGAGCGCCCTTTCTCTGAAGCTGGAGCATCAGCTCGGCCAGGTCGTCATCGGTCAGCAGTTGCCCTTCATTGAGCCAGCTCAACTGGAAGTTCTGGCAGAACAAGCATTTCAGGTTGCAACCGGCGAAAAAAATGGTGCCCGAGCCCCTGGCTCCTGCCGGCAGACTCCGGCCGCTGAGAACAGGCTCCTCGCCGAAATGAAGCAGACCGACCGAGACCCGGGCCTGACTGCCGGTCTGACAGACTCCGGTCTGCCCCCGGGCGCGGTCGACATGGCAGCGTCTCGGGCAGAGGAGGCAATCCGTTTCCAGCGGAGATAACTTTTCCAGGGCCCGGTCGATGGCTTCCAGTTTCCGCCGCAGAAAAAACTCGCCGTTTTTCATAAATCTCGATCCCTTCCGGGTTTGTTCCTGACCGTAAAATCAGAGCCGTAATTAATTATAGCAGAGGTGCCGGGTCACGGCAGCCCGGGATGTCAATAATGATTACCACCCCGGCGTCGGCCGGATTTATGACCGCGCCGACCGGTCCGGGCCTTTTAAGCTTGACTCTCAGCTATCCGGATTTGCGTCCGGGGAGCGATGAAGCGGGAGTTCACCTCAGACCCTGAATCCGAACCATAAGCCTCCCGTCGATTTCCGGCCAGAATTCATTTCAGCTGCTGCTGTCAATAAAAGCTCGGCCCGAAACCGCGGCCGGGGGAGATGAGTCTCGAACCCGCCGGCTTATTATTCCGTAAATATATAAGACAGATCAACAAACGGCTTGTAAGCCGAAATGAAAACCAGTATAGTAAATTTTCCTTAAGAAAATTAATTCTGGCGACAGGGAAGGAATCATCTTGCTGGAAATCATCAAGAAACTGTTCGACATAGCCATACACCTCGACCGTTACGTGGTTGACATCGTCCACCAGTACGGGCTCTGGACTTACCTCATTCTGTTCCTGGTCATTTTTTCTGAAACCGGCTTTGTGGTGACGCCGTTCTTTCCCGGCGATTCACTGCTGTTTGCCGTCGGGGCGGTGGCGGCTATCGGCAACCTGAATATCTTCGGCCTTTTTGCGCTGCTGACCCTGGCTGCGCTGGCCGGCAATATCACCAATTACTGGATCGGTTCGAAGGTGGGGCCGGGGATTTTCAAGAAGGAAAAAAGCCGGTTTTTTAACAAAGAATACCTGGAAAAAACAAGGCGGTTTTACGAGAAATACGGAAGCCTGACCATTGTCATTGCCCGCTTTATGCCCTTTATCCGGACGTTTGCTCCGTTCGTGGCCGGGATCGGTCGGATGAAATATGTCAGGTTCCTGTTTTACAGCTTCATCGGCAGTCTGCTGTGGGTGTCGCTCTTTCTGTTCGGCGGCTATTTCTTCGGAAACCTTCCGACGGTTAAAAGGAATTTTTCTCTGGTCATTGTGGCCATCATTCTGATTTCGCTGGTTCCGGCCACAGTCAGCATCTGGAAGGAAAAGAAGCGGGAAAAGGCAGTCGGGCCCGACTCGGAAGGTTAACCGGAAGGTTAACTCTGTTCAAAAATTCCGGCGTCTGCCGGCGGAAGGGAAATCGCCTCACCGGGGAACGCAAGTGTGACGATTAGTCCGGGCAGCCTCAGTTGATCAGCATCCGGCTCTGAACAGGAGGCCGGCTTGCGGACTTTTCCAGGCGGCCATAAAACCGCCCGTCCGCTCTCAGCCCCTTTTCTTCCTGCCGGCCTGGCTCTGATCCCAGCAGTTTTTCAGATTGTCCAGCAGTTGATGACCGAGGAGCGGGTGAGCGGTGCGGTCGATCTGCAGCGGAGTTATCGAAACCCAGCCCCGGTCGACCACGTGGACGTCAGAGTCCCTCGGCCCGATGCCTCTGGGACTGCCAAAACCTATCCAGAAGTAAGTCTTGCCGCGCGGGTCGCGCTTCCTGACCAGCTCCGGAGAATAGCGTTTTTCGCCCAGACGGGTGATTTTTATTCCCCTGGCCGGGAGAGGCGGGATGTTGATATTCAGGTAAACCCGGGGAGGCAAACCGTTTTTAAGGATCGTTTCCACCAGAGGCCGGACCAGCGCCGCCGCCCGCTTAAAATCATAAAAGTGACCGTTATTGGTTCTGGTTCCCATTAAGGAAACCGCGATCGACGGCAGCCCCAGAAACGTCCCCTGAAGAGCAGCGGCCACCGTCCCCGAATAGGAAACGTCCTGGCAGCCAAGGTTGGCTCCTCTGTTTATGCCCGATATCAGAAGGTCCGGTTTGCGGGGCAGGATATGTCTCAGGGCGATGTAAACGCAATCGGCCGGCGTTCCGTCGACGGCGTATACGTTCCGGTCTATCTTTTCGGCCCGCAGCGGCCGGCGCAGGGTCAGAGCCAGGGAAACCGAACTCTTTTCCCGGTCGGGAGCCACCACATAGACCTGGCCGACCGGCCCGAGCTCTTCGGCCAGGGCAGCCAGTCCGGGAGCGAAATAGCCGTCATCGTTGGTCAGAAGAAACAGGGGAGATTTTTTCGTCGAGGCGGCAGTTTTCTTTTTCATCCGGTTTATGGTTCCTTAAAAATGGTTATGGTCAACGATCAGACACTCATTATAGATGAAGCGGGTAGGATTATCCATAGAGCAGGCCAAGCGACCTTGAGTTTTTGACCGGGGCCGGCGGCTGCCCGCTGCTTTTCCCGTCGGAAGGCAGGAAAAAAGAAAAATCGGGACGAGCGGATTTGAACCGCTGACCCCATGCACCCCAAGCATGTGCGCTACCAGGCTGCGCCACGTCCCGATTAAAGAAAAAGGGTAAATAAATTTAACCTTTTTTGCGTTTTTTTTCAAGGGCCCGGAGAATTTCGGCCAATTCTTCCTTGACCTGGGCCAGGACGGTGTAAAGTCTCTCCGGCGGTATTTTATCGGTCTTAAAGCCGAATTCTTCTTCAATCTTGCGTCTTATCCCGGCGTTGGTCAGAGCGCTTTCTTCGAGCAGCTCCTTGATTCTCAGGATGATCAAAACATCTTTCTGCCGGTAAATCTGCTTGCCGCCGGCCGTCTGCCCGGCAAAGAACAGAGGAAATTCCTTTTCCCATTCTTTTACCGTTTCCGGGGTGATTTTGAGCAGGCGGCACACCTCTTCCAGAGAAAAAATCAATTTCCGATTTATGGCTTCTCTGAGGTTATTGGCTTTCTGTTCCTGGGTCATCTACTGATTTCCTCAAAACATTAACATTTAACCCGGTGTTCGTCAAGAATGACCGGCCGGTTCGGCCCGGCCGGGTGCCGGTCCTTTACAGCGGCCTCCTCTTTTTCAAGTCATAGCGTTCGCCTTCCAGCAGCACGTGCATTATCAGCCCTCTGATTGACAGGGCCCGGTCGCCCCGGACCTCGACCTGGGCCCGACCGGAATCGTAGACGATCACGTTTCGGTAGCCGACCACCTCGATCGTCTCATCCGGGTTGACAATGATGGCCGTGGCTTCGTCTATGCCCAGGCCCACGATTTCCGGGTGACCGGCGATGATGCTTATCAGGCGGTTGTGCCGCTTGCGGGTGGCAAAGTGCTGGTCGATGATGGCCGATTTGATCAGGCCCAGTCCCCGAGCGACGATAACATTTCCGGCTTCTATCGTCTCGAATTCGTGACCCTCTTCCGGTTTTCTAACCTCGTCGCCGGTAATCATCAACTCGCTCAGGGCAGCGGCCCCGGCGCTGGTGCCGCCGATTACCGCCCCCTTCTGATAGAGCTCCCTGATCATATTGTGGATGGGCGTGTCCAGTATGGCCTCTGTAATTCTGGTTTGAACTCCTCCGGAGAAGAAGATGCCGCCGCTTTCGGCCAGAAGCCGGGCGTTAGAGTAATTTTCGGCCTCTTTTCGGGTGAAATTGTAATAAACAACCTCTCTGGCCCCGAGCTGCTTGAATTCTTCCACCAGGCCGCGTCCCGTTTCGTCAGGAGTGGCGCTGGCCATCGGCAGGACGACGATCCGGCCGCTGCCGGTCCGGCCGGCCATTTCAACAAAACGTTTCATCATCGGTTCGGGTCTGGTGCCGCCGCCGATGATGAACAGGTGACCGCGGGGACGGCCCTGGCCGGCGGCCGGGTTGATAGCCATAACCAGCATAACAAGAATAAGAACCAGTCCGGTTGATAATTTAAGCTCCGGGGTAATAGGTTTTCTGTTCATCATTTGCTCCTGAACTGTATTTTAATGAAATCTGCCCTTAATACAAAGAGCAATTTCAGCCGTGACGAGAAGCAGCCGCCGATTCCGGATGAGAACCCATTGGGAAAGGGCGGGACCGGAGTCTATGTCCCGGCCTTGAACCGGCGCTTTGATAATTTGATCAGCAAAAGGGCGGCTGAATTTTGCTCGCCGGCGATAAAAATCTAAGATGGTTCTGCTGACTATGCCGGAGCCTTTGCCGGCCGGGTCTCCTCGGGCCGGAGTTTAGATGACCGACTGTCAGGCGGGTCATGGCGTTTCCGGCTATGAAAATCGGCCTGTTGATAATATAATAATCTTAAAAGCCGGATTTTTCGGATAGTTTTCAAGGAATCAGGATGAAAAAGACAGCCCATCCGGAAGGTCAGCACACCCCTCTGGCCGAGAGGATGCGCCCCCGGAGCTTTGACCGTTTTTACGGGCAGGAGCATCTGCTCGGCAAGGGGAAGATTCTTTCCGAGTTGATCGAATCGGGCCGGCTGGTTTCGATAATCTTCTGGGGACCGCCCGGGTCCGGGAAGACTACCCTGGGAATGATGCTGGCCCGGCATTTTGACCTGACCTGCCTGTTCTTCAGCGCCGTGCTGTCGGGAATAAAAGAAATTAAAGAAGTGATGGCTCAGGCCGAACAGCAAAAAAAGCTCTACGGCAAACCTATCATCATCTTCATCGACGAGATTCACCGCTTCAACAAAGCCCAGCAGTCGGCTTTTCTGCCCTATGTCGAAAGGGGAGATGTAATACTTTTCGGCTCGACCACCGAGAACCCTTCCTTTGAAGTGATCGCTCCTCTTCTGTCGCGGACCAAAGTGCTGGTGCTGAAACCGCTGGACGAAGCGGCCCTCAGAAAAATTATCGCCGACGCCCTGAGCGATGAAATATACGGTCTGGGGAAACTTAAACTGAGCATCAGCCAGGAAGCCCTGAAGCTGCTCCTCGACCAGTCGAACGGAGATGCCCGCCGGGTGCTGAACGCCCTGGAAATCGCGGCCAGTCTGACCAGAAGCCGGGAAATCACGGCCGCGGAAGTTGAAGAGGCTCTGCAGAAAAGGATGCTTCTTTATGATAAAGCGGGGGAAGAACATTTCAACCTTATTTCAGCCCTTCATAAAAGCTTGCGCAACTCGGACGTGGACGCTTCTCTTTACTGGCTGGCCCGGATGCTGTATTCCGGGGAAGACCCGCTTTATATCGCCAGAAGGCTGGTCCGCTTTGCCTCCGAAGACGTCGGGCTGGCCGACCCTCAGGCTCTGGCTGTTGCCCTGAGAGCCAGGGAAGCCTATGACTTTCTGGGCTCGCCCGAAGGCGAGCTGGCTCTGGCCGAGGCGGTGGTTTACCTGGCCTCGGCCCCCAAGAGCAACCGCATCTATGTGGCTTTCGGTCAGGCGATGAAGGAGGTGGAGGAAAGTCCTTATGAGCCGGTGCCGCTTCACATCCGCAACCCGGTAACGCCGCTGATGAAGGAAATAGGCTACGGCCAGAATTATCAGTATGCCCATGACCATCCGCTGTCGACCACCGACATGGAAACTTTCCCCGAAAGGCTGAAAGGGCGAAAATATTATCAGCCGGGGAACCTCGGCTTTGAGAAAGAAATCAAGAAGAGAATTGAGTGGTGGGAAGCGCTCAAGGATAAAATCCGCCAGAAAAATCAGCCCAAGGACAGCTCAACAGAATAAAAATATCCAGGAAATAGAAAGACCGCGAAGAATAAATGAAACTGTAGATATTGAAGGGGGGAATTCTTTTTAAGAAAAATCGGCTTATGAGCTCTGGCCGGAGCCGGCTTTATCCTCGGGCTCGGATTCGGGTTCCCGGTCGCCTTTCTTCTTTTCTTCCCGTTCTTTGAAAAGGTAATAGATTTCCCAGCTTATTTCATCGGCCAGGCAGCCCAGGCAGGAGCGGGGAGTGGTGGCTATCTCGCCGTCTTCAATCTTCTCTTTCAGGATCTGTTTGACCAGTTTCCTGATTTTATACAGCAGTATGTAATTTACCATCAAGGAGATAATATCAACCTGAAGGCCTTTAGTAAAGCTTGCGGTTTGCACATCGGGCGGCGATAAATTAGAATTTAACCTGATTAAATGGCAGAAAATATGGGCGGCCGGAGAGCAGACTTAAAAGCGGCAGTATTCTCTGTCGGATTACTTTTTTTGCTGGGTATGCTGAGGCCGGTTGTTTGCCAGCAGGACGGAAAAGTTACCTTTGACCGGGGCGGAATTGTGCGCGGTCCGGCTGATGACAGCCAGGTGGCTCTGGTGTTTTCAGCCGATTTTTACGGCCAGGGGATTGGATACGTACTTGATGAACTTAATAGGCAGGGGATTAAAGCTTCCTTTTTTCTGACCGGAAATTTTTTGCGGCAGAACGAGTTTCGGCCGCTGGTGGAAAAAATGGTCGAGGCCGGGCATTATGTCGGGCCCCATTCCGACCGGCATCTTCTTTACTGCGACTGGCAGGACAGAGAAAAGACCCTGGTCTCAAGGGAGGAGTTTCTGGCCGACTTAAACGCCAATTACGCCGAGCTTGAGAAATTCGGGGTAACCAGGGAAAAAGCCCGGTATTTTCTTCCGCCCTATGAATGGTACAACCGGCAGATCTCCGATTGGGCCCAGGAAGCCGGCGCGGTTATCGTGAATTTCACCCCCGGCCTTATCACCAACTCCGATTACACCACTCCCGATATGGAAAATTACCGCAGCTCGGAAGAGATATATCGTCAACTGCTTGATTATGAAAGCTCGGCCCCATCCGGCCTTAACGGCTTTATCATTCTGGTTCACCCGGGAGTGGCTCCGGAGAGGACCGACCTGTTTTATTTTCGCCTTGGCCAGTTGATAGACGAGCTCCGGGGACGCGGTTATGATCCGGTGACGATTGATCAATTGCTCTCCAAAAAGCCGGATGAGGCCGGCCAAGAGGTCCGTGAGACGGGAGATGAAGACAGGCCTAAAAGTTCGGGCCTGTTAAGCCCGGCCAAGCCGGAAGCCGGGAGCCGGCAGAGTCAGACGGGAGATCAGGCAGCTCAAAGAGAAGCGACCTTTTCTCTGACCGGGGTCCGGGTCAACTGGCAAAGGGGAAAGATCTCCGGCCTGGCGGTTGTGAAAGATAAAGCCCTGGTGGCGGCCGAATCGCCCGGCGGGTCAGCCTGCTATCTGGTTCCAATCGGCGCTGGAGACAATCCGGGTTCAACGGTTTTTACCGGGGGAGCCGACTTGAGGTTTGCGGCCGGAAAGAATGGTTTCTGGCTTACGGCCGGTGGTAATTTAGTCTTCATAGAGGTTGAAAACGGCCGGAACATCAGGAAGTCATCTGAAATCGAAGAACCGCCGGTGGCCGGGCCGCTGGAGGCGGGAGGTCGGATAATAATATGTTTTAAGCGGAGTCTTAAGGCCTTTGATTCTGAATCAGGTCAGAGGCTCTGGGCGTTTGAGCTCCCGGACGAGACGGACGGACTGGTTGCCGTGGCCGGGAGAAATATTTTTATTGCCGGCAGGTCCGGACTGGTGGTCGGTCTGGATTCAGCGAGCGGACGGGAAATTTCCAGGCATGATTTCAAGGAAGAAATAAGCGGATTGGTTGCCGGGCCGGTCGATAACCTTTTCCTTATGACGGCTGCCGGCAGGCTTATGGCCTTTAACTGGAAAAAGGCCAGAGTGGGCTGGAAATTTAGTCCGGGAAGCAGGCCGGTCGGTCATCTCCTCCCTCACGGCCGGTATCTTTACCTTCTTACCCCGGGCGGCATTCTTTACAAATTAAAAAGTTCGGGAGGGGATATCATCTGGTGGCAGACCGTTCCCGGGCGAACGCCATTTCGGCCGGCAATAGTTGGGAGCGAAATTATCGTTCCTTGCGGCCAGGTTCTCCACGGTTTTGACCTTTCAAGCGGAAAAAAATCTTCCGAGACAATCCTGAGTTTTGAGATCAAGACGGATCCTGAGGTGGCGGACGACCTGCTGCTGGCCGGCGTTTATGATTATCGCCAGGAGCTCAGTCTGGTTTATTCATTGAAGAAAGAGCCAAAAGTTATCATTCGGGCCTGGCCGGAATCGCCGCAGCCCGCCGGTCGCCGGATTGTTTTTACGGTGCTGACCTCCGGCTGGAAAAAACCGCGGTTCGAATTTTATCTTAGCCGGGTGACTGGCCGGGAGGAGCTGGTCCGGAAAGCTTCCGGTGCCAACACCTGGACCTGGTTCCCGGTTGAATCGGGTTCATACACGGTGACGGTCAGGGTTTTTGACGGAAAACTGAGCAAAAAAACAGAGTTGCGGTATAATATCACTTCTTTAACCGAAAATTGACGGGAAGAATTTAATTGATGAAAGGAGACCGGTATGATTAGAGAGGAAGCCCTGGAACTGGTTAAACAACACCTTCATAACAAGAACCTGGTCAAGCACTGCCTGGCGGTGGAAGCCTGTCTGAAAGGTCTGGCCCGGCGGCTGGGCGGAAATGAAGAGACCTGGGGCCTGGCCGGCCTGCTGCATGACCTGGATTATGAACTGACCGAGAAGAGCCCTGAGCTTCACACCGCTGAGACGGTTAAGATTCTTGAAAAATATAATTTACCGCCCGAAATAATTCAGGCCATTCAGGCCCACGCCGGGCGCGTGCCCTGCCGGAGCGCTATGGATTGGTCGATCTATTCGGCCGACCCGACAACCGGGTTGATCATTGCTGCCACCCTGATGCACCCGGAGAAAAAACTCAAGGCTGTCGACCTGGAATTCCTGAAGAGGCGCTATAAGGAAAAGCATTTTGCCAGGGGCGCCAGGAGAGAAGAAATTGAACAATGCGCCAACCTGGGTTTGAGTCTGGACGAGTTTTTAACCATCTGCCTTGAATCTATGCAGGGGATAGACCAGGAGCTGGGCCTGGCCTGAAGTCCGGTCTAATCCTTTTAAGTTGCAAACGACCAAAAAGACCAAGCCGCGAATAATTATAATCATTATTATTTTGTAATCAGTCTAATTTAAGATTAAAATCTTTTTTTAGGCCGGTCGGCTAATTATAGACCCCGGGGTTAAAGTAAATAGTTTCTGCCCAAAATACAGCCCCGGTTTTTGGTTTTATCCGATAATTGATATCAGCCGGACCTTCAGGAATGAAGCCCGGCCGGTCAAGCGCCTCGCCTGGTGCATATTCTACCCTTACCCTGGATACCATGTCTGTGCTCGAACGAAAATTTATATTGACAGTCTTTTTCTTCCCGTGTTAGCATTTCAACATATTAATTAAGGAAACTGGAAAGATATGCTATGGGGCGCGCTGTCAGCCAGAGGGAGAAAAATACCCAGCCTTTTTTCCCTTCCTGCCAATATTTTTCTTCCTGTTTTCCTGGCCTTTAATCTTTTCCGCCTCCCTTTGATTCATCCTGGTCACCCATTCATGAGCTGACCCATTTATTTTTATGGCGAAAGGAGAAAAAAATGAGCCTGAAGCCTGAGATAAGGGGTGGAGCATGTTTATTCTTTTCGCTCCTGGTCTTGAGTCTGTTGTTCCTGGCTAATTCTACCGTCCTCCGGGCGGCCGACCTTCTGGTTTATGATTTTGTGAAAAAGGCGCCGGAAGCTAAATGGTACCGGTCGCTGACCGCTGCCGGCGAACTTCCCTGGAACGGCCCCGACAACGATAACCGCGGCTTCGCCCGGCATCTGAACAACGTTGCCCTGGAAGACGGAAATACTTATTCGCTGGTTCTTCAAACTCATCCTGAATGGAAGGATAACGGCAATATCATCGGCGTTTATTCCGGGGTAAAAATACCGGCCGGGGCAACCTTTAAGGCCACGGTGGGCTTCATCAAGGGTGCCACCCAGAGCGACGGCGTCAGGTTCATTGTGTCCATAGTTAACTCCTCCGGCGGTGGAGCGGTTCTGTTATCGGATCTGACGGCTAAAGCTGACGGCAAGCTGGACCAGATTTCGGTTGACCTGGCTCCCTATGCCGGCTCGACGGTTGATTTCAGGTTGGCTGTCAACGCCGCCGGCCGGTCGGTGCAGGACTGGGCAGTCTGGCTGGTGGCGGGCATTTATGCTCCGTTAACCGTCCAGAAAATTACCCCCTCGGCCGAGGTGAGCAAGGCTGTTACCCAGCCGAAACCTTCGACCGGAGTCAACCTGCAACTGGTAAAGCCGTCGGTGATCAAAACTATCCCTCTTAATCCGGCCGGAGTGGTCCCGTCGCGCCATAAGGTTGAAGACATCGGGCCGCTGGATATAGAGGAGCCGCTGACCCTGCTTAACCGGGTCTTCAAGGACAACGAAAAACCCAACACCTACTACTATCTTCCGAGGGAAATCAATCTGATCAGAGACAAGGCAGCCGGCGGTTACCGGATCAGCGCTGTCTGGACCAATGACCAGAAAGTCAAAACCACCATGACCCTTAAAGCCAACATTGACCCGGCCGATGTCAGGCTGATGGAAGAAGCCCTGAAAGCGGCCAGAGGGTCGCAGGCGGTTCTGCGGTCTCTGCCCTACGATGAAGCGGCCATAATTGACATGCAGGGCTGGGAAGACTGGGAAATCGAAAATATCCACATCCCGAGCTTCGGTTCTCTGGAAACGGAATTGCCGGTCAACATTGCCATGACCCCGGATACCCTGGCCGAATTAAAACCCCTTCTGGAAAAGGAAGGCTTAACCGCCGGAATGAAGATTAAATCCGGCACGGTGGAAAGAGAAATCCCGATCAGAGTCGGGCTGAAATATTTTACCGGCCGCTGGTATTCCGGAGTGGAAGAGCTTGGGTTTTCCATCGACGAAAAGAACTCGGTCCTTTATCTCCACGGCGTTAGAAACCTGTCCGATTTTCCGATCAAGGTTAATATGGTAAACCTGCGCTTCCGGCTGCCCAACGGGGAGGACGTTTACAGAAACCTTAAATGCCTTAAGGAGACCATAATCCAGCCGGGTCAGGCCCTGGACCTGGAAGTTCAGTTCGCTCCGAAAGGTCTGCTGCTGGCCGAGTACCGCAAGTCTTTCCCGACAGCCCCGCCGGCGCCGAAGAAAAAGAGCTCGCTGCTGGAAAAAGGGCTGGGCGCCTTGAAAGGCGAGCTGGAGAAGAAACTGGATAAGGATAAAGTCAAAGAAGCCGAAGAAATGCTGGTCAAGGACGAGGTGGGTCAACCGGCCAGCCCCAAGGTGGATGCCTTTTTTAAGCAGTATGCCCGGAGCTTCTGGATGGAGATAGAACCGGATTTTAACTGCCAGCCCTGTCTGGACAAAATCTGGAGCAACATCGAGGTTGTCTCTTACATCGAGAGGATGCGCAAACTTCAGGTTGAAGTTCTGTCCGCTGTTTTCGACCCGTCAGCCTATGATTCGCCGCTGGAAGTGGAAAAAGTGCGGATCGAAATCCGTTCGCCCTACCTCAGCGCCCAGGGCAGAAGCGGCCTGGTGAGTGGAATTGATTTCAATAAGAACAAGCTCAAGGAGCAGGTGACGGTTTATCTGCCGCTGGCCAGCGGAGAGCAGTTCAATTTTGAATACAAGATCAAGGCAATTCTTAAGAACGGGCAGGTGGCTGAAACTCCAGGCTGGGAAAAGGTGGTCGACAGCCTGGACCTGACCGTGGGACCATATCAGATCAAGAGCCTTTTCAATAATTGAAGGAGCAATTAAGCTCAGAAATGAGGCAGTGATCAATTTAAGGAGGTAAGAATGCCGGCTTCAAAATTTATAAAGGTGAGAATTTTAATCGGGTTCCTTAGCCTGATATTTTTGCTGACCGCTGCCGGCCTCAGGGCCGAAGTGTTGCTCGACCGGGAACCGGTCCAGGTCACCAAGGCGCTGCTCTTTCGTGACCATGCCGATGAACATGCCTATCATTACATGCCGCTGGCGCCGAGAATTGCCACCTGGCCCGACGGCAAACCCAAATTTAGCTTCATCCAGTATGTCAGAACGGGCAAAGAAATCACCGGCGGCATCCTGCATTTCCTGTGCACTTTTGGCCTGACCCAGGATGAATTGAAAGAGGCCGAAAAGGAGCTGGCCAGGATTGACAAAGAGGGCAAAATTGTCGGCCCGGTGATGTTTGTTTCCGGTGAGTTTCATATTATTTCCGCTTCAGCCGGGGAGGGGGGCATATTCAGCCGCCGGGTGGTCGGAACGGGCAAAGCCCCGCTGCTGGCCGGCTCGGAAGCTGCGGTCTCTATCGCTCTGACCGAAGAAGGCTCAACGCTGATCATGGAATCTTTCAAGAAGCCGACTTCCGACATATCTGTTCAATTTGTCATGACCTACCAGGGCCTCACTCCCGCCTATCAGGCCCTGCTGACAGTCGACTGGGACAAAGTCTATGACCATAAAGAATTTAAGGCCAGTGTCGGCAATTTTCTGGTCAGCGCTCAGATCCAAAAAGTATATTCTGAATTGAGGGAGCAGGGAGCCATCAAACTGGAAGTGATCGGCGAAGATACCAAAATGGATGAACTGCTGGATACAGCCTACAACACCATCACCAGGATGATGTTTGAGGCCAAACCGGTCAAGCCCGAGGATATCGGCAAAGCTCAGGCTTCAACCGGTTCCAACTGGCTGGGCAAACTCTTCGGTCAGGCTCATTTCGGGTACTTCCGTAAAGAGGTGAAGCTAACCGGTAAATACACAGTCGACCTTACCAGACGAAAGCGAGATCAGCGGGAAATTCCGCTGACCGGCAATATCGGCGGCCTCTATAAACAGTTCGGTCAGAGTCCGGAATTCTTTTCGGTGGTTGATTTAGATGACCCGACCTTTGAGGAACGCACGATAAACGTGATTCTGGACGGCGAGGACTTTCAAACTTTCCAGCAATATCTGAACTTTGCCGGCATCACCTTCAAGAAAGAATACGAAAGCGAGGATATGAAGTCCATAACCGAGGACCTGATTTTTGACCGGACAAAATTCGGTCAGAACGGCAACAAGCTGTCTCTCAAGTACCGGCGGAAGGGCGATAAGACCGAGAAGTGGCTGGAATATGAATACAAGCCTGTCTGGAGTTATGTCGGCGGGCTGGAGGTGGCCGGCGACTGGATAAAGACCAGCCAGCCGGTAATCACCCTGACCCCGCCACATAAATATCGCTACCTCGAGGTTCTGGCGGAAGAAGAAAATATGAACAGAAACGGGATTATCAGAATTGCTGTTCAATTTCGCCATAAGAATTTTGGCCGCCAGCTTCAGAAAGAAGTAGTCCTGAGGAAGGGCGAGCCGCTGAATATCAATTATGTCTATTTTCATGAACCAAACAATCTGGAATATGAGTACAACATAACCTGGTTGTTCAAGGACAATACCAGGGTTTCCTCGGGCTGGAAGAAAGCCACCGACCCGTTCATCTATGCCTACTATGAGAAGCTCTGACTGAAGGGAGAACAGCTTGGCCAGAAAAATCAGGGCGGGTCTCCTGGTATTGTTGCTGGCCGGCGCCTCCGGCCTTCTGGCCGACCCTGTCCTGACCCGCCCGGAGACAGTCGCTGACCGGATTATCATCTATCCGGACCACAGAAATCCGAAACTTTTCTATTATGTTCCGACTCGACTTAGTTTGAGTCAGAGCTTCGGACAGCCGAATTTCTTTTTCTATAAGTATGTTTATGTGAAAGATCAGGAGGCCGTCAGTCCCAGAACCACCACCGGCGGAGTGCTGACCCTGTCGGTGGAATTCGGCGACGAGACCGAGATTCTGAAGAGGGAAAAAGGACCGCAGTTTGAATTTCGACCGGTGCCGGTGGAAACCATCGACATAAGCCTGAGCTATACCGGACTGGAAAGCAGGGAAGAAAAACAGGAGACGGAAGAAGGGAAACAGGCTCTGGGCAGGAATAAAATTCTCTGGACCGGTAAAAGTTTTACCTTTCCTCTGAGTGCGGCCTCGGCTTCCTATCTCTGGAAGATTTACGAGGAGAAAAAAGCGGCCGGTCTGAGCGTGGAGTGCGCTTTCTCCTACGGCGGCTACGAGCTGGACGATGAAGGAAAACTGAAGCCGGGCGAAAGGGACGGCCGCCTGAGTCTCGAGATTCCGGTTTCCATGGAAAAGCAGCCGGAGCTGTTTAAGGTTATAAATCTTGCCCAGAAATTTTCTTTTAATTACCGGAAGTTGAGCGTCATCTGCTTTGATTTTGTAAACGGGCTCAACGGCCAAGTGGTCAAGATGACTGTGGAGGTTGAGAGCACCACCGCCCGCGGCCAGAAGGACGTTAAAAGCGCCGTCTTTTCGGCTGACAGCCAGCCCCAGCACAACCTGGAATTCAATGTTCCTGAAGCTCGGGGCGGCAAATACCGATACCGGATTACCAGAGTTTATGCCGATGGGCGCTCGGAAAGAAGCGACTGGCAGGAGGGCGACAATGCCTTTCTCGACCTTTCCAGCTATGAGCTGGTGATCAAGGATGAGGGGTGAATTAAAGAGGAGAGTTCGGTATTAAAGATGCTACAAATAACGGGAAAATAGCCGTGGCGAATAAAACGAGCTTAATTTTGGGTTCGGGCCACAGGATTTATTTAAGGCCCGAGCCGGGAAAATATAACAGTCGGTCCAACCGGAATCTGAGCAGGACCGGCCAGGGGGAGGGCAAAATGGGAAAGAAGCTTAAATTTTTTCACTTTTTATTCATCGTCATTTTTATTTTAATTTCTGCCGTCGGTATGCTGGCCGAAGTGGCCCTGGAGGAGGTGGTGCAGGCGGGGAGATACGTCTTTTACCGGGATCATGCCGACCCGCACAAATATTACTATGTGCCCGACCAGCCACGTCTGGCCACCAGGAGGGACGGCACCCCGGAATTCAGCTTCATCAAATACACGAAGACCGATAGTTCCACCAAGGGCGGGGTGATTCATTTTCTGGTGACCTGGGGATATACGGACAGCGAACTGCGTTCGGCCGAATCGGCCTTGAAGTCGGTTGACCCGCAGGCTAAGTTAGCGGGGCCGGTGCCGTTCAAGGAGGCGAACTTTCAGATAATTTCGGCCACAGCCGGTAAGGATGGGCTATTCAACCGGCGGATAGTCGGGGAAGGGAAGGCTCCGGTGATGCCCAATCAGAAGGCAGCGGTGTCGATAGCTTTGACGGAGGAGGGGGCGTCGCTTTTGTGGGAATCGTTCAAGAATCCGACATCAGATATATCGGTGCAGTATGTGTTGAAGTTTTCGGGGATAACGCCGGCCTTTCAGGCGAAGCTGAAGGTGGACTGGGACAAGGTCTATACCCAGCATGAGATCAAGACTGCCGCTGAGGGTTTGATTAAGGTGGTGAAGCTGCGGACAGAGCTGGGAGCGATGCTGGAGGAGTTGAGGCAGAAGGGAGCGATACAGCTGGAGATAGTGGGCGAGAATGAGAACATGCAGAAGCTTCTGGAGACGGCCTATAACCACATCCTGCAGTTGATGTGCGACAAAGTGCCGACGGCCGGCGCATCATCTCCAGCCATCAGAAGTTCATTAATCCGTCCTGGGTATAATGCCGCCCCGAAACTTTTCTGGACAAAAGATGATAAGCCTGCAGTTGAGATCCGCTCGGAGGCTGATAATTATCTGGATTCACCCATGCTTCACGGTGGCCCCAATGCCTGGCTATCAGAAGCACAGAGCCAGCAAATAAATTGCGATGCTCAGAGTCTCGAAAGGTCTAAGAACCATGAGCGGACAGCTTTAGCCTTGAGCAGAGAAGAGAAATATGATCAATCCATACATTATTATGAACTGGCTTACGAAGCCTGCCCTGACCCAAAGCATCTTTATTCGATTGCCTGGATTTATGGTTTTAAGTTACAAAAGCCCGAGCTGGCCAAGGAAAAGTATGAATTGTTTCTGGAAAAGTCAGCCGGTTACGCATCTTATGAAAACCTAAGAAGCGAGGCTTCAGTTTATCTGAGAGATTTTGAGAGCAGCAAAGAAGTGCGTGAGCGGATTGTCAGACAGGCAGACGAGGGGAAATACGATGAAGCCCTGTCACTTATAGATCAATACAAGAATAAGGTCCCGAACCCGATGTGGGACAAAACTGCCGCCACTATCCATTTCCAGATTGGTATTAGCAGAGAGTATCTTTCCCATCTGGAAAAAGCCAGGTCGATAATGGTCGAAGTTTTGAATCTTGTGGAAAAAATTCGGGGGGCTGATTCAGAAGTCTACCGGGAATACCGGGAGTTTTTTGAAATGATAGAGACCGGAATAAAAAATCTTAAGCAGAGCGCGCAGGCAGAGACCACAAGAAGCAGCGAAGAGGAAGCCAGAAGGGCGCGGCGGCAACAAACCCAGAGCTCGGGACAGACTTCCGGTCAACAAGCTCAGCAAGCTCAAACCACAGGGGAGGCAGCGGCAACCGGGGCCCAGCAGACTACCACCGGAGCTGAAAGGGCAACCAGCGGGACGCAGACCGGCGATGTTCGGGGAGCTCCGGGGCAGCAAGCTACAAGTGCCTCAGGGCAAACAGGCGGACAGGCTGCCGGCCAGCAGACCTCGAGCGGACAGACAACCGCCGTTACGACAACTCCCCAGGTCCCGACTTCCGGTCAGACGGCTGCGACCACTCCGTCGGTTGAGATAAAACCCCTGGTCAGCGTGCAACTGGGTTACAGTTTCAAGCGGACGAAGCTTTCCGGGCGGTATGAGGTGGACATGAGGCGGAGGCTACGGGAAGAGCGGGAAATAGTGATGAGCGGCAACATCGGCGGGATTTATCAGAAGTACGGCGAGGATAAGAGGTTTTTCACGGTGGTCAGCCTGGACGACCCGACATTTCAGGAGAGGACGGTGGAGGTGATCCTGGACGGTCAGGATGCCGAAGATTTTAAGAGCTATGTCAACAGCGTTTCGGTCATATTCAAGAAGCAGAGGATGGGGGGACAGGTGATGACCGGAGAGGTCAAATTTTTCGAGCAGCAGTTTGCCGAGAAGGGAAACCGGTTGAGTTATAAATACGGGCGGGTGAACGAGGCTGCGACCGAGTGGTTGAATTACGAATACCGGACGAAATGGAGTCTTTACGGCGGGGTGGAATGGGAGAGCGACTGGGTGAGGACGGACGATTCGGTGCTGACGCTGACTCCGCCGGTCAGGCGTCGGACGATAGAGATTTCTGTGGATGAGGATAATATTTTGCAGAACAAGGTGAAGGCGGTGGCCATACAGGTCAAGCACAACATCTTCGGGAAGGATATACTCAAGGAAGTGGTGATGAACTATGACAAGGGCGACCCGCTGCAGGTCAATTACACCTACCTGCACGAAGAGGGAAAGCCCGGATACAGCTACCGGGTAATCTGGCTGTTGCTGGACGGCAAGGAAGTTTCAACTAACTGGATTAGCCGCGAGAGCCCGTTTATTTTTGCTATCTTCAGCAAATAAAATCAATACTGGAATGAGGAGGATAACATGAAGGCAATGAGGCTAATAAAAATTCTGATGGTCATCTTCAGCCTGACCGGGCTGGTGTCGACCGCAGTGGCTGATGTGGAGCTCGACACGGTTCCTCTTCAGGTGGCCAACGCCATTCTTTATCGGGACCATGCCGACCCCAACGTCTATTACTATATGCCCAATCAACCCCGGCTGGCCTACTGGCCGGATGGAACGCCAAAGTTGACCTTTCTCAAATACACCAGAGCCGGCAAAGAAGAATCGAAAGGCGGTATTCTGCACTTTTTCGTCAAATACGGCCTGGACGAGCAGGAGCTGGCTAAGGTCCGGCAGGAGCTGGCTAAAATCAACCCCAAGGCCAGCCTGAAAGGACCTCTGGTTTTCAAAAAAGGCAATTTTATGGTGATTTCGGCCGCCGTCGGTGAAGGCGGGGCTTTTACCCGGAAGATAATCGGCGAAGGCAAAGCTCCATTGATTTCAGGTTCCGAGGTTTCGGTTTCAATAGCGGTAACCCCGGAAGGAGCCACCTTTCTGGAAGAAGCCCTGAAACAGCCCACTTACCCGGTGAGCGTCAGGTTTGAGATGACCTTCGAAGGCCTGACTCCCAAGTATCAGGCCACGGCCACCATCCACTGGTCAAAAGTCAGGGAATATTTTGACCAGTACAGCAAATGGAAAATATACAAAAAGAAAAAACTCGGTGCCTGGACCTGGTATATTCGTACCGGGACGGGCGAGCTGCGGGAGATCAGGGACGAACTGACTTCAAAGGGAGCAGTCAGGGTGGACATAACCGGGGAGGACCAGAATCTCGACAGCCTGATGCAGAGCCTGGTCGATTCCATCATGCGGGAAATGTTCGATACCAAGCTGGAACTGCCGGAAGAGGATGAAGGTAAAGAGGGAGAGGAAGGAAAACAGCAGGATAGACCCTACGGAGTCAGCACCACCCGGAAAAAAGTCAGCCGGACTGATGACTGGACGATTAATATGACCAAACGGCTGCGCCAGGAGCGAGACACCGGACCGATGGACGCCAGCATCGGCGATGTGCTGAGAAAATATAAGAATAACAAGAAAGTTTTCGACATCATAAATCTCGACGACCCGGACCTGCAGGACAGAGTGGTTTACGCCATACTGGACGGCGAGGATTTTGAAACCTTCAGAAAATATATCAATTTTGTAACTGTCAGCTTTAAGAAGACGCATAAAACCGGCGAGCCGACCACCCGGGACGTGATCTTTAACGCTCAGACCCTGGCCGAACGCGGCAACATGCTGTCATTCGTCTACCCCAGGCTGGGTGAGGGGGCGACCTGGTTGAGTTATGAATACAAAACCACCTGGAGTTTTGTGGGCGGAATCAAAGTGGAGAGCCCCTGGACCAGGAGCGAGGAAGCAGCCATAAATCTTTTCCCGCCGCATCGTTATCGTCAGATTGACATCATTGCCGATGAAGAAAACGTCCGGGCCTATAATATCAAGCTGATCACCGTGACCTTTAAGAACAGATTTGCCGACCGGGAGAAGACCGGAGAGGTGAAGCTGCTGCCGGCTGAAACGCTTCTGGCCAAGTATGAATACGTCCATACCGAGAATGACCTTAACTTCCAGTATCAGGTAACCTGGCTCCTGGGGGATGGCCGTAGAGTTCAATCCGGCTGGCAGACGACTACCGAACCGTTTGTCTATGCTCTTTATCAAGAAAAGTAGGAGAAAATAAAAATAGACAAGAACCAAAGTCAGGCTATTTCCTGATAGCCGTCGGGCGCAAGGGGCTGCTTTGGAAATTCGGCTGAAGACGCTGGTCTGGCTGCTGGTCGGGGCCTTTTTGCTTTCGGGCTGCGGGGCAGCTCCAGAAATCAAGACGACTGAGCGGATAGATTCTATTATGAAAAACCTGATCGCCGAAACTGAGCCCGGAGCCGCTGTCCTGGTGGTTAAAGACGGGCAAGTCGTGCATAAGAATGGTTATGGATTGGCCGATATAAGAACCGGAAATCCCGTACGTCCCGGAACAAATTTTCGGCTGGCCTCGCTGACCAAGCAGTTTACGGCTGCGGCCGTTATGGTTCTGGCCAGGGAAGGGAAGCTAACCTATGAGCAAACTCTGAGTGAATTTTTTCCGGATTTTCCGGATTACGGAAAGACTGTCACCGTCAGGAATCTTCTCACTCATACTTCAGGCCTGCCGGATTACGAAAGTTTGCTGCCTCCGCCCGACCCGAGCCGGAGTATAGAGGAACAGCAGATTAATGATTATCGGGTGCTTGAACTCCTGAAGAAGGAGAAAAACGGGAAATTTCCTCCCGGAACAGAATGGGACTACAGCAACTCCGGTTATGTGGTCCTGGGACTTATTGTCGAAAAGGTTTCCGGCCTGCGGCTGAGCCGTTTCATGGAAGAGAAAATTTTCCGACTGGCAGGAATGGAGGCCACCCTGCTTTACGAGAGGGGATTTAATCAAGTGCCGGAAAGGGCTTTTGGCCACTCAAAACAGGCTAATCTCTGGGTGGTTAAAGATCAGAGCCTGACTTCGGCCACTCGCGGTGACGGCGGCATATATTCTTCCGTTGAGGATATGATCAACTGGGACCGAGCTCTGCGGGAAAAAACCCTCCTGAACGAAAATGAACTCAAGCTGGCGCTGACGCCCGTCGTTGTCCCTGGCCGGGGAGCTATTACGCCCGGGGGAAACCCGACCGGTTACGGGTTTGGCTGGTTTATTAATCCCTGGAAAGGGCACCGCCTGGCCTGGCACTATGGAGAAACAGCCGGTTTCAGGACGGCCATTTATAGATTTTATGATTCCGGTTTGACGGTTGTCGTTTTAGCCAATCGTGAGGATATCGATGCTTCCGGACTGGCGCTAAAACTGGCGGAAGATTTTCTGGACTGAAATCGTAATTCAGCTCGAATAGACCGGTCCCCGCTTTTTTCCGCGAATAGTTTTGAGGAATTTTTGATATATGAAGAATTATTCATATATTGGGCCGGCTGAATATGTTCTTCCTTTTGAAAGCGGTGTTTCAATGGCTTGACCAGGTCGGGGGTGTCTGTTTGTTCCGCAAAGCCGGGTTGGATGAAGAGTCTGGCTGGTATCGGATATCAGTCTGTAAAGGGAAGGCTGAATCTGGCTATCATCAGAAAGGGATGGAGGCGGCCGGATAAGCTTAAAACCCTGGCGGATTGATAAAAAACAATCAGACCTAGTTTATGCCGATATTGAAAGGCGACTGCACGCAGCCGCCTGATCTGGCCGGATTAGAGAGCGCGCAAGTATTTTTTTGACTCAGACTAAAAGTTCTTTATCCCAGCCGATTTTTCTTATTTCTATGTTTTCCAGCTTGCTTTGGCCCAGTTTGTAAACAGTGTCTGCGGCTTCGATGCAAATAGGCGGCGGGGAAATCGGCCAGGGGTCTCCGCGGAGTTCGTCTCTTTTCGCCTGAAGGATTTTCAACCCGACAGCATCGAGGGCCACCGGGTCGGTGCCGGCCAGAAGCCCTTTATAGGGCCATCTATAACGCGGGTCAAACTGGGGCCCTTTGTCGCACACCGGGCGCAGGGCATCGACTATGATCAGCCTGGTTTTGCCCTTGACCTGGGGCAGATGCCAGATCTCACCCAGTTTGGCACTATCCTCGTAATGGTAATTACGCGGGGCGCCGGAGTACATGATGTAATTTTTTATGACGGTTCCGATGCCGGTTAACCAGTGGGCTTTAAGCCCGGGAAGAGAGATGAGCGCGGTTATCGGGGTCAGGTCAACGTTTCGTCCCTGGGCTCGTCTGATGTTTTCTTCAGGCACGCCGACCGCAAGGAGTGATTCTTTGATTATTTCCATAAGTTCCTCGTGAGTCGGGTTCATCAGGGGGGTGGGAACAAGGCCGACCACGTCCTTTGGACTGACGAGCGAAAGCCAGGCTTCCCGGATTTCTTTTTTGCCGGTTATTTCCAGCAGGAGTCTATCGACCATTCCTGCCAGAATCTTCTTATTGACGTTCATCTGGTCGTCGAGCACCTTTTCGTCGCGAATCAGAACCACCAGGCTTTTGCCGCCGGCTTTCTGCAGTCGCTCGCCGGCCAGGGATTTTTTTACCCAGTCAGGCTTTATGATGCTCAGACCGAGAGTTGTCCCGACTGTCCCCCTAATAAAATCCCTTCGGGTGATGGTTTTCTTTTTATCGCTCATTTAACCCTCCTTATATAGATCTCTTTAAGTCTATCATTGCCAGCGGATTTGTTTCAATATTTCTTTTGCCGCCTCCAGACCCGGCGCTTCAAAAACCAGCGCCAGACAGGAATCCGAAAGCTTCCAGGCGACCCAGCCTTCTTCGAGCTGGACGAGGCCCTCGGGTTTTAATTCAGAGTTTCCTTTATCAGATTCGCCGTGAGATTTTTCGGACACATAAGTCAGCTGGAAATCGGAAAGCGCCTGGCGGGCTCGAGCTGCTTCTGGATATTCAAGCAGAAAGAGCCGGGCTGTTCTTCGGGTATCCGTTCCAGCTTCCGCCCATTCGGCATATAGACCCTCGCAGTCCCGACTGAGATGAAGGAGATTCTCGTGGCTCAGGTAATATAAAGAGTTTAAAATCAGGTGAGAATGAAAGTAGCTGGTTCTGTCCTTTTTGATCCGCCAGCGGCTTTTTGGGTCGGGTTGGATAAGGCTCAGGATTTCCGGCAGGGCAGGCTGCTGGCTCATGGCGGCCATTGATTTTCCGATTTTAAGTATCGCTTCTCTAATTCCCGCAGATTCTCTTTCGGCCATAATCCGCAAATAAAGGTTGTCAAGGCGGGCCCGGAGCAAACCTTCACCGTAAAGAGCGGTCACGACGGGTGCGGCTTGATTTTCCGGAAGTTCGGCCAGTTCAGGTTTCAGGACGACGGGCTCTCCTGTCCAGTCAAGGGAGAGCAAACCGAAGGCTTCATCGGAATGAAGCATTTCGTAGATTTCCACCAGGATTTCATTGTTGCTGCCATTTAAATATTTATAGACTAGAAGCTGATTGAACTTATAGGCTAAATACAGTTCTCCGCCGCCGTCCATGTAATCGAAAATTGTCTCTCTGGTAATTCTCTGCGGCGGTCCTTCCAGCTTCCAGCCGTCCAGTTTTTCCGGCAATTTCAGAGTGTCGGCTTTAATCATGGGCGAATCTCCCTTCGAACAGGCGGATGAAAAAACAATTAGATACATCGAAAGCAGAAGAAGGCCGGTCAATAAAAAATAGGATGGAAGTTGGATGGGGATAACGTTTTTTGCGGTGAAGATCAGTAAACGGTATCTCTGGCTCATAGTCTGACCTTTTTTATTCTAACCGTTGCCCGGTTTTCAGTCCATATGTTTTTTATTATCGTCATCAATTTTTGGTTTATGAAATAATCCCTATCTCGAGTCTTCGAATTCATCAGTCAAATTCAAAGGGCCAGGAAAAAGCCAATAAGTTCTAAATTTTAGCCCGGTCCGGCTATTTATCCGGACGAACGAAAGGATTAGAGCCGAGAAGCTTACCGTTTCAGGCCGGCGACAGGCTAATATCGGGCCGGCCGGTCAATTCAGGATTCAAAAAATATAAAATAACCAGAAATAATCAGAACAGAAGCACCCGGCAAGACAGCTTGAGACTGACCCTGACCATCTGACAGAAACAATAAAGCCGGCCGGCCAGGAGAAGGCTTTGTGGATTCAGTTATGTTGTTTGATATCAGCAATATGGCATTGCTTGGTCGCAAAATCCGGAGAGAATTCAGAATCGGCTTGACAGGGCCCGGGATAAATGAAACGATGAGGCTAAGATGTGTAATTTCTGTCATCAGCACGGTGAGGGGAAGAAGTGGTATCTGGAAGCCAGAAACTATTCTGAAGACCTGCTGAGCGACTTGAAGAGACGCCGGATGATAGAGAAATTTTTTGAAAGTCCGGACCATTTGAAGCAAGGAGAAAGGGCGCTGACCAGACTTGACGGACTGCCGGGGCTGATTCGCGGATTTATAAGAAAAAAAATAACCAGGAAGCAAATGCCATACCACTTCGGTCAGGTCATACCGATTGAGGATGTGGAAAAAATTCTGGAGATGGCCACTTCCGTGGTGCGGCTGGCCTGCATCTGCCGTAAGTCATTGTTAGGTTCCGAGCAGCGCTATTGTTATGGCCTCAGTCTGGCACCGGACGGCGGCGAAATGGCCAGTATTCTGAAGAGCATAAATGCCGATTACCTGATCGGTCCGCGGACCGGCGGCCTGGAATATCTATCTAAAGAGAAGGCCCTCGGCCTGATGCGTAGTTGCGAGCAGGACGGATTATGCCACAGCATCTGGACGTTTATCACCCCTTTTATCGGCGGTCTGTGCAACTGCTCGCTTCCAGGTTGTATGGCTATGAGAACCACTCTGCTTCACAAGGCTCCGGTCATGTTCAGGGCAGAGTATGTAGCCACGGTTGACCCGGAAAAATGCCAGGGTTGCGGCCAGTGCCTGAAAATCTGCCCATTTAACGCCTATCTGCCGCTTAAGAATGGCGGGCGGGCGCAGGTCAATCTGAGCCGATGCTATGGTTGCGGCATCTGCCGCAGCGTCTGTCCGGCTGAAGCTATCAGCCTGGTGGACCGTGAGTCTGTGCCCGAAGCGGCCGGTTTGTGGCTTTAAGCCCAGTTTTTATGAAATCCGGTGTTGCAATGGGCTTGACCGGAAGGCCGGAAATCCCATATATTATTAATCCCGTTCAGGTCTTTGAAAAACAGAAGGACTCCGAGCCGGCGGGCCTGAAGCCCGGATGGTATGGACGCCGGCCGACAGGGTATGGCTGGAAACGGCCATTGCCTCCCGCTCAGGAAAGGAGTTGCAATTGAAACCGAAGGGCATGCTTTCCGGGTGGAAGGCATGCCCTTTTTGTTTATTCTGACCGGATTTTCCAGGAAGAAGGAAATCAACAACACGGTTCCGGCGGAATTAGTTAAAGATGGGGCAACCGTTGTCATTAAAGAGAAACTGGAAAAGATGGCCAGGCAACAGAATCAAATAATTTTTGCCCGAGGAGAAAAACGGCGGTGAGAGAAAATTAAAAGAATCTTGAGAAGAGTAAAAATAGAAAAAATGGCAACGTAGCCGTGATGATTTCTTAATGTTGTAAAGAGAATAAAAAAGAGGCAAGGTAGAGTGAAAAAAAGGGCAACGCAGAAAGATGAAAATAGAGAGAAAGAGTTGGCTAAAAGTGATGAAATAATGAGCCAGACAATAATCAAATGGAAAGAAAAGCGAAAGAAGAAATTAAAAGCCGAGATGAAAAAAACGGGAAAAGTTAAGAAATCAAAATATTAGATCGATAGCCAGGAGAAAATTATGACCGGGATAACGCAATCGACAGAGCAGGAACGACAGAAAAAAAGAAAAAAGTTTTACTTTGTGTATTTCATTCTGATCCTGGTTGTGATCTTCGCGGCTTCCAGGACCGGTTCGCTTCTGAAGCCGCTGGCTAAACAGCGGAGTGAAACACGCCCCCCGGTCTCTGCCGGTTCTGATAAAACACCGCGCGAGATAATCGTGGCTACCACCACCAGTCTATACGACAGCGGCCTGCTCGGTGTCTTGCTGCCTGTTTTTGAACGGGAAACCGGATTCAGGGTAAAAGTCCTGGCGGTCGGAAGCGGCGAAGCCTTAGCCATGGGCAGACGTCAGGAAGTTGACTTAATCTTAGCGCATTCACCAGAACAGGAACTTAAATTTATGGAAGAAGGTTATGGGCGGCGCCGGGAAGAATTCATGTCGAGCGATTTTATAATCGCCGGACCGGCCGCAGATGAAGCCGGAGTCCGGGGGCTTAATTTTCCTGAAGCTTTTTCCCGTATAGCTGCCCGAAGGGCTCTTTTTGTCAGCCGGGCTGATAATTCGGGAACTCACCACACGGAACTTAATATATGGCGTCTGGCTGGGATTAATCCTTCCGGCGCCTGGTATTTGCAAACAGGTCAGGGGATGGGAGAAAGTCTGCTCTTAGCTTCGGAAAAACAGGCCTACATTCTCAGCGATTATCCCACTTTTAGTCGCCTTCGTTTCTCCCTGAATCTTGAGGTTCTCTGCCATGATGACCGTTTCAAAAATATCTACTCGGCCATCGTCGTTGAGAATAAATCCGGCCGGGTCAACCTGGCCGGTGCGGAAAGCCTTCTGAATTTTTTAATTTCAGAGAGGGCTCAGGGAATTATTGCCAACTTCAGTATGGAGACTTCCGGTTCCGGAGATAATCATCCGCTTTTTAGAGCTTTAAGGTTGGAAGCGGGGGTTGCGGAGAAAAGATGAACCTGAAAGAAATTCTTGAAATAACCTGGCTCAGCCTGGCCGTGTCGGGCTCGGCGGCCATGCTTTCCATGCTGGCCGGATTGCCGGCGGCCATTTTCCTTTATTTCAAAAATTTCCCGGGGAAAAAATTCGTGGTGACCATGATCAATACCGGCATGGGGCTTCCTCCAGTGGTGGTCGGACTTTTTGTTGCCCTGATATTCTGGCGGAGCGGCCCCCTGGGATTTCTTCAATTGATGTACACGCCGGCGGCCATGGTCGTCGCGCAGTTCATGATCGCCCTGCCGCTGGTGGTTGGACTTTCCCTGGCGGCTTTTCAGCAGGTGGACCCGGAAATTCTTCTTCAGGCCAGAGCGCTCGGAGCCTCCGGGTTTCAGCTGGTGAAGGTGCTTCTGAAAGAATCCAGAATGGGACAGTTAGCGGCCATCATCGCCGCCTTCGGAGCGGTCATTTCCGAAGTCGGGGCGGTGCTGATGGTCGGCGGAAATCTCAAGGGCTATACCAGAGTGCTGACCAC
>FWPV01002579.1_pt1 | contig 44031 bp, 25 predicted proteins | sample 2228371 | NCBI WGS metagenome assembly FWPV01 (sample SAMEA103939776, study PRJEB20133) | metagenome
TGCCGTTGCCCAACGCCCGGCCTTCGAAATAGGTGTTGGTCAGGTCATAGAGAATGATCTTTTCCTTCAGCGAAAACAAATCCCGTTCCTTGCAAGCCAGATAGGCCTACATCTTTTCTGGGCGCTCCTATAGCTTGTCGGATATCTCATATTTTCGCCCTTTTGAACTAAGTGAGAGGTAAAGTTGGATTAAACTTAATCTAAACCGCCTATGGAGAAGAGGGGGGCAAAATTCGATTGACGAGCTAACTCAGAACCTACTATTTTAAATGGTCATCCCTACAATTAATTGAGAATCTTTTATATACGTGATACAGAAATTATTGGGATTGGGGGCGTTTCATGATATTTTGTTTTCCCACCCCTATTTTAAAAAGACCATGCGAATTGGGCTTTTAAGCGGCGGTGCGCAATGCAGAAAATATACGCCCGATGCCCAATCATCCGACGTGATCGTGAATTGGTGCATCCCACGGTCGAGGGTGCCTTTATACACTGTGCCTACGTTTCTTCCCAGCATATCAACAACGTACATATGAATAAATTGGCATTGATCATTGTAAAGCCGTAAGTGCGTTTGTTCATTGAAGGGATTGGGATAGTTCTGCCAGATAGTAAAACCGGTCGGGGCGCTGGTGGCCCACGGGGTCTCAATTCCTGTTTTTAGAGGATAACTCACCTGCAAATTATCGAAATACAATGTGCCGCGGTAGACCTTTCCGGCAACCCGTGTACTGGTCAATTTAACGCCAATGCGCACAAACGTGAGCGGAAAGTAAAAACGACTATCAGGGATTTCTGCCAGATACTGCGAGGTGTTGACGCCAACGGTATTCCACGCATTGAGATTCTTTGCCCGCAGCCGCGGCACGAATTTGAACCATTGGCCCTCTTCATTGGCTGCGTATAAATAGACGCTGTGTTGCGCTGAATCCAACCGCACATCCACACGAAACGAATCTGGTACACCCAGAATCGGCAAATGGGTGTCCAAATATATCCAATTTTCCTGCGGAGATTGAAAAGTGAATTGATAATCGACGCGAAGGGAGGATGTGCCTTGGGTAGCATAATCTTGGGATACCTGCAACTGGCAATAGGTTGAATCCAAGTTCAAACCGCGCAGCGTCCATTCGTTTGCATTCTCCATTCCATGGAGTAGCCTCCGCCCGCTGCCGACGATGACCTGAACAAAAGCTGTATCACTCCGTCCAGCAGCTTTGATGATGATCATCGCCTCACCCCTACGCCGCGGAGTAAAAAGACCTGTTGCATCCAGAGCACCAATAGAGGGATCGCTCAGCTGCCAGGTCAGCTTGGGTTGTATGGAATTGCCATCGCTATCCTTGGCTTCCACGGTGAATTGGATGGTGTTCAGCGTATCCGTCACCGCATGATGAGGCACGATCTTCAATTTTTCCAAGGTTTTAATGACTACGTACGCAGAGTCTCGGACGTTTTGATATTGAAAATATACATAGCCGCTGTCGCGCTGGTTAGCAGCGGTAAACAAGCCCTGTGGCGTGATCGTCCCCAATCTTGCATCCACAAAAAGGTTGAAATCGGTCGGATTGGAGCTGATGGTATTGTAAAACGTATCTAAACCGGCCACGTGAAAAGTCAGCGATTCTCCTTCGAGGATGCGTATCGATTTGGGCATGATTTCCAATTGACAGACCTCTCGCTGTGGGGCGGTTGAAATGACCAAAAGCGCGTTGGCCACCAATCGTTCACTGCCATCGGAAGGTGAGTTGACGATCTTGTCGCGCACCACCATGGTGCTGGAACCGCCGCCGTCGAGATTTACGGCATGATAGCAACCTAAAGAGAGCATAAAATCAGCTAACTCCGGCAGACTCATCCCAACACTGAGGGCTGGCTGGCGACCGTCCACGACAACCAGATAGAGAAGCGTGCTGTCCTGATTGAATCCCACAGCGGTTCGAGGATGGCGGTCGGTGGCAAAAGTGGCGGTTCCGCCCTCGGCTTTATAGCCTTCCAGTGCGTAGTTCCTACCATCGAGGATGATGCGCGGAAATCCACCCACCATTTCCTTGACGCGCTCGTTTAAAGGCGGCAATCGCAGAATCAAGCGAACGGTGTCGCCTCCGGTCATGGCATTTAGAAAAGCAATCGATTGTCCGTGTCCAGAAAGGACTGCTTTTCCCGGCGGAATGGTCATATTCCCTTTGTACAATTGCACGCTATCTACCACACACAAAACCGTGTCATTCATCATCCACGAGGTCATCGGAGTGAGCAGGGCTTCGGCACCATATTGATTGGTCGCCGTAGTAGAGCCGTAAAAGGTGTTATACAAAATCAACTGGTTTTCGCCTCTGGCTCTGTTGATTTGATGGATTTGCGCGCTTTTCCCTTTGTGCCACACCTGGCCGGTAAAGGCGGGTCGTTCTAACAGGGGTTTGTTATCTGGAGTAAAGCCAATCGTAGACCATCCATTGGGCATGCAAACCATCTGTCCCTTTTCCACCTGGATATTGACGGGCTTGCCATCCCCATCGAAAAAATCGGCATTGATGGCAGCCACCACGCGGTGGGAGGGACCATGGTTACGAGCTACCATCGCCGTCGTTCGTTCCCGTGAGCCACCTGTAACTCCTGGACGGGTCAAGACTTCGTGGCCTTTGCAGGTTTGCAGTGACAGATAGGGATCGGTCAAATTTACCTCGAATACGTCGATACTCCAAGGCATGCTCGATTCTATGACTTTAAAATAGCGCATGCCGGGGCCAACCATCTGATCGGTGACGGTTTGAAAACGTGGCTGTGAGTTTGCATCAACCGCACATAAGAAGCATTGTAGTAGAATAATGTAAATGGCCTTTTTTGTGAGCATGATAACTCCTGAACTGATTGGAATATACGAAAAGCGAAGATAAAGGTTCATATCCTTTCACCACGCGTTGATCGTCTGAAGACTGGTGAATAAAAGCGCATCCAAGTGCATAAGGATGCTCTTAATGGAGTTGCACCTCGTGGAGCTGGCATCAAGAATGTGCAGTATATAATTTTCCAGTACTGATTCATTCAAATGGGTATAGTCAAATGAATTCATTATTTTTATTTCAACCATCGCTCCAGCCAGGTATCCATCTCCCACAGCATGTGCATGACCGATTCGCGGGCGCGATAACCGTGACTTTCGTGCGGCAGAATCACCAAACGCGCAGTTTTGCCCAGACCCTTGAGGGCATTAAAATAGCGCTCGCTCTGCATCGGAAAGGTGCCGGTGTTATTATCCGCTTCTCCGTGTATCAAAAGAATGGGGGCGCGCAGGCTATCGGCACAGAGGAAGGGTGACATCTTGACGTAGGTATCCTTGGCTTGCCACAGGGTGCGCTCCTCGGCCTGGAATCCGAAAGGCGTTAAGGTTCTGTTGTAGGCGCCGCTGCGGGCGATGCCGGCTTTGAACAGATCGCTATGCGATAAAAGATTGGCGACCATGAAGGCACCATACGAATGGCCACCGATGGCGATGCGTTCGGGATCGGCGATGCCGCGACGCACCAGTTCGTCCACTGCCGCCTGCGCGCTGGCCACCAACTGCTCGATATAGGTATCGTTGGGCTCTTGATCTTTTTCGCCGACGATGGGCATGGCCGGATCATCCAGAATCGCATAACCACGCACCAGCCAAAACAGGGGAGAAGCCCAATTGATGCGCAAGAAACGATAGGGAGAGTCGGTCACCTGTCCGGCAAAATCAGCGTTTTTGAACTCTTGAGGATATGCCCACATCAGCACTGGCAATAAACCCTTGGAAGGTGAATAATCCGGTGGTAAATATAAGGTAGCTGTGAGGTCGACGCCATCTTTTCGTTTATAGCGAATCAATTCTTTTTTGATATTTTTCAATTGTGGATATGGATGAGGGAAATGAGTTATTTGCTTAACGCTATTCTTCTTAAGATCCCATAAATAATAATTTGGTTGTTCGTCGTTGGATTCGCGCCTTGTCAGAAGCTTGGAAGCATCATCTGTGAGTAAATCGACCATCGTCTCATAATAAGGTGGTTTGCACTGCCATAGTCGTTTGCTCTGGCCACTATTCAATTGAAATTCGTCCAGAAAAGGAAAGGTTCCTTGAGGCGAAGCACCTTGGCCTTTGAGATAAATGGCGTTGCCTTTTGGGTTGCGGCGGAGAACCCTAGCACCATTGGCGAGCAATCGCATCAGTGGCGAGCCGGGGTAATGGTAGCGATTTTCGGTGGAAATATCGAACAGTAAATGAGGTTGCTTTTGGGGTGATGACGGATCCACCACCCATACGCGCTCTTGGCGAGTTTTCCACCATCTTTCGCTCACCAATGCCAATTTGTCGTCCGCCCAATAGATTGAATCAAAGCGAAGGGCTAAATTGCATAGCATCTTGGCATCGCGATCGAAGGGGGCAGCCAACATCCACACCTTATCGCGTACAGGGGTACTTTTTGCTGGATCACCATCATCCTGCGCTTCGACCCAGTACACGGTGGCAGGCGCATCTTGGCGCCATCCAAAGGCGCGTGGCCCCTTCGGTACCGCATCACGCTGGATGGGTACTTCCTCCGCCAGAGGAATTTCCGCCAAAATTTTTACGAGTTTACCCGTGGAATCCCAAATTTCTACGCGATAGGGAAAACGATGTGCAGGCACAGAATAGGAGAATGGTCGTTGGATGTAGCTGATCAGGATGTATTTGCCATCGGGTGAACACGAGACGTTTTTAATCATACCCTCTTTAGCCAAAGGGGTGATTTGGCCTTGTAAATCGACGCGGATCAATTGCGCGGTGAAATAATATTCAAACAGCGCTTCATCGTGGGGATTTTTTAGCAAGTCCTGAAAAGTTGGCGCTGCAGCAATTCGCCCCACGTTTTCTTGGATCAAAGGTCCTGTGGGTAATTGCGGGGGCTGAGGCGCAACGCCACGGTTTTCAAGGATTCGTTTGCATAAAAGTGAGCGACTGCTGGGTTCCCATTCATATGGCAAGGAATAGTAGGCTATGTTTAAACATGGCGGGAGTAGACGATGAGATCGTCCAGATTCTACATCTGCTACCCACAACTCGAGGCCATTTTCTTGTGTCAGCGTAAATGCAATATGGCGACTATCGGGCGACCAGGAAACGTAGCTAATTCGTGCCTCCGGCGGAAGGCCAGATATCGGAATCGATTCATCACGAGATAGATGTTGCAAGGATAAAAAGGTAAAGTGATCCATTCTACTCGGACCATTGGTATTTGGATTTATGCGAAAACCAGCCAGGCGCAGTTCGGGTTGCGCCAATTCGGCAATGGATGGCAAGCCTGGCAGCCCCATAATGAGCAACCATTGATGGTTTGGAGAGACCTCAACATGGGGCGTACGCGGGGCATCGACCAATACAGCAATCTCTTTGACTGGTTGTTGGTATTCCATCTGTTGTGCCATGGTAAATGAAATCATTAAAAATAAAGAAATGAAAATTATGAAATAACCGATCACGTGTCCTGTAACACTCATTGGTGTTCTCCTATTTTCTTTTGTCATAGACATAATAAATGAAAGAGACTCAAAATGCCCTTCTTGATTGAAAGGGAGACCTTGCATTACACTCTCTCTTTATTATGCCAACCCCCGATTCCGTGATCTTTGCTGGAGACATATTATGCACGAGCTATTGGAAAAAATGCTGCTTGTGCCTGACACCGAACCGGAAGGAAAATTCTATACAATATAAATATAACAATTACAACGCCGTTTGCAAGTGTTTTTTGTCGGCCAGAGTCTCTTCGATTTAGCACCTTTATTTGGAATCTGCGGTAACCCTTGAAATAAAAAAATCCACCAACTTATTAAAAAATATGGAGGTTAAAACAGTATATAACTGTATCCGCGCAGGAAGCGAGCTGGGTTTAAAACGATCTATCTTTGGTATATGTAAAAGTAACAATTATCGTATCAATGAAGGGATGATAAAAATAGTAGTTGTAAAAACGTTTTTTTTTAATTAACTTTAAACTTATGCAATGAAAACCAGATTCTGTGTTAAACATCCTATCGAACTAAATCCTTCCCTCATTTTGCAAGATTTTGTTTGATTTCAATTAACTTAACAGAGCATCTGTGTATAACTGCTTTGGAGTCGAACATGCTCAGGCATTATCAAGTTATCGAAAATCGTATACAAGATTGTGCGCCAGATAACGCGAATATATTAATCTATGTTAATCCAACGGATGAAGAGAAAAAGTATCTCATCAGTGAAATAAGAATCGATGAACATACTCTGCAATCGACGTTGGACCCGGATGAATTGTCCCGCCTCGAATTCGAGACGGATCACGTGGCTGTAATCTTCAAAAGACCTAAAAGCTATTCGGCCGAGGATCGATTTTTATTTCGAACCACTTCTATGGGTATCTTTCTCTTCCGGGAAAAAATGATCATAGTCGCTTCGGAAGAATCACCCATGTTCGATGATAAAAGGTTTACGAGAATATCAAGCCTGAAAGAATTACTCTTGAAAATGCTCTATCGTTCCATCTTTCATTTTCTCGAGCATTTGAAAATCATCAATATGATCACCGATGACCTGGAAGAAAAAATCAGCATGGCGATGGAGAACAAGTATTTACTGAATCTTTTCACTCTAGAAAAAAGCCTGGTTTATTATTTGAACGCCATTAATTCAAATTCAATCTTGTTACAGCGATTGAAGAACAATGTCAATAAAATCTCTTTTACCCAGGACGAAGAAGAACTTTTGGACGACATCATCATTGAAAATAATCAATGTTTCAAGCAAGCAGATATTTACGCCAATATCCTCTCAAGCCTTATGGATGCTCGCGCCTCCATTATCAGCAATAATCTGAATATTTTGATGAAGACGCTGAACATCATCACCATCTGTATCATGGTGCCGACATTCGTGGTAAGCGCTTTTTCGATGAATGTCGCGATCCCCCTGCAACATCATCCCATGGCATTCTGGATCGTCATGCTCCTCGGTTTGGTATCATTGCTCATTTTTTATTTGTTCTGGAAGTACAACAAGTGGTGATGGCTGTATCTTTTTGATGTTTTCTGCATCTAATTCATTAGGTTGGGTTCCATCAAATAATAAAAAATTGGATGTTAACGATGGGTGCGATAAAACATATTCTCGTACCGACCGATTTTTCCGAGTATTCTGCCAATGCATTAAAACATGCGCTCGTTTTGGCTGAACAGCAGGGGGCCACCGTTACTGCGCTTCATGTTGTTACTCTCTTTAACGTCGGTAGTTATTCTAAACGCCCCCACACATCGCCGACGCTTAAATTTCTGTATTACCGATTGAAAAGACAGGCTAAAAGACTTTTAAAGGACTTTATCGAAAAGAACCGCATCAACCAAATTACCATCAACCTGGCTGTGGAAAGTGGTTTTTCCGTTGGAGAAGAAATACTATCCTATATATCCACTAACCGTGTCGATTTTGTTGTAGCGGGGACACAAGGAAAAGGTGCTTTAAAGAAAATATTTTTGGGTAGCGTCGCTGAAAAGCTGATGGAAGAAGCGCCTTGCCCAGTGATGGTAGTGAAGATTGGTTCATTTATGCCAACGATCATCGATTATCAGCAGATTTTGGTGGGAGTGGATTTTTCCAAAACCAGTGAGCGAGCCTTGCAAAAAGCCATAGATTTAGTAAAAAACGATGCTACCATTCATGTGATGCATGTCATCGAAGATAATTTTTTAGCAAATTATGGAATTGCGATGGAGCCAACTTTTTCGAAACTCATCCCCCATTTACAAAGTATGGCAGCGGATAAACTGGACCAACTGATCAAACGAGCGGCGCAGAAAAGAAAGGTAGTGCCGGTTCTTGAAGTTGGCCCTTTGGTCGAAACACTGGTAAACTATGCAGAAAAAAACCGAATTGATCTGATTTTTTTGGGGGCCACAGGGGAGATGAGCGCAGAGCAAAGCATCTTGGGTCGTATTCCCGAGAGGGTGATTCGCAAAGCAAAATGCCCTGTGATCGTTGTAAAGTAGGTGGTAGGTTCGTACTATGCAAAATTATGTTCCGTCTACCATAAGGTGAAGTAGATACTGGGAATGTCATTCAGATTAGAAAACAAATGTGCTCATTGAGTATAGCCTAAGCACCATGTTTCACCCCACCAATGAGGATTTGTTCGTAAATCAACATGATGAGGAAGTTATGGATTGTGAATCCATATTGAAGAAAATTTGTGATGAATTGTCTGAGGACATCCATTCGGAGCTATGCGCGAGCATTCGTCAGCATCTCAAAGAGTGTGCCACGTGTGAACAGAACCTATCGGCCATGCGGCGAACAGTGGAATTGTTTCGTTGCCTAAATCAAGAAGCCGTGCCACCAAATATTCATCAGCGCTTGGTTCGTTTATTGAATATCGAACTGGTTTCGAACGAAAAAAGGTGAACATAATGGCACTTTTTACTTGACTTTTTGCGAAAACTTTTTTATCATAAGGGTGAAATTATTTTCACCCTTTTTTGTTTGGAGTGGATTATGGAGAGATTATCGCGCAAGCAGCAGCATGCTTTGGATTTGATTGTTGCAAAAATTAAGGCGCAGGGTTATCCGCCGACGTTGCAAGAATTGACCGAGGCATTGGGAGCGGCCTCGCGTAACACTGCCATCAAATATTTGCGGATTTTGGAGCGGAAAGGGCATATTGTTTGGGAGCATAAAAAGGCGCGGGGCATTCAGTTGTTGGAACGGGGACGTGATGGGGAAGAAGTGGAGGAGGTCGGTTTGCCGTTGATTGGCACGGTGGCAGCTGGCACGCCGATATTAGCCGAACAGAACATCGAGCGGTATGTAACGGTGCCCAGGTATTTACTGCGGTCAGCTGGGCCGCATTTTTTATTGCGTGTGCGTGGCGACAGCATGATCGGTGCCGGCATTTTGCCCGATGATTTGGTGGTGGTGCGCTCCCAACCCGATGCACAAGTCGGCGAGGTGGTGGTGGCGTTATTGGACGGCGAGGCAACCGTCAAGCGGCTGGCGATGAAGGATGGCCGAAGATTCCTCAAGGCGGAAAATCCGGTGGTGGCGGATATCCATCCGGAGGCGGACTGGTCTATTCAGGGCAAAGTGGTGGCACTGATCCGCGAGGAGGTGGTTTGAGGGGACCTGAGGCAGTGGCGATCGTTTATGAGGTGGCTTTTATGCGAAAGCTGAAGTGAGGCTGGTCCCTACGTGTGCTGCGGTGATTGAGCGAGGCCACTTTTTTTCTCTTGAGGGTGAGAAGGTGGCTATCAACTTTTGTCAATTAAGGGGAGGGAAGGCGGTTTCCCTTTTGGTAAAGAAGGCAAGGGGGGATTGCGGGATCACCTCAACGGGAATCCCCCTAAATCCCCCTTTGGGGAAGGGGGACTTTTGTTCACCTGTATTATAAAGAGGATGGAGGGCGGTTTCCCCCTTTTGCAAAGGGGGGCAAGGGGGGATTGAGGGATCGCCTCAGCGGGAATCCCCCTAAATCCCCCTTTGGGGAAGATGTCGAAAAAGTTATTGTTATTCCCAAAGATGTTGTTCAAACTTTAGTGGCTGTGCAAAAATCAATAAAAAACGTGTCATGTCGAGGAGCGCCAGCGACGAGACATCTTGAATTACCATCGTAGCAATTATTTGATAATGTTAAACATATTTAACGCTTTTTTCAAAATAGCATTGGTTTTTTCTCCTTCTTTAAAAAATAATTTGTTTTCACACAATTACTTTAGCTTGGACAATTAGGATTATTTTTACCGGTTAATACACTTTTTCAACACCTTCGGGAAAGGGGGACTTTTTCCGCCCATTGTTGAAGGGAGGCAAGAGGGAGTTAACCTTTCTGGATGACGGCGGGCAGGCAATCATGAGCCGCAAAGGAATAACGATAAACCATCGTAAAGAGTGGCAACTAAGGTTATAAAGTTATCGATCATTTGCTAAGGCTTGAACAACGTGCACATTTTTCCAATTGATAAAGCCCCTTCGAGGGGGTAGCGGAGGATCGTCCCGCCGAAAGCCGGATGAATGAGAAGCGTTACAAGAGTCCTTCTTGGCTGATGAGTCTGCCGAGAGCGGACAAACCGTCGGCGGGACAGCCGCAGCGAGGGGGAGACTTCCCCCTCCTAAAAGAAAAAAATAGGTATTGTCATGTCGCGAACGATTATTCATCTCGAAGTGGCCGATTTTCCCATAGCGGTGGAGCGGGTGTTGGAACCGCGACTCAAGGGGCGGCCGGTGGCAGTGGCTGTGGAGGCGGCTGGACGCGCGTTGGTGGTGGCCGCATCGCGCGAGGCCGTGGCCAATGGTGTGCAGCGTGGCATGCTTTTACATCAGGCGCGGCGGTGCTGTCCCGAGTTGACGGTTTTACCTCCCAACGAAGATCTCTACTTGCGCGCCACAGAGGCGTTGCTCAAAATCCTTGGGCAGTATTCGCCCATCATCGAACCGCTGCGGTTTGGACACGCCTATTTGGATATGACCGGCTGCAAGATTTTCGGTCAAGCGTTGGATGCGGCGGCGCGGGCACAGCGTGAAATCCACTCTGGCTTGCGTTTGGATGCCAATGCCGGCATTGCGGCCAACAAACTGGTCAGCAAAGTGGCCACGGAGGTGGTGACGCGACAAAGTGCGGTGCCCGGCCTGTGCGATGTGCACCACGGCGAAGAGCAGACCTTCCTGGCGCCGCTGCGGGTCGATTACCTACCAGCAGTGCAAAAGACCGTTTATCAGCAGCTACGGGAGCTCAACGTTCATTTGATCCGCGAGTTAGCCTTGATCAGCGCCGAGCATTTGCAGTTAGTATTTGGTCGCTTTGGTCTGTTGCTTTATCAGCACGCCCGTGGCATCGACCATCGGCCGGTGCAGCCGCGGCGGCGGACGCCGGAAGTGGTGGCCACAGAAACCTTTGCCGAAGATACCAACGACTATGACCGCATCCGCGCCGTCTTGTTCCGCTTACTGTCGCAGGCCACCTATCGCTTGCGGCAGATGCACCTGTTTGCCAGACGGTTGACTGTTCAGGTGCGCTATTCCGATTATAAAGAGACGCAGGCGCAACAGTCGATTCCCCCGGCACAGGAGGAGTGGCCGTTGCTGGCCATTGCGGAAAAGACGCTACAACATGCCTTGACCCGGCGGGTGCGGGTGCGTACCATCACGCTACGCCTGACTCAGCTGGCAGCGGCCAGTGCGCAACTGGATTTGTTCGCCGAACCCGATCATCCCAAACAGGCAGCCCTCACCCACGCCATGGATAAAATCCGCCAACGCTTCGGCGAGCATGCCATCGGCTTTGGGCGGGCCGCATGACTTTTTGTTTCGCATCCATAGCAAAGGTTTTCAGCTGTGCATGGACCCGGATGCTGGGGCAACTTTTTTGAAAGTCTTTTCCGCCCACTCACAGGATAGGGTCGGTTAAAAAAAGACATATAATCCAGAGGCCAGGCAGGAACGAGTGGGTGTAAGAATATAACGATGGATCCATCAAGCCGATTCCATCGAAACCAGATTCATATGGAGACGTTTTTGAACCCAACGTCAGTATACGGTTGTTGCAGAAACTCATGGATCGCCTCGAATTCATCCTCTGCCCAAAGCCGGCGATGAGGCGACATTTTTGTCTGGATATTTTTCTGACCACTGCCTATCATCGGGACGGCAAGTATTTATTCATCGCCTGAATCGCAAGCAGTACGAACTGATCCGGATAAATCGGAAACAAAGCTCAAATAAGATCCTTAACACAGAATCCGAGTATAGGCAACCTGTCAAAAGAGAATAAATAAAAATTTGATGTTTCGAAAAAAAGTCATTATTTTATTACCGATGTGTGACGAATGGATATTCTATGATCATTTCCGCCAGTCGGCGCAGCGATATTCCGCGTTACTTTAGCGAGTGGTTCATCCAAGCCATTCGGCAGGGGTTTTGTTTGGTGCCGAATCCTTTTAACCCCACGCAGGTAACGCAAGTGGATTTAAAGCCTCAGGTGGTGACCGCTATTGTCTTTTGGTCGCGGTTTCCGCAGCCGCTATTACCGCATCTGGATTTCCTGGATGATGTGGGCTATCGATATTATTTTTTGATCACGTTAAACAATTACCGCCGCCTGTTGGAGCCCAAGAGTCCGTCTTTTTCGCAAGCGGTCGCCTGTATCCAAAAATTGAGTACACGGCTGGGTGCTGGCAGAGTGGTATGGCGTTATGATCCAATCTTTTTTACCGATGATATGGATATGGGTTTTCACGAGCGTAATTTTCATCGTATTGCGACCGAGTTAAAAGGCTCCACCAAAACCGTCATCATCAGTTTTCTTGATGAATATCGCAAGACCATGAAGCGTTTTGCCGCGCAGCAAATAGCTTATCGGGGGGTTCATCTCAACCCTAAAGATTTAGAAGCATTTTTATCGGCGCTGAAACAAATAGCAAATGAAAATGGCATGATCATTACCACCTGTGCAGAACCGTGCGACTATACCCATCTGGGCATTCCACCAGCTCGCTGCATCGACGATCGCCTCCTATCCCACGAATTCGGACTGGAGGTTGCTTACAAAAAGGATCCATCGCAACGCCCCCATTGCCATTGCACGGTGAGCAAGGACATCGGCACCTATAATACTTGCCGTGCCGACTGTATCTATTGTTACGCCATTGATAATCGCTCACTTAGATGAAGAGACAAAATCAGATACTCGAACGATCGCTCAAGCGTCTTGATGGGTCAGTATGAGAGGATGATTGACTCAAATATCGGATTCTGGGTTATACATCGACTTGTTAATTCCGCGATGTGTAGTGATTTTTAAACTCGTTAACTCAGCATCAAGGAAACAATGATCGAATGACATAAATAGTACAAGTCGTTGCAAACACCATTTGTAACTTATCGTAGGAGGAGGATTATGTCAGAAATCAGAATAATTCAATTTTCCAATGTCACCCGGGAGGATCGCCGGTTGCTGAAAAAATTTGTCGATTTTCACTGGCAGTTGTACGAAAACGATCCCCAATACATCCCCTTATTGGATTTCGAATATTTAGGTTTTAAGCTACTTGGTATGACTGGTTTTTTCGAGCCCAGCAATCTCTTTTTTAAACATGCGGAAATGACTTTTTTCCTGGCGATGAAGGACGATCAGGTGGTGGGGCGTTGTAATGCCTTTGTCAATCACAACCATAACCGACATTGGAACGACAAGGTGGGATTTTTTGGTCAATTCGAATGCATCGATGATCAAAGGGTGGCCGATGCTTTGCTGGATAGCTGTGCTGCATGGCTTCGAGATCGAGGTATGGAGGCAATGCGTGGCCCACAAAATTTACCTGTCAACGAAGCAACACCCGGAGTGATGGTAGAGGGTTTTGATAAACGGCCGGTGATCTATTACCATTACAACAAACCCTATTATGAGAAACTGCTGCGCAATGCCGGTTTGGAAGTAGTCAAGCGGGTCAAATCGTGGGAAGGACCAGTGATGACGCCGATGGAGGAAAAACTGCAGCGCGTGGGCGAAAAAGTCATTCAACATTATGGTGTCACCTTCGAGACCTGGGGGGAACGACCGCTCAAAGTACGCAAGCGTGAAATGTTCGAAATCTATAACGAAGCCTGGAACGATAACTGGGGGTTTGTGCCGTTTACTGAGGAAGAATTTTATAAAAATGTGGACGATATGCAGTTAATCATGGAAAAAGGTTTGTTCCTGTTTGTTTATGTTAAAGGTGAATTAGCGGGATTTTTTGGTGGTGTGCCGAACATTTTTGAAAAGATGCAGCCGATTTCTTGGTGTCGACGCTGTGAGCTTTTACGTGCCGCGCGGATGTTGCTCACCAAAGGAAGCGTCAAGGGATTTCGACTGGGGTATATGGGCGTGAGACCCAAATTTCGACGCCTTGGACTGGATGGGGTGATGCTCTACCGCCAGAAAATCTACAGCCAGAAAAAAGGCTATCAATATGCTGATCTGGGATGGATTTTGGAGGATAATTATATGGTCACGCGGATCATTGATATGATGCCGGGCTTTGAATTATCCAAGGTCTATGCCATCATGCAGAAGAATATTTAAGGGCGCAGCCTTTTTTGCATGACCATTAGCGGTAGAATGCCTTGCCCATGGCTGGGATGCAGAAGAATATTTGCATGAACCGCCACAGTCTGCAATTCTTCTTGAAAAAATAAACCATGTCATCTTTTGTACATTTACACTGCCATTCCAACTATTCTCTCTGTCGCGGTGCTAATACCATAGAGGATATCTGTGCCACGGCAAAGAAGCACGGCATGACGCATTTAGCATTGACCGACACCAATGGGGTATATGGGTTGGTTTGGTTCATTCAGGCGGCAAGGGAGCAGGGTATTCAACCACTGGTAGGGGCGCAATTAGAGTCTGCTAACCATCGCGTGGTGGTGTTGGCCAAGAATCTATCGGGTTATCGAACCTTGTGCCAATTGATCACCGGCCTGCATAACGATGATACGGCTGATCTTGCTGATCTGTTATTGCGAAATCATTCCCATATCGTGCTGTTGTCGGATGATCTGCAGGTATTGACGCGGTTGGTGCAAGCTGGTTTTTGTTCGGATATATACGTTGAGCTGGTGCCTCATGGGAACCGCGAGGAGGCATTAGATTTTGCTCGTCGTTTTAATTTGCCGCCAGTGGCCAGTAATGCCGTATTCTTTATCCATCCAGAAGATTGGCAAATTCACCGCCTATTACGCGCCATTGATTTAAACACCACTCTGCAACGGGTGCCATCAACAGAACTGGTGAGTCCCCGGGCATTTTTTCTTTCAGCCGCGGAGATGGCGCGGTACTTTCCCGATTGCCCAGACGCCCTCGAAAACACCTCAAAAATTGCCCAGGGTTGTTCTTTCAATCTCGATTTCGGACATTTTATTTTTCCTTCTTTTTGCGGCCCCAACGGGGAAGATGCACAGACGTATTTGCGTAACGAAGCGTATAAAGGATCGCTTTGGCGGTATGGGCACATGAACGAGGCGATTAAGAACCGTCTGGAATATGAGCTGGAGCTGATCAATCAGAAGGGTTTTGCGCCTTATTTTTTGGTGGTGGCTGATGCGGTACGGCGAGCGCCGCGTACTTGTGGTCGGGGCTCCGCTGCCTCCAGTCTGGTAAGTTATTGTCTGGGTATTACCCATGTCGATCCTGTGAAATATGACCTGTTTTTCGAGCGCTTTTTGAATCCCGGCCGCAAAGATCCTCCGGATATCGATGTGGATTTTCCTTGGGATGAGCGGGATGATATCCTCGATTACTTTTTCAGCAAATATGGCCGAGATCGGGTAGCCATGATTGCCAACCACAATTGTTTCCAGGCACGTTCGGCTTTACGCGAGATAGCCAAGGTTTATGGCTTGCCAGAAACCGAAATCAACGAAGTGACCAAAAAGATCGCAGGTTATTGGCAACCAGAGGATTTAAAAAAAACGATGACAACCCATCCACTTTTTCTCGGCTACCAGATCAGAGAACCATGGCCGGAGATCATCCGACTGGCGGAAAAAATTCGTGGCTATCCACGCCATCTATCGGTTCATTGCGGCGGATTGGTGATTGCGCCCGACGGCTTGGATAGCTATGTGCCGGTGCAACCTGCCAAAAAGATCCTGCAACTCAAAGGGGTCATCCGGGACGGCTCACAAGGTTTGCCGCATCATGTGCAAACAGTTCAGGTAATCCAGTGGGAGAAGGATCAGGCGGAGGAGATGGGATTGGTGAAGATGGATATCCTCGGCAATCGATCGCTTGCGGTGATCCGGGATGCCGTGGCTGCTATCCGGAAAAATTATGGCATAACCATTGACTTTAACCGCATCAATCCGCTCGAGGATAAAGCGACGCAGAACCTTCTGGCGCGCGGGGATACCATCGGTGTTTTCTATGTCGAATCGCCTGCCATGCGGCAATTGCAGCGCAAGACTGGCAAAGGCGACTTTGAGCATTTGGTAATCCATAGTTCCATCATCCGACCTGCGGCCAACGTCTACATCAATGAATATATCCGACGGCTGCGCGGTGGCAGTTATCAACCCTTGCATCCACGGCTGGAGGAACTGCTGCGAGAAACTTTTGGCATCATGGTCTATCAAGAGGATGTCTCCAAAGTAGCCATGACCTTGGCCAATTTCGATGCCTCCGAAGCCGATGAATTGCGAAAGGTCATCGGTAAAAAACACAAGTGGAAACAGCGAGAAGCTTTTCGCGAAAAATTCTACCGTGGCGCGCAAGCCAACGGCGTCAGCAAAGAAGAATGTGATAAAATTTGGGACATGATCCTGAGTTTTTCCGAATACAGTTTTTGTAAGCCACATTCCGCTTCATTTGCTCTGGTATCCTATCAATCGGCGTATTTGCGCGTACATTATCCGGCAGAGTTCATGGCAGCGGTGATCAGCAACCGTGGCGGCTATTATTCCACTTTCGCCTATATTTCCGAAGCGCGCCGGATGGGGTTGGAAGTCTTGCCGCCAGATATCAACGCCAGCGATTATGCCTATGTGGGTAAAGACCGGCAAATCCGCGTCGGGTTTATGCAATTAAAGGATTTGACGCATTCGGCAGTACAAGCCATTTTGCAGGAGCGTCATGCACGAGGTCCCTTTTCCAGTTTCAGCAACTTTTTATCACGTGTGAATATCGATCCGGCGGACGCCGCTCTTTTAGTAAAAGCCGGATGTTTTGATCTTCTCGAATCCAAAGCCACTCGGCCGCAGTTATTATGGCAGTTGCATTTATGGAAAGCCGGACGGAGACCGCGACGATCCGGCGATACCCTCTCGTTGTTCGACCAAGAGGAACCCATGAGGCCCGAAAACCTGCCCAAACCACCAGAATACTCGCAAAAAGAATTATTGCAAATGGAAACGGATATCATAGGTTTTTTGCTTTCTCGTCATCCTCTAACATTGTATGAAGAAAGAATAACGCGCACACCGCACGTCAAAGCATGTGATCTGCAGCGGTACATCGGGCGAAAGGTGCAGACCATCGGCTGGCTGATCACACAGAAATTAATCAGCACCAAAAATCAGCAATTGATGGAGTTCTTGAGTTTCGAGGACACAACGGCCATCTATGAAGTCGTTTTTTTCCCAAAAGCCTACCAACAATTTGCACATATGATGAGTGCTACCCGACCCTATCTCTTGTACGGGCTGGTGGAGGAGCAATTCGGCGCCATCAGCATGAATGTGGAAAAAATCACATTTTTATAAATTTGTTGTGGACATTGAAAAAAAATTCAAATATATTTAGGTGGAAGAATAAACTCGAGGTAATAAAACCGGAGATGTGTTTATGATCTCAGCCATCCCAATAGTTGGTAAACGTTGCAAAAGCCTGAGATCTTTATAGTTGCCAGTTGATTCGGGTTTTTCCCCGTCAACAGAATACGGATGGTCGATGGTGGCAACAAAAGCGAGTTATAGGCGTAGGAAGCTTTGAATTGAAAGGAAACCTGTGATCGATCATCGACTCGATGAATTTATTCGCCGAATGCCCAAGGTGGAACTGCACGTTCATTTGGAAGGCAGTATTCAGCCACATACCGCTCTGGAGTTGATGCGGCGGAATAATTCCCCGCATTTGCCCAAAAACGCAGATGAGGTGCGGGAGTTATACAATTTCGAAAACCTCTCTCAGTTTGTGACCGCCATGCGGTCGGTCTCCAATAATATCGTCCAATTGCAAGATCTCACACGAGTAGCGGATGAACTCTTTGAACATTTGGCTCTGCAACGAGTCCGTTATGTGGAATTCGACTGCGCGATCCAGAAATACATCAATCTTGGGTTTCAGTTAGAAGAGATTATCGAGGCCATTTATAGCAGCGCTTTGGCGGCAGAGAAAAAACTGGGCGTTTCCTCGCGTCTGATTGTCAATCAGGTGCGATCACATGGCGCGGAAATCTGTGCGCAATTGGTTAGCCAGATTATCGAATTGAACCATCCTTTTATCGTCGGCATCGGTCTCTCGGGGGATGAAACCAAAGTATCGCAAAAAGAGTTTGTCGAACCATACGAGCTTGCCTTCAAGGCCGGGTTGGGAAGAACAGTTCATGCAGGCGAGGCGCTTGGTCCTGAAAGCATCTGGGATGCCATTCATTTTCTCCATGCCCAGCGCATCGATCACGGCACCACCGCCTATCAGGATGCACGTCTGATGGACTATCTCAAAGAACACCACATTCCCCTTACGCAATGTCTGAGTAGTAATCTTCGACTCAAAGTAATAGAGGATATCACCGAACATCCCTTTGCAAAATTTTTTCGCCATGGAATTATGGTCTCCTTACATACCGACGATCCTGAAGTCTTTGCTACTTCCCTAAACGCCGAGTATTTACTTGCCACCGAGGCATTCCATTTTTCCCCGCACGAATTGATCCAGATCGTCGAAAACGGCGTCTACAGTTGTTTCCTCCCTGATGACGAGAAACATCGTCTGCTGGAAAATATTCGTGCAGAAATGATGGCGTTGGTGAAAGAGATGAAATTATAACTTTTTATCTGCGATGGGAGTTTAACCTTCGCGGCAGCATATAGAGCTTTCTATTCTGCTGAAGAAAAAAACGTCGGACATCATCGAGATGCCCGACGTTTTACCAGCTTTCAGCATGGGAGAAATGGAGGCAAAACCGATCGCTCCGCTCGTCGTTACGCATCAACCTGATTTGTTGGGGCCGATCAAATCATATGTTTTCTCCAAATGAAGCGAAGCCAATCGTTTCCGTCCGTGCCAAGGTTCTATTTGCCCTTGCATTGTCCCCAGTACAGGTCACCCCGATAGCGTCCACCACCGAGATGGATATCCGCTTCCCCTGAGCCTAACTCGATGTTGATCTCACGCTCGATGTTGCGTTCCTGATAGGCGTCGCCACGGGTAAAGGTAATGGTGGCCTTGTAGGTACCCGTGACGGTGCCGCTGACTTTTTGCGAAAGATCAAGACGACTGCCACGAGGACCTTTGACATCGGTAAAAAGTAGATCCACGGTGTAATCATGCGTGCGAACAACTCTATCGGTGGTGATGGTGTTTGCCGCCGAACGCGTGTAATTGCCGTTGATGGTCACCATATCGGTATTGACGCCGGTGGCAATAAAATCTGCCGCGAGGTTTTTCAATGCCTGCGTTACCTTGGGTGTACGATGCTCACCACTGGCGGCAATAATGGCGAACTTTACGGTATAAGCCGTATCCTGATCCACCAGCCAGTATTTTTGCGGTTGGCCATATTTGTTCAGAAATTGCACCCGATAGGTGCGTTCGATTTTGGCGTACATCTGGCCATCCTCGGAACCCCGTTCCCGGGATACCACGATCGTCCATACCCCCGTGATCGGATCATAGGTACCATTCTTGAATCGATCCTCTTCAATGGCCAAGGTTTTGCCGAGACTTTTCAATGCGGTTGGCGTCATCAGAGCACACAAGTCGCTCACTTGGTCCATCGCACCCCCATTGTATTCCCCCATTGCACCGGATATGGCCTCTGCCGCGTCCGCTTCGGCGGAGATGGCCAAAGCAGATGGTTGAACACTCTGCTCTTTAGAGCACCCCGCGACGAGCAGGAAAGTGGCAACTAAACTGCCGAAGAGCCCAGCTAAAAAGATGTGTTTCGCTTTCATTTTTTACTCCTCTTTTTTTAACCTTGTTTGACTGATGAATTATTTTTCTCCTACACGTGTAATCGATTTTCGCTGTAATTGAATGCAAGGATAATGCCAAAAAATTTCAATATATGGTTTAATATGATAATAAATAATAATTTATAAAGAAATCATTGTGAATCGATGGACAATAGTTCATTAAAATGTTGTACCTATTGGTACAGTTCACTCCTTATCATGTACCGAATTACAAGGTGACTTCACATTTGGCCGCGATCGCATCTTCTGGGTGTTGAGAAATTATAGACCTTTGATGAGCGGTTGAAATATTTTGACCGTTAAAAAATCAGAATACATGTTATGGGTGCTTCCATGATTCAATGGTTTTAAGACCATCGCCTCCTTTCTGTAAGATGAAAACCCTATGAATCAAGAAACGGCAATTTTCTTACTCCTTCCAAGAGGTAAAAATTCTGATTGATTTTCAAATAAATTTTCTATATTAGTACATTCATCGACCAAAGAGAGAACAATCGAGTGCGAATTAGTTTTGAAATACATATCTTTCCGCTGGGGATAAAGGTTATCGCCGTTTGGGTGATCTCCATTCTGATGGTTCTGAGTGTCATAGTGGTCGATTCACGAGAAGTTTCTTTTCAACACCTGACGATGAAAAATGGTCTCTCTGATGGTCGGGTGGATTGCATCCTCCAGGATCGTCAGGGTTTTCTCTGGTTTGGGACGCAAGACGGATTGAATCGATTCGACGGCAACAATCTCACGGTTTATTATCATGATCCTTTCGATACATTAACGATTTCATCCAGTTGGATTCGCTGTTTATTAGAAGATCGAGAAGGCAACCTATGGATTGGCACCGAAGGCGGGGGATTGAATCGATTTGAGCCAAGCACTGGAACTTTTAAGCGTTGGTTGCACCAACCAGATAATCCCAATAGCTTGGACGACAATTTTGTGCGTGCGCTCATCGAGGATAGTTTTGGCACCATATGGGTTGGCACCCGCGCCGGTTTGCAGCAGTTCGATCGTAAGCAGGGCATTTTCCATCCCTTGCGTGCAGAGCAAGACCCGCACAGCAATGACCTATTCGATGAAAATGTAACTAAAATTCTCGAGGATCAGAATCATAACCTCTGGATTGGCACCCCCAACGATATTTACATCTACAATCGTCAACAACACAAGATCCAACACCTACCTTTCTCTGGAGGCCCAAAACGGATAACCGATATAGCTCAGGATAAGGATGGCGCCATCTGGATTGGTACGCGTTACCATGGATTGATAAAATACGATCCTATTAAAGGGCTTTTCCACCATTACCGTGCCAGCGGAGAGAATGGGTGCTCGATCTACAGTGATGAAATCAAGGCTATTTTTGAAGATCGGGAGCACAACCTTTGGGTTGGTACATTTCATGGCGGGTTGTTGCGCTTTTTATCAGATGAAAAACGGTTCGAACAATACCGGCATCACCCTGGGGATCCATCCAGCTTGAGTAGCAATAGTGTTCGCGTGATATATCAGGACCGAAGTGGGATTATGTGGTTGGGAATGGATGGCAGTGGCATCGATTGGTTTATTAATTTGCCGCCAAAATTCCAGATCAATGATACCAATGCGGCTGTAACAGCCGTCCTGCGTAATTATACGATTCTCTCACTGCTGGCTGAGGGTGATGAGGTTCTCTGGATTGGAAGTGAGGGCGGGGGACTGAGCCGATTCGATAGAAAGAAAGGTTTGGTGCAAAATTATCGTAGCAGACAAGAAGATGCTTTCAGCTTGAGTCATGATCATGTGACCTGCCTTTATCGAGATAAAGACGGATCTTTATGGGTCGGTACGAAAGAAGGCCTCAATCGTTTCGACGAAAGAAACAAGATGTTCGAACGCTATTATATTCGTCTGAATCCTATAACCGGCAACAATTATATCAATATGATAGCCGAGGATACTCGCCATGGATTGATCCTGGCCACCAATGGCGGTGTGTTAACATTCGACAAGACAACTCATGAATTCCAACATCTTAATTACGACTCCACGGGCATTTTGAACTACGAAATGGTAGTTGCCATCCTCGCCACTGATACGACTTTATGGTTGGGATATTTACGTTCAGGTTTGGTGGACTATAACCTGAAAACCCAATCGTTTATACATTATCGAAATAATATGGCGGATCCCTACAGCTTGAGCAGTAACTTTGTGCAATATATTTATGGCAGTAATAGCGGTCAGCTGTGGATAGCGACGCGTAATGGCTTGAACCTTTTAGATCCCATTCATCGTTCTTTTACCGTCTATACCAAAGCCGATGGTCTACCCAGTAACGTCGTTGTTGGCATTCTTGAGGATGAGGATGGAGACTTGTGGTTAGGCACGACCAATGGTCTATCCCGATTCAACCCAAAAGAGAAGGTCTTTTTAAATTATGATGTCGCAGATGGATTACAGGGGAACCAATTCTGGAATCGATCTTGTTGTCGTAGCAAAACAGGAGAGATGTTTTTTGGTGGCAACAATGGCTACAATGCTTTTTATCCTGCGGAGATCAAGAACGCTGGGAATGCATATCAGGCTCCCATCGTCATCAGTAGTATAAAAGTTAGTGATGGACGCAGGATTCGAACGTTATTGGCTTGGACGGATGAAGAAAAAGTGCTGGAGCTTTCGCATCGCGAAAATCAAATCTCATTCGAATTTGCTGCGCTTGATTTTCGCCGCCCAGATAAGAATCAATATGCCTATAGGTTACATGGTCTGGATAACGATTGGGTTTATGCTGGCAATAGAAGATATGTGAACTATACCAATCTAAAACCTGGAACTTATACCTTCCACGTCAAAGGCAGCAATAGTGATGGCATCTGGAATGAGCGGGGGACGCAATTGCGCTTCCATATTGCTACTCCTTACTGGCGAAGATGGTGGGCGTATCTCCTATATAGTATAGCGTTTATCCTATTTTTGTATGGGGTGAACGCTTATATCATTGGTTTGGTACGTATTAAGCACGATTTAAAGATCGAGCGGATGGAAAAGGAAAAAGAGAAAGAATTACATCAATTCAAGTTGCAATTTTTTACAGATGTAGCCCATGAGTTTAAAACGCCGCTCACACTCATTCAGGCGCCATTGGACGAGATCCTTTCGAAAGTCAAAACTAAGAGCCGCTTTTACCGTCAGTATCGTTTAATGCAGCGAAATGTACAATATCTTTTACGGTTGGTACATCAGCTGCTTGCTTTTCGTAGAGCCGAACAGGGGCATTTGGAGCTCAAGGTGTCCAGCGGCGATATCGTGCAATTTGCCGAGGAAATTTATGAATTATTCACAGATACTGCCCAACGGCGTCGGATAACCTATCATTTTTCCAGCGCATCGCCAACCGTCATCGGCTGGTTCGATTGGGAAAAGATCGAAGAGATTTTTATCAATTTGCTGGACAATGCTTTCAAATACACGCCCGATCACGGTAAAATCACCTTGAGGCTCGAGACGGTGCCATCGGCCAATGGCGATGCTCGCGTGTTGCTGCAGGTGGACGACAATGGCGTTGGCATTGCCGCAGATAAGCTTGATAAGGTCTTTGATCGTTTCTACCGGGGCGAACGGCCTCATGCTGGCCATATCAGCTCAGGTTTGGGATTAGCTCTGACCAAAAAGCTGGTGGAATTACATCATGGTACCATCCTGGTAGAAAGCCAAGAAGGCAGAGGCAGCTGTTTCAAAGTGCTCTTGCCATTGGGAAAGCAATATTTTCATGCAGAGGAAATTATCGAAGATATCTCCGAAACCAGCCATTTTCGATCTCTTCAGGATGTGGCGATTGATTTGGGTGCAGAGGAAAAGCCAGCGAGAATAGCCTATCTCCCTACTTCCATGGAGTCGGATAAAGCACTCATTTTGCTGGTGGAAGATGATCGTGAATTGCGCACCTATATGAGAAAGACACTTTCCGCGCATTATCGAGTCGTTGAAGCCGAAGATGGTTGTCAAGGATGGGAACTGGCGCAAAAAATCCTGCCCAACATCGTCATCTGTGATGTGATTATGCCGCATATGGATGGCATCGAACTGTGTCGGCGCATTAAAAACACGATGGCCACCAGCCACATACCTGTCATCCTGCTCACAGCGCAAGAGACCTTGGAGATGAAGATTACTGGCATGGATATAGGTGCCGACGATTATATCGAGAAACCCTTCCATTTTCGTTTCCTCCTGGCGAGGATCAAAAACATTCTTACATCGCGACAAAAGTTGCGAGAAAAGTTTCAACGTGAGTTGTTATTGGAACCAGCGGCGGTGCCAACCCTTTCGGCAGAAGAGGATTTTCTGGCTAGACTAAAAGCCATGGTCGAGGAAAAATTAGCGGATGCGGATCTGGACGTCCAACAATTGGCAGTGGCTATCGGTCTCAGTCGTACGATGTTGTTTGTCAAATTAAAAGAATTAACCGGTTACTCCCCCAAGGAATTCATTCGTATCATGCGCCTTAAAAAAGCGGCGCAATTATTGAAAAACACGGATGATACCATCAGCGAAATTGCCTACCGCGTCGGATTCAAATATCCCAAACATTTCGGTGTTAGCTTTCGAAAATATTTTGGAAAAACACCTTCCCAGTACCGATCCTGAACGATTTTGAACCAATTTCGGATTTTTAAGGGTTGCAATTTTTTTGGAGATGGTGTATTTTTTTGTTGGAAAAACGAATGTTGTTTTTTATCGTTCTGGTTCAGCAAACCAAGGTTCGATACATTCCTCACCTGGAAACATATTTGGGAGGTCGTCTAATGCGCCAACATCGCCTCACGATACTGCTTTTTTCAGATATTTCAAGATTCTTTTATGTATTGGGTTTACTATTCTTACCAGCGGCGCTTTTTTCACAAAATGTTGGTAAAATTGCTGGGAGTGTAAAATCAGCAAAAGATATGTCACCGCTGTTTGGAGCGAACATTCTGGTATTGGGCAGCAAGTTGGGCGCGGTAGCCGATGCCAATGGCGACTATTTCATCCTCAATGTCCCGCCGGGAAGATATGAGCTGCGTGCCACGATGATGGGTCATCAGCCGATGCAAGTGGTGGATGTGATCGTCCGTAGTGGACGGACGACGACGGTTCATTTTTCGCTTCAAGAACAAGCATTGGAGATGGAGGGAGTGGTCGTTCAGGCGGTTCGCCCCGAAATAGAACGCGACAAGACTTCCACCAGCGCCATTGTCCGTTTTGATGAAGTGCAGATGTTACCGGGTATTCGTGACGTGGGGGATATCATTGACCTCACCGCCGATATCATCGATGGTCACTTTCGGGGTGGACGAGTAGGTGAAGAATATTACACGCTGCAAGGCATGGGCATCGTCAATCCTCTGGATCGCTCCTCCGCATTCATGCCCATCATGAGCGCCATCGAAGAGGTGGAGGTGATCACCAGCGGCTTCGGAGCACAATACGGCAATGCCCAGTCGGGGGTGGTAAATATTTCGATGAAGGAAGGGGATTCGCGTCGCTGGAAAAGCCGGATGGAAACCCGCATCCGCGCACCGGGCCGGAAACATTTTGGGCCCAGTGTATTCGACCCGAAAGCCAATGCCTACCTGAGATTGTTATCCGACGAGAACGTCTGGCTCAAGGGCGATCCAGGAGCAGATCATCCTCAACCGTACTATGGTTCCATGGCATCCGGATTGACCGGAAGTTTTGCAGGAGACTCTTTGGTTCAGCTGGCCGTCGCCCAAGCGTTGTGGCAACAGAGCCGACGAGAGATCGGTCGCAACTATGGCAACCAAATCGATCATTCGCTGGAAATGACCACAGGGGGGCCGCTCAATAAAAGCATGCGTCTCTTCTTTGCCTTACGATCGAACCGGCAATGGCCGGTATTTCCCACAGAACAACCTGGCACCGAATTCCAGGCCATGGGCAACATCGTCAGCGATCTTGGGTCAGCTATCACCTTGAGGTTTAGTGGAGGTTTGTCACATCTACATGATCGCGTTTTCCCCGGAGCCAACAGCGTCGGTGGTTATCAACGTTGGTTATGGGACAGAATTACCGGTGTGCGCGAACGAAAGAGGAACAACGGCCAGATCGGTGCCCGATTCACCCACTCGCTCAATCCCAATGCCTACTATGAATTGAAATTGAATACCCTTTTTACCAGCAACGTTTTAGGCTCTACACCGGTACCAAATGTGCTTCCTGATTCGCTTGATTTCAATTGGGTGGTCGGCACCATTGTTTATCCCAATAACAATTCGCCCGATCGTCTGGGATACCAGATGGGGTATGATTCTTTTACCGATGAGGAGACGCGAACCATTTCTTTTGAAGGCGCCTTTCACAATCAATGGACGAAATCGCATTTGATCAATGCCGGTATTCAAATCAATAGTTACCGCCTAAAGGTACATAATTTCCTGAATATACGATCGAGCCGCCAGCTGGAAGATTATTCTGCCTCACCTTTCGAAGCTGCTATTTACGGTCAAGATAAAATGGAATTTGAAGGATTGATTGCCAATGTTGGCCTGCGTTACGACATCTGGTATTCGGGTGTTGAATATTGGAGTGATCTCTATACGCCTTTTGGCGATCCCGATTCGCAGGGAAGATTCAATCCCCAAACGGCAGCCACCAAAAAGCCGCCAGTATATGGTCGTCTGCAACCGCGCCTGGGATTTTCTTTTCCTGTGTCCGAAAAAACCGTCTTTCATCTCAATTATGGCGCTTTTATGCAACGACCTTCCTTCCAATATATCGTTTCCACTCGTGTCGGCCAACGATTACATGAGCCTTTGATTTTAGGCAACCCGAAACTCAAACCCGAAACCACCAATAGTTACGATATCGGCGTCGTCCATGGTTTGGGAGAAGGGTTCTCGTTAGATATAAGTGGCTATTACAAGGATGTCAAGAATCTCATTCAACAATCCAATTTCATCGACCAAAGGGCGGGCTATCAGGTCAGTTCGTATTTTAATCAGGATTATGCCGATATTCGGGGATTTCGGATCACCTTGCACAAGAAACGGGGGCCACTTACAGGCTCACTTAATTACCAGTATGGATATGCCACAGGTAAGAGTGCTACTGCCACTGCAGCAACACCCATATTCAATCGCGATACCCTTGGGGTTGTTACCACCGATTTGACCAATGTCCCCACACGGGATATTCTATTGGATTTTGACCGTACCCACAATCTTATCTTCACTTTGGCGTACACAACTCAAAAAGGATGGGGACCTAGTATCTGGGGTATTCAACCATTGGCCAATGTAACGGTGTCTGTCTATTCGCTGTTACGCAGCGGCCGGCCGTATACTTCACCATTCGACATCCGGCGCATCAACGTCAAACGGGCGCCAACAGAATATAACACCGATCTTCGTGTGACCAAATACATTCCAAATCTACTCGGCTTGCCGGCGACCCTTTATGCAGAAGTGTACAATCTATTCAACAATAAGATACTCAATTATGAATATCTTTTTCAGCGGCCTACAGCCACCAATCCGAATTTACCGCTGCAATATTATGAACAATATCCGATCAACGATAAGGAAAACGGCATCCGTTATTGGTGGGATAAGGGGCGACAGGGACCATTCAGTGTCGATCAGTCGTTTTTGATTTATAGCAACCAGCCACGGTGGTTCAGCTTTGGTTTGCTAGTAGAATTCTGAGAAGTGATGGTTGATCATACATAGGATGAAGGAAGAAACATGTTGATCAAAAAAAGTAGCCAATGGCTTTTCATAATTTTTCTTTTGACAATTTTATGGCATCATACCAACGCCCAACAGCGTGATTGGCGGGTTCATCGTCGGGGGCTGTTGCATCAGACGGTATTTAATACCGGAGAATTGGGTCGTGCGTATCAGGCTGGGGGAACCATTCAACCGGGTACCCCCAGCTTGGAATGGCCGCCGTATTCGAGCCTGCTGCTCAATCGGCGCAATTACCCAGGTCAGCACAATTCTTTCGGCAGTGGCATATGGATCGCCGGAACACGGCCGAGCGGCAGAGTGTATGCCTTTTGCGGCGCGGTATCCAACACCAGTGGTGATCCCGTGACCGTCGTCGGCGTTTATAGCATCCCCTTGGAAATACGGCGCATCGAGAACTATCCGGTTCTTGCGGATGGTTCTTTGAATCCTGCTTTCAACCCAGATGAAGCCGAGGAGATCATTCTTTCCAGTTGGGACACGCCCGTTGGTATTCGGGTGACGCGCACCAGTCGTGCCTGGAGTTATCCGGGATATGACAGTTTTATCATCTATGAATACCTCTTCGAGAATCGCACCAACGAAACCATTAGCGATATTTTCATCACTTTTGCCAGTACGTTTGCCCCCTCGATGTTCGGTTATCAACGCAATCATGGCGATTGGTCGGAGGCGGCCTTTCGCGGACAACCACCGGCGGGGTTAGGGGATCATTTTGCCCGATTCGACCTCAAACGCTATATGACGTACAATCATGAGCGGGATGGCTTGCCAGATCCCGAATTTTTTGACGAGTGGTCGAGTTCGGGACATCGAGGAGGTCTGAATTCTCCACAGGCCGTCGGTATGTTGGTGCTGCATTATGACTACCAGCATCTCAGCCACAAGAGTCAGACACAACAAGTGTTTCTCGTGCCTACCGATAGCATTGGCATGTGGGACGAGAATGGCAAAGCCAAGCAACCGTTTTTGTTGCGCTATGAAAACGGCAATCTTCCGGCAGAAGCGAAGACCGCTACATGGATGAATCCGACCTTGGCTCGTAAAACAACCGTTTGGCAGGGTACGAACGATTCCACCCGTTTTGTCAATCAATTCGAAGCAAAGTTGTGGTCCTATTGGAAAGGCCGAACCAAAACCTCTGTGAATCTCTCTTGGTGGCAACCAGTAGCGCGCGCTTATGGTTTTTATCCATACATTCTCGCACCGGGCGAATCCATGCGATTCGCAGTGGCCGAAGTAGTGGGTTATGGTCCTGGGGTGAAGGAGGATCGTAAATATAAGGATCTCGGTGGTAACGTCCGCGCCGGCGTTGATGCAGGTTTTTATTTTAATCCCATTCCCAGTTGGTACGATACCCTGCAATACTCAAATTTGGGCGACAAGAATTATATCGGCAGCACCTATTTGAAAGATCATCCCTTGCCGTGGTATGTAACGCCGGGGGTAGTTTCCATCAGGGATGTGGCTGATCGGGCGATCGAGATGTATACGGGTCGGCCGCTGATCAAATATGATACTCTGCAGTACAAACCGGAGGAGGCGCCGCCGGTGGGTCGATATAATACCGTGCCCATACCAGTGCCGGCGCCTGCCATTCGGGTGACCGATACGCGGGCGGCAGCCAATCGCATCAGCTGGGGGCCGGAAGTGGAATCGTTTCGCACGGCGCGGCTTAAGGCGCCTCTCAGTCATTATCTCGTTCTTCATGCGCCACATCCGCTGGGGCCATGGACGGTGGTCGATTCGGTATTCCCAGGTGATCCCAAATATTTCAAAGACGGCGAATACTCGGTCATCGATCCCGAGAGCAACCTTGGCGATAATGTGGCTTATGCCGTTGTCTCCGTCGATCAAGCAGGCGGCCGCAGCGGCATGACCAATATGACCTTACACGAAACCCAGGCTCCTGCTATGGCTTCGTTGGGTAAGGTCTATGTGGTGCCAAATCCCCTTATCGTCACCAGTGGACTGACCGGTGCGGATCCAGGCGGGGAGGTGACCGATCGTATTCAATTCATGGGACTGACCAAACACTGCATGATTCGGATTTTCTCCTATACGGGTCAGTTAATCATGACATGCGAACATAACCGAGAGACCTATGGATACCCTTGGTATCAGTTAAGCATAAACAAACAGATTATCGCCTCCGGGGTCTATTATTTTGTGGTGGAGGATGTAGATACCGGAGCGCGTGCCAGTGGTAAATTTGTGGTCATACATTAAAGAGAGTGCAATCCTATGAATCTATTTCGTAAAAAGGCGGCGATTAGTTTGACTGCCATGATATGTTTTTGGTCTTCATCGGTAATAGGCCAAAAGGTCGGCAGCACATCCATGCAATTTTTAAAAGTGATGCCGTGTGCGCGGGCAACGGCTCTTGGCGAGGCCTATACGGTCTGGGCCACGGGCGCCGAAGCCATTTTATGGAATCCGGCCGGCATGACCCAGCTACAAAATTTGGAATTATCGACCACCTACACCAATTGGCTATTTGATGCGCAACAGGGCGCTTTGGCATTGGCGATGCCCTTCAAGCGGTTCGGTGTGGTGGGCCTGCAGCTACAGTATGTCGATTTCGGGGTATTCGAAGAAACTACTACCCAGCGACCTTATCTCAGCGATCCGGAAAATCCCGGATTCACCAGAAGAACCTTTGAACCTTATAGCTTTGTGGTTGGTATCTCCTATGCGCGCGGTTTAACCGATAAATTTTCGCTGGGAGGGGGCATGAAATACGCTCATGAATCGTTGTTCGATGGCAGTCGTGTTACCGCAATGATAAAACAGGGGGTGTATCGCCAGGTTAAAACTTGGGCAGACGGTATTCTTTTCGATTTTGGGATTCGCTATAATACTGGCTATCGTTCGATCCATCTGGCTTCGGTCGTGCAGAATTTTGGCGCCGACGTTAAATATGCTACCGAATCCAATCCGGTGCCGCTGTTGTTTCGATTCGGCATCGCCTCCGATCTGATCGGCCACGATGGCTTGCTCTATTCCCAGCAAAAGTATCACCGCCTCGGGGCAGCATTTGATATCTTCCACCCCAACGATTATGGCCAGCAAATGCATATAGGGGTGGAATACGAGTTCGCAAACCTCTTCGCCCTCCGGGGTGGTTATAAATTCAACTATGATTTCGATGGCCTCACCCTCGGTGTAGGGCTCAAACATCAATTGGAAGGGGTGCGCTTGTCTTTGGATTATAGCTACGGCGACATGGGCACTTACCTGGGATATGTGCAAAGAATCAGCATAGGACTCGGTTTACTATGAAGAATACTCGCTTTTTTCTAATTTCTATCTTTTTAGCCATTGGGCTGAAACTGTTTGGACAAGGGCATGGCGGCAAACTTTCGTTCGAAGGAATCAACCATCAATTATCACATTCTGTTGCTGCCAGGGCCATGGGGGGAGTTACGATCAACATGGACAACGATGTCGGTATCCTGTTCGACCATCCGGCAAAGCTCTCAACCATCGACCATTGGCAGATTTCTCTGGGAGGCAAGTGGAGTTCCCGCCATAGCCAACAAAGACAGGAATATGCCCCCGTACGTTATTATGCCAATCTCAGTTTATTATTAGAAGGGTGGACGGATCGAATTCCGGATCCGGACACTTCTCTGGTGGGTTTTACCGCCCAAGATACGGTGCAACGTCCTTACGACGATATTGGACCCAATTGGTCCCATTCGCAAAACCATGCAACACCCTTGCAAGCGGTAGCAGCCATACCGTTCACCATCGCCGAAAGAAAAGTGGTTATGGGTATCGGGGCTGCGGAATATGCCGATCTGGATCATTATTATCAAAACAATAACGTTCTTGATCCCAATATCCTCAGCCAGCGGCCTTTGCCATTGATGCGCCCAACCGACGATCGTCCACTTCAGGTGCAGTGGACGCAAACCTCAAGATCGCGGCAGGGGTCGGTCATGGGCTATGGCATGGCATTAGCTACAGGAGTGGGCAAGGGCATAACCGTCGGCATCAGCAACATGATCCTGCGTGGGAAAACCGATGATCTTGAAAGCCAAATCAGTAGAGGCAAATTGACGTTTTTCGCCAATGCATTTCGGGTTGACTCCTTATATGGACGTGTGTCCAAAAAGGGCACTTCTGAGTTCAAAGGTGACGAAAAGATTATCAGCGGCCTCATCGATGGCCGCTATGTGGATTTTGGTATGATTGTAAAAATGCCAACCACCATTACCAGAACCTATACCATCCAGTCATCGTTGGATTGCACAGGCCAACCACAAGTCTCCACCCAGAAAGGAGAGGAAAAATTACAATTACCATGGCGCGGTAGCATCGGGATAGCGATTACCCCCCATGAGCATTTTATCCTTGGGATCGAATATGAATATAGACCTTATGATTCCGTCACGTATACCGATGAAGAAGGCATCAAGAGTCAACCTTGGTTATCATCTTCTCTGCTGCGAGTAGGGGCTCAATATCGGCTGTTGCCGTGGCTGATACTGAGGGGTGGGATGAGAGGAGAAGCAGAGGTTTTCTCACCAGAAGGAGCCGCACTCGTGGATGAGCCGGTGACCTATACGCTTTATACTGCAGGCATAGGGATTTCCCATGCCAACATGACCTTGAATATTGCTTATGAGCATGCGTTGATAAAATATCAAGACATCTGGTCAAGCGCCATCAGCAAGAATAGCGAGCGACATCATATATTATCGATGCAGCTGATTTATGTTATTCCATAAGTGGATAACTTTCCTTGGTTGAGTTGCAATGACCCTTGCTCCTGTATGCACAATAGCATCGGGTCTTTAAGTATTTCCCGATGGAGAAAGGAGTGGGGGTTCAAAAATAAAATTGCGATAAAAGAAAGATCTTTTATAGCATTTAAAGGAAATTAAAAGTTTAATACCTTAAAGGAGGCTGACCATGAAAAGTGGGATCATTTCAATGATGTTCATTACGCTTGCGATTTTATTGATGATGGGGGCTGCTTCTTCCCAATCCGTTGGGGATTATCGCACCAAGGACACTGGCGATTGGGGGAATGCACAAATCTGGCAACGGTACAATGGCTCTACATGGTTGAATGTGGCGACTCCCCCCACTGGGTCGGAGACCATAACCGTTTTGGCCGAGCATGCTGTGTCGATCAATGTGCTGGTGACGATCACTGGTAAGCTTATCAACAAAGGGGCCATCGAAGACAACGGCAATCTGACGATAGCTAATGGCGGAACCTATCAGCACGACCGTGACGGCGGCAAAATTCCCCTCGCTGTTTGGCAGCCGGGTTCGATTATGCTGATTACAGGAGTCACTTCTACTGCACCGGAGCAGAGAAATCAAAATTACCATCACATCATCTTCAATACTCCCAACCTGAGTTCCAATTTGAACATGGCTTTGAAGAACGTTACCATTGGCGGCGATATTAAAGTGCTCAACACCGCTTCGTCGCGTTGGTATTTGACGACTGCTGCGGCCAACGATACTTCGATCGTCACCATCATGGGGGATGTCATCGTCGAGGCTGGCAATTTTTCGGTGCAGGGAACCAGCAATGCCAATACCACTTTTATTGTCCATCATTATGGAAATATCAGGGTAACGGGAGGTAATTTTTCCATTGCGCGCGGTTCCCAACCCGGCGGCACAACAACCTGGTATTTGTATCAAGGGGATTTTTCTATGATGAACGCCACCACCCAGAGTTCGACCAATCCTCCGGGAAATGCCAAGTTCGTTTTTTGCAAAAATGGTGAACAAAATTTTTATCTGGGCGCAGGAAATACTCTGACGGCCTTGCCCATCGAAGTGTCCAGCGGCACAACCTTATCGATGGGATTTAGCAAACTATCGGGTAATGGTGTGTTTATAGTCCGCAGTGGCGCTACGATCCTCACCCAGTTGGCAGGTGGTGTGGAAGAAATATTAGCAGGAGTTTTGGGCGCGATCACATTAGAGGAGGACTCTGGTTATGGCTTTAACGGTATCGCTGCCCAGGTCACCAGTCCGAGAATGCCTACAACAGTGGGCAATCTGCTCATCAATAACCCAGCAGGAGTGGTGCTCTCGCAACCTACCACCATCCTTGGTGTTCTCCGCTTGATGGCGGGAGAGTTCGATAATACTATTCCCTTTACATTGGGGCCCAATGGTAGGATTTCCTATGAGGGCGGAACCTTGAAAGTGCCAACCGCAGTCACCTTGCGCAACAGTACTATTCCCGAGTCGTTCTCTATGGAACAAAATTATCCCAACCCGTTTAATCTGACTACCAAAATCAGGTTTGGATTACCTGTAGCAGCACCGGTGCGCATGACAATTCATAACCTTAGCGGACAGGAAGTGGCATCCTTCTGGTATGGCATCATGGATGCAGGCGTGCATGAATTGACCATCGATGTGGGTCATATCGGTGCTGGCATCTATTGGTACCGCTTACAAGGTGGGGAATGGGTAGCTGTGCGTCAGATGGCAATGGTAAAGTAAGATGATAGAGGCAGCTGATTTTTTAGATGCAACCGCTACGCAAGCCGTGCTGCCCGCCTTGCATAATGATGATGATAAGGACTGCTGATTTTCGGATTGCTGCCCAATTAGATGAGTACGACAATTCATCTTTCAAGCTTTGATAAATAACGAATAGAAAAATAGCATCTACAGCAAGGTATGAGAGGATGAATAAAATCTTTTTCCAATGATGCAATAGGTGCTCATTTTTAGAGTCTATGACGACTGCCATTAGCTGATACCTCTCAGGATTCGTTTAACAGGTAACGAATGGATAAAAAGTCAATCTTGAATTATGTAATACGCACATTAAAATATTTACTGAGACAACATCGGTGACATTCACCGATCGAAATCGAAAAACATTCATGAGGAGCGAGCCATGAAAAAGGTGCTTTGCAGAGTGTTATTCAGCATGATTCTTAGCATGCTGCTTTGGATGGTAGGATTTTCCCAGAGTGTGGGCGACTATCGTTCGGTGGCATCGGGAAATTGGAGTGAATCGGCCACGTGGGAATTCTTCGATGGTACGAATTGGGTCGCCGCAACCTCAGCGCCAGTAGGTGCGGAAAACATCCTCATCAGTGCTGAACATGTTGTTAAGGTGGATGTACCTTTAAGCATCTCTGGCAATATTCAGGTGCGAGAAAAAGGATCCCTGGAAGTTAGCACTGGCAGTTTAGAGTTTACCGCTGGAGCTGTTTATGAACACGCCCGCGATGGGGGGAATCTGCCGATCGCAACCTGGGGAGAAGGATCGACTTTTCTTCTGACGGGCACCGTTCAGGATGCGCCTGGCAACCGCAATCAGGATTTTTATCATGTTACTTTTAACACGCCCAATCTGGGACGCAACCGCGATATGGGGTGGAAGGATATCACCATAGGCGGCGATGTGCTAGTGATCAGCACTGGTGCCAATCGCTGGCAGATGACTTCTGCTTCTGCTGGCGACTCTGCCAAAATCACCATCATGGGTGATGTGATTGTCGAAAACGGCCAATTTGCCGTCCAGGGTACCGGCAATGCCAACACCAAATTCGTGATACACCACTATGGAAACATTTTGGTGATTGGTGGCAATTTTTCTCTTGCTCGCGGTTCCCAAGGCAATGGCTCGGGCACGACCACTTGGTATTTGTACCAAGGCAATCTTTCCATGTCCAATGCCAGCATCCAAAATTCAAATCCAACCGCAAGTAATGCTAAACTTGTCTTTGCAAAAAATGGTACGCAACAGCTGTCTTTTGAAGCGGTAACATACACAGGCGGAAAGATCCATTTCGAGGTGAGTGATAGCACAACGGTCCAAATTTTAAAAGACATGGTGGTCAATGGCAATCTGATTAATCATGGTGCCATCGAGCCTAAAGGAACGCTGACCATGGCCAATGGGTCTGTCTATATACATGCTCGAAACGCGGGAACGATCCCCACTGCTATCTGGCAGGAAGGCTCGACCGCTTTGATCACCGGTACCACAAACACAGCGCCGGAAAACCGGGGGCAAGATTATCATCATCTTGTTCTCAATACGCCCAATTTATCTTCGAATCGCGATTTAAATCTCCAGGGCAAGACCATAGGAGGCGATATTACGGTTGTTAATACTGGTACCGCCCGCTGGCAATTATTGGGTGGATCTTCTGGGAGTGTGACCATTCGTGGCAACGTCAATGTCCAAGGGGGCCAATTTGCTTCCCAAGGTACCAGCAGTGCCACCCAAGTAGAAATCCACCATTATGGAAATATCATCGTGACAGGGGGCAATTTCTCGATCTCTCGCGGTACCCAAGGTGGCGAAACAGGTAGTGGCACCACACGTTGGTTTTTACACGAGGGAGATTTCTCGATGAGTGATGCTACTACCCAGAATTCGAACCCTTGGCGGGCTGCTTTCATTTTTGTAAAACAGAATGGCGAGCAGAGGTTGATCCTCAATAATGTGACCTTTGGTGGCGGAGGCCTGCCGATCCAAGTGGCAAGAGGCGCCAGCTTGAATCTGGGAACCACCATCATTGGCGGCAATGGGGCTTTTTTATTGGAAGATGACGCGACTCTGCAAACAGCTTTGGCCGGCGGGCTGGATGAGGCGTTGACCACTACTGGCAACATTGTTCTCAGCAAGAAAGGCCATTTTACCTTCAACGGCACAGAAGCACAAATACCCGGCACTCTCCTGCCAGATACCCTTGGAGTATTGACCATTGCCAACCCTGCTTCGATGACCTTGAATGATACCCTGAAAGCAGAAAAGCTATCCGTGGCTCGGGAAGCGGTGTTGAAAATCGATGCTGCTGGCAACATCGCAGCCGATTCCGCTGCAGTTGAAGGCACCGTCGTCAATAAAGGATGGCTGGAAGCACTCACTCCAATAGCATTTGCCTCCAGTTCAGTTTATGAACATGCCCGCGATGGAGGTTCCATTCCCCTCGGAAATTGGGAAAAGGGTTCAATCTTGCGTTTAACGGGCATTGTCAGTACTGCACCGGCAAATCGCAACCAGAACTACAGTAATATTATTTTCGACACGCCTGATCTGACCTCCAGCCGCGACATGGGGTTGAACAGGGTTACCATCAATGGCAGTATCTACGTGAAGAACAGCGGCAGTGCCCGCTGGCGATTGACGACGGCTGCGGCAGGTGATTCTGCCATCGTGACGATCATGGGAAATGTAATAGTTGAAAATGGTTCCCTCGAAACCCATGGCACCAGCAACGCCAATACGGTGTTCATCGTCCATCACTATGGCGACATGATCGTCACCGGTGGTAACTTTTCAGTTGCCAGAGGTTCGCAGGGCAATGGCTCTGGATCCACGCGCTGGTTCCTACATGAAGGCAATTTTTCCATGTCCAATGCAACTACGCAGAACTCCAATGCGAACAATGCCAGATTCGTATTCGATAAAAATGGCATGCAATACATTCAGTTGGAGAATGTAACCTATGGCGGCGGTGGTTTGGCCATCGAGGTGGCCAACGGTACTACTCTCGATTTTGGGATTAGTGAATTAAAAGGCAGTGGTTTATTCATATTGAACGAAGGAGCCACGCTAGCAACCGCCCACGCGGATGGCATTGCTGGATGCATCCAAACGACTGGTCCTGTCTCACTGCATCAAGCAGCCAATTATCATTTTAACGGCACGACTGCCCAGGTGACCAGTTTTCTCATGCCAGATACGGTAGCCGATTTATTGATCGATAATTCTGCTGGAGTAAGCCTATCACAAATAACCACCATTAATGGCCGCTTGCGGCTGATAAAGGGCGAATTCGACAACACCATTCCATTTCGCCTGGGCCCTCAAGGGTCGGTTTCATTTGAAGGTGGCAGTTTAAAGCTCTTGACCGATGTCGCTGCCTCATCGCCGATGATCCCCGATGCATTTTTTGTCGATCAAAATTATCCAAATCCCTTTAATCCTACCACTCGTATTCGTTTCGGTCTGCCAGTTGCTTCGCAGGTGACAGTGGAGGTCTTGAATTTAAAGGGACAGATCGTTGCTCGATTGTTCGAAGGCCATAAAATGGCAGGAATCCATGAATTGACCTTCAAAGCTGACAACTTGAGCACAGGGCTTTATTTTTATCGCATCAAGGCGGGAAATGAGCAACAATGCAAACGCATGCTCGTGGTTAAATAACGGCACTTTTAGGTGCATCGAGGAAGGTGCCTATTAGATCAGAAAGAAAATTTTTGCATGAAGAAATACCATCACATCTTTGTCCTGATGATCGGAGTGTCGGCCTTTTGGTTTTATTTATCCGCTGCCGAGCGCTATCCGTGCCTTCATCTTATCGGTGACTCTACCGTTGCCGATAAACCGTTAGATGATAATCCCGAGCGGGGTTGGAGGCAAATGCTGCCGATGTTCTTCGATCATCGTATCAAAGTGGTAAACCATGCCCGTAATGGCCGCAGTACCAAAAGTTTTATCCGCGAAGGATTGTGGCAAAAAGTGTATGATCAGCTGCAACCCGGAAATTGGCTGTTCATCCAATTTGGCCACAATGATGGTAAAACCGCAGACACCAGCCGTTACGGTGCTTTTTCGATGGCGAGGTTGGTGGCAGAGGAGATAAGACGAATCGATTTGCCGATCGCGGAATTTCTCTGTCAACCGCCGAAATGGTCGCAGGAAGCGGTTGGCAAGGTCGTGGGCCTGGATTATTTTTACAATCGTGAATTTAAAAAAAATCCGGCGGGGGAAGAGATTCAGTTCCATTATATCTGGGAGGATCGGGAGAATTCTGGTTACTCGCAGTTGGGAGATATTTTTGAAAACCTGGGTGCTGCGATCGCCGAAGTTCATGAAGCCCCCACGATGGAGACTTTGGCCAGACTCAGCGTCTATATCATCGTCGATCCGGATACTATCAAAGAGAATCCGCTGCCCAATTACCTGCAGCCGCCGACGATCGATGTCATAGTGGCTTGGGTGCAACAGGGGGGTGTACTATTGTTAATGGGCAATGACGATGGCAACGCTGAATTCGCTCATTTCAATCAACTGGCGGGAAAGTTCGGCATCTATTTCAATAAAGTAAGCAAACATGGCGTGACTGGTACGAATTATGAGATGGGACAATTTGTAAACCTGCCATCGCATCCCATATTTGCAGGGGTGCGCAAAATTTTTATGAAAGAAATCTCGACCCTCACCATCCATGAAGCAGCAAAGCCCATTCTCTTTGATGAGAGCGATGTGGTAATCGCCGAAGCAACCGTGGGCAAGGGGTATGTCTGCGCAGTTGGAGATCCCTGGCTATACAATGAATATATCGATCATCGTCGTCTGCCGGAGGATTTCGATAATCGGTTGGCTGGTGAAAATTTTGCTCGTTGGCTTTTGAGCAAGGCCAAAAAAGTACGATGAATCAGCTATTTTTCCCATGCATTTAAAAGTGAAAATGGATCAATAACCACTTGCTGGTACCTTCGAGGAATGAATTTAAAGTCCGAAATATGGATGATAGTAACAGTGCTCTATATCGGCATGGCTTCTGGCACCCCCTTAAAGTTCGCGATATCAAATCCAGTGCACACTTTTGGATTTTTAAAAAAGCATGGCGGATTTTTCAATGTCGCAGGAACATATCTCTTAGAAGATAGACCATATGAAGTGTTTGAAAGCCAATTGATGACGGAACAAGGTGAGGTAAAGCCTTTTCAACTGCAGGCGCGGGTATGGCAGCAATTGCTCGTCAGGGATAAATCATGGTACCAAACACGCGAGGCGAGGTACATCGCTGAAAATGTTTTATGCTACCAGCGCGCATCAGGGGGATGGCCGAAGAACATCGACTATACGAAAAAAATCAGTCGAGTGGAAAAACGACAATTATCGGAATATCCTGAAGAGCCAGCAGCGACCATTGATAATGGTGCCACCTTTTCGGAATTGTATTTTCTGGCGCGAATGTATCAGGTCACTTTCGACCAACGATATGCCTTGGCATTCCTTCGAGGAGTGGATTATCTGTTGGCTGCTCAATACGAGAATGGCGGCTGGCCGCAATTTTATCCATTACGGCCAGGGTACTATTCTCACATTACCTTCAACGACGACGCCATGATCGGTGTTTTACGGTTGTTCCGCGATATCGATCAACAAAATGCCGAATTTGCATTCGTAGATTTGGATCGTCGGCAAAAGATAAAAGTGGCACTGAACAAGGGTATAGCTTGCATCCTCGCCACGCAGGTCAGAGTGGACGGACGTCTGACTGCTTGGTGTGCCCAATACGACGAGACGAGCCTGGAACCGGCGAGGGCCCGAGTTTACGAGCACCCCTCGCTCAGCAGCGAAGAAACCGTAGGTATCGTCCGATTTTTGATGGAAATGGAGCCACCCACACCAGCAATCATCGCAGCTGTACAAGCAGCGGTTAAATGGCTGCAAGCGGTAAAAATCGAAGGACTCTCGATCGTGGAAAAACCCGAACCCAACAGTCCTACAGGTTTTGATAAAATCGTCGTCAAAAATGCCAATGCCCCACCTATCTGGGCGCGTTTTTATGAAATCGGCACCAATCGCCCCTTTTTTAGCGATCGCGATGGCAAAAAATATTATGATCTTAATGAGATATCCATCGAAAGGCGTAACCGATATGGTTGGCTCGGCTACTGGCCAAGAGATTTGCTGGATTCTCTCTATCCCCAGTGGCAACGCAAATGGATACAGAGGATGGATGATAAAAATCAAATCGATTGAAACAATCACTACAGTAATAGGCACCTTCTCTATTACCATGGCAAGTGATGTGCTGATGAATGGAATCAATAGAACCCCGATTCTAATTAGCCTCGATATAATCTACCAGTGGGTGGCTTTTTGAATTTGACCGACAGATTACGAGTCAGGGAAAAAACATCCACTCGAGGGATCATTCAACTTTGGCGCAACGAATGGACATTATAATATGAAAGAAAAGATTCCTGGTTTACCGGTATCACATTATGTAATAAAGTTGGCAATTGTTCAATGTTTAATCATTTTAACCAGCCATTTTTTCCTTTTCGCTCAAGAGGATCGGTTTGAGTGGCCTGATGGATGGCAGGCCTCATTCGCTTTCACGAACAAACCGCCGCAATTTCCGAATCGCTGCTTCGACATTCGTGATTTTGGCGCTGTGGGAGATGGCCACACCGTGAATACCATCGCGATCGAGCAGGCCATCCGCACCTGTGCCCAAAACGGCGGGGGGCGTGTCATCGTTCCTGCGGGCATCTGGTTGAGTGGCCCCCTTACCCTCGCAAACAATGTGGATTTGCACCTCCAGGAACAAGCCTTATTGATTTTCAGTCGCAATCTGGACGATTATCCATTGATCGAAACTTCTTTCGAAGGCATTACACAATTCCGCTGTCTGTCTCCAATCAATGCGGTGGGAATGGAGAATCTCGCCATCACCGGAAAAGGAATCATCGATGGTTCAGGTGATAGCTGGCGTCCGGTGAAACGGTTCAAGATGACACCAAAACAATGGGATGATTTGGTAGCCTCCGGCGGCGTCGTCAATCGCTATGGAACCATCTGGTGGCCAACCCTCAAAGCTATGCAAGGAGAAGAATATTTTGCATGGGTTGAAAAAAACGCTCTTCAACCCCATGAAAAAGATGTTTTACCCATAAAGGATTATCTACGACCGGTGATGGTGCGGTTGGTTCAATGTAAAAACATCCTATTGGATGGCCCGACTTTTCAGAATTCGCCTGCTTGGAATATTCATCCGTTTTTGTGCGAAAATGTGACCATCCGCAACATCCAGGTTCGCAATCCCTGGTTTGCGCAAAATGGCGACGGCTTGGATATCGAGGCCTGCAAGAACGTTCTAGTGGAAAATTGCATTTTCGATGTCGGCGATGATGCCATCTGCCTAAAGTCCGGACGAAATGAAGAAGGTAGACGTCGTGGCAAGCCCACAGAGAAGATCATCATTCGCCATTGTACTGTCTTTCACGGCCACGGTGGTTTTACCATCGGCAGTGAAATGTCCGGAGGTGTACAAGATGTGGTGGTGAGTGACTGCACCTTCAGTGGCACCGACGTGGGCTTGCGTTTCAAAAGCACCAGAGGCAGAGGTGGTACGGTGGAAAGAATCTACATTCGCAATATCCGCATGCTCGATATTCCCAACCAGGCCATTTTATTCGATCTTTTCTATGAAGGCGATGGAATAGATTCAACAGCGGCTACTATACCTCCTGTCGATGAAAGGACGCCAATATTTCGCCAGATTTATTTAGAAAATATCTTCTGTCGCCAAGTAGGTCAAGCTGTAGTCATGAATGGTCTGCCGGAAATGCCGTTAGAAGAGATCGAAATGGATAGCCTTGTCATGTCGTGTTCGCAAGGGATCTTCTGTCGGAATGGGAAAAACATCCGTTTTTTGCGCTCAATGGTACTCAGCGAAAAAATGCCCGTTTTTCATATCATCGACAGTCACAATGTGGAAATCGCTCCCACTAGCTTGACCGCGAAAACAAAAGGATGGCTGAAAGTAGAGGGAGCACAAAGCCGCCAGATTCAGATTTCTACCCAATCGGCCATCGATCTGAAAGAACTCGTTACTCTTGGGAAAGGGGCTTCAAAAGACGCTGTGATCGTTCGCTTTGGAGAGTGAATCATTTTTAATTATCCGTAAAATGGATGTTCTCGCGATGCTTCGAAATCAAGTATCGCCTTGCTTTAATTCACTTCTTGGGGGGATGAGTGCATGTAAGGAGCGAGCTAACACAGAATATAGGTATTAGGTACAAGTCGGGTGGTTTTGAGTTAAAGAGCAAAATAGTATTTATTTAAAAAGTAGAAGATTATCGGGAGCAAGTGTGAAAAAATTTTTGCGAAATAAGAAATTTGTTCAAACTTTGATTCTTTGGCCTATGATGGGTTGGTTTTGGGATGGTATAGCACTTTATGCGCAACAACTGGCTTTCCCAACAGCTGAAGGCAGCGGACGATTCGCTATTGGTGGGCGAGGGGGTGAGGTGTACAAAGTCACCCATCTGGGGAATAACGGCCCTGGCTCCATTGTCGATGCTGTAGCTTCGGGCAGACGCACCATTGTTTTTAGCGTCTCGGGCACGATCGATTTGGGAGGGATCATCCTTCGCCCCAAATCCTATACCACCATTGCCGGCCAGACCGCCCCAGGCGATGGCATCTGCATCAAAGGCCGTATCTATATCGGTGCCGTTACGGATGTCATCATCCGCCATATTCGTGTGCGGGTGGATGCCGGCGCTGCCAATTCTTCTGGTGATGCCATTGACATTGCCGAGGGTAAGAACATCATCATCGATCATGTCAGCGCCTCCTATGCTCGCGATGAGGGTATTTCCTGTCAGGAACGATCGGATAAAGTAACCGTGCAGTGGTGCATCATCAGCGAATCCCTGACTTTTGAAAGCCACAGTTATGGTTCCTTAGTCCGTGGGGACTATGGCGATCAAAAGACTTACCACCATAACCTTTATGCACACAATTGGGGGCGGAATCCGCGGCCGGGCAATTATACGGCCACCAGCGTCGATTCCGAGGGACTCTATTTTGATTTTCGTAATAATGTCATCTACAATTGGAAGGGCAGCGACCCAGGTTATAATGCGGATATCAATAGCACCAGCCGCTATAATTTCATCGGCAATGTATATATTCCCGGACCAGAGTCTTCGTCCAGCAAGCGGATTTTCAAGGAATCTTGCCCTGATTGTTATGGGTATTTCGCTGATAATGCCTATGACGATGTGGTTCCTCCTGACCCATGGAGTTATGTCTATTTTTCGGGTTTGACAGCACAACAGATAAATGCTTACAAGGCGCGATCCTATCCGGTGCCCATGGAGCCCGTCAAAACTACTTCTCCAGCGCAAGCAAAGATCGATGTTTTGGCACATTCAGGCGCTACCGTGCCTAAGCGCGATATTATCGATCAGCGTATTGTGAATGATGTGCTCAACAAAACCGGTCATTCCATCAGCACCACCGATCAGCAATCGGAAGGGGCATGGCCGCCTCTATTTTCTACACCGGCACCTCAAGATAGCGATCACGACGGCATGCCGGATGATTGGGAGTTGGCTCATCAGCTCGATGCCCACGATTCCAACGATAGAAATGTTATTGGTCAGGATGGTTATACGCAGTTAGAAGTGTATCTCAATAGCCTGACAGGGGAAATGACCCCCGCTATGGTTGCTGAGCGTCGTCAACAACCGGAACAATTTGCTTTATGCCAAAATTACCCCAATCCATTCAATGCAAACACTACGATTGAATTTGTCATGCCGCATTTTGGGCATGGTGAGCTAACGCTTTTCGATCTGATGGGCAGTGAGGTGATGAAATTGGTGGATCAGGAATTGGCAGAGGGCAGGCATCGATATAACTTGCACGCCGCCCATCTACCTGCGGGGATGTATATCCTTCGTCTCAAATTAGGTACTTTTGTGGCGTTGCGCAAGATGATGATTATAAAATAGTATCATATGACTAGAGGATGCTCTAATGATAAGGTTTTATTAGGCATAGCAAGTAAAACAGATAGAGGGTAAAAGCTTTTACCCCTCCATCTGTTTTCCTTGATCTGGCTA